>Ga0209237_1000565_pt1 | contig 21182 bp, 17 predicted proteins | sample GraSoi013_1_40cm_2_FD_185820 | JGI IMG/M metagenome (GOLD analysis project Ga0209237, IMG submission 185820) | Grasslands soil microbial communities from the Angelo Coastal Reserve, California, USA - Sample 10_02_2013_1_40cm (SPAdes) (version 2) | ecosystem: Environmental > Terrestrial > Soil >... | reverse complement strand
GGTGCGCGGCGTACAACAGGGTGCCGCCCGGCGTCTCGTACACGCCGCGCGACTTCATCCCGACCAGCCGGTCCTCGACGACGTCGGCGCGACCGACGCCGTGCTCACCCGCGATCTCGTTCAGCGTCTCGAGCAGCTCGACCGGCCCGAGTGGGACGTGGTCCACGCTCACCGGGTTGCCCTCCTCGAAGCCGATCTGCAGCACCGCGGGCACGTCGGGCGCAGTGAGCGGGTTCTTGGTCATCAGGAAGATGTGCTCTGGGGCTTCTTGCGCGGGGTCCTCGAGGATCCCGCCCTCGTGGGAGCAGTGCCACAGGTTGCGGTCGGTCGAGTAGGGCTGCTCGGCCGTGGCGACGACCGGGATCCCCTGCTGCGTCACGTAGGCGATCAGGTCCTCGCGGCCCTGGAACTCCCACTCCCGCCACGGCGCGATGACCTGCAGCTCCGGGGCGAGCGCGGCGTAGGTGAGCTCAAAGCGGACCTGATCGTTGCCCTTGCCGGTGCAGCCGTGGGCCACCGCCTGCGCGCCGACGCGCTGCGCGAGCGCCACCTGGTGCGCCGCGGTGACGGGGCGCGCCATGGCAGTGCCGAGCAGGTAGGTCCGGGCATACACGGCCCCGGCCCGCAGAGTCGGGAAGACGAAGTCCCGCACGAACTCCTCGCGCAGGTCTTCGACAATGCAATCCTGGGCACCCGAGCGCTTGGCCTTCTCGACCAGTCCGGCGAGCTCACCGGCGCCCTGTCCCACGTCCGCCGCGAAGCACAGCACCCTGGCGCCGTACCGCTCCCGGAGCCAGGGAACGATCGCCGAGGTGTCGAGTCCGCCCGAGTAGGCCAGGACGACGAGTGGGCCCATGGCAGCGCTCCCTGTAGGTTTATGCAGGATGATGTATAAAAATGCATATCCCGGCGACCGGCTGTCAAGGGATCAGGCGGGCAACCCGGCGAGCTCCTGCAGTCTGGTCTGCACCGCCCGTCGGGCCCGCTCGCTCCGCGTGATCACGAGGATGGCATCGTCCCCGGCGATGGTGCCGATGATCTCGCTCCAGCCTGCCCCGTCCAACGCGAGGGCCAGGGCCTGGGCGGCGCCGGTCGCGGTTTTCAGCACCAGCAAGGGCCCGACGCCCTCGGCCGACACCAGCATCGTGGGGAGGAGCTGCTCCAGATGCGGCCGAATCTGGCCGCCGGTCTCGGGCGGGGCGTAGTGAGAGCCGCCGCCCGGAGGAGGGGCGGCAACCTTGGCGAGGCCGAGCTCGCGAATGTCGCGGGAGAGCGTGGCCTGCGTCACGTCGAAGCCTTCGTCCTTGAGCAGCTCGCGCAGCTGTTCCTGGCTGGCGACCGTCGCCGAGCGCACGATCTTGAGGATGGCGGCGTGGCGCTGGGTTTTCATGCATCCAATCTACGGTTTATGCATAGGATGGACGATCCGTCCGGCGACGACCGTCAAGAGGGCGCCGGACGGTCGGACCCTCGGACCGTCGGACAACACCGCCATATCAGCCGCCTTGCCCACCTCGAGCGAACCGATCTCCCGCTCCCAGCCGAGGGCCCGCGCCCCCTCAATGGTCAGCATCCGGAGGGCCTCCTCCCCCCGGATTCCCGCCGCCTCGGCCTCGGCCCAGAGGTCGAGCGCGCCGACGCTCACGACGGAATCGGTGCCCAGCCCGACGGGAATCCCCGCCGCCCGGAGCGCGGGGAGCGGCGCCGTCCCGTGGCCGTGAGCGCGGTTGGAGAGCGGACAGTGCGCCACCGCCGCTGCCACGCTCCTGATCAGAGCGACATCCCCGTCGCTCACCTGCACGCAGTGCACGCACAAACACGGAGTACCAAGCGCCAAGACGCCAAGTTGCAGGAGATACGCCACCGGGGAGCAGCCGTGTCCTTGAACCGCGATCCCGCGCGCGCGGAGTGCCTCCGCGAAGGGCCCCGTACCGTCCCGCACCAGCATGGTCTCGTCCTTCGATTCGGCGACGTGGACGGCGATCGGCAGTCCTTCACGGCGGGAGTATCCAGCCACAGCCCGGTAGAGTGGCGCGCTGACGGTGTACGGTGCGTGCGGAGAAACGCCCAAGCGCACCCGCGGTGATGTCAAGCGCCGCAGCCGCGCCAGTGCCGCCGCCAGCTCCGCCAAGCTCTGCTCGCAGTTCGCGGGGTCGGGGCCGAAGACCTCCTGGTACACAATGCCCCGCCCGCCCAACCGCGCGAGCGCCTCCAGCACCGCGCCCGTACTCCCGGTTTCAGCGACGCAGGTGACGCCGGAAGCCCAGCAGTCGTGGATCCCCTGCTCCGCTGCCCGGACGAACTCCGCCGGCGGCGTGGCGTCCTTCAGCTCGCGCACCCGGCGGATCCAGGGCGCGAACTGGGCTTCTGTGTTCTGCCCCACGAGGTGGGTCAGCTCCAGATGCGTATGACAGTTCACGAGTCCTGGCACAAGGACCGCGTTGGGAAACTCAAGTGCTTCGGTGCCACGGGGTATGGGGACGCGGGTGTGCGGGCCGACGGCAGCGATGCGCCCGTCAGCGCCAACGAGAACGGCGCCATCCGGAATCGATGGCGCCGTGACGGGATGCACCCAGCCGGCGCGGAGGCGCAGCAGCGGTGGCGGCGCGTTCAGGGCGTTAGGGCGGGGCCGAGGACGCGGTGCACCGGGCATTCCTGGGTCGGCTCGGTGCCCGGGTAGAACCATTCCCAGCGGTGGAGCTTTTGCGGGCAGAAGGGCGTCGCCAGGTAACCGGTGGAGTCGTCCACCTCGCGGGTGACGAGCGAGTCGGGCCGGACCCAGTCGGCGGGAGCGGGGCGCCGGTCGTACACATCGCGCATGAACGAGGTCCAGGCAGGGGCCACGATCTTACCGCCGCCCGCATTGTGCTCCAGAATCGCGCGCTGGTAGTCATATCCGACCCACATCCCGGCGACGAGCTCAGGCGTGTAGCCGATGAACCAGGCGTCGGTGTACTGGTCGGTGGTGCCGGTTTTGCCGGCGGCGGGCAGGGTGAAGCCCGCTTTCCAGACGGCGGAGTAGGCGGTGCCGCGCCGGATCACGTCCTTCATCATGTCTACGAGCAGCCAAGTGTGCTCGGCGTCCATCACCGGCTGGTGCACCTGCTGGGGCTGCCAGACGATGTTGCCCTCCCGGTCTTCGACCCGGAGGATGCCCTGCGGCACGGCGCGGGTGCCCAGCGTCGCGAATGCGGAATAGGCGGCGATGATCTCGATCGGCCGAACGCCCTTCGCGCCGATGTGGATCGACGGATAAGGTGGTAACGGCGTGGTAATGCCGTAGCTCTTCGCCTCACCGATGACGGTCTGCTCGCCGAGGGCCATGCCGAGCTTGATCGTCGCCAGATTCCGCGAGCCATAGAGCGCCTTGCGCATCGGAATGGCGCCCCAGGTCGAGTCGTCATCGTCCTTCGGTTGCCACAAGGTGCTGTCGAGCTGCAGGACCGGCGGGTTGAGGGGCGAGTCGTCCAGCATCTCGGTCACCGGGTGGCCGGCGCGGACGGCCGCCGAGTACACGAATGGCTTGAAGGTCGAGCCCGGTTGGCGGACGGCCTGGACGATGCGGTTGTACTTGGAATCCTCGAAGTCGCGGCCGCCGATCATCGCGCGGATGAACCCCGTGTTCGCCTCCATGGCGAGGAAGGCGCCCTGCAGGTACGGCGTGTAGGCCCCTTTGTCCTCGCCATTGGCGCGGGAGGATTCGATGTAGTCACGGTAGGTGACGGCACCGGACGGCAGCTTGCCGTACACGCCGGCCTCGATGGCGTCGAGTTGTGCTTGCAGGGCGCGCTCGGCGGCCTGCTGCATGTCGAGATCCAGAGTAGTGTAGATGCGCAGCCCGCCCTCGTACAGCTCCCGCCCAAAACGCGCGTCGAGCTGGCCGCGCAGCCATTCGACGAAGTACGGCGCCACGTCCCCGTAGTTCGTGCGGGTGGTGGTCAGCACCAGGGGGTACGCCTTCCAGTACTCGACATCCTCGGGCGTGAGGAAGCCCTGGTCTCGCATCAGGTTCAGCACGACGTTGCGCCGTCGCACGGCGCGGTCCGGGTGGGTGCGCGGGTTGTAGGTCCCGGGCGCCTTCGGGATGGCCGCGAGCGTCGTGGCCTCGGCGACGTTCAGGTCGCGGGCCGATTTACCGAAATAGATCTGGGCCGCCGCCTCGACACCGTGGGCGCCGGCGCCCAGGTCGATCTGGTTCAAGTACAGCTGGAGGATCGTGTCCTTGGGGAAGTTGCGCTCGATCTCCAGCGCGACGCGGGCCTCTTTGAGCTTGCGCGTGAGCTTCTTCTCGCGACTGATCTCGTCGGGGAAGATATTCCGCGCGAGCTGCATCGTGATCGTGGAGAATCCCTGGCTGTAGCCGAGGGAGACGAGGTCCGCCTTGAGGGCGCCGAGGATGCGCCAGTAGTCGATCCCGTGATGGGCGTAGAAGCGCTTGTCCTCGGTGGCGATGAACGCCTGGCGCACCGGCAGCGGGATCTGGCTGAGCGGCACGACGGTGCGGCGCTCCAACCCGTACTCGGCGATGAGCCGGCCGTCCGCGGCGTACACCTTTGACGTCTGGGTCTGCCCGCCGCCCTGCAGCGGCAAGAGCCGGGAAATGCTGGGGCAGCGCTCCGCCGCACAAACGCGCGTCCACGAGCCGTACGCCAACCCGGCGCCATACGTCGTGGCCAGCAGGGCGAAGGCCAGGATTCGCCGCCGGGTCGTGGGGTCCTGCCACCAGCGCGCGGGACTCGGCAGCGGGAGGGGCGTGGTGAGCGTGGCCATCGGGCTACAACCTAGTCAGGCCGCCGCGTGCTTGCCAGCGTGAAAGCCATCTCGTACGATTCGCCACCATGACCGATCTCCTCCGGGAACTCGAGTGGCGCGGCTTCGTGCAGCAGGCGACGCCGGGCCTCGTCGCGCATCTCGCCAAGGGGCCGGTCACCGCCTACTGCGGCTTCGATCCGACGACGCCCAGCCTGCAGCTCGGCAACCTGATGCCGCTGATGCTGCTGCGAAACCTGCAACTCCACGGCCACCGGCCCATCGTGCTGATGGGCGGCGGCACGGGCCTGATCGGCGATCCCTCCGGCAAGCGCACCGAACGCCCCCTCCTCACCAAGGAACAGCTCCGGGAGAACCTCCAGCGCATGCGCGACCAGATGGCCCGGTTCCTCGACATCGGCGAGGGGCCGAGCGGCGCCCTGGTGCTCGATAACGCCAAGTGGCTCGGGTCGCTGGGCTTGATCGACTTTCTGCGCGACGTCGGCAAGCATTTCACGGTCAATGTCATGCTGCAGAAGGAATCGGTGCAGGCGCGCCTCGACAGCGGTCTGTCGTACACCGAGTTCAGCTACATGTTGCTGCAGGCGTACGACTTTCTGCACTTGTACCGCGAGCGCGGCTGCACGCTGCAGGTGGGGGGCAGCGATCAGTGGGGGAACATCACGGCGGGCGTGGAGCTGATCCGCCGGGTCGAGAACGGCGTGGCGCACGGCCTCGTCGCCCCATTAGTCACGACGGCGTCCGGCGAGAAGTTCGGGAAGTCGGAAAGCGGAGCGCTTCACCTCGACCCCGCGCTCACCTCGCCGTACAAGTTCTACCAGTTCTGGATGAACGTCGACGACCGTGATGTGGAGTCGTACCTGAAACTGTTCACCCTCAAGCCGCGCGAGGAGATCGCTGGGCTCGCGGCGCAGCGGAAGCAGGATGCCGCGGAGCGCGCGGCACAGCGCGCCTTGGCCCACGAGGTGACGGCGCGCGCTCACGGCGAGACCGCCGCGGCCGGCGTGGCCCGCGCCTCAGCGGTGCTGTTCGGCGACTTCGACCCGCACGGCGCGGACGACGCCACCTTCGACGTGCTCGCCCAGGAAGTGCCGACCGCCACGCTTCCCGCGGCGGACTCGCTCGGCCTGGTGGACGCGGTGATCCGGGCCGGCCTCGCGAAGTCCAAGAGCGAGGCCCGCCGGGCCATCGAGCAGGGCGGAATCTACGTAAACCAGGAGCGGGTCAAAGACGTCGGCAAGACGCTCGAGTCGCGGGATTGGGTGGCCGGGCGCAACCTGCTCTTGCGGAAAGGCAAGAAGGAGTTCGCGCTCCTCAGAGTGGCCCGGCGGTAAGCGACGAGGGATTCGCATGTTCATCGGTCATTTCGCCGTGGGGCTCGCCGCCAAGCGCGTGGCGCCGAAGACGTCGCTCGGACTCCTGATCGCGGCTCCCCTGCTCGCCGACCTCCTCTGGCCGGTGTTTCTGCTGCTCGGCTGGGAGCACGTGGGCATCAATCCCGACGGCCCGCCGTTCCTGAGGCTCGATTTCCTCGACTATCCGTACTCGCACAGCCTGCTGATGGATGGCGTGTGGGCGGCGCTGTTCGCCGGCGGATACTACGCGGTCACACGCTACCGGGCGGGCGCGCTGATGATCGCCTGCGGCGTCGTGAGTCACTGGGTGCTGGACGTGATCACCCACGTCCCCGACATGCCGCTCACGCCGGGGGAAGGTGCGACAAAGGTCGGGCTGGGACTGTGGCACTCGGTCCCGGGAACGATGGCCGTGGAAATCGCGATGTTCGCGATCGGCAGCTACCTCTACCTGACCGCGACCAGAGGGCGGGACGCGGTGGGACGCTACGCGGTGGGGGTGATGATCGCCGTGCTCTTCCTGTTGTACGTCTTCACGGCGAACGCCGCACCGCCGCCGAACGTTCGGGCGCTGGGCATCGGCGGTCTCGTGTTCGGCGCGCTGTTCCCCCTGTGGGCGTGGTGGGGAGATCGGCACCGGGAGGCGGCGGCGGCGCCCGGCACCGGGGGAGGGGCACGGCCCCCGGGTTAGACCACCCCCTCCAGTACGTCGATCACCTTTTCCATCTCTTCCATCGTGTTGTAGCAGTGCGGTGAGAGGCGAATGGCGCCCTCGCGCAGCGAACACACGATGCGGGCCCGCTTCACGGCGTAGAACGCCTCGACGGCCTTGGCCGGCGCGAGGCAGAGGATCGCCGAATGATGCTTGTCGTCCCGCGGCGAGACGACCCGCACATCGTGGGCGTCGGCCCACTTGAGCACCGGCTCGTGCAGCGCGCGCGTGCACTCGGCGATGTCGCGGATCCCGATCTCGAGCAACATGTCCACCGAAGACGTGAACCCGTAGAAGTCCTGGAACGGCAGGGTGATCAGCTCGAAGCGGCGCGCGTCGGCACGGAAGTTGGGGTTGTATTCGGTGAGCCGCGAAAAGTCGTCCGTGCCTTCGAAGGCCATCCATCCGGTCACCGTCGGCTCGAGTCGTGGCACGAGCTCCTTGCGCACGTACACAAACCCCGATCCCCAGGGCGAGAGCAGCCACTTCTGGCCGCCGCAGGCGAGGACGTCGACGGGGGTTTCGCGCACATCCAGCTCCATGTTCCCCACGCCCTGGATGCCGTCCACCACCAGATAGGTGCCGTTGGCGCGACAGGCCGCCCCGAGGCGCTTCAGGTCGGCGCGGTAGCCGTTGGAGAACTGGACGAACGAGACGGCGAGCACGCGGACGCGGGGGTCGCGCAACCGCTCCAGCAGCGCGTCCTCGTCGGGCCAGCCTTCGGCGCGGCACGGGGCGAGCTCGACCTCGATGCCATCCTTCTTGAGGAGCAGCCAGGGATACACGTTCGCTGGGAACTCGCGGTCGGAGACGACGATCTTCTCCCCCGGCAGCACCGGGAGGGCGCGGGCCGCGAGGTTCAGCCCCCAGCTGGTGTTGGTGGCGAGCGCGATCTCGCCCGTATCGGCGTTGATCAGCCGGGCGGCGGCGTCGCGCGCCGCCGCGAGCCCGGCCTGCAAGTCGCGGTCGGGGAGGAGGTGCGGCGCGGTGCGCTTGGCCGTGAACGCGTCGACGACGCGGCGCGTGCGCTCCGGGATCGGGCCGATCGAGGCGTTGTTCAAGTAGACGGTATCGGCGGTCCAGGGAAACTCGGCGTCCCGGAGCGCCTTGGTGCTCTCGCGCAGCGCGCGCACGCGCGTGGGGTGGGAAACGATCTCGGTCACAGCGCCGCCCCCCCACCCCCCGCTCCCCGGAGGCGCACATCGAGGGCGTCGCGCAGCCCATCGCCCAGCAGGTTGAGGCCCAGGACCGCGCAGCCGATCGCGAGCCCGGGGTAAAGCGATACCCACGGCGCCACGCGCAGCAGATCACGTCCCTCGGACACCATCGCGCCCCACGAGGGGGTGGGCGGCTGGGCCCCCAACCCCACGAACGACAAGGCCGCCTCCGCCATGATGGCGCCACCGATGCCGAGCGTCGTCGCGACCACCACGGGCGCGATCACGTTGGGCAGCAGATGGCGCGTCACGATGCGGGTGTCCGACGCACCGAGGGCGCGCGCCGCCTGCACGTACTCCAGGGCTCGCACGACCAGGACCTGGCCGCGCACGATGCGGGCCATGCCGGCCCACCCGACGACGCCGATCACCACGAAGACGAGCGGTAGGGAGGGCTTCACGGCGGCGGCGATGGCGATCAGGAGGAGGAGCGACGGGAAGGCGAGGGTGACGTCCGCGACACGCATCACGGCGGCGTCGATCCAGCGGCCGTAATATCCGGCCACGAGGCCGAGTGCGAGCCCGAGCACGCAGGCGATGCTCTGGCTGATCAGGCCGACCGCGAGCGAGAGCCGTGCCCCATACAGCACTCGCGACAGCACGTCGCGGCCCTGGGCGTCCGTGCCGAGCAGGAACGCCGGGGAGGGCGGCTCGAGGCTCCGGGCGAGCGCGCCGCGCACGGGGTCGGCGGGCGCGAGCCAGGGCGCGAGCAGCGCGGCGAGCACCATCAGGACGACGATCGCAAGACCGGCCAGGGCCCAGCGGTCGCGGGCGAGGCGGTACCAGACGAGTGGCGCGTGCATGGGGGCTTCGACTACGTTACCCGGGACATCATCATCAGGGCAAGCGGACGCATCGCGTGAGACCCGGCACACCGTTCACACTGATTCTGGGCGGCGGGGGGATGAAGGGGGTGGCGCACGTGGGCGTCCTGCAGGCGCTCATCGAGCGCGGCCTGGCCCCATCGCACATTATCGGCTCGAGTGTCGGCTCCTTGATCGGGGCCGCTTGGGCCGCGGGCCACAGCATTCCCGAGCTGCGGGAGATGGCGATCGGCCTGCGGCGCAAGGACGTGTTCGTCGTGGCACATGCCGACATGGCCTTCAAGCGGATGCGCTCCCCCGCCCTGTTCCGTCGCGAGCCGCTCGAGCACCTGATCGCGCGGTTGATCGGCGATCGCACGTTCACGGAGCTCAACCTGCCCGTGGTCGTGAACACCGTGGACATCAACTCGGGGATGCAGGTGTTCTGGGGCCTGACCGGGCTCGACGAAGTGCGCGTGGGGGACGCGGTGTTCGCCTCCTGCGCCCTGCCGGGCTACCTGCCGCCGCGGGAGATCCGCGGCCACTTCTACGTGGACGGCGCCACGGTGGACAACCTGCCGGTGGGCGCCGCCCGCGCCCTGGGCGGCGAATGCATCCTCGCCGTGGACGTCTCGGCCTCGAGCGCGCTGCGCGCCGACACCCAGGAGGAGGGCTTCGCGGCGGTGTTCGCGCGCGCCACCGAGGTCGCGATGCAGTCGTTGCTCGAGCTGCGGATGCGTTCCTGGACCACGCCGCCCGTCTACTATATCCACCCCCGCGTGGAGCACATCTCGATGTTCTCGTTCGATCACCTGCGCGAAGTGGTGGAGGAGGGGTACCGGGCGACCAGCGCGGCGCTCGAGCGGCCGGGCGAATGGCCTGTGGCGGGCGACGAGGGCGTCTATCCGAAGCGCCGCGTGATCGTGCGCGTGGAACGGGAGCGCTGCATCGGGTGCGGGGCATGCCTGGTGCAGGCGCCCCCCGGCATGTTCGTGCTGGACGCGGAGGGGAAAGCGGTGGTGACGACGCCGGAGCAGGAGTGGTCCCCGACGGGCGGGGGCTTCATCCGCCACTGCCCGACCTATGCGATCAGTGCGCGGCCCGCGGCGGCGGTCGCCGAAACGCTGCGTCGATCCGGATGAAGTCCCGCGCGACGCGATCCCAGTTGTAGTACGTCTCGACCGCGCGGCGCCCCGCCGCCCCCATCGCCTGCCGCCGCTCGACGCTCCGCAGCAGATCGATGATCCCCGCCGCGACCGGCTCGGGCGCCGTCGAGTCTACGAGAATCCCCGTCTCACCGTCGCGCACCGCGTCGGGTACTCCGCCCGAGCGGCCGGCCACCACCGCGAGCCCCGATGCCGACGCCTCGACGAGCGAAATCCCGAATCCCTCGACCAACAGGTCGTGGCGACGCGAGGCGCCGACGTACAGGTCGGCCGCGTTGTACAGCGCCGGCAAGTCCCGATCCGACACCGGGCCGAGCAACCGCACCGCGTCCCCGAGGCCGAGCTCGGCGATGAGCGCCTCCAGCTGCGGGCGCCGCGGCCCCAGGCCCGCGACCGCGTATCGCGCCGCCGGCACGGCGGCGCGGACGGCCGGGAGCGCGAGAATGGTCATGTCGATCCCCTTGTGCCACTCGAGCCGCGCCACAGTGAGGAGCCAGGGACCCGTCCCCACCCCCAGCCCGTACTTCTGCCGGACCGCCGTCGCGTCGATGCCGGGCCGGAAGCGCGTCGGCTCGGTGCCGAGGGGCACGACCTCCACGCGGGCAGCGAGATCGGGACGGCCCAACAGCCCGTACACCGAGCGCGCGAGGCCCGCGGTCCAGGAGCTGTTGGCCACGAGCACGGCGGCGTTGCTCACGAGCGCGCCGGCGGTCCAGCGCTTGAAGCGGCTGCGGCGGATCTTGGCCTCGAGCAGCAGCAGCTCCGTCCCGTGCACCACGACGCCGTAGGGGATGCCATAGCGGCGCGTCAGCCACCAGGCGGGATAGCCGGCCGGCTTCAGCTCTCCGCACCAGGCGAATCCCGGATGCCAGCGCCGGGCCAGCGCGCTGGCACGCCACGTCCAGAGGGCGAGCCCGTTGATCGTGCGGAGCCGGGTCGCGCGGATGCCGGTGCGGTCGATCCGTTGCGAGAAGCCGGCGTCGCTCTCGACGCTGGCGGCCTCGGCGCCGGTGGAGACCACGAGCGACTGCGGCGGGTAGCGGCGCGCCAGCTCGCCCATCATCCGGGCGATGCCGCCGCCGTGCGGCGGAAAATTGAAGGCGAGGAGAAGGGTGGTGTTCAGGCGACCTGGGACTCGATCTCGCGGAGATCCCGGATCACGCGGTCCCAGTTGAAATAGGTCTCGACGGCCTTCCGGCCCCCCTGCCCTAGCCGTCGCGCCAGCAGCTGGTCGCGGAGCAGGCGTCCCAGCGCTGCGGCGACCGCGCCGGGCGCGTCGGGCTCCACCACGAAGCCGGTCTCCCCGTCCCGCACCGCCTCCGCGAGCCCGCCGCTGTTCCCCGCCACGACGGGGAGCCCGCAGGCGCTCGCCTCGGCCAAGGCGATCCCGAAGCCCTCGACGCGCGTCCCGTCGGCGCGGCGCGACACGCCGAGGTAGACCGATGCGACGTTGTAGAGCGCCGGCAGGTCCGCTTCGGGTACCGTGCCGGCGAAGCGGATGGCGTCGGCGATCTTGAGGTCAAGGGCGAGCTTCTTGTAGGCCTCCTTCTGCTTGCCCGTCCCGATGACGAGGTAGTGGAGATCGACGTTTTGCTTGCGCAGCTCCGCCACCGCTTTGAGCACGGTATCTACCCCTTTGTAGGGCTCGAGCCGCGCGACGGTGAGCGCCCAGAGGTCGCCGTTGAGGCGATAGCGGGCGCGCACCTCGCGCGTGTCGAGCCCCGGGCGGAACTGCTCGGGGTCTGTGCCGAGCGGCACGACGCGGACGTGTTCCGCCAGGGGGTCGAGCCCCAGCTCCCGGAGCACCTTCTGCGCCTGCTCGCGGGTCCATTGGCTGTTGGCGACCACCGCCACCGCGGAACCCAACAGCGCCTTGAGGGTGCGCCGCGCCCAGGCGGAGTGATGGATCGCGTGGAGCTCCTTGAGGACGTCGCCACCGTGGACCAGCACGCCGTACTTGGTACCGACGCGCTCGTGCGCCCATTTGGCGGTGTAGGCCGCGGGGCGTACGGAGTCGCACCAGGCGAACCGCGGCTTGTGCTGTCGCGCCAACGTGGCGACGCGGCGCGCCCAGAAGAGCAGGCCGGCGAGATTCTTCAGGGATCGGGAGGAGATCGGCAGGCGGTCGATCACGGCGGGGGCGTAGTGGCTGTCCATCTCGGCCGAGTCGCGGTGCTGGCCGGTGGAGACGAGCAGCTCGCCCCGGGGATACCGGCGAGTGATCTCTCCCATCATGCGCGCGATCCCGGTCTGCATTGGCGGGAACTCGTCGGTCAGCAGGAAGGTCTTAGTCATCGACGCGGCGCTGCAGCTCCCACAGGCGGGCGTACTTGAGAAACACGCTCACGGCGGCGAGCCCGCAGAGAACGACGCCGTGCCACCCTTCAAGGATCCCCAGCTGCAGGACGTAGGTCCGGAAAAATGTGAACGGCGGCCGCACCAGCAGGTCGCCCACCCATGCCCGGCGCCCCCCGTCCCACAGGTCCTGCGCGCCCCAGGCCGCGTAGCGGCTCAGCTTGTCCAGGTGCTCGGTCAGGTCCCGGTACGGCACGTGCTCGACGGGCACCTGCAGCCGCCCGACGTCCGTCACCGGCTCGAGCCCCTCGTGCACCCGCCGCTCTACGAACCGCCGTTCGCGCCGAAACAGTCGCACCGACCAGTCGGTCCCCCACCCGGCGTACCGCATCGTCCGCCCGAGGTACACGTTGCGGCGACGCACCGCGTAGGCCTCGTGACGTGGGGACGAGACCACCGCCGCGAGCTCGCGCGCGAGCTCAATCCCGATCCGCTCATCCGCGTCGAGGGCGTACACCCATTCGTGCTTCGCTACGGCGATGGCCTCGTTGCGCTGGCCGGCGATCGTCGTCGCCGCGCTCTCGATCACCCGCGCGCCCGCCCCCCGAGCCGCCGCGACGGTCCCGTCGCTGGAGCCGCCGTCGGACACGATCACCTCGCCGCTCCAGGTGAGATGGCGAACACACTCCGCAATCTGCGCCGACTCGTTGAGGGTCGGGATGATGACCGTGAGCGGCGTCGGCATGCCTTCCTAATGCTAACGGGGGCGTTCCCCGCGGAGCAATCGCCGACGCTCGTGGGCCTCCTGGTAGACCACCTCGGTTCGCTGGGCGGTTCGCTCAAGCGTGAAGTCGCGACGGACGAGGGCGCGCGCCGCCCCGCCCAGCCGTGCGCGGGCGACGGGGTCCTCGAGCAGCCGCGCCAGCGCCGCCGCCCACGCCGCGGGATCGAGCGGCGGCACCAGCACGCCCGTATCGGGAGCGATGAGGTCAGGATTGCCGCCCGCGTCGGACGCCAGGACCGGCAGCCCCACGGCCATCGCCTCGAGCAGCGCTTGGGACAGGCCCTCGATGCGGGACGGCAGCGCGGCGAGGGCCGCTAGGCGGTAGAACGCGAGCGGCCGCTCGGTGAACCGCACGAACACGACCCGATGGCGCGGCGGGAGCGCCGCCGCGAGGGCGGCCAGCTCTGCGTCGGGCTCGACGCCGACGCACGCCAGGACCACCGGCGGCGTGAGCCACGCCAGCGCCCGCAGCAAGACGTCCTGGTCCTTGCGGCGGGCGACGACGAGGATCACCGGGCGGCCGCCCGCATCGAGCGCGGCGCGCGCGGCCGCCAGCTCGGGCGCCGGGAGGGGAGCATCCAGACGCGCTACGTCGATGCCATTCGGCACGACGCGCAGCCGGCCGCCGGGATGCCACCGGCGCCGCAGCGCGCGGCCCACCGCCTCGCTCACCGCGACGGTGCGGTCGGCGGCGGCGCCGATGGCGAAGAGCTCGAGCGGCGAGGTGAGGGGCATCGTGCGCCGTGTGACGACGAACGCTTGCGGCAGGCGGCCACGCCAGCGCAGCCAGGTGAGCGCGCGCCGATCGACGGACGCGTGGCTGTTGACCACGTCCACCCGCTCCCGCGCGATGACCTCGGCGAGTCGCCGTGCGAGGGGACCGAGGCGCGAAAAGTCGAGCGGCACATGGGCGAGCCCCGCTTCCTGCCCCAGCCGCGCCAGCAGCGACTCCGCGCGGCAGCCCAGCAGCACGCGATGACCGCGTCGCTGCAGGTGCTGGCTGAGGTTGAGGATCGACTGCGTCGAGCCGGCGCCGTCGCCCTGATGGGTCAGCTGCAGGACGGTGAGCGGGGCGTGGGACATGTCACGAAGCTAGTGCCGTTCCAACTCTTCTCGCAAAGGAAGCGCCCTGGTTATACTCTACGCGCGATGCACATCGCGGTCGCGTCCCATCACCGCCTGCCCGTCAAGGGTTACGGCGGCACCGAGCGGATCGTCGTCGCGCTGGTGCGCGGTCTCGCGGCGCTCGGCCACCGCGTGACCCTGATCGCCGCCACCGGCACGAAGCTTCCCGAAGCGAGTGTCGTCGAAGTTCCGCCCAAACGGCTGCGCGATCCCGCGCTCGATTTCTCGGCCCTGTTCCCGCGCGACGCCGCCGTGCTGCACACCCACTTCCCCGTCCGCAAACTCCCCGCGGGTGGGATACCGTTCCTGCAGACCCTGTACGGCAATCTCAAGCGGGGCGAGGCGGTGCCCCCGAATACCGTCTTCCTCTCGGGCAATCACGCGGCGCGCAACGGCCGCGACGCATTCGTCTACGCGGGGCTCGACCCCGCGGAGTTCGTGTTCCGCGAGCGCAAGGACGACTACGATTTCTTCATCGGCCGGCTGCACAGCGCCAAGGGCTACCACTGGGCAGTCGAGGGCGCCAAGCGCACAGGGCGACGACTCATCCTGGCCGGCGGCTGGCGACCGAGCTTCACGGGGAAGATCAAGTACGTGGGCGAGGTGGACGGCAAGGAGAAGGCGGAACTGCTCGCCAGTGCGCGCTGCCTGTGGATGCCGGCGCTGTGGGACGAGCCGTTCGGGCTCACGAGCATCGAGGCGCTGTTCTCCGGCACCCCGGTGTTGGGGACCCGGCGCGGCGCGCTCCCGGAAGTGCTGACCCCCGAGGTCGGCGCCCTGTGCGACACGCTGGACGATATGATCGAAGCGTCCCACACCATCCACACCCGGAGCCCGGCTGCGTGCCGCGCGCACGCGGAGCGCTACTTCACGCACCTGGTGATGGCCGCAGCGTACGTGCGCGTGTATCGCTCCCTGTGCGATACAGGGGCGCTGCCGCCGGGGCAGCCCACGCCTTACGCGCCGCGCTGAGCGGGGGGCGCCCTTCCCCAAAGGAGCCGCTCCGCCGTGGCAGTCGCATGCAGGAGGCAGAGCGGGAAGAAGTGCACCAGGTGGCGACCGAAGCCCGTCCGGATGACGAATAGCGTGCTCATCTGGGGCTGGCCCAAGAAGGTGAGGGCCGCGTACACCGCATAAGTCCCAACCCACCCAGCCAGACCCGCCAGACCCAGCCGCCGAGCCAGGTCCGTCCCGGTCCGCGGCACCGAGCGCGCCGCCCAGATGACGACGATCACCCAGGCCCACGCGAATGCGCCGTAGCCGTAGTGTGAGAACACCTGCCCCTGCACCCCGTACGCGAGTCGGGTCATCGCCAGCGGCGCCGGCACAGGCGCGGGCGCCCACTGGGGAAGCGGGGGCAGGACGCCGAGGGTTGGCGCGAACCCAACCGGCGCCTCCAGCGCGGCGGGCCGCAAGGTCCAGCTGAGGTAGCCGGCGGCGGCGCCCGCGAGCGGGAGCCACAGCCGCAGATCGCGCCGCTCGCGCGCCGTCCAGATCAGGACCGCCATGGCCACAAGGAACTCCGGAAGGCCGTCGCGACGGATGAGCGCGATGGTGGCGCCCGCCACCGCTCCCATCGCGAGTCCGAGCCCGCGCGAGGAGACGAGCGCGCCGTCGTCGCTCGCTACGGCGATCGCCGCGGCGATGGCGATCATCACCGGCACGCCCGCGTACGCCGACACCTGGCCCTTGAAAACGTGATCGGTGGCGAGCAGCCAGACCAACCCCCAGGGGGCGAGCCTCGGCGCCACACGCCGCAGCAGCTGATAAAACAGCAGGGCGAACGCGCCGAACAGCAGCAGCGGAAGCAGGCGGCCCTGGAACGTGGGATCGCCGACGCCAAGCCACAGGATCAACGAGTGCAGGGGCGGGCGCACTGGATCGAGGCAGTCGAACACGCCGGTGAGCGCGCCGCGCTCGGCAAACTTGAACGCCCGACAGGCCCAGATTTGCTGGGCGTCGGTGTAGTGATACGGAAAGAAAATGTGCGGTACCTGCGCACCGTAGCAGGCGAGGGCAAGCCACAGGGCGGGGTGCCGCCGCGGGGCGGGGGAGGGGGGGGCGGTGAGCGCCGGGTCCGGTGGCGGCGTAGGCGCGGCGGAGACAGGGGCACGCCGGACCCACGCGCCGCCCACGAAGTAGAACACCAGCACCGGCCACGTGAGCGAGGGGGTGAGCCGGCCCAGAGCGAGACCCCAGGCGTAATGAGCGATCGCCAGCCCCCAGGCAACCAGCAGGAAACGCAGTGCCCACGCCGCCGCCCGCCGCGGGCCATCCGCCCCAGAGGCGTGCAGCGGAAGCCACCACCACGCTGCCAGCGCAAGCAGCCCGCACATCAGGAGGTCGGCGCCCAGCCCCGGCGAGGGGCCCAGGGGACGCACGCCTGCGGCCAGCCCCTCACGGAGCATCACGCCGGCCCGCCACGCGCCGATGCCCAACTGCACCGCCGTCAGGAGCCCGAGGACAATCCAGGGCGCGCGCCAGGGGGCTGAGGGAGCGTGAGGGGCGGGGATCATCTCACACGAGGCGGTAGTTGCGAAACTCGAACAGGCGCGTTCCGGTGAGATGCTCGATCCAGTCCGAGACGTAGAAGCGTACGTGCTCCGGCTTGAGGCGCCTCGGCCCGATGACGCGCTCGGGGTCCTGGGCGCGCGCGGCGATCCACGCGAGCGCGGCACGCGGATGCTCGCCGCTGAAGGGCTTGAGCAGTGGCTGCCAGTCGAGGTAGCCCTTGGCCTGCTCGCGCGTCGACCGCTCTTTGCTCCAGGGGTAAATGGTCTTGGAGATCTCGTACTTCTCCCGGATCGCGCGCGCCGGCCGGGCCCAGCCGTAGTGGAACATGACGGCGTCGGTGAGGCGCGCGCGGATCTTCCGGTACCCCGCGCCGACCCGGAAGCCCTGCGCGCCCTGGTACGGACGGATGTCCGGGCCCAGCCGGATGCAGCGCACCTCGCGGCGGTACCAGCGTCGGCTCGTCGCGAGAAGCCGCCGTAGAAATGGAGATACTGGACGAGCAGGCCTTCCACCCGCTCGTCCCCGTCCCACTCGGCGGTTCGGTCCTTCAGGAGTCGCGCCCCCGTCTCGTGCAGCACCTCGTCGGCCTGGATGTAGATGCCCCAGCGTCCGCGACAGGCGGCCATCGCCTTTCGGGTCTCGATCGAGAGCATCTCGTTTTGCTTCGTGAAGTCCCACTGGCTGTCCAGGATGCGGACGCGCGGGTCGTCCAGGGACGCCACGAGCTCGCGGGTTCCGTCCTCGGACTTCCCGACGTTCACTACCACTTCGTCGCACACGTCGAGCACGGAGCGGATCGCCGGGACGATGGGGAAGTCGAGCGTGATCGCGTTGCGCACGATCGTAAAGCCGGACAGCATGGCGGTCAGGTCCGGAACTGCAGGTTATAGAGGCGGCGGTAGAGCCCATCGGCGGCGAGGAGATCCGCGTGGCTGCCGCACTCGACGATCCGACCCTCGTGGAGCACCACGATCCGGTCGGCGTGCTGCACGGTGGCCAGGCGGTGGGCGATGACGAACACCGTGCGGTGCCGCATGAGGCGGTCGATCGCGTCCTGCACGAGCCGCTCCGACTCAGTGTCGAGCTGGCTCGTGGCCTCGTCCAGGATGAGGATCGGCGGGTCGCGCAGCACGGCCCGGGCGATGGCGATGCGCTGGCGCTGGCCGCCCGACAGCCGCGTGCCGCGCTCTCCCAGCACCGTCTGGTAGGCCTCGGGCAGCCGCGCGATGAAGTCCTCGGCGTTCGCCGCCGCGGCGGCGGCGCGCACTTGGTCCAGCGTGAAGTCGGTGCGCCCGTAGGCGATGTTGGCAAACACCGTATCGTTGAGCAGGATCGTCTCCTGCGAGACGATCCCCATCAGGGCGCGCAGCGAGCGCCGGGTGTACCGGGTGATCGGGACCCCGTCCATGAAGAGCGCGCCCGCCGTGGGCTCGTAGAAGCGGGGCAGCAGGTCCACCAGGGTGGTCTTCCCCGCCCCCGACGGCCCCACGACCGCCACGACCTGACCGCGCCGCACCTCCAGCTCCACGTCGCGCAGCACCTCGGCTTCGTCGGCGTAGGCGAACGAGACTCGGCGGTATTCGATCCGCTCGTGGAATTGTGCGGTCGTCTCCCCCGGCCGGTCACCTTCGTCGGGAGTCAAGTCGAGTACCTCGTACACGCGGCCCGCCGACGCCAGTGCGCCGGCCATCACCGCCGGGTAATTGGATACCGACTTGACCGGCGACATCAGCCGCAAGGCGACGACCAGGAACGTGATCAGCTCCTCCGGACGCATCGCCGGGCGGTCGCCGAGGGCGAGCAGCGTGCCGTACCACAGGATGCCCACGATCATCATCCCACCGAATACCTCGGTCACGGGGCTGGTGAGGGAGGAGAAGCGCTGGGCACGCAGCACCCGCTTGCGGTAGCGGTCGGCGAGCGCCTTGAACCGCGACAGCTCGAACGCCTCGGCGACGTAGGCACGCACCAGCTTCACCGAGCTCATCATCTCGCTCACGTGGCTGGTGAGCTCGCCGCGCTCGGTCACGAGCTCGCTAGAGCGGCGGCGCAGCCGGGAGATGAGGGGGCGGATCACAAACAGCAAGACCGGCGCGAACAGCAACGCCACCAGCGTGAGCCGCAGCGACAGGCCGACCAGGATCGCCAGGTAGACGACGATCATGACGCTGTTCTGTAGCAGCGAGGCGAGCGCCGCGCTGACCGCCATCTTCACGGCGTCGGTGTCGTAGATCAGCCGGGCAATGCTCTGGCCCACTTTGGTGCGCTGGAAGTAACCAAGCGGCAGCAGCTGCAGGTGGCGGAACAGCCGCAGCCGCAGGTCGCGCACCACGCTCTCCTGGATCACCACGTTCCAGTAGGCGGCGGCGTATTCGGCGGCGTTCTTGAGGACCAGCGCGACGAGCAGGATGACTACTACGTTGCGCAGCGCCGCCTGCGGCGCCCCCGCCGTGATCAACGCCCCCGTCAGGCGGGCGAGCACCGCCTGCACGGCGGAGCCCCCGGCGGGCCCTAGCGCCTGCTGGCCAAACAGCGTCCGCAGGAACGGGATCAGCAACGCGATCGTGAAGCCATCCAGCACCGACGCCAGGACGGTGGCGAGGATGGCGGCGGTGAAGAGGAAGGAGTACGGGCGGAGGAGCTGGAGCAGCCGGGCGCCCGACCGCATTCACCGCACTCCGCGGCGGGGCGTCAGCAGGGCCACCGGCAGGATCACCTCTTCGGGGGTCACCCCGCCGTGTAGGAAGGAGCCGCGGTAGCGGGCCTGGTACTCGCGCAGCTTGGTGGGATAGACGAAGAAGCAATCGCCGGTCGCCAGCAACATGCGCACGCCTAGTCCCATCCCCGGCAGGCCGTACGCCTTGAGGTCCTCGACGAGGATGGCCGCCTCGGGGTCCTCGGCGCGCAGGTCCTCGCCGAACTTGTAGCGCAGGTTGGCAGTGGCGTCCCGCTTGGCATATACCGTGGCCGGCGTCTCGCAGTGGATCGCACCGTGATCGGTGGTGAGCAGCACCGGCACGCCGCGCCGCTCGGCCTCCTGCAGCGCCGCCAGCACCGGCGAGCGCTCGAACCAGGTGCGCGTGAGCCCGCGCAGGGCGTCGGCGTCGCGCGCCACCTCGTACAGGATCGCGTTCTCCGAGCGCCCGTGCGTGAGCTGGTCGATGAAGTTGAAGACGAGCGCCGTGACGCCGTCCTGCGCCAGGTGCGCGGGCAGCCGACGCAGCAGATCCTCGCCGTCCGAGGCGCTGAACAGCTTCTCGTAGCGCACGGGCACGGGCGTGCCCACGAGGTCCTGGAGCTGCTCGGTGAGGAGCTCGGCCTCGTGAGCGTTGAGGCTCTCCTCGTCGGAGGGCGCGCCCCACCAGTTCGGGTGCCGCGCAGCGATTTCCATCGGGAACATGCCGCTGAAAATGGCGTTGCGGGAAAACGGCGTGGCGGTCGGGACGATGCTGAAATAGTGGGACTCCTCGACGTCGAACAGCGGCGTCACCAGATCCCGCAGCACTTCCCACTGGTCGAGCCGCAGGCAGTCGATCACGATGAACAGCACCCGGCCGCCCGTCGCCCCCCCCGCCCCCCCCCGCCCCGGTGACTGGAGCACCGGCACGAGGAATTCCGCTCCCACGTCCACCGAGAGCGGGGGGCGGTCCCCTTCCGGGTTCGCGAGCCACTTCGGGTAGTGCCGGCGGAAGAACCCGGAGAAATCGCGGCGCAGGCTCTCCTGCAGGGTGCGCAGCGCCTCGGATAGCCCAGGCTCGTGGGCGCCGGCGAGCCGCACTTCCCAGCGCGTGAGCTCGGCGACCAGCTCGACCCACTCGCGCCAGGCGAGGGTCGCGCCGCGCCGGGCCTCGAGCTCGCGAAACCGCGTCACGAAGTCGCGCGCGCGCCGCTGCTGGCGGATCCGGTCGCCTTCGAGCAGGCGCGTCACGACGGACAGGACCTGTCGCGGGTGCACGGGCTTCACGAGGTAGTCGTCCACCTCGATCCCGATCGCCTCGCGCAGCGTGCCCTCGTCCTCGCTCTGCGTCACCATCACCACCGGCATCGCCGGATCGATGGCGCGGATCTCCCCCAGCAGCTCGAGGCCGCGGCGGCCCGGCATCTGCTCGTCGAGGAGCACCACGCTGTAGGGCTGTCGGCGCAGTAGGGCCAGGGCATCGTCCCCATGCGCCGCCTGCTGCACGGAGAACCCCTGTTGCTCGAGGAACCGGCGGTGCGCGGCGAGCCCCTCGACCTCGTCGTCGACCCAGAGAATGCTTTTCGGCCGGGGAGGGGGCATCGGGGCGAAAGCTAGTGCCGTGCCAACTCGTTGTGCCAGTGGTGGCGAATCGCTGTTCCGATTCCGAAGAGTTGGGCCCGCTCTCGTCCGACTGGCGAGGCCCGGCAACACGCCGATACATTGGCCGCGTGCTGACCATTCTGCTGGTGCGCTTCAGCTCCA
>Ga0209237_1000564_pt1 | contig 21191 bp, 21 predicted proteins | sample GraSoi013_1_40cm_2_FD_185820 | JGI IMG/M metagenome (GOLD analysis project Ga0209237, IMG submission 185820) | Grasslands soil microbial communities from the Angelo Coastal Reserve, California, USA - Sample 10_02_2013_1_40cm (SPAdes) (version 2) | ecosystem: Environmental > Terrestrial > Soil >... | reverse complement strand
CCTGCCACTGGCCCGACGCGACCCTGGCGCTCCCCTCCATGATGCCGCTTCGCCGGCCTCCCGCGTACTTGTACAGGTTGACGTTGGCCTCGAGCGCGTTCGCTCTGAGGATGTAGTAGTTGTCCTTGTCCTGCACGCGGAAGATGATCCCGGCGGCCTGGTCGACCCCTCCGGAGATCGGCTTGAAGCGGACCGTCACCGTTAGATCCGCGTAGAAGTTCGCGGAGAGCACGATCGCCGGGAACTCGGCGTTCCCCGTCTGGCAGAGTGCGTTCGGCTTGCTCGGTGCGTCAGGTTCTGTGCGGACCGACCAGCTGCCACTGAACACCTCCGCGCCGGTCGGGATCGTCCCGGCGGCATCGCTGTCGAAGCTCCACGATGCTGCGCTGGCGTTTGGGGCCGCGGACTGATAGATCACGACGGGTCTTCCCTCGCAGGCTGAGATGACGAGGATCAGCAGGGCGAGCACCGCGATGGTCCCACGCGTCACGTTTCAGACCGTACCATCGCGCGCCGTCGCACGGGGCGGACGGCGCGCAGGCGAAATGTTCGGAGTGATAGACGCCGAGTGGCGCGACCGCAAGAGGCTGGGGCGGCTAGTCGGGCTGGGCCGCGTCCTCTGTCGGAGAGAGCCCCAAGTCGGAAAAGCGCTCCTTCGCGACCTGCTCCGCCTGATCCCACCATCGCGCCAGGCGCTCCTCCTGCTCGAACAGCCGGAGAGCGAGCTGCTCCTCGAAGGCGGTGAGCTCATTCATGAGCCGCTCGCGGAACCGCTCCTCTTCCTCGGCGAGGTGGTGCTGGACCCGCTCGCGCTCTTCGACCTTCCAGGCTTCGAGGCGCGCGGCCTCGGCTTTTCGCTGCTCCTTGAGCTGCGCCAGCATCAGATCGAGGCCCGCGACGAGCCGGCGCTGCTGATCCGCGACCCATAGATCCACGCGGCGGTCCGTCTGCGCAACCGCGCGGTCGAGACCCTCGCTCCACGCGCCGCGTGCCAGCGCAGTGACCGGCGCGTCTTCCGTTCTGAGCTCCGGAGCGCGCGGCATCTCCTCGACCGCAACATCGTCCGCGTCGGCCTCCGCTCCCTGATACTCGAGGGAATCGGCCAAGGCGTCGGCGATCTCGGGCGTCACCTCCGACTGGTGCCAGAAGTCCGCGCGTGGCCCCAGCCGAAGGCGAAGGGGCGTCGGGTCGGGCTCGGGTATGAACGTCATCTCGCGCCTCCCAGGTTCTCGTAGGAGGTTTACACGCGAGGGCCAGGCCGCTTATCCCTCGAACGGGGGGATATCTCGCGCCGGCGGTAGCACCCCGGCTCGTGGTCATTGCGCATGCCCACGGCCTGCATGAACGACTCGACGATGGTCGGGCCCACGAATCCGAACCCGCGCTTCCGGAGATCCTTGGAGAGCGCGACCTTGTCATCGAATACCCACACGTAGCGATCGAACGAACCGAACGCACGACGCACCTGGCCGAACGCCTTCGCATTCGCGATCGCTGCCTCGATCTTGGCGCGATTGCGGATGATCGACTCGTCCCTCATGAGCCGCGCGACCTCGCGCGCTCCGAATCGCGCGACCTTGACTGCGTCGAACGAAGCGAATGCGCGCCGGAACGCCGCACGCTTTCGGAGAATCGTTTCCCACGAGAGCCCGGCTTGCATGCCTTCGAGGATGAGAAATTCAAACAGTCGTCGATCGCGGTGCTGGGGCACGCCCCACTCGCGATCGTGATACGAGAGCAGCGGCTCCCGCAATGCCCACGCGCAGCGTCGGCGCCGCCGCGCCGTCGCCGCTGCGACCATTAGGCCCCGCCCCAGCGCTGAAGGAGCTCGGGGATCTCAGAGAGGCGAGTGATCTCCGCAGTCGGCACGGCGATCGACGACGGGAAACCGGATTCGTTCTTCCGCCACACGCCCCGCATGCCGGCTTCGAGCGCACCGGATACGTCGTCGACCATTCGATCGCCCACCATCACGCATTCATCCGGCAGCACCTCGAGTCTTCGCGCCATCTCCTCGAACACCGTGTGGTGGGGCTTCGAATGCGGGAGGTCCGAGGTGTAGGCGATCGCGTCGATCAGCGCGGCGAGTCCGTGCGTCGCGAGATCTGCGTTGTGCCAGTCCGCGGCCCACCACGTGTTCGATAGAAGTCCGAGCCGGTAGCCGCGTTCGCGCAGGAGGGTGAGCGTCGCGACCGCGTCCGGATCGACGGCCGACCAGCCAGCGATCGCCTTCGCGTAGCCGTCCATCGCGCCGAGCAGCTCGGCGCCGCTCACCGGCACGCCGAGCCGATCAAAGGCCGCTCGCACGAGGCCGGTGGGCGGCCCGCTCCATCGTTCGGTGTCGACCCGTTTCCAGTGCTCGCGCTCGGCCTCGCGCATCGCCATCACGTACGCGTCCCGTGCCGGCCACCGACGATCGGCGAACTGCGTGACGAGGTGATCGTACGAAGCCGCCCACTTCGCATCGGCGCCGGTGTCCCAGTCCGACCAGTGAACGAGCGTCCCGCCGAGGTCGAAGATGACGCTGCGCGGGATCGCCATGCCGTATCACGATAGGGAAGGCGGCACACGCACGAAAAGCGCATCCTGTCCGCGTGCCGGATCTTTCCTGGCTCCTCTGGCTCTTCATCCTCGCCCAGTTCTTCGTTCCCCTGTACCAGAAGCAGATGCTCGCTCTTCAGAGGAACCGGAAGTTCCACGCATTCGAGCAGCGCCGGCGGACGCGTCTCATCACGATGATCCACCGCCAGGAGACGATGAGCTTCCTGGGGTTCCCCATCGCGCGCTACATCGACATCGAGGATTCCGAGCAGGTGCTCCGCGCGATACGGCTCACCCCGCCGGACATGCCGATCGACCTGATCATTCACACGCCCGGAGGACTCGTTCTCGCTGCCGAGCAGATCGCCTTCGCGCTCAAGCGGCACAAGGGAACGGTGACCGTGTTCGTGCCGCACTACGCGATGTCCGGCGGTGCGCTGATCGCGCTCGCCGGCGACGAGATCGTCATGGATCCCAACGCCGTGCTTGGCCCGGTCGATCCGCAACTCGGCACCCAGCAGGCGGCGTTTCCCGCGGCGTCGGTCCTGAAGGCGCTCGCCCAGCCGAACCCGAATCGCGACGATCAGACGCTCATCCTCGGCGACCTCGCCGAGAAGGCGTTACGCCAGGTCAAGGCGACGACGAAGCGCCTGCTGCTCGAGCACCACTCCGAAGCCGACGCCGAGCGGATAGCGACGAAACTCGCCTCCGGGGAGTGGACCCACGATTACGCGCTCGACGTAGAGGAGCTGCGCGCGCTGGGCGTCGCCGTTCAGGAGCAGATGCCGCGCGAGGTCTACGAGCTCATGGACCTCTTTCCGCAGACGAGCCAGCGGCGCCCGGGTGTCGAGTTCATCCCGCTCCCGTACGCGCCGGCACCGCCTCCGCTGCCGCGTAAGACCGAGAACCCCTGACCTAGCTCGCCGTCGCGTTTCGTACGCGGTCGCGCGTGAGCGGAAGCTGCCGCACGCGAGCGCCGCACGCCGCGAAGACCGCGTTCGCGATCGCCGCCGCGGTCGGCACGGCGCCGGGCTCGCCGACGCCCCTCGGTGGTGCGCTTGCGTCGCCCTCTACCAGCACCTCGATCGATGCGGGCGCATCGTTGAAGGTCGCGATGGGGTAGGCGTCCCAGCCGGTAGTCGTGACGCGGCCGTCGCGGTGGCGTAGCTCCTCGAGAAGCGTCCACGAGGCGGATTGCTGGATGCCGCCCTCGACCTGGTTGCGGACGCCGTCGGGATTGACGGTCTGGCCTGGATCGACGACGCACCACACGTTGAGTAAGCGCACCTGCCCCGACGCCGTGACCTCGACCTCCGCGACCTGAGCGACGTAGGTGTCGTGATAAACGGTGCACGCGATCCCGCGACCGTGGCGCGGCGGCAGCGTCCCCCCGCCCCAGCCACTGCGCTCGGCGACGCGCTCGACGACCCGCCGGAAGCGCGGATCCTCGATATGCCGCAGACGGAACGCGAGCGGCTCCTGGCCCGACGCGGCCGCGAGCTCGTCCATGAAGGATTCGATCGCGAAGACGTTCTCCGCTGCCGCGAGCGATCGGAAGTTCGCCGTCCGCAGGCGCGTCGGTTCCAGATGCAGCGTCACCTTCGCCGCGAACGGTCCGTAGGGCGGGATCGCGTTGCGCCCGGAGGTGACCGACAGGACCTGCGGGTCCAGGCCGGCCGCCGTGTGCACGTTGGTGTGCTCGTCGTACTTCCAGGCGAGGACGCGGCCCTCCGGATCAAGTCCAGCCGTCACCTCGAGCAGCGCCTCGGGCCGGGACGGCGACCAAGCGAATTCCTCCTCGCGCGTCCACTGCAAGAGGACGGGCCGCCCGGCGCCCTTGGAGAGGATCGCGGCTTCGATCGCGGCATCCGCATGGCTGTTGCGCCCGTACGAGCCGCTCGTGATCTGCGGCAGCACGCGGACCTTGTCTTCGGGCAGCCCCACGGTCTTCGCGACCTGCTCGCGGACGCCGAACGGCCGGTGCGTGCCTACATACATCGTCGCGCCATCCGGTCGCACATCCGCGACCGCCGCGCTCGGGCCGATCGGTGCGTTCGCGATTGGCGGCAGGACGTACGTTTGCGCGAGTCGAAGGGATGCGCGCGCGAGTGCCCGATCGACGCCGGCGTCGGACCGCATCGGCACGTCGGCGCTTGGCCCCTCGACCGGGACAAGATGCCACTCCACCTCGACCGCCCCGGCGGCGGCGCGGGCCTGCTCTTCGCGCTCCGCCACGACGCCCACGACGTCGCCCTCGCGGACGACGGCGACGACGCCCGGCATCTTTCGCGCGGCCTCGTCGTTCAGCGAGCGCAGCTTCGCGCCGCGACCGGGCGGGCGGACCATCGCACCGCGCAGCATGCCCGGAAGACGGACGTCCGCGACGAACGTCGCGCGGCCGGTGACGATGTCGCGGGCTTCGAGCCGGGGCATCGGCTGACCCGCGTAGCGCCGCCGCGAGTCGGGCATGAGCGGCAGCTCGTCGGGTATGAGCCCGGTGAGCGGCGTACCGTCCAGAAGCTCGACGTACGGGATCCGCCGGTCGCCACGGTCGACGACCGCGCCGCGGTCGGTGTCGAGCCGGTCGACCGGCACGCGAAGCTTCGCGCTGGCGCGCTCGAGCAGCTGCCGGCGCGCGAACGCCGCGGCATTGCGCAAGCGCGGTGTCTCCTGTGCGACGGAGTGGCTTCCGAAAGTCCCGAAATCGAAAGGTACCTGCGCCGTGTCGCCGAGCACGACGTGCACGCGTTCGATAGGCAGGTCGAGCTCGTCCGCGACGAGCTGGGCGAACGCCGTCCTGATCCCCTGTCCGAAGTCGATCTTGCCCGAGAGCGCCGTCACGGTGCCGTCGCGCTCGAGACGGATGCGCTGCTCGAGCCGCTCAGGATCCTTCCGATCCCACATCAGGACGCCGCTCTCTTCACGGCGCGAATGGCCCGTCCGTACACGCCGCATCTGCAGAGGTTTCCCGCGAGGGCGTCGCGGATGGCGACCTCGTCGGGGGCGCGATCGCGCGCGAGGAGGGCGGCGGCGGAGATGAGCATCCCGCTCGTGCAGTAGCCGCATTGCATCGCGTCCTCTTCGACGAAGGCGCGTTGCACCGGATGCAGCTCTTCGCCGCGCGCGAGACCTTCGACCGTGGTGATCTCCATGCGCGCGGCCTGATCCGCTGAGAGCAGGCAGGACGCCACGGCCCTCTCATCGGCGATCACGAAGCATGCCCCGCATTGACCACGGCCGCAGCCGAACCGCGTGCCGGTGAGCGCGAGGTCGTCGCGCAGCACGGAGAGGAGCGTCGCGTTGGGCGGGACGTCGACGTCTCGCCGCGCGCCGTTGACCGTGAGGGTGAGTTTCACAAGAGCTCGGGAAGCCGCATGCGGACGGCGGCGATCAGGACCTCGCGGGCGATGGCGTCCGCCATCGCGCCAATCTCCGCGGAGAGTGAGCGGTCCTCGTCCACTTGGGCCGAACGTTCCCGGACGACGCGCCGCGCTTCCTCGACACCCGGGCCGGTCCTGGCCTCGAGCAAGTCGAGCCCCTGTGCCGCGCAGAGGGCCTCGATCGCGAGGACCTCCCGCGTGTTGCGCACGACGTCGACGAGCTTGTGAGCGGCGTGCACGCCCATGCTCACGTGGTCCTCCATCCCCGCCGACGTGGGGAGTGATTCGACCGACGCGGGGAAGGAACGCAGGCGGTTCTCGGTCACCAGCGCGGCGGCGGTGTACTGCGCGACCATGAACCCTGAGTTCGTCCCGGGATCGCGTGTGAGGAACGGTGGCAGGCCGCTCGTGTGGCCGTTGGTCATCCGATCGACGCGCGCTTCGCTGATGTCCGCGAGCTCTGCGACCGCGATCGTCGCGAGGTCGAGCGCGATGGCGACCGGCTGGCCGTGGAAGTTCCCGCCGCTCACGACGCGGTTGTCCTCGGCGAACACGATTGGATTGTCGGTGACCGCATTGATCTCGATCTCGAGGACACGCCGCGTGTAGGCGATGGCATCCCGCGTCGCGCCATGGACCTGCGGCATGCAGCGGATCGAATAAGGATCCTGCACACGCGGGTCGCCGATGCGATGCGACGCGACGTTTGGGCTCGTGGACATGAGGGAGCGAAGGTTCGCCGCGACGGTCTGCTGGCCAGGATGCGGACGCGTCGCGTGCAGCTCGGCGTCCCAGGCGCGATCGGTCGATCGTAGGGCCTCGGCCGACATCGCGCCGACGATGTCCGCGCTGGTCGCAAGCACCTCGGCATCGTGCAGCGCGAGGCAGCCGATCGCGGTCATCACCTGCGTTCCGTTGATCAGCGACACGCCCTCTTTCGGCGCGAGCTCGATCGGCTTGAGCCCGGCCGCCTTCAGCCCTTCCGCCCCAGAGCGGCGCTTCCCTTCGGCCACCGTTTCGCCTTCGCCGATCAGCACGAGCGCGGCGTGTGCGAGCGGGGCGAGGTCGCCTGACGCTCCGACGCTCCCGTGTCGCGGGATGACCGGATGGACGCGCCGATTCAGCATGTCGCAGAGCAAGTTGACCACGTCCGTTCGCACGCCGGAATGTCCGGCCGCGAGCGTATTCGCGCGGAGGAGCAGGACCGCGCGCACCACATCTTCGGGAAGCGCGGGGCCGACGCCCACAGCGTGGCTTCGCACGAGGTTACGCTGCAAAGCGCGCAGATCCCCGTGCGCCACGCGCACCGCCGCGAGATCGCCGAAACCGGTGTTCACGCCGTAGACGGGATCGTCACCCTCGGCGATCTGCGCGACCACCTTGGCCGCCTGCTGTACCTGACGCTCCGCGGCGCGATCGAGGCCTACCGCGACGTCGCGGCGCGCGACCGCGACGACGTCCGCGATCGAGAGATCGTGCCCGGTGAGGCGGAGGGTCGCTATTTCAGATTCTCGCGATACCAGCGCGAGAGCTCGGCGTAATGCTCCGCGGCGTGGACGGTCCAGCGGTCGTCCTCGGGTCCGACATCGCGCACCACTCGAGCGGGCACGCCGAGCGCGACCTTGCGCTCCGGCACGGCCATGCGTTCCGGAAGCACGGCGCCGGCGGCGATGACGCTCCGGTCCCCGACCCGGTTGCCGCCGACGAGCACGGCGCCCGATCCAATGAGGACGTTGTTCCCGATGGTGCTGTCATGGATGATCGCGCCGTGCCCGACGGTGCAGTCGGCACCGACGATCGTCGGCCCGTCCTGCTCGGTGTGCACGACGACGTTGTCCTGCACGCTCGTCCGCGGCCCGATGCGGATCGCGGCCATGTCGCCGCGCAGCGTCGCGTTGAACCACACGGACGCGCCCGACTCGACCGTCACGTCGCCGATCAGACACGCAGTCGGCGCGATCCACGCGTCCGCGGCAATCGTCGGACGCTTGTCCCGATAGGGGTACAGAGGCATGGCCGGATGGTATCGGTTAAGACAGCGTTGGCCCGTGTCTCGGATAGCCTTTCGGCGCACTCACGACCGGACGCGACTATCGCTGGGCGCGAGCCACCCTGGTCACCGAGAAGCGCCGCGACCTGCGGAGCGTTCTTTGAGGCCCGCAGGACAGAGATGGACGCGGCCGCCCCAATGGGGCGCGACGTTCAAGGCCCTCGAGGGGCGAGATGCGCGGCGGAGCTCAAAGCCGCGAGCGCTCCGTTCTTCATTACGGGGTCGAACGCGTCCAGCGCCCAAGGACAGTCCTTAGGGCGGCTTGACGTCTTCATCCGTATTCGCTCCGACTTGGTTCGGTACCATCCGGCGAGGAACCAGGGGAGCGTGCAGAGGCCGTTTCGCGTGTTGCTCGCGAAGGTCGGGCTCGACGGCCACGATCGCGGCGTGAAGGTCGTCGCGCGAGCGCTGCGTGACGCGGGCATGGAGGTCATCTACACGGGGCTGCACCGGCGGCCCGAGGAGGTCGTCACCGCCGCGGTGAGCGAGGACGTCGACGTGATCGGCGTGTCGATCCTGTCGGGGGCGCACATGACCGTGATCCCGCGCCTCCTCGCGCTCATGCGGACGGAGGGCGTGCTCGGCGAGATGGCGCTCGTCGCCGGCGGGGTCATCCCTCCCGACGACGCCGCGGAGCTGCGTCGTCTCGGCGTCGACGGGATCGTCGATCAGGAGGCGACTCCGGATGAGGTCGTGGGCGCGGTGCGCCGGCTGGTCGAGGCGAAGCGCGCGGCGGCCGCGGCGCGCTAGCGCCGAGGCGGCAGCATGGAGTTCTGGAGCTGGCCGCCGCGCTTCGCGGAGGACTATCGGCCACCTCACGATCAGCCCTACTGGTTCCCGCGCCGCGAGACCATGCCCGCCGAGGAGCGCGACGCCGCGATCCTCGAGCGCCTCCGGGAGGTCATGCGCTACTGCTGGGAGCGGGCGCCCTTCTACCGCCGGAAGTGGACGGAGGCCGGCGTCCATCCCGAGGCGATTCGCACCCTCGAGGATTTCGAGCGGGTGCCGGTCGTGCGCAAGGAGGAGCTCCGGCGCGCGCAGGCCGCGCATCCACCCTTCGGCGACTACGCCTGCGTCGACGAGTCCGAGGTGCACCGCATCCACGGCACGTCGGGGACGACCGGCCGCCCGACGGCGTTCGGCGTCTCGCGCGCCGACTGGCGGGTCATCGCCAACGAGCACGCGCGGGTCATGTGGGCGATGGGCATCCGGCCGGAGGACACCGTTTTCATCGGATCGTTCTTCAGCTTGTACATGGGGTCGTGGGGCGTGCTCATCGGTACGGAGCGGCTCGGCGCGCGCGCGTTCCCGTTCGGCGCGGGCGCTGCCGGGCAAACGCGACGCGCCGTCGCGTGGCTGCGCGAGATGAAGCCCACGGTCTTCTACGGCACGCCGTCGTATGCGCTCCACGTGGCCGAGGTCGCGCAGGAGATGGGTGTCGACCCGCGGGAGTTCGGTCTGCGCATCCTGTTCTTCTCGGGCGAGCCCGGCGCCTCGATCCCTCCGATCCGGGAGAGGATCGAGCGGGTCTACGGTGGTCGGGTCTTCGACTCCGGGAGCATGGCAGAGGTCTCTCCTTGGATGAACCTGGGCGAGAGCGGCGCGCGCGTCGGGATGCTCTGCTGGCAGGACATCGTGTACGCCGAGGTCTGCGACCCGGCGACGTTCCGCCGCGTGCCGTACGGCGCGGAGGGCACGCCCGTGTACACGAGCCTCGAGCGCCTGTCGCAACCGATGGTGCGTCTGCTCTCGGGGGATCTCACGCGATGGGAGCCCGGACCGAGCCCCTGCGGCCGGACGTACCCATTCCTCCCCAAGGGAATCTACGGTCGCATCGACGACATGTTCACAGTCCGTGGCGAGAACGTGTACCCGGGTGCGATCGACGAGGTCGTCGCGGCCCTGCCGGGGTACGGGGGCGAGCATCGTATCGTCATCACCCGGCAGGAGGCTATGGACGAGCTCGCCGTGCAGGTCGAGTTCGACGCGGCCACCGCGTCCGCCGGCGAGCCGGCCATCGCCGCGCTGCGCCGGCGCGCCGAGGAAGAGCTTCGGTCCGTCCTCGGCGTCGGCGCGCGCGTCGTGGCGGTCCCGCCGGGGACGCTCGAGCGGACCGAGTTCAAGGCGCGGCGCTTGATCGACGACCGCGATCTCTGGCGGCAATCGCGCGCGCGATAGGGGGTGCGGCCATGAAGACGACGGAACGCGGCGTGCGGATCACGAGCGAAGAGACACGTCAGCGCGCCGAAGCGGACGCGGCCGAGTGGGAGTTGACGGAGCTCGCGGCATTCCTCGCGCGCCAGCCCGAGCGGGCGGCCGAGTTCCACAGCGCGTCGGGCATCCCGCTCCGCCGGACGTATACGCCCGCCGATGTCGCCGGCACGGCATGGGAGGACATCGGGCTTCCCGGCCGCTATCCCTTCACGCGCGGCCCGTATCCGACGATGTACCGCGGACGCCTCTGGACGATGCGGCAGATCGCCGGGTACGGCACGCCGCAGGACACCAACGAGCGTTTCAAGTACCTCATCGCGCACGGGCAGACCGGGCTCTCGGTCGATTTCGACATGCCCACGCTCATGGGCTACGACTCCGACGACGAGATGAGCGCCGGGGAGGTCGGCCGCGAGGGCGTCGCCGTCGACGTGCTCGACGACATGGAAGCGCTCTTCGCCGACATCGATCTCGAGACGATCAGCGTCTCGATGACCATCAACCCGACCGCGTGGATCCTCCTCGCCATGTACGTCGCGGTGGCGGAGGCGCGCGGCAACGACCCCGGAAAGCTCTCGGGGACCATCCAGAACGACATCCTGAAGGAGTACGTCGCGCAGAAAGAGTGGATCTACCCGATCCGAGCGAGCATGCGCATCGTGCGCGACACGATCACCTACGCCGCGCGGCATCTGCCCCGCTACAACCCCATCAACATCAGCGGATATCACATCTCGGAGGCGGGCGCGAACGCGATCCAGGAGGTCGCGTTCACGATCGCGAACGGCATCGCGTACGTGGAGGAGGTGACCCGTGCGGGCCTGGCCGTCGACGAGTTCGCTCCGCGGCTCGCCTTCTATTTCATCGCCCAGCGAGATTTCTTCGAGGAGATCGCCAAGTTCCGCGCCGCGCGCCGAGTCTGGGCGCGCGTCATGAAGGATCGCTTCGGCGCGAAGCGCGCCGAGTCGATGCGCATCCGTTTCCATTGCCAGACCGCCGCGGCCACGCTCACGAAGGCCCAGCCGTACAACAACGTGGTGCGCACTGCACTGCAGGCGCTTTCCGCGGTGCTCGGCGGCGCGCAGTCGCTGCACACCAACGGGCTCGACGAGGCGTACGCGATCCCCTCCGAGTTCGCGATGAAGCTCGCGCTTCGCACGCAGCAGATCATCGCCGAGGAGACGAACGTGGTGAGCGTCGTCGATCCGCTTGCGGGGTCCTGGTACGTCGAATCACTGACCGACGAGATCGAGCGCGCGGTCTGGTCCTACCTCGATCGCGTTGACGCCATGGGCGGAACGGTGGAGGCGGTCGAGCGGAACTTCTTCCAGCGCGAGATCGCCGACACGGCGTACCGCATCTGGCGGGAGAAGCAGACCGGTGAGCACACCGTCGTCGGCGTGAACGCCTACGCCGACGAGGGCGCGGGCGAGCCGCCGGTCGATATCCACACCGTGAATCGGGAGGCCGAAGCGCGGAAGATCGCCGCGCTCCGACGCATCAAGGCCGAACGCGATGCGAGCGCGGTGGGCCGCCATCTCGCGGAGCTCGCGGATCGCGCGCGCGATCCGGACGCGAACCTCATGCCGGCCACGATCGCCGCGGTGAAGGCGCGCGCGTCGCTCGGAGAAATCGTGAATGCACTGAAGCATCCGTTCGGGTCCTACCGCGAGACGCCGGTCTTCTGACCTTATCCGCCCGTACCATACCGTCGTGAAGACGCGCGACCTTCGCGTCACAGGCTACCGTCCGCTCGTCCCGCCGGCGATCATCCTCGAGGAACTCGCCCTCTCCGAGGGTGGGTCGCGCGCGGTCGCCCGGTGGCGTGACGAGCTTACGCGGATCCTCGATCTGGAGGACGACCGCCTCATGGCGATCGTCGGCCCGTGCTCGATACACGATCCCGTGGCGGCCCTGGACTACGCGCGCCACATGCGCGCGGTTGGCGACGAGCTTCGCGACGACCTCGTCGTGGTGATGCGTGCGTACTTCATGAAGCCGCGCACCAGCGTCGGCTGGAAAGGCCTCGTCTCGGATCCCCGCCGCGACGGTTCGTTCCGGATCAACGACGGCTTGCGGATGACGCGCCGGCTTCTCCTGGACCTCGTTGATATCGGCATCCCGGCCGCCTGCGAGTTCGTCGACCCCATCTCGCCCCAGTACACGAGCGACCTCGTCGCGTGGGCGGCGATCGGCGCGCGTACGACCGAAAGCCAGGTCCATCGCGAGCTCGCGTCCGGTCTCTCGATGCCCGTGGGGTTCAAGAACGGGACCGATGGGAACGTCCAGGTCGCGATCGACGCCGTGCGCACGGCGCGCGAGCGACACAGCTTCATGGGGGTCACCGAACAGGGCCTTGCGGCCATAGTCGAGACCGGCGGGAATCCGAGCGCGCACGTCGTCCTACGCGGGGGCACGCCCGGTCCGAATCACGGACGCGAGAGCGTCGGCCGAGCTCTCGAAGCGCTGCGCTCGATCGGTCTGCCCGCCCACGTCGTCATCGATCTCTCGCACGGGAACAGCGGCCGCGATCACCGCCGCCAACAGACGGTCGCCCGCGACGTCGCGGCGCAGATCGCCGAGGGCGAGCGAGGGATAGTCGGGGTGATGGCCGAGAGCTTTCTCGTCGAGGGTCGTCAGGACGCCGAGGCCGAGCCGCTTGTCTACGGGCAGAGCATCACCGACGCGTGCATCGGATGGGAGACGACCGTCGACGTTCTGCGAGACCTCGCGACAGCGGTCCGCGCTCGCCGCGTGGTGGTCTCTACCTCTGCCGCTCGATCAGGCGATACCCGAAGCCCCGCGCCGTCTCGATCGATACCTCGGTGACGGGAGCCTGCTCCAGCTTCTTGCGGAGCCGGCCAACGTGCACGTCGACGAGACGCGTGTCGCTCCCGGGCTCGTAGCTCCAGACCCCGACCAGAAGATCGTCGCGCGTGAAAACGCGTCCGGGCTCGCCCGCCAGCGTCCGCAGGAGCTTGAACTCCGTGGGCGTCAGCGGAAGCTGCTTGTCGCCCGCGATCGCCTGCAGGCTCGCGAGATCGATGATGAACCGACCAAACCGGAGCTGCCGGTCCTTGCCGTGATCGCCGTGGATGCGGTCACGGCGCAGAAGCGCCTCGACGCGCGCCGCGAGCTCGTCGTTGTCGAATGGCTTGCCCAGGTAATCATCCGCGCCGATGCGCAGACCGACGACTCGGTCGGGCGGGTCGTCCTTCGCGGACAGAAAGAGGATCGGAACATCGGAGTTATGCCGGAGCTGAAGGCAGAGACTTATCCCGTCGACGCTCGGCATAAGCACGTCGAGTGTCACCAGATCCGGATGGAACTCCTTGAAGCTGTCCATCGCCTGGCGCGCGTCGGTGATGGCCCGCACCTGGTGGCCGGCCTCAGCGAGTACGGTGCCGACCAGCTGCGCCACGTCCCGGTCGTCGTCGACCACGAGGATGCGCCCCCCGAGCGCCGCCGGGCGTGCGGCCGGAGCGACTTCCTGGTCAAGCATGTGTAACGAAAGCCCGGCATGCGGCATGCCATTTGTGAAGACGAGCGCCCGCTCGACCGCCTTTTCATCATCTTTGGCGAGTTGTTAGGCCAAAGCGGCGTTCAGCCGAGCGAGCTTGCCGGCGACCCAATCGGCTCTTGCGCCGACCTCCTCGGGCCATGGCGTAAAGAACAGCCGGTCGGTCTCATCCTCGATCTGCTGACGCACCTGCGCCCCTCGTTCGGTCGTGCGGAGCGCGTCAGGCTCGACGAGGCCGTCTTTGCGAAGTCGCGCGACCGCCGCGCTGACGTCTTCCGGACGCTGATGCGGCATCAGGTCGATCAGCGCCGTTTCGTCAGCGGCCTTCCCACGCCAGATCGCCGTGAGGACCTCGGTCTGGGGGCCCGTAAGTCCGGCCGCACGCCAGGCCGCCATGTGACAGTCGTCGCGCACCTGCCAGAGGCCGTAGACCGCAGCGTCGAGCTGGGCGAATGACCCGGCGGGCGGGTCATCGCCGCGGTACGCGAATGCCCATGGCGTGTGTCTTCGCTCCCGCGGTTCTTCCGCCTTCGCCGCCGCGAGGAAGGCGCGATCGAGCAGTCGCGCGAGCTCGGAGAGCTCCTCTTGCGGCAACACGGCGAGCGTCGCGTAATGCGCGCGCGCCGCCTCATGCATCGCCTGTGCGAGACCGCGACCTTTGTCGGTGAGGTGCCAGCGCCCGTCGCGCTCCTCGACGAGGCCCGCGCCACGCGCCGCCGCGGCCTGTGGCAGCCAGCGATCCGGGATCGTCGAGTACGGGCTTACAAGATCCCCGGGCTCGGCGGTTGCGCCCTTCGGACCGCGATACGAGAGATTGATCGTCCACATGAACGCCGGCCGGTCGAGGCCGAGCTCCTCGATCTTCTGGAGAGGAAAGGTCATCTTCGAGCGGCGCGTGTTCAGGAACTCCGGTAGCAGCGGTGGGATATTGGTGGGGAAGGGTGGCCTCACCCGATCATTGTGCCGCGCTCAGCGTGCGCTGCTCTGCTGCTCCCGCTCGGCGTCCTCGACGCAATACGGCGTTTCGGGTACGAGCTCGAGACGCTCTTCGGGAATGGGCTGGCCGCAAACGACGCAGCGTCCATACTTGCCGCGCTCGAGCCGCACGAGGGCTTCATCGATGAGCGCGATCTTCGCCTCGAACATGGTTTGCCGCGCGACGTCGAGCTCGCGGGCCTCGGTCTCGCTGGCGGCGTCGGCGGGATGCTGATCGACGAGCGCGATTTCCCCACCGCTGTCGCGCTGGGGGACCGCGAGGCGTTCGCGGATGCGCTCCACCGTTCCTTGGAGGTCCGCGCGCTCCCGCACCAGGCGCTCGCGCATCGCGTTGCGGTCCACTTCTCGCCTCCGTACGCCAGAATTGACCCGTGCTTCCCCCAGACGTCAGCAAGCGGCGTTCCGAGCTGCACCTTCTCGACGTGCGAGAGCAGGACGAATGGGACGCCGGCCACATCGATGGCGCGCAGCACATCCCGCTCGGCGAGCTCGGAGATCGCGTCGGCGAGGTCCCGAAGGATCGTGTCGTCGTCGCGGTCTGCCGTAGCGGTTCGCGGAGCGACCGTGCCGCGAAAGCCCTGCGGGCGAGCGGCTTCGAGGCCGAGAACCTCGACGGCGGCGTCACCGCCTGGGCCCGCTCGGGCTTGCCGCTCGTCACCAAGTCCGGCGGCGCCGGTCGCGTGATCTAGCCGGTACCCTCGAAGCGATGGCGGAACGCGCGACGCCGGCCACGGACTATCTCAGCAAGCGGTGGCTCGCCGAGCACCTGACCGACGAGCGCCGGTCCGCCGATCTCTTGAGCGAGGTCCGCGAGGCGATCTTCGGCGCGCAGGACGGCGTGACCAGCATCCTCACCGTGGTCATCACCGTCGCGACGGCGACGAGCCAGCAATACGCGGTGCTCGTCGCTGGCATCGCGGCGGCGCTCGCCGAGGTCATCTCCATGGGAGCGGGCGAATACATGAGCTCGAGGAGCCAGCGCGAGATCTTCCTCGCGCAGATCGAGAAGGAGCGCCAAGAGGTCGCCGATCGTCCCGGCGAGTCCGAAGCGGAGGTCGCGTACATGCTCGAGCAGGAGGGTCTGCCCGAGGCCACCGCGAAACGTGTCGCGGCGGAGATCGCGCGGGAGCCCAACGTGCTTCTCAAGACGATGGTCGAAAAGGAGCTCGGGATCACCGTGGAGGAGGGCCACAGCCCGCTCCAAGGGGCGCTGGTCCTCGCGTTCACGTTCGCGCTCGCCTCGCTCGTGCCGATCTCGCCGTTCTTTTTCTTCCCGGTGGCGACGGCGCTGGCGATCGCGGTGATCTTGTCGGCCGTCGTCATGTTCTTCCTCGGGGTCGCGAAGTCGAGGCTGACGGGGCGCAATCCGGTGCGGTCGGGGCTCGAGATCGTTGGGCTGGTGCTCGCGGCGACGGTGGGGGGATGGGTCTTTGGCACCCTGCTGCCCCACGCGCTCGGCCTCGTGGGCGTAGGGGTCTGACGCGCGGCACGACGCTTGCCGCGCAGCGTGGCATGGATAAAGAGAAGCCTCGTCCCGAGGATTCCCCAGAGCAAGCTCAGGCCAAAAGCAAGAGTGTCGATGAGCGCATCCCACCGGTGATCGCGCCCAAGGATGGCCTGCCCGGGCCCGGCGAGCAGGTGCTCGAGCAGGAAGCGAAGGCGACTCGGCAGCCGCAGCGCCCGTAGCACCGTCCGAGCGAGCAGGCACAATGCGACGGCGGTGCTGATCGAACAGTTCTTCGATCCCGGCCTCGGTCATGCGAGCTACCTCGTCGCGGACCCGGATGCCGGGGTCGCCTTTCTCGTCGATCCGGACCGTCACATCGACGCCTACCTGGACGCCGCCTCGCGGCTGGGCGTGCTCATTACCGACTCGTTGGAGACGCACGTGCACAACGACTACGTTTCGGGCTCGCGCGCTCTCGCCGAGCTTCGTCCCATCGCGGTGCATGCCGGCACGTCGGCGGAGATCGCCTACCCGCACTCCGGACACGCGGACGGCGACGTAATCCGGGTCGGGGAGCTCGCCGTCCGCTGCATCGCGACTCCAGGCCATACGCCGGAGCACGTCGCATATCTCGTCGCCGATCGGCGGCGGTCGGACGATCCGCAATACCTGTTCTCAGGCGGCGCACTCCTCGTCGGCAGCATCGCGCGTGTCGACCTCCTTGGACCGGACATCGGGGGAAAGCTCGCGCGGTCCGCATACGAGACGCTGCGCCAGCGTGTACTTCCGCTGGCCGATTACGTCGCGGTTTTCCCGACGCACGGCGGCGGAAGCGCCTGCGCGGCGGAGGTGGCGGGATCGCGCTGGACGACGCTCGGATTCGAACGTCTCCACAACCACATCGCTCGCGCCGCGACCGGAGACTTCGAATCTTTTCGCGCGGCCATCGCCGAAGGCCTTCCGGTCGCGCCGGCCTATTACCCACACGTCCGCGCAATGAACGCGAAAGGTGCCGAGCTCTCCTCACGCTCGCCGCTGCCACTCCTTCGCGAGCCCGCCCGCGGCGCTGCGCTCATCGACCCGCGGCCACCTCATCTCTTCGGCGCGGGGCATCGTCGGGAGGCGCTGAACGTGGTCGGCAACGATTCCTTCGCGGTCCGGGTCGGCGCGATCGTTCCGTTCGGCACGCCAGTCGTCATCCTCACGCTCGATGCCGAGCAGGCGCAGAGACTCCGCGCGCAGCTCGCGGTGATCGGCTTCGACGACGTGCGTGGGTATCTCTCGCCCGAGCCATCCGTCGGCGACGAGCCTCTGCGGATCGAGCAGCTCGACGCTCGGGCTGCCGCGAGTCGGGCGAGCGACGGAGCGGTCCTCCTCGACGTCCGCGAAGAGTCCGAGTGGGTCGCGGGCCATGCTCCTGGAGCGATCCACATCCCGTACGAACACCTTCGTGATCGAGCGCGCGAGATCCCGAGCGGCAGGCTGGTCGTGACCTACTGCGCCGGCGGGATCCGTTCGAGTCTCGCCGCGAGCGTCCTCGAAGCGGCCGGTCGCGACGTCGCGAACATGCGCGGAGGCTTCACCGCGTGGCGTAACGCGGGACTTCCGGTATCGCGGGAGACGTAGGTAATCGAGGGCACGCGTCCTGCTCGGCCCTGGAGGGTGGCCGATTCCCCTGTCCCTCCTCCGAGCGTTGCGTTGCCAACCGAGACAGCGGTGGCACCGCAGAATGGTGTTGTGCGCATCGCCTTTGTCGCCTCCGCGGTCCCGCGCCGGTGCGGGATCGCCACATTCACGGCCGATCTGATGGCCGCTGTAAAAACGGCCGACCCAGCGGTCCGTTGCATCGCTGCCGCGATCGACGAGCCGAATGCCGCGCGCGCCTATGGGCCGGAGGTTCGCTGGCGGATCAGGCAGGGTGACCGGGAGAGCTATCGGGGTGCCGCCCGCGCGATCAACGAGTCGTCGGCGGACGTCGTGAACCTTCAGCACGAATTCGGCATCTTTGGCGTCTGGCGCGATGGCGTCTACGAGGACCATTGCGTGCCCCTGCTCGAGGAGCTGAACAAGCCGGTCATCACCACCCTGCACACGGTGTTGCCGAAGCCGGAACCGCAGATCCGCGAGGTCGTCCGCGGCATCGCCGACCGGAGTACGACGATCGTCGTGATGGCCGAGACGGCCGCGCATCTGCTCGCGGACGTCTACGGCGTCGCGCATCGCCCGGTGGTGATCCCGCATGGGATGCCGGCGATCGTGCCGCGCGGCCGTCATCGGCTGAAGCGGCAGCTGGGCATGGAGCATCGCACGATCGTTTCGACCTTCGGCCTCGTCGACCCCCGCAAGGGCCTTGAGTACATGATCGAGGCGATGCCGGCGGTGATCGCCCGTCATCCAAACGTGCTCTACCTGATCGTTGGTCAGACCCACCCCGAGCTTCAGCGGAAGGAAGGCGAGCGCTATCGGAACGAGCTCGCCGCTCAGATCGACGCTTCGGGGATGGGGGATCACGTCCGCTTCGTGAACCAGTACCTCACACAGCGCGAGATCGTGGACTACCTTCTCGCGACCGATGTCTATGTCACTCCCTATCTCGACCTGAACCAGATCACAAGTGGCACGCTCGCCTACGCGCTCGGTGCCGGAAAGGCGATCGTCTCGACCCGGTATCTCCATGCCGCCGAGGCGCTCGCGGATGGCCGCGGGCTGCTCGTCGACGTGCGCGACTCAGCCGGACTCGCGCACGCCGTGCTCGCGATCCTCGGAGACGGAACGCTGAAGGCGGAGCTCGAGCAGAGGGCGTACCAGTACGGCAAGGAGATGGCGTGGCCGAACGTGGGCCGTCGCGTCCTTGCTCTCACCCGCGAGGTGCTCGATGGGACGACGCAGATACCGAGTGGGGCGCCGCGGCCTGCTGAAGAACCCGTCGAGACCGAGGCTCCACTCCACAGCGCATGACGACCGCCCGCCTGGATCGCACCGCGCTTGGTCGGCGCCTCGAGCAGAACCCGCTGATAACGGCGCGCGACGTAAAGCCATCGCAGCCCGAGCTCGAGGTGGTCTCCGCCTTCAACGCCGGAACGGCGAAGCTCGACGGCGAGACCGTCCTCCTCCTTCGCGTCGCGGAGCGTCCGCGCAGCGATATCGATCCACCGCCGGGCGCGATGACGCTCGACCTGGACGGGCCACACCCGATCCTTCGTCCACTGCCGAATGGCTACACGAAGCACGACGTGATCGGCATGTGCTTTCTCGACACGAACGGCGACAAGCCGCACGTCGTGGTCGCGTACATACCGAAGGACCTGCCCGGACTCGATCTCCGCGACCCTCGATCCATCCGTTATCGAAATCGGACTGGCGTGCTCGGGATGACCAACGAGGGCTACACCGATTACCTCGCGCAAATGAGCCACCTACGCGTCGCGCGAAGCGCCGACGGCATCAAGTTCACCGTCGAAGAGAAGCCCGCGATCGCACCTCACGTCGATGTCGAGGAGTACGGAGTCGAGGATCCGCGCGTGACCTTCATGGATGGGCTTTTCTACATCACGTACGTCTCGGTCTCTCGGTGGGGGATCACGACGAGCCTCGCGACGACGCGTGATTTTCGCTCGTTCGAGCGGCGCGGCGTCATCTTCCTTCCGGACCATAAAGACGTCGTCGTCTTCCCGGAGAGGATCGGCGGAAAATACGTCGCCCTGACGCGCCCGATGCCCGGGTCGTTCAGCCGCATCTTCGGGATCTGGATCGCTTTCTCGGATGACCTCGTCGAGTGGGGTGGCCACGAGACCGTGTGCCTTCCGCGCTGGGACCACTGGGACGAGCTGCGCACGGGCGCCTCCGCGGTGCCGTTCAAGACCAGCGAGGGCTGGCTCGAGCTATACCACGGCGTGAACCGCAACCACCGGTACGCCATGGGCGGGGTGCTTCTCGATCGGGACGATCCGCGGAAGGTGCTGGCGCGCTCGCCCGCGCCGATCCTCGCGCCAGGCACCCCCTACGAGCGCCTCGGCTTGTTCAACGACACCGTGTTCTCGTGCGGCGTCGTTCCGCTGGACGACGACCGAATCCGCATGTACTACGGCGCGGCGGACTCGTGCGTCGCGGCAGCCGACTTTTCGGTCAAAGAGATCCTCGCCAGCCTCGAGGAGTGGCACAACGCTTAGGCAGCTTGCGCGCCTCACCCGTCGCGTGCCCGCCGCGGGGCCGCGTGCCTGCGCCATCGGTGTCTACGCGAACGACCAGGATCGCGCGCTCGCGGCGCGCGACAGAGGCTTCGAGGGTGTCGCGTGCGTCGACGACGCCGCCCGCGCGGTCGTCCTCTTCCTCGATCTCTGGCACGATACCGGCGATCGCCGGCTCCGGGACTGGGCTACGGGGCTGCTTGATTTCGTTCTCTACCTGCGCGGCGACGACGGACGCTTCCACAACTTCATCCACGACTGGGACGGCACGGTGAATACGGACGGGCCGACGTCCTTCGCCGGTGTGACCTTCTGGCAGGCCCGCGCGGTCCGCGCGCTCGCCAAGGCTCACCTGGCGCTGCGCGATCAACGGGTCGCGCTGCCGCTCGCACGGGGCTTCGCCTTCGCGACCGAGAACCCCGCGCCGCCGGACGTGCGTGCGATCCACGTACTCGCCGCGCTGGATCTGGTGCGCGCCGGGCAGACCCCGGTGCTCCGGGAGGCGCTGGAACGCTGGTGCGACGAGATCACCGAATGCCGGACGGGCGACATCCTCCTCAATAATCCCGACGAGCGGACCCCGCACCTTTGGGGTCACGTGCAGGAAGGCGCGCTCGCGGAAGCCGCGATCGTGCTCGACCGGCCCGACTTGCTCCAGGTCGCCCGGCGGAGCGCGGCCGCGTGGATCACGCCGCAGATCGAATCCGGCTTCTCCGAGCCGACCGTGCAACCGTACGGCGTGGCAGCTGCGGTGTATGTGATGGACCGGCTCTACCAGGCGACGAACGAAACCGGATACGCGAAGTGGCGTGACCACGCGCGGGCCTGGTTCGACGGGCGGAATTCCGCAGAGAAA
>Ga0209237_1000563_pt1 | contig 21234 bp, 20 predicted proteins | sample GraSoi013_1_40cm_2_FD_185820 | JGI IMG/M metagenome (GOLD analysis project Ga0209237, IMG submission 185820) | Grasslands soil microbial communities from the Angelo Coastal Reserve, California, USA - Sample 10_02_2013_1_40cm (SPAdes) (version 2) | ecosystem: Environmental > Terrestrial > Soil >... | reverse complement strand
GCGATTCTGAGAATGTGTTGGTCGTCAGCATCAGTAGTCTGTGAGTCCAATTCCCCATCTCGTAGGTTACAAGAATGGTGGATGCCTAACGTTTCGCTTAAACGTAGCGACCTACTGAGGGTTCGAAGGATCACTTTCCCAAGTTTTTCGCTCTTGCCCATTGAAACGTGAGCAGACCGAGCGTCGCAATCCCTCCTATGATTGCAGCCACAGAGGCGTAGAGGAGTGCGAGGTCGATGGCGGGAGTTACATATCCAGAAGCACTGAACGCCAAGAGGCTCTGGAGGACAAGACTGCTGAAAAGGGATTAGCATAACCCCCAGGAGTCCCGATACTATGGAGAACAAAGCAGGTCCGAGCCATTGTGACTTTTCCATTGAATATAGATCGTTTTTCCGTCAACAAAAAAATAGGAGAACGAAAAAGCCCCAGCCCAGGTTACAATAACTCGGCACAACTCGAGTCTTTCCTCAACAAGCTAGCCCAAGCCAAGGAAACGATAGTACAGTCCGGCTTGAAGGACGCCGTCCTCCTCCATCACGATGAAGCCGACGGGCTCTGCTCCGCAGCCCTGACAAAGATCGCGATCGAGAAGCTAGGCATTGAGACACAACTCATCTGTCTAGACAAGCTCTATCCTGAGGTCGCGAAAGATGTCGAAGGAGGTTCTCGCCGCCTAGTGGTCTTCTCGGACTTAGGGTCCGGGCATGTTCAATTGCTAGAAAGTCAGAACCGGTCAAAGAGTATCCTTGTCATCTTGGACCATCATGACACATCGGAAAGCAGTGATCCGTTGGTTCACAACCTGAACCCTGAACTCAACGGATTCTCCGGAGAAAAGGACGCGTCCTCGTCAACAGTCGCATATTTGTTCGCCAAGACTGTAGACCCTTCACTCGTCACCTTTGCACCTCTTGCCATCATAGGTTCTACAGAGATACCTGGCGAAGCTCAGGGTCTCAACAAGATTCCCATACAAGACGCCGAGAAAACGGGAACAGTCAAAAGGACCCCGAGGGGAGGCATCAAGTTTGAGGGACCAGTACTTTGGTTCTCTCCGTCACGAGCTTCTTCCGTATTGAACGTTCTCGGGTCCGTGGGCTACTATCGCGGCGGCCCACAACTCGGTGTGTCGGCATGCATCAAAGGATTCGAGAAACAGATCTTGGAAACGGCAAAGGGCCTCGAGGAGGAGCGGAAAAATGCGAACCAGCGAATGATGGAAAAGATCCGTAAGGAGGGTCTCTCCCAGATCAAGAATATCCAGTGGTTCCATGCCAGGGACAATTACGAAGGAATGAGTGGAAAGGTTGTGGGAAGCTTCTGTTCGTATCTCAGCTACCAGAGATTCGTCAATCCGGTCAAGTATTTGATAGGAATGATGAACGTACCCCCCGAGGTACCAGGATGGGGCAAACTCCCCTCGCCGTTGGTGAAGGTCTCGGGACGAGCCCCTCAACCGCTCGCGAGAATGATAGAGACGGGAAAGAGGCCGCCACTGTCTAGGATACTGCCTGACTCGTGTGTAGCGCTGGGTGGATTCGGTGACGGCCACACCGTCGCCGCCTCAGGGGTCTTACCAATAGGCCGTGAGGAAGCTTTCTTGGACGCCTTGGACGCTCTTGCTACAACGGACCCTAGTTAGCTCCGGAACGGATTCTCATACGCCGAACAGCAACAGTCAGACCAATCAGGATTATCCGCAAACGCAATACGATCAGAGAACAGTAGAAAGTCGTCTCTCACAGACGGCGTTAGCTCTTTGACGACGAGTTCGCTCATCGGAGAGTGGCACAGCGTGCCTTCGAATTATTCTTTCTCTTAGCCGGCTCTCCAATAATAAGTCTCAGGATCTTGCCTGGACCTTCAAACGCAGATAAGGGGCCGCCTTCTATTAGAATGGCATGCAGACTCTTCTTGTCTACAAGGGCATTATCGCGATTTTGTTGGTTAGCGTTGCAGGAGCGTCTGGGGTCGCGACGTACTTCTATCAGCAGCAGAACGTGAAGGTGTCGCAGAGTTCAGATCTCAACAATCAAGTCAATCAATTGGAGGGACAGATTACGGCTCTGAACACTCAGATCACTGGTCTCAACAAGCAGATCGACTTGCTGAATTCTCAGATATCTCAGCTTCAGGCCCTCAATACTCAGCTTGGAGGAAACAATGCGCAATTGATCTCGGAGACACAACAATTACAGTCTCAAGTGTCACAGCTTCAATCTCAAGTCTACGCGCTCCAGACGCAAGTCAGCCAGCTTCAAGCACAAGTGGCGGACCTTACCTCCATCCTGAAATTGCAGACCAGTCGAACCATCGCAAGCCAAGTCTCCATTTGGGGTTCGGGAAGCCCGCTGACTAGTTCTCAGGCATTCATCAATCTCGGCTCAATAACCTACTCTGGCTACATTCGAGTCTCATGGACCGGTGCCCATGCGTCCTTCACCACTCAAGTATTCGATGTCAACATCACCACCCCAATCTCAACTTCTGGCATATTCAGCATACCTGTAAGCGCAAATGCGACTGCCAACTCATGGTTCACAAACTACGATTGCGGCATCACACCAGGCGGAAACATTCTCTGCGGGACAATCACCTACAACATCACATATTGGTACTAAACTAACGAAACCACGACATCCAGCTCTTCACGGGCAGTTTCGGTCTCGTATCTGAGCAATAGCCGAAAGATAGCTCAACCATACAGATGTCGAGTCAGCGGAGCAACTGGCGCGAACGATTACACGCCAACCCGTCACGAATGGAACAAGAGCTGGCAGTCAAACTGCAAGAAGATGGAATTCACTTTCAGACACAGGTTGAGATACCGGTCACTACTGCGGACCTCTACTTCCCACTAGAGTCTAGGCCGTTGCTCGTGTTTGTTGACGGCCGGGTCCATCTCGGAAAGTCTCAGATGGCTAAGGACGAAGAATTGCGATCACTCTTGAGGAAGAGAGGATACAGGATCCTAGAGCTATGCTACGACAGCTATTCGGACAGAAGACGAGATCAGCTATACGAAGAGATCCAGTTGAGCCTTGGCAAGTTGACTGACTAGCTATTAAGTCGAAATTTACCTGGGGTTAAGTGCCAAACGCTAACACTTCTAGTTAGACGATAGAAGATAGCCTCCATCGAAGACCCTAACCCCGATTGTCCTGATACGATGAAATGGGCGTGTGGCTCCTTAAGATACTGCCAGCCGCTTTGCCTTTGGGCATTCTCTAACCCGGAAACTATTTTTTGGACATGCGTCGTCCAATTATCAGGTCTTGCGAGCCTATCAGTGGCATCTTATCCTGGCTACAATTTGGTCATTCAGTGCGGCAATCCAAGCTGGGTTTCACCAGTTTAACGTCGGCGTCGCGTCGGTTGCTGGCATTGGGGCGTTTGTTGTGGGAGTGATCTCGGCTCGCGGGAACGCGAAGCGAATAGAGAAAAATGGTGGTGAATATCGTCCCAATCGGAAACGGACCTTTCTTGGTTTGGGTCTCGCGTTCGCTTTTGCAGGGTTCCTATTCTACCTACTTTTTTCTGAAGCTTTGTCGTTGAATACGCTAGTCCAATTCAACTCGGTCAATGTAGCCATACCAGGCCTCTTCTTCGGATGGGCCCTAGGGTACGGAACATGGGAAGTTCGGAATGGAAAAGAGATTCATTGGGAGGGACGGACGTTCTATTCTGTGCCCAAGGGGCTCTCGTGGCAGGAACAATACCAGTACCGTAACGAACAGCGCACTCGAATACTGGCTAAGAATTCAGGGGAGCAAGAGGCTACCGGCAAAGTATGACTCCCCTAAAGGTTCGTCTGATCACCGTGTTCCCGTTTCCACAATCAACAGTCTTGGCAGCACGTTCCTGGGCCCACTGGTTCAAGTCTTTTTTGCCCGCAGTTCTCGCACGTTAAGACTTTACCGATGAAGTCGGGGTCTGATCGGTATCGGATCTGTTGGGTGGGTCTCTGGCATGGTTGGCAGAAGGCAGGGCGTTCTATGTTCTGCCTGATCCTTCGATGATTATGTCCAAGTACAAACGTGGGAGAGGGAGAGAAATCGTCGCGGAAACTATTGCCGGGCGGGTGCGTTCCGATCTTCCCTGAGCCCGGTCCACCGTTCCAGTACTCCGGTCCCTTGTTAGGTTAGATAAGGGGCGTAGGTGAACATGCCCCGCCGGATGCCGGCTAAGGTGCTTGGCGAACACGGCTTGTGGGCTCGCCTAACCGTTCCTCTGGAACGCTGGGCCCGCCGGGGCGGGCGACGTTGAACACCAGGCGGCGCAGGATTCGTTGGAGGTGTTCCTTGTTCTCGGTTGGCACGGCGTAGCCTTCGTGGAGCGCCGTGGCGCCGACGAAGAGGTCTCGGATCTCTGACATTGGGAAAGCCGTTTGGTTATTGCAAGGGCATGAGAATGAAAGTGTTGACTCAAGGTGTGAAGTCCTGTCTCAAAACGCTACTCTTTAATTCCCAGTTAACCAATTCAATCCTGTTCAGGAGACTGCGCTTAGAGGCGGTGTTGAACGGATCGCTTTCGAACTGACCTGATTGTCCTCTGTATCCTAGCCTTCTCCCTGCCAGCCATGATAAGAGTCAGTCTCGTCCAAGCGTCAGCCTATCAGCCCCATTCACCGATCACGATAATCGGGAACAAGGACTTCACAAGTGCGAATGGAGTCACGGGTGGGACCGGGACTCCCTCAGATCCCTACATCATACAGGGTTGGGACATCAACGCCTCCGGTATCGGATGCTGTAATGCGTATGGAAACGCGGGTATCGACATCCAACAGACGAACGCTTCTTTCATCGTACGGAATGTCTACGTCCACCAAGGCCTTCCAGTCGACGAGGGGATATCGCTAAGGCTAGTCTCTAACGGTCTAGTGGAGAACACCGTCACATCCAAGGACTATTTCGGCATCGTTGTAGCCTCCTCCACCAACGTAACCGTCACCGGGAACACCGTTTCTTCCAACAATCCCTATGGCATCTACCTCTACCAGACCACCAAATCTTTAGTCGATGCGAATGACGTTTCTTCCAACAACGTTGGTATCTTCCTCTTTTCGGCCAACAGCACGATCGTCAGCAATAACAATGTCCATGATTCGAGTGTCATTGGAGTGGACACTTACACGACCCGAAACGATACTTTTGTAGCGAACAACGTCTCTAGCAACGGCTGGATCGGGCTGCGCCTACTCTACTCCGACTACGATCTAGTCTATCACAACAATTTCTTCTCGAATGGTCAGAATCCTCCCCCGTACAACCAAGGCGGAATCCAGATCAGTGATAGTCCGCTAAGCACCAGCTCCACATACAACCCTCCGCAGAACACCACCAACAGCTGGGACGACGGTTATCCGACTGGCGGAAACTACTACAGCGATGGCATCCACCTGGACACCTGCAGTGGACCGGCACAGAACATCTGCTACTACTCCGACGGCTTCAACGACGGGCCCTACCTCGTCCGCTCAGAATACGTCTATAACTATCAAGGCTACTTCTACTACATCGCAAGAGACCGCTACCCGCTAGAAGGACCCTACTCCGCGACCACTGTAATGCCCAGCTTTACGATATCCAGCGACACTCCACCCACTCTGTCTCCCAACATCCAGCACCTTTACCGTAAGACTCGTGAGCCTCCACAATTATGCCGGCCCGATTACAATCTCAGCGACTACAGACGCCCCGAACTGCACGATCTCTCCCAGCCTCACGAACATCAATCTCCCGCCAGGATCGCAAGTCAGCCCAACACTGACAGTCTCCGCAAGCAGCAAGGCTCCGATTGGAACCTATCACATTGATGTTCAAGGAAGCGACGGCTCGACTTCACACGCAACGAGAATGGCACTAGTTGTCATGGCTGCATCTCAACCTCCAAACTCTCAGCCGCCAAACAATCAGCCTCCAACCACGCCCCCGGAGCAACCCACCACAAATGGCGCGTCGCCCAGCTTAACACCGGCAATATTTCTAATCCCCGCGGGCATCTTGGCACTCGTTGCCGGAATCCTGACGATCTCAGCTCTGAATCGCAAAAAGTCATTGCAGAACAGCCAACCCGCCACCCAAGGATCAAGGAGCTGCTGACCCTCTCTACGCTGCTCTCTTCATCTGGCGCCTGCGAACTCGGACGTAACACAATGGAACCGCACAGGCTGGCCGATCACTACGCTAGGATGTTCTCGAAGTATGCGAACAGCTAACTCTTCTGTTCCTCGTCACCAGGGTAAACGTGTGTTCTAGGGCGATTCCTGCAATAATAGAGTCCCTAAATTCTATTGGGACGCCTTTCGAGTTCTTGTTTAGGTACATTCAATCGTCCGTTAAGTTCTGGATTCTTTCGGTTATGTTGGGCATGGGCCATAGGCATAGGGTCCAGCCTTGTCTTCGCTTTGCGTTCTCGATCCTTGGAAGCTGTAACGAGTCTATCTTCTTGAAGACGTCTAGCAACGGTCTCCGACCCATCAATCCCGCGATGTACGTGTCGTGTCTTAGCATCAAGCCCTTTGCGTTCGCGAGTAGGAGTACGAGAATGATGATTGCGGCAGGGGCTGCTACGAATTGGCCGTAGAGTCTTCCTCCTTGAATCCCGTACTGGAGGCTGATCGGAATTCCTCCGAATACGATGAGCAAGAATGCAGCGATGTATGGCCCGAGGGTCCGTAGCAAAAGTCGCAACCGGGGCTTGAGAGCCAGAAAATAGTAGGTCAGGAGAATCTTCCGTTCCTCAGCATCTAGCCTGCCCCGAAGATCGGCATACAACAAGAGAACGACCGGCTTCCTGAACCCTTGCCGCTTGAATCCCGGCCCGTACCAAGGCTGGTAATCCGACCATGCGAGACCCGTGATTTCTCCGAATTTTGGTAGCTTGACTTGGCGTTGAAGATCCCTTGCAGTAGATAGTACACTCTCGTCTTCCGGACCTGAACCTGGTTTGGGCAGCTCGAGGGGACCGGGCTTGTACTCGACAGCCCCTTCACGAATTAGGAAACCGAGGAACGTTTGAACGGCTCCCCACAGAGCGACGAAGAATCCTACAAGGCCGATTATCACGAGGTATCCTAGCGAAGGACATGTCTTTGGGAAGCAGGGAGCAGGCATCCCGTTCTGAACGTACGGTCCTGCGTTGAGGTATGCGATGGTGATCATCGCTATCCCGATTGCCAGAACTGGTAGGCCGAGTTGTAGGCTGGGTTTCCGTTTACGCAGGCGCAACGGCACCTGGAATCATAATGAATCTTGCTTGTAAATCTCCCTAAGAGCAATGGGCCCGCGGAGCTTCAGTTCTTATCTTCGTGACCCTCTCAAATAGACTGTCAGCTTGTCCGAGCATAGCTTGCCTTTTGCGGAATAGTAGAAGTGCGGATGCGACAGTTTCTTTCCGCGCCCAGTCGACAAGCTCCCGTATTCTCGCATCTATCAGCTGAGAGGGAGCCTCGACCTCCGGGACCCTACTATTCTTCATCCCTCATCGTCCTCCGCACCGGTTTTCGATGAGATAAAAAAAGGGGGTCATCCGAGTGGCCGCGTGCGCACTTGGACTTCTCAGTTGGTTCGACAACAGATGATGCTCGTGATCTGCATATCTGTCATGGCCCATGCCTGATGGGATTGTGTAGAAGCAGATGGCCCGCCCTCGCCTCATTCTTCTCCTCATAATTCTTGTAGGCATGAGTGTTATCATCACTTACTGCTCGGTATTTCTTCCGCCCACAACGACCATGATCAATCCTGGCGGCTCGGGATCTTCTGAATATGGCTTCCCACTACCATGGAAGGTGAACAACGCCCTGTATTGTTCTCCATTACATCCACAAGCCTGTCCCACTCCGATCTACTCCTCCGACTATGACTGGATCGCGTTTACCGGCGACATCCTCTTCTACGCCTTACTAGGATATTGCTTGCTTGTCGGTTACAGTCGATTGTCGGGACGAAAGCTAGCTGGTTGAACGGCGCCTAGAAGGTCCTTTTCCGTTCTCTATGTCGCAAAACTTGACAATTCGAGTAACAAGGGCCAATGGCAGAGGCTCCCCCAACGGAAACCTTACGGACCCATGGCCGATTCGTATCCGGACGATTCCTTCTTGAACGTAGCTATTCCTTAGACTCCGAGAGAAGCAACTTTCTAGTTTGAGGATCACAGACTTTCGTTTTGGATTCGAAGCTGTCTCGGTATGACCTATTGGTTCTCGGGGTAACTACACCTGAACGTCTGCCTTGAGACTTCCTAGTCTAGGGCGGTTTTTGTCACGTGGACTGTCGGTTCGAGAAAGCTACAAGTTGCCTATTTCTAAAAGGAATGCCCTCTCTTCTCTGAGGACCTCGTCTACCTGTTCAAGGAATGGAGAGTCAAGAACGGGTAAACTTTCGGATTGCATTCCCTTTCAACCACTCTCTAATCTCGTCCTGCGCATAAAAAACCCTCACTTACTCCGGTAAGGATTTTCCCCAACTATGCAAGCATCGATCAGGTCAACGCCTCACCCTACGAAAGCTTCGAATACTTTTCCATCAGATGATCTATCAGGGGCGAATATGACTGGGACCGCTGATAATATCCCCCGAAGAACAGGACGAATGCGATCACCAAGAAAAAGATCCACTGAGGTCTCATCCATCCTAGTTTGACGCCGCTGAGAAGAGCTAGCCCGACAAACGAGACGGCAGTTGTAATACTGAAGTCGTAAAGTGCCTCTGCCTCGTTGAGGACATTTCTCTCATCAGTCGTCATCTTGAGTTGGACTGATGCGTAACTTCGAAGGAATTTTCCGTCCTCCTCTCGATCCCTTTCTGTTTTGAAGTGGTTTCCGACTCCCGTGTAAATTGCGGATAGGGCCCGTTGGAACTCGCGGAGAGCGAGGCCGAGAGCGGGTCCAGCGACAATGAAGACTAGTGCTGATAGTACATCGAACGAGATAGTATTTGAAGAGAGAAGCGTGACTGGATTGAAAATAAGTAGGTAGGAAATTATGGCGACATAGCCGGGCAAAAGAATCGATATGAAGTCTATTCTGTTGAAAAAGCTAGAAATATTTGCTGCCGCGGCTGCCATCTTTGAAATCTCGTGTTGTCGAGAGCTTTCTCTACTGAGATTACTTCACAGATGAGCGCTTTTTCGTAGGTCGTGGTCCATGGATTGATGATGGGCGGATCGGAGCGCCCTCGATAGTGCAGCCTTTTCGTTCGTCAAACCAGCCTTCTCGAATAGGGACTCTTATTGGATGAGTGGTTGGGCGAATCGGGGGACCACTGGGGGGAAGACCTGTGACAAGGTATCGTATGGTCTTCTCATGAGATGTTGGACGGATTGGAGGACCTCCAAATGGAACAGGGGCAATACGCGGAACAGAAACTTTTCGAATTGCCTTGATCTTCATCCTTTTTGATCTATCAGTCGTTACCAAGGGTGGCAAGGTTGCTAAATTGAAACTTAATGCTTGGGGTCATCGACGTCCTCAGATTTGGCCCAGATCGGCAACTCCCTCTTCGACCAAAATAGCTTTCGTAATGCAGTCGGATTCGGGTCCCGTTCGTTTTCTGGACGATCACTTGTCGAGGTTCATTGATTGGTCTGCTCTCGGATCGGTATTGGACCTCTCGATACATGGGTTCACGGCAGGTTTGACAAAAAACATGGTAGTCTAGGCGCTGCATGGTCCCAGGCGGAGGTTTTCGAACTAGAAACGTGAGAGAGGGTGGAGAGCATTGCAAAAGAGACCCGAGGCCTCCAACCAAGGAGGATTCTATTACTATTCACGGTTACCAAACCCGTTACCATCCAAGAATTGTCAATTGCAGTTGTGTCTCATGACGTAAACCTCGTGTTTGGGAGGATCTCATTGGGAGCAGCTACGACGTTTTGATCCGTGTCCCTTGATTGCAGATGATTCTCGTCATCGACCTGATGTTTCCTAGGAATCGCCTTGGGAACGGCTGAGGGTCCATGACGATGTTAGGTCAGCGGGAGGCGGGCGTCGCGCCTTTTCTACTCCATCTCGGCCGTGAGTTCATGCAGTGCTATGAGGGCGGATTCGTTTGATCCTTCGCGGGACATTTTAATTAGCGATCATCCATAGGTTTCGGCCATGTTTTGCCGAAGTTGCGGGAAGGAGATGGCCGATAACGCTGTGTTCTGTCCGAGCTGCGGTGCCCCGGCCAGAGGGGCTGCCCCTATGAGCTCTGCGGCTACTCCATGGCAACCTGTGCAACATGTTAGCGCAGCCTGGTACCTAGTGCCGCTCTTCTTCGGAATCATAGGCGGAATAATCGCGTGGGCTGTGAACAAGGATAAGGACCCTGAGAGAGCCAGGAACCTGCTGATTTTCGGACTGGTCTGGACTCTGGTGCCTGTCGTCATCGCATTAGCAATTTTCCTATACACAGTACCATTCATTGCACCTCCGACCTACCCCTAGACAGAAGACCCTCTTACCTCGGATCCGCCGCAAAGGGCTTGTCGAGAGTCCCTGCTTTCAGGCCAGAGGTTTCCCACAGCTCTGACAGAAGCTACTGCCCGGGACTATCGGCGCGCCGCAAGTTTGGCAGAAAGCGCGGGCCCATGGATAAGGCGGTTTTTCTGGACGAGTATAGTAGTAAACGATTGCCGCGGGCCAGCATAGCAAAAGTAGAATGACAAGAATAGCAAGATCGTAATCTCTCTCATCGCCCATATTTCTAACCCAAACAGTTCGAAGAATTCTGAGCTTATTTAAGAAGCAAGGTGTGATGTTGAATTCGAACCATGAAGCTGACGACGGGCACGACGGATTCTAGGCCTCCTCTCTGGTTCTTCATGCTATCCCATCACTCTTACAGCAAACTGTCTCATACAATCCGGATCAGTCTTGGACAGAGGGAAGTGCGCGTGTGTGCTAGGTGTACTGGTATTGGTGTAGGAATGCTGGTCGGATTATCCTATGTCAATTATCTCGCTTACGACTTCTTGCATTACCCGGCCCTAATCTTCGCCTTTGTGCTTCCTTCAATCGTGGACTGGCTCTTTCAAGTTTTCAGGTTGAAGAATAGCACGAATCCGCGGAGACTTGTAACGGGCGCTTTGGTCGGCCAAACATACCTTGTGGGTCTGATCGCGCTGTTTAGAGGCTGGTTCGACCTTTTGTTGTACTACGCTCTGGCTTTTGCCGTCTATGCCGTCGTGTTGTACGCTCTCTTCCGGATTACCGGTGTGATGAGCGAGTACTTGGCCAGTTCTTGGCCTTAGCCCTGAGCTGCGATGGTCTTCTCGACAGTCAGAGACACCTATGCTTTGATTGTGAAAGTTTCGATCGCTCGGTGGGTCACGATTGTGATTTCGTAGTAGAATCCTGACTGGAACGTGAAGGTATTTCCATCTACTACTATGTTCGCTGACGCTGAACCGTTCCATGGAATGGTGGGACCGGCACTCGTTTCATCAGCTTCAAGTCGCTTCCCACGTGCGCCTATACCTAGGCACCAAACTTCACATCGCCCAGCTGTCCCGTGGGCTTGCAGACTCAAACCTTCCAGTTCTACTTCACCGTATCGCCTAGCTATTTCCCACCGCCTTCCTCGGTGGCTCGACAACCGGAGAGCATAACAGTCGAGATTTACAAATCGTGCTGCTGGCCCTAGCATCATATCCGTTACTATCCGATAATACTCAATCGCCGTTGGGTCTAATGACCCTGGACTCGAACCAACTCGATAAGCCGGATTGCGGCGAAGGGTTGGTTTGGTTCTAGTGTCAACGGGGCCCTAAGGTTTGAGTGATGTCATTAGGATCAAAAACTCTGTTATGATTTAGTGTTACCAGATCCTTCCCAGTTCGGAAGTCAATTGCAGTTGAGTCTCGTGACGCAAATCTTGTGTTTGGGAAGATCTCACAAGGAGCAGCTGCAACGTTTGGATCCATATCCCTTGAGGGAAGATGTATGGGTCGTCGACCTGATTCTGCCTAGGAATCGCTTTGGAGGTGTCTTAGAATCGGAAACTTGCTCGTGATCATGTTAGTACTACTGAGTCTCGGCCCGGCCCCTATCTTATGAGTAACATTGCCCATAAGAGGATAATCGAAATAGGAGTTACGGCGACCACGTTTGGCTTGGGTTCCACCGCAGCCAAGAGAGTTTCTCGACACAGTCGCGGGAAGATTGGCGAATGACGGTTTTAGAGTGCAGCGTAATGTTGTAGCTGGTCCATACTCTCTCGACACTCTCGCTTCAAGAACCGTCGAAAAGAAGGTAATGTGGGGAGGAACGCCCATAGCATTTTCAGAAGCAGTTGCCGTTTCTTCAGTCCAGGTTCTCGGTCCCGATGATGTTCGCAACTACTCCTCTTTCGTTGCAAAGTACGCTCTTGAGAACCATTCGCTGCATGCACATTGGACCGGCCTATCCACTGTTGCCGCTGTGGTTTCGCCAAGTTTCGGCGATGACGCGAAGGAATGGGTGTCGGAAACTACTCCAGAGTTCAGCAACCTATTTTGGGCCAGAGCGCAGTTTCCCGTCCTGGTCGAGCTCGACAATCGCGAGATAATCTATCCGAAACGAGGCCCGAGAAACCAAGGACCCCTCTTCGAGAACCTACGATATCTCGCGGACGAGTGGTTTGGGTTCTAGGCTTCGACCCTCAACTAGTGATCGCTACCTTAATCGGAGCAAAATTCTGGGTCGTGGAGTCAAGACTGCGGGCTTTCAGCCTATGATCCATTGATCGCAGATAGCTCGGGTCATCGACCTGATCTTGCCTAGGAATCGCCTTGGAAATGGCTGAGCGTCCATGACGATGTTAGGGTCGGCGGAGGTTCTTGATCGGTGATGCGGACGGGTTGAGCTGTCTGCGTTAGAATCTGGTCAGCAAAAAGACCTTCTAGAGAATTAGGGTATGCTGGATAGTCTCGTGACGCAGAACTGCTTTTCCTATTCCCGGATCTAGGCCAATAAGCGTCCGGGAGATCTCAGGGCCCGGGGCCAAAGATTCTAGACCAGGCTCTGGTCAAAAACTGGGCTCAAACATGCACAAAACAGACAGTTTGCCCAAGGAAAGTGAGACTTCCTTCGCGAAATTCGTTCGGGGAGGGGGTAGGGGTATACCCGTTACAAGCGAGAAAAAGGCCGCGAAGTTCCAAAATGCGTGAGGTGTCTACGAGTCCCCAACTACGGTCTGTGCTTGTTCGTGCATGAATTGGAGTAGGTAGTAGGGTCCGCCTGCGCCCTTTCCTGTAGCCCCGCTCCCCTTCCAGCCGCCAAAAGGCTGGGCGCCGGGCCATGCCCCGGTCGTCGCTCCGCCCTTACGGTTCGCATAGACTACGCCGAACCGTATCTTCTCGAAGAACTCGTCCTGCTCTCGCGGATCCTTCGTAAACACTCCTGCTGTTAGTCCGAACTCTGTCTTGTTCGCCTTCTCCAACGCCTCATCCAGAGACGAGACCTCGTCAACAGCCACAAATGGCACAAACAACTCCTCCTTCAACAGACGATGATCTGAAGGCAGACCAGTCACAACAGTAGGTGTGACATAGTAGCCCTTCGGAAGCGACATCTTCGGAACCTCCCCACCAACCAGGATCTTACCCTCCTTCCTGGCCTGCTCAACAGCCCGCTGATACTTCCGGAACGCAGTCTCATCAATCACCGGCCCCACAAACGTCGACTTCAGCCGCGGATCACCGACCACCGCAACCTTCTCAACCTTCGACTTGAGAATCTTCAAGAAATCCTCCCGCACGCCACGTTCAACATAGACCCTCGACGTCGCGCTGCACTTCTGACCATCATAGCCAAACGCCGACCTAACCACTCCCTCTGCCGCCTTGTCGAGATCCGCTTTCGAAGTCACGATCGCCGGATTCTTGCTGCCCATCTCAGCAATGAACGGCTTCGGATACGGCTGCTTCACAACAAAATCCCTGTAGAGCTGCATGCCGACATCCCTCGAACCAGTAAACGCTATTCCAGCCACCATCGAGTTACTAGCGAACTCAGCCCCGAAAGAGCTACCTGGGCCAGTAACGTAGTTGATGACGCCCCCAGGAATCCCAGCCTCGACAAGAGCCTCGTACAATTTCAGAGCGGTGAACGGAGCCTCACTAGTCGGCTTGAAGACCACCGTATTACCCGCAATCAAAGCGCCAGCGATCATCGTCGTCGCTAGCGACAATGGAAAGTTGAATGGCGAAATGACCGCCCAGGCACCGTATGGTCGCAGGACGCTCTTGCTATCCTCCCCGGGAACAACATGCTCCATCGGCTTGACATATCCTTCGTTCTCCTCCATCAAGCGTGCATAGTAGTTCAGGAAGTCTACGGCCTCGTTGGCCTCGGCGATTGCCTCGTACCGGTTCTTCGCAACCTCGTACGTCATGAGCGCAGCGAGATGGAACTGGCGTTTCTCTAGCACGTCCGCCGCTTTGCGAATAAGCTGCACACGTTCCTTCCACGGTCGACTACTCCAAGCCGCAAAATGCTCGTTAGCCGCTTCTAGAGCCTTCCGGGCAAACTCCGCGGTTCCCTTCTGGAAATAACCCAACAGAATACTCGAATCTACCGGGCTGTGAACCTCGAACTCGCCACCGGCAAGGACCTGGCGACCGTTGATGAACATTGGATGATGCTTTCCAAATTCACGCTCAACATGCTTCAGCGCTTCCTCGTATCGAGGATGAATCGTCTCGTCAGCCAGGAGGGTGACAAAGGTTACTTTCTTGGGTTGGGAAGTTACTTGCAATCCGACACTTGCCCTTGGACGAGATTCAGTTGGAAGAAGATAAGATTGCGCTTCCCCCGTAAGTTCGAGCAAACCTGAAGAACGTAACTATTCATCAGAGGTTGGTCGAGAAGCCTACAATTTGCCAAGCTACCAGGAAGCCGCGAGAGGTTCCCAACAAAACAAGTAATTGGGAAATCTAGCCGTGATCTGGTATCGTCAGTAATCTTAGGCTGTCACGGTGGCTCTCGCCCTTCGGAGCCTTTGTGCTCCTTTTCGAGAAGTCCTACCTGGGGTAGGACGAGCAGCTCCGGCCTTGCGCATCCAGTCCGGCACGATCACTGCTCTAATGAGTTCCTGCATGGTAATCCCTCTATCCTTCGCCATTTTTCTCAACTGGGCGTATATCTCCGGGTCGAGGGACTGCATAAATTTAGTTGCCGTTGTTCATCCACTAATCCAATACCATGCTACCCTAGGATATAATCCCGTCGAGTACAGTCGAATCAGATTTCGATTCTTGCTACCTATTGTAGCACAAAACTAAGAATGCGGCTGTTTGCCCACCGGCAACAGCTCCATCAACGACCTCACGGGGACCCCATCGATGCTATCCTTTCCGCTCTTGTTAGCCAGAACGGTCACGCCTACCGGCTTCGCCTTCACGCTCTGGAGGGTCTCAATAGCGGCCCTAATGGTTTCGCCCATTCTGAGAATGGTGTCGACGATCAGCACCTTCTTACCCTCAACCGTGGAGAAACTTGGGTTTACCGCCCCGGCGACTTTCTTCTCCCCTAACCGTTGGGGTCTTACGGAGGCTACGGGTTTCCCCAGCGATCTGGCCACTATGAGACCCAGCGCCATCCCTCCAGCTTCAATCCCCGCAACCACCTCTGGTTCCTCCATCAGGTTCTGTTCAACCGCCTCTCGTACTATGTCGGCCATCGCTCTCCCGACAAGCGTTAGTCGGCGGACGCTGGACCCTATTGGATTCCAGTTAACATAAACATCGTAGGCATCACGAGTCTTGACTCCATCCTTTCCATGCAGCAGGAGCCAGACAACCGTGTCCGCTTGGACCTTTAGCTCGTCGGCAATCTCATAAGTAGACATGCCTCGCTCTTTGAGCTCAAGAGCCTTCTTTGCAAGCTCCTCCAGAGATCTCATAACGTATCTCCCTTGAACAGATCTAAGCATCATATCCTAGTTATAACTTGTCGAAACGTGTTCTATGTCGTTGTCGCGGCACAAAGAGTAGAGCATATCTTCTGAACGAGCTAGAAGCTTCTTGGGACGGATCAGAATGGACACGCGAAAATTCCACACTGCCACTGAAGAAGAGATCCAAAAAGCAGAAACGAGTGACGTATACTTCGAGCGAACCAAGGAGATCCTAGAAAAGGAAGGGCTCTCAAATATTCACGTAACCGCCGAGATCACAACAGGCTCTCTTCCCAAGAATTGGGAATATGGAATTCTTGCAGGCGTCGAAGAAGCTGCGCACTTGCTAGAGGGGCTCAACATTCGCGTAAGGTCGTTTCCTGAAGGGACATTGTTTCGCCCTGTTGATTCTTCAGGTGTTCGCGAACCAGTCATGGTCATAGAGGGCAGGTACCTGGACTTCTGTCTCTACGAGACTCCTCTACTCGGCCTCCTATGCCAGGCCTCTGGCATAGCAACAATGGCAAGCAGAGTCCGTAGGGCCGCGGGCACAAAGACCGTTTTCTCGTTTGGAATCCGCCGCGCTCATCCAGCACTCGCCCCCATGATTGATCGAGCGTGTTACATCGGAGGATTCGACGCAGTCTCCAGTATGCTAGGAGCGAAGCTATTGAACAAGAATCCGACAGGCACAATGCCTCACTCCCTAATCATCGCCATCGGCGATCAGGTCCGCACATGGAAGAGCTTCGACAAGTACATGCCGAAAGGCGTACCAAGAATCGCTTTAGTGGATACCTATTGTGACGAGAAGACGGAAGCGATAATGGCTGCTGAAGCCTTGGGGAAGGCGCTGTACGGGGTACGGTTGGACACTCCTAGCTCCCGGAGAGGCAACTTTCCCGAGATAATCAAGGAAGTTCGTTGGGAGCTTGACTCCAGAGGCTTCAAGAACGTTAAGATCTTCGTTTCGGGAGGACTGGACGATGAGTCCGTTCGCGCACTCTCCGCGACTGGTGCAGACGGCTTCGGAGTGGGCACATCAGTTAGCAATGCTCCAAGCGTAGACTTTGCCATGGACATCGTCGAAAAGGAAGGAAAGTCTGTGGCGAAGAGGGGAAAGCTAGGTGGAAAGAAGGAAGTCTGGAGATGCGACAAATGTCTTCTCGACTATGTTGTCCTAGAAGGAGCTCCTTCACCGTCCTGCTCAAATTGCGGAAACAAGACGAGACCCTTGCTGGTCACGTTATTGGAAAGTGGTCGCCCAACTAGTGCTCTGCCCTCGCCAGACAAGATTCGGGAACTTGTGCTCGACCAGCTGAGAAAGTTAGGAGCTTGATTAGCGTCGAGCCGCTTTCTTCTTAGAAAGGACCTTTCTTCTCAACTCTGTCCCGCACACCCTGCATTTCTTTTCCGGGGGCTTGTACCGTCTGTAGCAGGCTGGGCAGTACATGATCCACTCAAACCGATGAACTATTCCATAGTTTGCAAGAGAACTGTGGCCTATCTGAAGATGCTCGGCAAGATTCTGAATAGCATAGTCGTCACTGACGATCACGGGCTCGTGGCCGTCAAGTTTCAGATCTAGGGCCAGTGCCAATACTTCTCGGTCGGCTTTGGACAAATATCCTGATTCTCCCGCTTTCCTGCTTGCCTCTTCTACCATTCCCTCGGCCCTCAGTGAAGGAGCCTGAACTTTCAGTTCGCCTTTCTCGCTGAACATTCTAAATCGAAGTTGAGGCATTGTCCCCGCGGACAGTTCTTCCTCCACGGCTCTAACGGAGTAGGCTTCTCCTGACTTCGAAGGATTGAAACCCATTATGAAAGCGGACGTGTCAAGAACGAGCACTGTCAAACATTCTCCCTCTCTGAGGCAAGCCTCCTGAGGCCACGCTGGAGAAAAGTATCTCCGAAGCGGACAAACCGCGCGCTAACAGATGACTTCTTCATCTCTAGTGGTTGTCCCCGGCGTATTTCTTTCACAGGATTACCATCCATAACAAGGGTCGCGGTGGGTCCAGGTTCCTCTAGGCTGACTGTAATTCTCCTGTCTGCTGGGACTACTATCGACTTGACAGGTTGGAGAGGGGCGATGAGGGTGAGAGCAAAGACATCCAGGGATGTTTCTAGAACAGGTCCCCCTGCCGAGAACGAGTGGGCAGTTGAGCCTGTCGGGGTGGCGACCATGAATCCGTCCGCCCTCGCCTTGATGATCCGTCTTCCGCTCTGAGAAACGTCAAAGTTCAGCATCTTGTCCGGAACTGTTGGCAAGAGGAGAGCCTCATTCAAGCAGTTTCCGATGAGGCGATTATTCTGGGAGACAGAAACGCACCACTGTGCCTCCATCTGAAAATCGTGCTTGAGCCACCTAGTGAATGACTTTTCCAGATCTTCCGGTTCGATTTCAGTAAGATACCCTCTGCGGCCGAGGTTCACCGCCAGTATCGGAGTCTGAGGATTCGGCATCTCCTGAATGGCCTTCAACACTGTGCCATCGCCTCCCAGTGTGATCAAAAGATCGACTTTCATTCGGTTGAGGGGTCTGCCACCCGGCAGCTTCGCAGTCCGAGAAAGTTCTGCTTCCGGGACCGGCGTCATTCCAGAATCCGTTATGACTCGGTAAGCCCTCCGAGCCGTAGCCAACGCTTCCTTCGACTGCGTCTTGGCCAGGATTCCAACTAGCTTAGTCATGAGAGTTCCGTTTGACTCAGCCTCAGGTGATCTGATTGCTTGAAAAGAATTCCCCTAGCCTTTTTTTTCGCGGGAAGTCTTTTAGATGGACTCTTTGACGATTAGTTTTCGAGTCAGAATTTCATGAGCAAGCCTGTCTATGTCGGCGAACTAAAGATCGGGCAGTATGTGATCATTGACGGTGAGCCCTGCCGAATTGTTGATTTCGAAAAGTCGAAGCCAGGCAAGCACGGATCGGCCAAGGCTCGGATTACTGCGATCAGCGCCTTCACTGGTCAAAAGAAGACGCTTCTGAGTCCCGTGGATGGCAGAACGGAAGTTCCGATGATCGATAAGAGGACTGCTCAGATTATTTCCATCTCCGGGAATAATGTCCAGATGATGGATATGGAGAACTACGCCACTTTCGATAGTCCCTTGCCTGACGACGCCGAGCTCAAGGCCTCCTTGGCCGCAGGCGTCGAGGTCGAATATTGGGACGTTCTCGGGCGTAAGATGATCGTTCGCAGAAAGGGCTGACACCCCTTCTCGTCACGAGAACCGGCTACCGTTAGGCATCTCAAACTGCGTCCAGGGATGACTCTGGATGCTCTAGCCCGCGAGATGAAAGCAACTCATGTGCTCGGAGCAGGGCGAATCGGCGAGGCCGTTGATGTCGTTTCAGAGATGTTCCATGATCGCTCTTTCACGAATTTTCTGACAATTGCAGGTCCCATGGTGCCCGCGGGTTTCCGACTGCTATTCGGGGACCTGATTGATCGAGGCTTCCTAGATGCGATTGTAACAACTGGCGCAAATCTGACTCACGACGTGATAGAGAGTCTTGGACTCCATCATTACCAAGGTAGCTTCCAAGTTGACGATAGAAAACTGATCCAGCGCGGTTACAGCCGGATTGCAGACATTTTCGTCAAGGAGTCATCTTTCGAGAGACTCGACATAACCGTAAGAAAATTGTTGCGCAAGATTCCTGTCGCAGACCGTCGAAACATCGCTTTCTCAGACTTGTTATTCAGACTTGGTGGGATGATCAAAGATCGAGACTCCATGCTTCACAAGGCAGCAAGCAGAAACGTGAAAATATTCTCGCCCGGACTGCTAGACTCGATACTTGGACTGAGTCTCTGGAGCTTTGCTCAGACCGAGACGCTACAACTTAATCCGTTCAGTGACGTGACGAAGATGGTGAACATGGCGATGGACGCTGACAAGATTGGCGTGTTAATTCTAGGCGGCGGCGTTCCAAAGCATCACACGCTGCTCGCGAGCGTTCTCCGTGAAGGAGTAGACAGGGCTGTCCAAATTACCTCGGACCGTCCCGAACCGGGAGGCTTGAGCGGAGCGCCCTTGGCGGAGTCGATAAGCTGGAGAAAAATAAGGAAAGGCGGAAAATTCGTGGACATTTACGGGGACGCGACCATCTGTCTACCGTTGATTATTGGAGCGGTTCTGGACAGGGTTAAGAAGCGCGATCGACGTCTAGCAGAATAGGATGGAAGCCGTAGGGCGATCCCTCACCGATGCGGTCCGGAAAATGCTCCGGATGCCCAATGTCGACGAGCGGGCCATCAAGGAGCTGGTGAAGGATCTCCAGAGGACCCTTTTACAAGCAGATGTTAACGTCGAACTAGTCCTCCAACTCTCTAAGGCTGTAGAAGAGCGCTCGATCAAAGAGAAGCTTCCGCCTGGAATCAATCGTCGAGAGCATGTTGTCAAGGTTCTCTATGAGGAGATGGCCAAGTTTGTCGGTCAGGACCCCGCGAAAGTCGAGATCCAGCCGGGCACGTTCCGAAAGATCATGCTGGTCGGAATCCAAGGAACCGGCAAAACAACCAGCTCGGTAAAACTGGCACGATTCTTCGCCAAGAGAGGCCTCCGGGTGGGAATCGTTTGCGCCGACACTTACAGACCCGGTGCGTACGATCAACTGCTGCAACTAGCTACCAAGGCAGAGATTCCCGTCTACGGGGAACCGGGAAAGAAGAAGCCGGAAGACATTGCGAAGCATGGCCTCGAGCATTTCAAGAAGGAAAATTCCGATCTAGTAATTATCGACACGGCAGGACGCCACCGGAACGAGAAGGACCTAATGGACGAGATGAAACGCATCGCGTCCGCAGTCAAGCCAGACGAAATAGTACTAGCGATCGACGCAACCATCGGTCAGCAAGCTATTCATCAAGCTAAGGCGTTCCACGAAGCTACCCCGATCGGCTCTGTTTTGCTGACCAAGATGGACGGCTCTGCCAAGGGCGGAGGCGCTCTGTCAGCTGTAGTTGCAACGGGCTCGAAGGTGAAATTCATCGGATCCGGAGAGCGAGTCGAGGACCTGGAACTCTTCGTCCCAACGGACTTCGCAGGTCGACTATTGGGCATGGGGGATCTGAATGCCCTCTTGGAGAAGGTGAAGGAGGCCGAGGTCAAGGTTCCCGAGGCTAAAGTTCGTCAGTTCATGGAGGGACGGTTCAGTCTCAAGGACATGTTCGATCAGATGGAGAATCTGCGGAAGATGGGTCCACTTCGAAAGGTATTGCAGATGATCCCAGGAGCAGGAAACTTGCCAGAGGAACAGCTGGGGGTCGCGGAGGAGAAGATGACGGCGTGGCGTGTGATTATTCAGTCGATGACGCCGAAAGAGGTGGACGAGCCACGACTAGTCGATAGTTCACGGGCG
>Ga0209237_1000561_pt1 | contig 21260 bp, 19 predicted proteins | sample GraSoi013_1_40cm_2_FD_185820 | JGI IMG/M metagenome (GOLD analysis project Ga0209237, IMG submission 185820) | Grasslands soil microbial communities from the Angelo Coastal Reserve, California, USA - Sample 10_02_2013_1_40cm (SPAdes) (version 2) | ecosystem: Environmental > Terrestrial > Soil >... | reverse complement strand
ACCACAAGGTCGCCTGTCATCTCTACGACGGCGTGTCCCCAAGCCTCTCATAGTTCAGAGTCAGGACAATCAGCCAAAGCCTGGAACCGGGTGCGAATATTGCTTTCAAAGGTCACAAGGCTCGCCAGCCTTCTACTGTTGCTTGGACTATTCTCGATCCAACTATCCGCAATAGGTGAGGCAAGGGGCGATTATGACATATCGATAAGTCACTCCGCTGTCACCGTAACGATACATACAGTTTTCAACCAAAACATGACGCTCCAGCCTACACCCGCTTACAATAATACCAGCCTATCGGGCTCCAACGCAACGAGCGCCGAGACCGCTTTCACGTCGGCTCTAAGTACACTCCTCCCTGGTGTCAGCGCGTCAGGTCTCACGATCACTTCCTCCTCAGCTTCTAACACTACGCAGATGACGGTCAAGTTCAATGTTGACGGTGCTATCATCACAGATCGAGGAGTCATGAAGGTCAATCTGGCCTGGAGATCGTTCGAGGTAACCTCTAACATAACGGCTGGAGTAATTCCCCTGAACTCGGTGGGTAGTTACCTAGACCATAGCCCAGTGCTGAACAATAACAGTACTTCGTTCATCGCGTGGAGGTATTTCGCAGACGGAAAATCCATAGCGCCCTACCAGTCAACTCTTGCAGCATCGTCATTTCAACTGCTGGATTTTTCTTTGCTCTCAGCACCGCTAGACTCCTGGCACTCGGCCGTTAACATTGCCGCAGGATATGGCTCAACCCTAACCAGTAGTCTCAACCATAACATCACCGTCCGCCAACGCCTCACCGAGCCTGGCGGTGACATCATAACGACGACCTTTTTCGCCGGCTACTCCCACAAAGTCCAGATCGCGATTCCCGGTCCATCAAGGATCATGGGCGACACCATCCTGATCGACACTGGCAGTTTCACATGGGTCATGGCCGTTCTGGTAGTATTATTCCCAGTCATCGCTGTTGGAGCGTTTTTCGTCGAGCGTAACGTAACACGCCAGAGAGGGGCAGGGCGCGCGAGAAGGAACCGTCGTAAGTGAGGCGCAGAGGCGGCTGGATCGTAATCGGATGTGCAATCAAACGTAGGATGACGAGCAGGAGGAAACAGTTGCAAAGTGGGGCTTAGGTAAAGGAGCCTTGGCGCTGAAAGAGTGAACCCATAAACGGCCCCTTCAGGCCACTGCTAGAAGTAGAGCATGGAGTCCAGTTCTCGAGACAAGGAACTTTTTTTCAAGTGTCCAAAATGTGGCTCTGTCTACTCAACCAGGAAGAGTGCCCTAGAACAGGACAGGTACACTAAGGCCTCGCTGACAAGAGTTCTATTAGGCGGGAAGATTTCGCCTCTCGCCTCCGTTCCGAAATGTACTCGCTGCTCCAGCAAGCTCGATCAGATATCGGCGGGGGAATTTGAGCGGCTCCAAGAAGGTCCCACTCGTTAGGCCACGAAATCCATCCAAACAGAAGGACCCCGGTCGGCTCACCGGCATTCTTTTCTCTTCGCCACCACTAATCACGCTTGTCGATAGTCGTCAAGGAGGATGGAATGGGAATGACAAAGTGCGTGCTGTTGACTGCAATTCTACTAGTCCTCGCAGTCTTCTCCCTATCCACACTTGTGACCCATCCTGTGGCAGCTACTCTATCGTCACACGGACCGATTTTGATCGATGGTAACCAGGCCTTCACCAACGCCAACGGAGTTTCCGGAGGAAGAGGCAGCCTTGCCGATCCTTACTTGATAAGAGACCTTAGCATTACAACTCCGGCCGGAACCGGAATAGACATACGAAACACAACCTCCTACTTCTTCATCCGCAACGTCCTCGTAAGCGGCAGCCAAGACGGAATATCTCTCACCAACGTGACAAACGCTGATGTTGAAAACTCCACTTTGTCCAACAACCAACACGGCATTGTCCTGCTCTCCAATAGAGCCTCCCTAATATTCAACAACAATTTCATCAGCAATGTCATCCAGGCAAACGACAACCTCGGCTTCGATAATTCTTGGGACAACGGATACTACGGACCATCAGGTGGAGGAAACTACTGGTCAGACTACAATGGAGTCGATAAGTGTAGCGGCATCAGCCAAGCGGTCTGCACGGGCCCTGACGGAATAGGCGACACATCCTACCGGATTCCAGGAACATCCAACAGTCAAGACTACAACCCCCTCATGACCCCCTTCATTCCCGATACTACACCCCCCAACTGGCCCGCGGGCAGTAAACTAACGTCATACCGCGTAACCCGGACAAGCCTCACCCTCAATTGGACAGCCGCGACGGACGACATTGGCGTCGTTTTCTACACACTGTACAAGGGCGTCACGATCCTACAAAACGTGACCTCGACCCTTCGAGAGTCAAACGTCACGGGTCTCGAACAAGCCACAACCTACAACTTCAGCGTGAAGGCGTGCGATAGGGCGGGCAACTGTAGCAACGGTGGACCATCCCTCACAATTACTACTCCCACCACGCCCCTCTCCCCTCTGACCATAGACTTCTGGATCAGAAACTGGTATCTTATCTTAGCTGTCGCAGCTGCGGTAGCAGGAACAGTTCTACTAGTGATTCTAAAGCGTTCGAGGCAACTATCGCAAGTTCTTCCTCAAGAAAACAGTCACAGAATTCCCGACTCGAGAGGTTAGGGGGATGATTCGGTGCGGGAAAGATCTCGCAAACGCTTTTTCGCACGTCGAGTGTTGCGTTTCGGTTCTGAGCCCTACCGTAACCGTCCTCCCATGTAGAAGATCAGCAGAAAGATCCCTATCATTAAAAGAAAGGAGACTGGCAGGAAGATCACCCTGCGCAGAGGGAAGTCCCATTGTTCAAAGTTGCGCGCGTAGCCAGACTTTTGCAGAACTGCCACGCCCCCGACGACGATGGTTGCCCAAATCCCCGCGAAGTAGAAACCAAACAGCTGAGCTCCGCCAAACCAATAGGCCAGGAAGAAGGTGAGATAGGCTCCCAAGCCGCCTAGAGGAGTCGCCACGAACAAGAGAAAGAAGGGAGAAGCGAAGCCGCCAGCAAATCGTCGAAGTTGCTCGGCTACGATACCGCGAGTTCCGCTAGGTTTCGCCTTTTTGGCCCACAGTCGCTTATCCACCGGCCTCCAGCCACTCCCCTGCACAATGGTTGAATCGTTCGGGGAACCCTCTTCCCCCGGCTCGGTGGACTCTGACACGCTAGTCCTAGAGTGTTTGGGCACGATTTCATTAAAGGTTATCCCTCGTGGAAAACCGATTCGGTGTCAGGTCTTCAGTCGTTTCCGCACATGTCGAGTTGTGATATGATGGCTTTGAGATCTAGGGAACTCGTGCGACCTGGATGGCTTCTCATTCAATCAGGCCAGTCATGCCTCATCTTTATCAGTCGGAACCATCACCTCCTTTCCTGGGATTTTTGCGATCCTTACTCTGTATCATTGTGCTTCTGGTCCCCTTAGCTTCGCTTCCAATCCCAACGTCTCACGCCGCTTCGGCGGGACTGGTAGCTGCTTCACCTGTGCCATCGGGACCATCGGTCAGCATATGGAACCCAATTTTCCACTCCGGGAATCTAACATCCCCTAACCTCGGAGTTGGCAGCCTGTTTACGGTTTCCGTCAATGTCACTTCGGCACCATCCTTCGATTATTATTCGGTGAGGCTAGAATACAACCCGACAATTCTAGAGCTAATGAACACCAGCCTACAGGGGACTATCTCCTACCCCAACATAACCTTCAGCAACCTCAACACTTTCCTGGACGGTCTTGTCCTTGCGACTGTACAAGGATCGACCAGTGTCTCGGGTAGCGGAGTGCTCTTGTACCTCCAGTTCAAAGTTCTGCTCGTCAGCATCTCCAATCTCTCCATCATCGACACGTCCCTCTTGCTCGCAGGACAATCCGTAGCACATCTCAGAGGCTCGGGTTGCTTCAACAACAGGTCCCCGCGCCAAGTGGCTTTTGACTTCTCAACCAGCCCCGCGCCAGGTTACCATCAGACGAGCGAGTACATGGCTGGAAAAGTTGCGGTGGGGATAATTCTGCCAGAGAGTCAAGGCCCTGACTATAACTGGACCGACGCGGAGGCCGCACAGACTGTCAACGGCGTAGAAGAAGCCATGAGCTGGTGGGCTTCCCAGGACCCAGCTAACAACCTCACCTTCTACTATGATGTCCACATCCGCGCTTCAACGGTCTACGAGCCCATCGAGATGGCGATGGGCCAGCAAACGGTCTGGATTGCAGATGTGATGAATCGTCTCGGGTATCTTGGAGACGCTTACTCTGCCACCCTCGCCTACGTGAACGGTATCAGGGAAGCCAATCACACCGATTGGGCCTTTACAGTTTTCGTCGCGGATAGTAATCCTTCAGTGAACTACGGAAACTTCGCCGGTGGGGGGTATGCCGACGCTCTTATCGGGGGTCCATGGATGGTAATGTCGCGGATGTCTAACTACGCTTTCAACTCGGGCCAGTACTACCCGGCGGTTCCGGCTCATGAGACCGGCCACATATTCGGCGCCACAGACGAATACTTGTCTATGGTCGATTACTCTGGCTACCTCTTGGCCCCGGACGCCCCTGGCAATTTCGGAATCATGAACCAGAACAGCCTGCACGCAAGCACTAGCACCGAGGCGCAGGTCGGTCATATAGATTGCAATGGGGATGGAGTGTCAGACCTTGTAGAAACGAAACCTGCTATCATGCTCAACCAGCCTTCTGGGATGGTCGCTGGTCCGAGTACCCAGGTCAGCGGCAAAGCCGAAGTCGTTCCATATCCTGACTACCGGTTTGGAGGCGCCAACATCACAGTTTCCAAGATAGCCAATGTCGAATATAGCCTTGACCAGGGATCTCAAGTTCCGACGACAGCTACGGACGGCAGTTTCGATCAGCCCCTCGAAGGCTTTTCATTCAACCTTACCAACCTAGCAGCTGGAACCCACAGGATCGACGTGACAGCAATCACGTCTGCGGGGGTCTCTACGGGGACAAGCTTCACAGTCACAGTTCCGACTGTTGTCGGGACGGCTAGGTTTGCCGGCTGGGCAGCTAGACCCCAACTGCACCACCTAGACCTGTCAACACAGACTATCGAGGTTTTCCTTGCAGACGTCAACGTCTCGCGTGCACCCGTGCACGTATACGTCCAGTTCTTGGTTCGAAACCAGAACGGCTCGGCTTACACAGTCTTGTCAGAGGTTGTTGTGTTGGCGCCAGGAGCAACTGTGATTCAAGCGAAGTGGCAGCCTGCAGATGCAACTGTCCGATACTTCGTCGAAGCAACTCTGTTCTACTCAGCGGTTCTGACGAATACGAATTCTTCTGGTTGGATCATGGCGGGAACCAAGGACTTCACATTCAATACATTCCTGACGCCAAGCTAGCTCGAACAGTGAAACTGGAGTTGGCCCAAGCTAGGCCATTGCTACATTAGCTCCACATGAAATGCTGGTGTCCGCGAACTTGTTTCGAATCCCTCCCTCGGATCTTGAACTGCCTGCTACGTCCGATCCTGCTGGGCAGGGTTTCATGTTCAAACTGGTGAATAGGTTATGTCTCGGGATAGGGCGACCGCAATGAACAGTAGGGTTAAGCCTTCAAGCAGAATGAGACAATCAGAACGAACCTGGAAGAACAGTCAAGACATTTTCGATGGTGCGGGGGGTGGGATTCGAACCCACGAAGGCCTTCGCCACAGGGTCCTAAGCCTTGGGCGGGTCCACCTCTTTTGCCCTCTGCCCATTTGACCTGGCTATGGTACCCCCGCGTCTGTTGTGGTGCTCCGGGCGGGAGTTTCAGCGACTAGGCCGCTTTTGAACCCGCGATCAACGGCTCTGGAGACTTGATTCCCCGCCGTCAGCCGGTAGGGCTCGATTGGCCACCCAACGGTTCTCGTCGGGCTAAGGCCGCTATGCTAAACCGGGCTACACCACCGGAGCATCATCCAGACGTTCACGTCACAGCCTTTTACCTTTTTGTCAGAGGCTTGCGAGTCCTTGTCTAAATTGGCTTGGAGCTTTCCCATAGGAATTCGAAATAGATTTTTCCAAACTTCACGAGACCCTCATGATCCGAGGAAATGGCTAGGGTAAGTCCCTTCTCGGGCTCCTCGCCTAGGAGAATGATTATTTCGCTACTGTCTGAAATCATTCCTCCCCCGAACATTTGCTCCCGAACCCTGACTTCAGCCAGCCCCTTTAGCTTCCTGACCACATCCCTGCCGGTCATGCTTGGAACCATTAGAGATACTCTGATACCTCGGCCGATCATGAGGGACAATAACGGTGTGGCCATGGAGATTACAGACTCGGGAACAATCGGCATTGCTACAAGTAGCTCTTTCCTAGTTCGACCCAGAGTCTCTTTGATTCTATCGAGAATGTTGTTTTGTCCCCTAACGATCCATATATCCGGCCTCTCTTGGACACCCTTCCTCTCGTAGAGAGGCTGCAACTCGGACAGCGCATCGGTTTGACTGGATTTCAGTGTATTCTCCATTCTGACTCTTGACGAGTCGAGGGCGGCCGAAGGCGGTTTTGGAAAATATTTGCTTGGCCTGCCTTGTTGAGTCTCCGCCCAGCCTTTTCTTTCCAAATTAGCGAGGATCTCGTATATCTTAGAGTATGGAATTGTAGCGGTCGTGCTAAGCTGGCTGGCAGGCATTGGGCCAGACTCGACTAGGGCAATGTAGGCCTTGACCTCGTATTCTGTGAGGCCGAAGTCTTTCAGAGCCCTTCTAGTTCTTTCAGTGACTGGCATGTCATCACTGGCTCAGGAGCTGGTCGTAGCCGTTCCTATGAAACATACAGCTGATGTAGGAGGGTGTAAATACGCAGGAGGACACGCTATTCCTGTCTCAAGTCGGGGAATATCCTTTGGTCGATAAGAACCTAATCATGGAGAGGCTGAAGACGGTCCTAGACCCCGAGATCGGCCGGAGCATCGTAGAACTCAACATGGTCCGAGATATCTTGGTCGAGAATGGAAATGTCACCGTAAAGATTGCTCTGACAGTGGCTCATTGTCCGCTTGCCAAGACCCTCCAAACAGATGTGGAAAATGCAGTGCGAAAACTGGGGGATGTGAGATCTGTCAGGGTCGATACAACGACCATGACCAGGAGAGAGCTGGAAGAACTAAGGCTCAAACTGCAAACCGCCGGGACTCCGTCGTCTGCGCCCAAAACAGGCCAAATGGTAGGCCCAGGGATTGAACGTCTCGGCAAGCGGGGGATACGCAGGATTATCGCGATAATTTCTGGAAAAGGCGGCGTTGGGAAGTCCTTTGTCACCAGCGTGCTGGCCTCGGACCTGAAGAAACGCGGATACGAAGTGGGAGTTCTCGATGCCGACCTAACCGGGCCAAGCATCGCAAAGGTTCTGGGCGTGGCCGGCAAGCCCTTCAAGGGGCCAAACGGCGGCATCGTTCCCCTCAAAACACAGAGCGGGATCAAGGTCATGTCCATTAACCTAGTTTTGGACGACCCTAGCATGCCGGTCATATGGCGGGGACCCATTGTCAACAGTGTCATTCGCCAGTTGTACTGGGATGTTGACTGGGGAGACCTCCACTATCTTCTCGTGGACCTTCCACCAGGGACGAGCGATGCACCTCTGACAGTATTCCAATCCTTGCCTTTGGATGGCGTCATTGTGGTTTCTTCCCCCCAAGACCTGGCTTCCATGATCGTGTCGAAAGCTGTAAACATGGCCAAGAAGATGGACGCTCAGATCCTTGGACTGGTAGAGAACATGAGCTATCTCAAATGTCCCGGTTGCGGAGAGACGATGAATATTTTCGGAGAGCCGAAGGGAGAGAAACTAGCCTCGACTCTAGGGTTGCCGTTCTTGGGGGCTATTCCCTTGGATCCGACTATTGCCAAACTGTCCGACGAGGGAAGAATTGAAGAGTATTCCAGCTCGATAATCGCAGGTATCGTGGACGAGCTTAGAACGCGAACCGCCAAACAGGATGAACAGCCAACCCAAGAGCTTCCAATCGCTTGGTCTATCGAACCTATACGGTAGACTTGCCGCTCTATCTCCTCTTGGAGTCTATTCCGATGCCGCGAATCTTTTAACGCAGGTTCTGCCATACATAGGTAGTTCAGGTGCTCTATCACATATGGTAACAAGGCGGCGAGCGGTTCCTCGAAGGGCGAAGAAAACGGGGAAGAAGGCTAAACAAACGAAACCTTCGAAAGCCGTACACGCACGAAAGAAGGTGGAAATCAAGAAGCCTCCGTCAGCTCCCTCGCCTGTCGTGCAGCCACTTCTTGGCGGAGAAAGACCGGCTCGAGAGCGGTCAAGGATAACTGTTGAGTATATTCATGGCAACACGGTGATCGGAGACCTTCTCGTTACGTTCCCTCAGACGAGGACGGTTCTTGCTAGGAAGGGCCTGAGGCTGGAAGCGGAGGATGCCGGAGATATCTATCTGACCCTGGATGCTTTCTCCGCAATGAACGGGCTGAAAACCGAGAGCGTTATCCAGGAACTCGTTGAAGCGACAAAGGAACCTCCCCCGGTAGCCCAACTAGTCGCAACCCCTGCCGCCTAGATCAACTTGCTCGTTCACGATCTCCTACGAACAGCGAAAAACTCAGTGGATTAGAAAGTTATCCGTGGGCAACTTTGAATGTTCGTGCGCGAATTCTGATCACTGGATTAGTGCAAGGCGTCTTCTTCCGCCGTGAAATAACCGAGTTGGCGAGGAGCCTAGGTGTAACAGGGTGGGCGAGGAATACTCCGGACGGTAGTGTCGAAGTGATTTGCGAAGGAGACAAGGATAAGCTTGACAAGATCATCCGGTTCTGCCGTATCGGTCCGTCTGGCGCGAGAGTGAGGGACGTCGAAGTGGACTGGTTCGATTTCAGGGGGGAGTTTCGAGGATTCAGAATAACTCAGTAAGGCGCGCAACGTGCTGTGTACTATGATTGCAGGCCGAGCGAACCAAATTCGTCGTAGTACTTTCGAGCTATGTTGACAGCCTCACTACTCCGTTTGATAATGGTTTGGTATTCGGGATGCGATTCGCCGGCGAATGAGGCCGCCTTTTCGAAATACTTGTTCACTCCATCTAGGTCGCCCCTGTAGAGAGAGATTCCACCAGCGATCCTATAGCCAACTTCAGCTCGCAACTTGTTTCCCTGAGCCTCGAGGTCTTGAGCCTCGTTTAATACACGGTCTAAGGGTATTGTGATTTTCTTCGGGTCGAGAAACATGAGTCGGGACATTGCTACGTAGAGATCGCCATCCCCTCCGCAGAGCTCTTTCAGCCTGTTGACCGCCACGGACTTAGTGTTTGTTTCGAGAGAGGAATCCTTCGGTTTCGGCTTGCGAGAGCCTAGTTTCAAGGTGTTAGGGTTATCTCCTGAAGCGCTCGTAGGCTCTTTTAGCGAGCAATTTAAGAATTGACCCGCTTTGAAAGCGAAGGCTAGGAGGAGACAATAGGAGGGGCGATCGGTGAGTGTTGAAGACAAGATAATCAGGAGGAGAGAATCTAAGACCAAGGCCCGTCGTCGAAAGAGAGGGCCCTACAGGAAGTCCTCAAGCGGAGGGATCATCAAGTACTGAGACTCGTTGATCCTAGTCTCAGGTGTGCCGGTCTAGCCGTCCCACAAATTGAGAACTAGGCTGACGTGGTGGGGGATCGGTGAACATCGGTGAGGATAAAGACGCAGTGACTGATTGTCGAACTTAAGCGAGCCCAGTCAGTGTTGGATCGGTATCTTTCTATACTTTGCGATGCTACCGGGTTCAATGCTAACTGTTTCGGCGCAACTATGAGATCCGAAACAAATCGTGCAGTGCTCCACGTCCCAGCCGGGATCGACCTTCCTACATGTCTCGCACATGAGGCCAAGCGCACGAATGTCGGTACATGCTTGGCAGAACTTCCTTGATACGTCTAGCGGGTTCGGGTCCCCGACGAGTGTAGAAGCAATGTCTCTGCTGATCTGACGGACCTCAGATGCAGCTTCAAGGTTTACTGCTTCCCCTCGAACCTGGTGCCTGTACTTGCTGACCGCCGCTTGTGTAACTCCGAGTCGTTCTGCGACCAGTTCCTGTTTCATCCCGTACTCCTCTATGAGTTCACGGGCTATCATAGCGCGCAATGCCGGAATAACGGATTTCGCTGCGACTTCGCAGGGAATGATCAATAAGAGGCCACCGAAGCGATACTCGTGGAATCTATTTAAACATGACTTACGTCATATTTTTTTTCGGGTAAACGATCCCAATCTCGATTCTGAGACCCGCTCCAAACTTCCACCCTAAATCGTTCGGGGCTCACCCTAAAAATCGAGGTTTCTCTCGCATCCAAGCCCCGGATCCCATCCTGATCAGGTGGACTCGCTCATTATCAGTGTCGGACAGGAAATCGTTTATGGAGAACGGGTCTTGCGCAACCGTCTCGCGACACAAGACCGGTAGACGACGTACTCGCGAAGCTCAAAATGGCATCGTCATCTCCCCTTTCTCCGCTCTTTCGGTCACCTTCACGCCGTTTTCCCGCTAGGAACCTATAAATCAAAAACGGGTACTCTTCTAGGGGAAGAGCATGGTTACTGTCGAAGCGATCGAAAAAGAGCTTGAGAAGGTCGTTGACCCGGAGATCGGGCTTCCGATCACTGAGATGCATCTGGTTGACGAGATAAACATCCAGGATAACGGGGAAATTTTCATCAAATATCATCTGACTGCGCCGTTCTGTCCGCCGATCTTCGCAGAAGACATTGGAATGAACATAAGAACACTTACGTCCAAGCTTGAAGGGGTAAAGAAAGTGACGGTAGTCCTTCATGGTCACGCCTTGGCAAACGAGATCAACCAGAGGGTCAATCCCGGTTACACGCCTCCCGCCGCCCAGCAAGCGACGCCGCCTCAGACAAAGGCATGAGTCAGCTAGAACGTCAATTCATCAGACTATGTTCGCATCGAAGATGTCCTCGAGAGGAGCCTCAAGCTTTTTCAAACTTGAGGGGGAGGAAACCCTCTTGGCTGGTTTCGGCCAGTCTTCGCTGTGAGCCCCCCGCCAAACAGGCCCTGAAAAGCATATGGTCAGAGTGGAGAAAGACCCGTCTTCGTGGCAAGCCCTGCTGACGCTCTACCTGAAGGCATCATACAGGAAGGCTCCAAGCAAACCTCCGAGAACTGGTCCAACGATATAGATCCATAGATTTCCCAGAGGAGTCAGACTGAAGACTGTTGAAGCTAGCGTAGGCCCCCATGTTCTAGCTGGGTTGAGAGACGCCCCGGAAATCGGGCCGAACATCCAGACGATGGCCGCCAGAGCGAATCCTATGGGAACTCCTGCGCGGCTCGAGTCCGCAGCCTTATCCGTTGCCCCGAATACGGTGATGACAAGAATGGCAGTACCGATTATCTCGGCTAAAAGTACCGCGCCGATGCCGAATCCAGAGCCGGGAAGGGTATCTCCTAGAAAGGTTGACTGCGCAGCCTGAACGAGTCCTCGGTTATTGCTAGATGTCCACAACGCCAGCTGGACGAACCCCGCAACAGATGCGCCCGCAAGTTGGCCAAGAATGTAGGGTGCCACCTTCTTTGTCTCTATCCTCCGGGTAGCCCAGTGAGCGATTGTCACCGCAGGATTAATGTGAGCACCAGTTAGCCGGCCTATGGTGTAGACTGCCAGTAGCAATGCTACCCCGTGGGCAAGACCGATGAAGCCGAGACCTGCACTCGTGACGGAGCCATCGAGGAACGTCACCGCTATAATTGTCCCAGGACCGATCATGGTAAGCAGAAACGTCCCGTAAGCCTCAGCTAATGCCGCGCGTCCCGTCCGATTCATGGAGAAACGAGTTCACGCTTGACTCCTGCGTATATAGCGCTTGTTTTCCAGCGGGGCCTGCTCCACAGCCAGAGCAGACAGGCTCATTCTCAACCCCAGGACCGAGAACCTTGTAGAGCAAAGAATTTTCTATAGTAGACGATCACATAATAGTGCAGGAAATTGACGGTAACAAACAGTTTCACTTGGATGATAGGCGGTCCCCAGGGCAGCGGGATCAACTCGGTAGCTGAGAATTTTGCCAAGGCGTGCATTAGAGGAGGGCTTCACATATTTGCCAATATCGAATATCACTCCAACATCAAAGGAGAACACAGCTATTACAGGCTCAGGGTAGAATCAAAGCCGCCTCGCTCACATGTGGACTGGGTAGACCTACTGGTCGCCCTCGATCGAGAAACAATCTTCGGCGACATGAACAAGGTACATCCGACACATCGAGGTCACCGGCACGAGGTCAGCCCTGGAGGGGGAATAATCTACGACCGCAGCCTCAACCTAACACCTGATTCTTTCGGACGTGATGATATCAAACTCTTTCCTATACCCTACATGGATCTACTTGTTGACGCTCTGAAAGAGTTCGGAAAGGACAAGGAACTCAGCAAGTACCAAGTAATGGTCAACACGATCGCCCTTGGCGCCTCGCTAGGCCTCGCCGACTACGACTTCGACCTCGCCACCGAAGCTATCAGAGAAGGGTTCACGGGACGAAAGGCGGCGCTCGGGGACCTGAACGTTAGTGCTGCGAGGCATGGGTATGACTACGCGAAGAAAAGCTTCGGTGAAGATGCATTTCCGATCAAACTGCGAAAGCAACCACTAACAGGAAAACGAATGATGATCAGAGGTGTCCAAGCAGTTGCAATCGCGAAACTTAAGGCCGGATGTGGCTTCCAAACCTACTACCCTATTACGCCAGCTACTGATGAGAGCGAGTACCTGGAGTCCCATCAAAAAGACTACAACATGATTGTTGTACAGGCAGAAGATGAGATTTCTGCCATCAACATGGCCACCGGTGCCGCGCACGCTGGCCTCCGATCTTCAACCTCGACATCCGGGCCAGGGTTTTCGCTTATGGCGGAAGGTTTGGGATGGGCGGGAATAACTGAAGCCCCTGGACCAGTTATCATACTATACCAGCGAGCGGGTCCCGCTACGGGTCTGCCGACTCGGACTGAGCAGGCGGACCTAAGATTCGCTCTCCACGCAGCTCACGGAGAATTTCCCAGAATCATCATTGCACCCGGAGATGTGGTCGAAAACTATTACGACACCTTTGACGCGTTCAACTACGCGGAACATTACCAGGTACCCGTGATACTGCTAACTGACAAATTCCTCGCAAGCACATACCAAGACGTTCCTCTATTCAATGGTGACAACCTGAAGGTTGATCGGGGGGACATTGTGAGTGATTCAGACCTTGCTGGCGCCACGGATTACAGACGGTACCGCTGGACAGAGTTGGGCATTTCGCCTCGAGCAATCCCGGGCCAGAAAGGCGGAATATTCTGGACCACTGGCGACGAACACGACGAGTATGGACACATCACCGAAGCAGCAGATATCCGAATCAAGATGATGAGAAAGAGAATGCGGAAAATCGAGCTGGCAGGTCAAGTCATTCCAGATTCGAAGAAAGCAACACTGCACGGACCTAAGTCCGCTCCAATAACACTTGTCGGCTGGGGATCATCAAAGGGCGCGATACTAGACGGAATGGAAGATCTCAAGAGCGATGGAATAGAAACAAACTTCCTTCAGGTGCGATTCGTCAACCCCTTCCCAACCGACTACGTCCAACAAGTGCTCGGTTCTGCCCGGAGAAAAATCGCAATAGAAAGCAACTACTCCGCCCAGATGGCGGGACTGATCCGCGAGAGAACCGGGATCGGAATGGACAACACCATCGTAAAGTTCGATGGAAGACCATTTTCCCAAAACGAAATCTACGAGGGCGTCAAAGACATAATAAAGAACGGACTGAAAGAGGTTACTGTATCCCATGCTTGAGCTGAAGACATACCGAACACAGGTTCACAACGACTGGTGCCCCGGTTGCGGCGATTTTGGAATAGTTAACGCTATTCAGATGACCCTTCTGGAAATGCAGCTAGAACCACATAGGGTCGCAATCTTCTCAGGAATCGGATGCTCGGGCAAAACTCCGCATTTTGTAAACGCTTACGGTTTTCATACCCTTCACGGTCGTGTGCTTCCAATCGCTACTGGGGCACGTCTGGCAAATCCAGGGTTGACTGTTGTCGCGGTGGGTGGCGATGGGGATGGGCTTGGAATTGGAGCTGGGCATTTTGTTAATACAGGTCGAAGGAATCTAGATTTCACATACGTGCTTTACGACAACGGGGTCTATGGGTTGACGAAAGGTCAAGCATCTCCCACTCTGCCGAAGGGAGTCAAGACGAAATCTATGCCTTCACCGGCTATTGTCGAGCGGGTGAACCCTATTGCAATGGCCGTCGCCTCGGGTTACACCTTCGTTGCGCGAAGCTATGCTCTCGATGTTCGCCACCTGAAGCAGACCCTTCGAGCGGCGATTGAGCATCGAGGAAGCGCGTTTGTGGACGTCCTACAGACGTGTCCGACCTATAATGACATAAACACTAAGGAGTGGTATGGGGGAGAAGATCTTCCGGTCAAAGCACCGAGACTCTACAAGCTGGAGGATTCCGGATACAATGGTTCCGTGGTAGATCCCTCTCCAGACGAGGTTAATGCGAAGAAAGGAAATGCGCTTGTGAAATCGTTCGAGTGGGGCGACAAGATACCCATCGGCGTTTTCTTCAAGATGGAGGTACCAACGTTCGAAGACCAGCTGGCTCTTCGAATGCCCGCGCTGAAGGACAAACCCTTCGTTGAGCAGGACATCTACAACCGCGACATTACGCCCTTACTGGATGAACTAACATAGCCGCCGAAAAAATCTCAGCTGTACTCGAGATTCACGAGCCCTTTCAGTCCACCTTTCAAGGCATAGAGTCCGTGCCCCCATTACTCTGTTGGGGTCAAACCCTACGGCTCATTTTGAGGTCCTGCCACTCGTCGAAACGACCGCGACGAACTACGCCCACGAATGCTGGTATCAGACGTCATCCGGCGAAATCGTGTGTGGTAGCCGAAGACCTAACCATGGTTCGGTAAGAATCGCCCGTTTTCAGCCCTGATCTTGAAAAGGGTAGGGTGTCCTAGATTTCCCTGTAATTGTTCGGGATGTACCGATGAAATCCCATTATCTGCCCTGGCATCCAAGCCCGGTCTAAGCCCTGAATCGCGAGACTCGCCCAGAATCCATGCCAGACAGCAAATGGTCCTCAGGGGGAGGGGGTCTTGGCGACCGAGTCTCGCTACGCAAAGTGCCGAGGGACGGGACCTGTAGCCTACAGGAGCGCCTTATGACAGGTTTATCGAGACATTCTTGGTCCGCGTGTAGAATTCCAGTGAGCGGATTCCATTCTCGTGCCCGATGCCGCTGTCCTTGTAGCCGCCGAACGGGGTCTGGGGAAAAGTCACCAAATACTCGTTCACAGCCAATCCACCGACTTGGAGACGTGCCGCGAGCTCATGAGCTACTTTCAAATTGCTCGTCCAAACTCCTCCGTAGAGTCCATAATCCGTCTCATTTGCCAAAGCAACAACCTCATCGAGGGTCTTGAACTTGGTAATGCTGAGGACAGGCCCGAAAATCTCGTCACAGCCAATCTTCATCTTTCCAGTGACATTCTCGAAGATTGTGGGTTCGAGGAAGTTTCCCTTCTGCAATCTCGGGTCCGCGGGTTTCTTCCCTCCGCAGAGTAGGCTCGCTCCTTCTTCAAGGCCGTCCTTGACAAACCCTAGAACCGTGTCTTGGCGCGACTTGGACGCCAAAGGTCCCATCTCGCTAGTTTCATTAACGCCGGGCCCAACTTTTATCGCTCTGGTCTTGGTCACGAGATCCTTTACGAAGCTGTCGTATACACTCTCGTGAATGAAGGCCCTAGATCCAGCCCAGCACATCTGTCCAGCGTTGGTAAAGATGCCCTCTTTCACACTCTTAGAGGCCCTCGCCAAGTCGGCGTCAGGGAATACAATGTGAGGATTCTTCCCGCCCAGCTCAAGAAGAACTCTAGTAACATGCTTCGCGGCGGATTCCATTACTTGCTTTCCAGTCTCAGCAGATCCGGTGAAAACTATCCCGTCCACATGCGAGTCCGACACAAGAGCTCCGCCAACTTCAGCGCCCGATCCAGTCACAATGTTGATGACTCCTCTGGGGAAGCCGGCCTTTAGCGCCAGGTCTCCCAGCATGATGGCTGTAAGTGGCGTAATTTCAGATGGCTTCATGACGACAGTGTTCCCTGCCGCAAGAGCCGGCGCCAAACTTCTCGCTGCCAGTGCAATCGGATAGTTCCAGGGAACAATATGCACCGTTACACCTAACGGTTCTCGAAGAGTGTAATTCAACCTCCTCGGAGGAACCGGTATGGTCTCTCCTTCAACCTTGTCTGCCAATCCGGCCCAGTACTCGAATGCCCTGGCCGCCCATGCAACATCGCCTTTCGATTCTCGGAGAGTCTTCCCCTCGCTCAGAGTCTCAAGCCTTACCAGCTGCTCCGAATTCTCTCGGACAAGGCCTGTGAGCTTGGTAAGCAGACGCCCTCTCTTACTGGGATCAATGTCAACCCAGCCCGCCGACTCAAGGGCCGTCTTCGCACTCTCGACTGCAGCCTTCGCATCTTGTTTTGTGGCTCGTTTGAGCTGTCCTTCCACTCTCCGCCAATCAGCATCTTGTACTTCTGAATCTGAATGGTCAAGTCCGCATTCCAAACTGGGTGAGGCTATAAAAGGGCGTTTCCTCAGGGGGCAATCATTTGCGTCTTCATCTCACGGGACATGTCGATCAATAGTTGGATTCTTCGGTTAAGGTCGGGATACATGCTAAGCAAGCCTCTTGCCTTGTGACCCACAAACAATCCGGCACCGGGTCCGGGTGAGCCGGCTTGAAATGCTGAGTGAACCTTCAGCAAAGCGGATGCCAGGGCCAATGGCTTTTGTGTGTACTTGACCGAGGACTGGTCGGCTAAGAGTTCTCGTTCTCTATGGACTGCGGCCTCAACAAGATGCAGGATTGGGTCAAAAGCAAGCGCCAATTTGGCCAATCTAGCCAGTCCCTTTTCCAGAGAATCGTTGTTCTTCAAGTGGGAGAGTTCGTGAGCAATGACCGCCTCAACCTCTACCGGGGACATTGACGAGACCAGTTCTGGAGATACCGCCACGACTTTCAGTCCCTTGTTATCCAAGGAAAAAGCGTTTCCAACTGTTGCTTCTCTTAGGTCGACTCCCCGCATGTTCATTTTTCCGCAAAGATCTGCAAATGTCTCGCTTAGTGTAGAGCCTGAGGATGTTCCTGCAATCATGCCTTCCATCATTCGAGGGAACGCGTATCTTCGCGCAATTAGGGACAGTAGAGACGCGATTCCTATAGATGCAAGCAACGAGCTTCCAAGCACGAGTTCTACCACTCGTTGCGGCTGCCACTCATACATGTTGAGGAAAAGAGTGCAAACGACAAAGCTAGTCCCAAGAAACGACCAAAAGAAAACAGAAGATGATAAAATCGGATAGAGCAGTCTGGATCTTCGCAAAGGATTGCCTGCATTCGATCGGTAAGCGATGAAACAGAAGGCTTGGACTACTAAGACTGTGGCTACGATTCCAAGAGTCGCTTTCGAAAGAAAGTAGACAGAGTAGAGTTCCAGGCTTATCGTTGCCCGGACTCCCTTCGAACTTTTTCTTCCAGCCTCTTCAGTTCATCTTTCGGAATCTCATCCATGTAGTCGTGCAAGGTGGAGATTATGCTCGGTCCGAAAGCTGTGAGCAACCTATCGACAAACCCTTTGACGACCCGACCCTTCACCTTGTCCTCCGAATAAAGCCGGTAAACGTATCGGGACCCTCCTCTTCCAACGGCCTCGTCGCGGGTCAGAATACCCTTCTTGAAGAGCCGATCTAGGGTAGTACTGATAGTAGTGTATGCAAGCCCGCGACTGGAATGAAGGTCTTGAGCAACCTCCCTGGCAGAGGCTCTGCCAAGCCGTACAACGCTTCCCAGAACCGCTGCTTCCAGGTCTCCTAGTTCCAAGGCCCGACGGAACTTCTAATGCAGGTCCTCAATATCTAACTTTCTATTCAGGTCGGAGCTATCCAAGAAATCTGGGCGGATGCTTCCAACCAGTCCTGATATCCCTAGAAGAGCCGGTTCGAAAGGCTAGAGAATACATCCCGCAAATTGTAAAGCAACTACCCTCACCACGATCAAAACCACGTCAACCGTTCGTGCTCTCTACCTTTCTCGCTCCTACAGACGCAGCTAGTCCAAAGTACCCTTCCGACGAAGACGGAAGAGCTAGCGTAATCTAAGTCGGGAAGACTTCGTCTTTCGAAAAGGAAGAGAAGGAGGAATATTCTTCAAAAGAGCGCGATCGCACCACTCAGAATCGCTAGAGGCCCACTTTCGAGGGAGGCTGATTCCGACTCACAATACAGCCCTCCCGAATTTCGGGCGCTCGAAGTTGATTAACTCTAAAGGACTCTAGTACCCTCACCTGCCATCGCACGGTTCAAGACGTTCTAAACTCAGTAGTTCGAACTTCCCTTGACTCCAAGCGAGGATTATCATGAGATCAAGAGGGACTATCACAGTTCTCACCCTTATCGTCGCAGCTATACTCGCTCCTTTATTCATCACAAATGTACACGCCATTCAAGGGTGTAAACCGGGAACGCCGCCCACATGCTATCTATACGCTCAGACCAATGTGCCAAGTGCAGAGGGTTCAGTAATAGTTCGACAGGACGGCAACAATGCTCTAGAATACCCTCTGCCACACCTTTTCGCGTTTACAAATGGAACGACCCATTCACTCGAAGTCCTCACTCTAACGGTCAGCGGCACGCCATCTGGTGCCCGCTACCTCTGGGATTCCAAAGCCGCCTGGACTTGGCACACGTTGCAGTATCCCAATGCGAACATGACCACTCCTCTGATGATATACAATTACACCTTACCCAACGACCAGTTCACGGCCCAGTTTGACAAGCAATTCCAATACACGCTAACATTTACGGATCACAACGGAGCGGCATTGAGTCCTGCTCCGGCCAGCATTACGCTGTCAGGTCCCACTGGCACTCTGACGACCTCCGCCTACTCTGGTCAGTGGTTGCAAGCTGCAAGCTGGAGTGTCGTAGATGCGAAATGGGAAGGGATACCCGGTCTTGTCATAGGTGCACAAACGATAGATCTTACCAACGGTAACGTAGCAAAGTCGATCCAACTCGCAGTCTACCCGGCCACTGTCAAGGTCGTTGATCTAAACAATAATCCCGTGTCTGGTGCGAATGTAACGGTTATCTTTGCTCCTCCAAACTCAACCAGTGTAAGCCACCTTACCGGCGGCCAGGGAACAGTCAGCCTTGGAGATATTCCCCTCGGGCCCTACACAGCTCGCGTCACGTACCAAGGACAGGATGTAAAATGGTCTGAAGATGCCTCAGCTACGCCTGGAGGTGAAAGCACAATAACTCTGAACATAAGCGGCACAACTTCTGCTCCCGTCGTCTCCGCTGTTGTGCTACTGACGATATTCGGAGTGGCGCTTTTCCTGATCCTATTGGCTATCAAGGTACGAAAGCCGCCGCCTCCACCAACGATATAGCATCGCCACGCATCTGATTTGCCGTAAGTTTGCTTCTCTGTCAAATTTCCAGACTTTGGCTTCGATATTCGGAGAATGATAATCCTTATACTAATACCCGATAAGCGAGCACATGCGTCGAGATGGCATGGGAGAACGAACGCCCAAGCAGATTTTTGCGACCGAAGATCTCGACGACATTGCCACTCTGATTAACCTACTTGAGCTACATGCGCGCCTCAAAAGCGAGTCGAGCGGGCTTGAGAACGAGTTCGACTAGAAATTACCCGGACTTAGAACGTTATCGCACATTTCTCGCACCGGCTTCAGCACCAAATTAACAAACAAGGACTGTTAAGACAAAATATCGGCCCTCAACCAACCTTCTATCTTACGAGCGTCTTGATGGACTCGTTGGGAAACAAGCGAGCCTCATATCTTCCAGACTCCTTTCATCGCGACCTTTACTTCTCAGGTGAAGGCTGCATCAGAATGTTCGATACCATACAGATCTGAAGGTCGGCTACTTGTCGCGATGAACTTGTAGCAGCGCGGAAAAGCTTGGGCCTGGGTGAACTCATCTTCACGTGCTCGGTCACTCAATGCTACGTGTAGAGGTTACAATCCCCATTCATATGCCGGAGCGTCCTAACGGGAAATAGTAGCTTTCGGCGGTTAGCTTCCCCTAGGTGAACTCACAACTGGAGTACGGTTCCTCGCCTTTCAAAGGATTCTATGAGCTCATAGGAGGAAGTCTGCCTGACTCGTCCTCGGTGCTGGTCACCGGCGACCCAGGAAGTGGGAAGACTACTCTTGCCCAACAGATTCTCTACGAGGAGCTCCAGAGATCGAGACCATGCATCATTGTTACGTATGACACGTTCCCTGCCAACATCCTTGAGAGGATGGGTCAGTTTGGATGGGACCCCAGAAAATACCAGTTGCTGAACAAGCTGAGCATCGTCGACTGTTACTCCGCAACTGCAGGCGTCACTGAAGGAGTAGTCCCTCAACCGTTCGACCTGACCAATGTGAGCATCTACTTGACGTCAGTTATGGAAAAAATGGGGAACCATCAAGTTACTATCATAGTCGACTCGTTGATGCCGATCTTCAGCGAGACGGAGCCGAAACACGCGGTCAGCTTCTTGCAGAGTATCGCCGCCAAAGTCAAGAAAGCCGGTGGAAAAATGATAGCCACTCTCTCTACGGGAAGTGTCCAACCCGAGCTGTTTCACAAGGTCGAGAGCCTTGTGGATGGCGTCGTCGAATTGCGAATGGTGGAAGAGCATCAGGTGCTACGTCGATATTTGCTCGTCAGGAAAATGGATCGTCGTCAGATCATCCCACGATTGGTACGCTTCGATATCATAAGCGGGATAGGTATTCAACTTCATCTCCCTCGATTCGGATTCCTTAGAAATCGGCCAAGCGTGGGGACCAGTGTCGGAAGGACATAGGCCGAGCCCATTTTCCAGAATCAATCATGTCTTGACGTTTTCCATCAATTCTTCTCGATAAGATCGGCAATGTCTTCTGATGATGTATCTCGTGAGGCTGTTCTCAGATAGTTGAATCCGGTTTTGTTGAGACTCCAATCAGGTCTCTATTCGAAAGACCACAAGATTGGCGCGGGGGTGAAGCCCATATCTATTTATTCCTCGGTGGGCTATGTTGGAGCAGAAGCTGCATGGCCGAGCAGAACTCGCCAGAATATCCTCCTGCATTAG
>Ga0209237_1000559_pt1 | contig 21292 bp, 21 predicted proteins | sample GraSoi013_1_40cm_2_FD_185820 | JGI IMG/M metagenome (GOLD analysis project Ga0209237, IMG submission 185820) | Grasslands soil microbial communities from the Angelo Coastal Reserve, California, USA - Sample 10_02_2013_1_40cm (SPAdes) (version 2) | ecosystem: Environmental > Terrestrial > Soil >... | reverse complement strand
GGCGTGATGGCCGCGGTGTCCCGACCGAGCGGCGTCTCCGCGTTCAGCGGCTCGGACGTCACGACGATGCGCTCGGGCATCGGCGCAGTGTGCCAGCGGAATAGCATCTTCGCGTGCCCCGCCGCGCCACGAACCTCGTGCTCCTCGTCGCGGTGGGCGCCCTCGTCGCGACGGGGCTCGTCGCGTGGCTGCTCCCCGAGTCGTCGGCGCTTCCGCTCTATCTCGCGCACCGCGTCGCCGGCCTGACGCTCGTGGCCGCACTGCTCTGGAAGTACGCCATCGCCCGGCGCTCGCTGGCCCGTCGCATCCCGCGCGGCGACCGCAGCGTTTGGCTCGGCGTGCTGTCCGCGGCGCTCCTCGTCCCGAGCGCCGGGCTCGGCCTTGCCTGGACGGCGGGGCTGGTGTCCTTCGATCGGCCCTGGGGGTACTCGGCATTGAACCTTCACGTGTTCGCCGGTCTCGGTCTGGCGGCGCTCGTGATCGCGCATGCCCTCCGCCGCGTCGAGGGTCGGCCCGCGCTCGCCACGCTCGCCGGCCGCCGTTCGCTGTTACGCCTGGGCGCGCTCGGCGTGCTCGGCGTCGTCGCGACGGCGGCGCTCGACCGAGTGTCCGCCGATCGTCGCGCGACCGGCTCGCGGGGCGCCGGCTCGTTCACCGGCAACGACTTCCCGCTCACCAGCTGGACGTTCGACGCGATCCCGACGCTCGATCCGGCGAGCTGGCGGCTCATCGTGTCCGGCGACGTCACGCGACGGGGCCTGCTCTCCCTCGACGAGCTCGGGACGCTCCCGCGGCGCGAGGTCGCCGCTGTGCTCGATTGCACGGGCGGCTGGTGGACGGAGCAGCGCTGGCGCGGCGTCTCGCTCGCGGACCTGCTGGACGTGCACGGCGCCGCGCCAACGGGGCTCGTCGAGGTCATCTCGGTGACCGGTCATCGCTGGTCCTTCGATCGTGCCGAGGCCGAGCGTGCGATCCTCGCGACGCACGTCGGGGACGAATCGATCTCCGCGGGTCACGGGTATCCGGTGCGTCTCGTGGTGCCCGGGAGAAGGGGTTTCACCTGGATCAAGTGGGTCGGCGAGGTCGCCGTTACGCGACGGTGACGGGACAATAAGGAAGTGAGGGCCGCATGATCCGCGTTCTCGCCATCGCCGTCGCGATCACGAGCGTCGTCATCGCCGCGACGTTCATCGCCCGCGCCGCATCGCTCGCCTCACCGCAGAGGCCCGCCGACGCGAAGGTCCTCCTCGTGCCCGCGGGTGCGCCGATCCCGCTCCTCGAGGAGTCCTACGGTGACAGCGACATGACCCCGTACGCGGTCGCGCCGCCCGGTGGCGTCATCGTGCAGCCGGGGACGGTGCGCGTCCCGCAGCCGAAGGCGCCCGCCGGCCCGCGCAAGGTCGGCATCCAGGTGGGGCACTGGAAGCTGGACGAGGTCCCAGACGAGCTCACCCGGCTCGTCGTGCAGACCGGCACGACCTGGAACGGTGTCAAGGAGGTCGACGTCAACCTCGACGTCGCCCAGCGCGTCGGGACGCTCCTGAAAGCGAAGGGCGTGGCCGTCGACATCTTCGGCGCCACCGTCCCGGCCGGGTACGTCGCCGACGCGTTCATCGCGCTGCACGCGGACGGTGACGGCACCGGCGAGAACAGCGGATTCAAGATGGCGCACAACGCACGTCGCGGTCCATTCGAAGACCGGTTGCTGCAGACGGTCCGCGAGGAGTACGCGAAGTCGACCAACATGGACTACGACGGTCTCCATGTCACGAGATCGATGCTCGGCTATTTCGTCTACAACTGGAGCCGCTACCAGCACGCGGTGTCGCCCTACACGCCGGGAACGATCCTGGAGATGGGTTACCTCTCGAACGACGACGACCGCGCGATCCTTGTCGACCACTCCGACGCCGTCGCCGCGGGGATCGCGAACGGGCTCCTCCGCTTCCTGAACGAAACGCCGAGGGACCAGATCTTCGGCAAAGAGCTCGTCGTCCCGCAGCTGCCGCTGCGCAGCCCCAACCCGAGCGCTCCGTAGCGCCGGAGCGCTACCATCACCCTCGCGACCCACGGGGTCGACATCGCTGCACTGGAGGCCGGAGATGAGCGAACGTACCGCACGTGACGCCGCCGGCCTCCGCACAGGGGTCGCCGCCGCCCGCTAGCGCCCGCGCGGTCGCTCGTCTCTCGCCGCCTCCGATAGGGAGGACGCATGCCCGCGACGCGGCTCTTTCCCGCCGACTGGCTCGACGTCGGCTCGTATCAGGACGTGCCTCTCGGCCTGCTCAAAACCGGCAAAGAAAGCGAGGTCCACCTCGTCGCGCGGACCGGCACGTCGAAGACCGCGCTCCTCGCGGAGAAACGCTTCAAGGCGTGGGACCGGCGGTCGTTCCGCGACGACTCGACGTACCGCGGCGTCTGGGGCGAGGGGACGCGGCGCGAGAGCCGCGCGATGCGCAAGAACACCCGCTACGGGCATGTCGCGGTGCACGCGCGCTGGATCGCCCACGAGTTGGCCACGCTCGTCCGGCTCGCGGACGCCGGCGTCACCGTACCGCCGCCCGTCGAGCCGACCGAGGACGGCTACCGCATGGCGTTCATCGGGGACGGCGCGCGCGCCGCGCCGCGGCTCTCCGAGACGCGCCTCGACCCGCGGACGGCGACGCGCGTCTGGGCCGAGCTCGAGGAGGAGGTCGCCCGGATGCTCGCGGCCGACGTCGTGCACGGCGACCTCTCGGCGTTCAACGTCCTCTGGTGGCGCGGCAGGGCCGTGCTCATCGATCTGTCGCAGGCGGTCGACGCCATCACGCACCCGGCCGCTCGAGACCTGCTGGTGCGCGACGTCGAGCGCCTCGCCGGCTACTTCCGCCGCCACGGCGTCGCGGTGGATCCGCGGGCGACCCTCGCCCGCGTCGGGGACTCCCCCGCGCGCTTCGCGCGCCAGATTTTGTCATCCTGAGGGGGTGTTCGACCTCACGACACCGTGGTGGGAGATCATCCTGCGCACCGCCGTCGTGTACGTGCTGGTCCTGGTGCTCCTGCGCATCGCCGGCAAGCGCGAGCTCGGGCAGATGAGCCCGGTGGACCTCGTCGTCATCCTCGTCATCGCCAACGCCGTCCAGAACGCGATGACCGGCGGGGACAACTCGCTGCTCGGCGGCGTCGTCGCCGCATCCACGCTCGTCGCGATGAACCTCCTCTTCGATCGCGTCGGCATCCGCCTGCCGGTCCTCGAGAATCTCTTCACGAGCGAGCCCACGCTGTTGCTCGAGGACGGCAAGCTGGTGGACAAGGCGTGCCAGCGCGAGAACATCAGCCTCGAGGACATCGAGATGTCCGCCCGCGAGCACGGGATCGACGACCTGCGGGACGTGCACGCGGCGATCCTCGAGCGCGACGGCTCGATCAGCATCATCCCGCGCGAGGGGCACAAGACCCAGCGCATGCACCGCCACATCCGCCAGTTGCGCAACCGCTAGGACGCGAGTGCGCGCACTCCCCGGCCTCGCGCCGCTCCGGCACCGCGACTTCGCGCTGTACTGGATCGGCCAGCTCGTCTCGCTGTCGGGCACGTGGGTCGAGCTCACGGCGACGAGCTGGCTCCTCTACCAGCTCACGTCCTCGCCGCTCCTCCTCGGCATGAACGGCCTGGTCCGCGCGGTGCCGATCATCGGCTTGTCGCTCTTCGGCGGCGCGGTCGCGGACCGCGTCGCGCGCAAGCGGCTGCTTCTGGTCACGCAGAGCTCGTCGGTGGTGACGTCGCTCATCCTCGGCGCGCTCGTCGCGACGAACACCCTCGCCTTCTGGCACATCTACGTCATTGGGTTCGTGAACTCGACACTGGCCGCGTTCGACACGCCGGCACGCCAGGCGCTCTTTCCGACGCTCGTCCCGCGCGGCCAGATGCAGAACGCGGTCGCACTCAACTCGATGCTCTTCCGTATCTCGACGCTCATCGGCCCGCCGGTCGCGGGTCTCCTCATCGCGGGCGTGAGCACCTCGGCGCCGTTCTTCGTGAACGCGGCGAGCTACTTCACGATCATCGTCGCGCTCGTCGCGATCCGCGCGCCGGAGATGCCTCCGCGCTCGCAGGCGTCCCTTCGCGCAGACGTTGTCGGCGGCCTGCGCTACGCCTTCGCGAGCCCGATCCTGCCGCTCGTCCTCGCGGTCGAGGCCTGCCTCTCGGTCTTCGGGCACAACAGTGCCCTCACGACCATCTTCGCGCGCGACGTGTTCCGGGTCGGTGCGGAGGGCCTCGGCATCCTGCTCGGCGCGGTCGGCGCGGGCGCGCTCCTCGGGATGGTGGCGCTCGTCGCGGTCGGCGACGTCCGCCGGAAGGGGACCTTTATGGTCGCCGCGGGGCTCGTCTACGCGGCGGCGCTCGTCGCGTTCGCGTTCTCGCGCTCCTTCGCGCTGTCGGTCGCCGTCCTCTTCGTGCTCGGCCTCGCGGACGCGACGTGGGGCACGATGCGCAACGCGATCGCGCAGCTGGCGACGAGCGACGCCTACCGCGGGCGCGTGATGTCCCTCATCGTCATCACCTCGCGCGGCCTTACGCAGGCGTCACAGCTGCAGACCGGCGCGGCCGTCGCGCTCTTCGGGCCGGCCGTCGCCGCCGCGGTGGGCGGCGCCGTCATCGGCCTCACCGTCCTCGGGGTGGCCGCTCGCAGCCCGCGACTGCGCCGTTTCGCCGGCGCCGCGCCGCCCGGCCTGGAGCCCGCCGCCGTCGCCGCCGCGGGTGGGGGAGACTAGCCACGTGAGCCCAGCATCGTCGGGGGGCTCCGCCCCCCGGCCCCCGACAAGAAAGTCGGACGACCCTGCGCCCCGGCCCCTGGCCAGGAAGAAATCGACCACGAAGCGGACGACCCGCAAGCGGCGCGGCCCGGCGGAGCCGCGCGGTCCGGAGCCCGGCGCGTCGGTGCTCGGACGCGACGACGCCGCGGTCGGCGCGATCGCCGAGCGGATCGAGAAGGCGAAGGGGGCGATCATCGGCGCGTATCGCGATCCGTACGCCGGCGAGCCGGTCGTCGTCGCGAGCCTCCCTCTCGCGGCCGTGGAGGCGACGCCGTTCCAGCGCGACCTCTCGCGCACGCACGCGGAGCGGCTCGCGACCGCGATCGGCGCGGCGGGCCTGTTCCTCGATCCGGTGATCGCGATCCCGACCCGCGACGGCTTCTGGTCGCCCAACGGCCGGCACCGGCTCGCGGCGGCGAAGCAGCTGGGTCAGCGCGCCGTCACCGCGCTCGTCACGGGCGATCTCGCGCTCGCGTACCGCATCCTCGCGCTCAACACCGAGAAGGCGCACAACCTCCGCGACCGCAGCCTCGAGGTCATCCGCATGGCGCGCGCCCTCGCCAAGGAATCGCCGCGCTCCAAGGAATCCGAGCACGCCGTGAGCTTCGAGCAGCCGGCCTTCCTCACGCTCGGCGCCGCGTACGAGCGCCGCGACCGGTTCGCCGGATCCTCGTACCACTCGATGCTCCGGCGAGTCGACCGCTTCCTCGACGCGACCGTACCGGCGGCGCTCCGCCAGCGCGAGCAATGGGCGGTGCGGCTCCTCGACATCGACGACCGCGTGAGCGCGCACGTGAAGGCGATGCAGGAGGCGGGGATGAAAAGCCCGTACCTGCGCCAGGTCGTCGTCGCGCGCTGCAACCCGGTGCGCTGGATCCCGCAGAAGCGGGGGGAGAAGCCGCCGCTGACGATGGCGGAAGCGCTCACGCGCATGACGGCGAACGTGCGGAAGTTCGATCCCAAGAAGGTCCGCCCCCAGGACCTCGCGTTCGCCGCCGCGGTCGCGCCCGCGGAGGAGTAGCCGCGGCCCCGAGCGCGGCTATAGGCGGAGCCGCCTCCAGAGCTGGAGACCGGTCCGCAGCCAAACCGCCGTCGCGACCGCGAGCACCGCTAACGCCACGATCCCGATCTGCCACGCGGTGACGCTCGCGACGCCGAGCGACACCAGGATCCAGGCGAACTGGAGGAAGACGAGCGTGCCGGCGACGAACCACGCGATGCGAGACACGTTCGGGACGAGCCGGCCACGCGCGCGGGCCGCGACGGCCGCGGTCGCCAGCGCGGCGACGAGCGTCGTGAGCGCGAGAAGCGGCAGGGAGACGGCGGCCAGGCCAAGGAACGTCGTCGCCACGAAGAGCAGCTCCGAGGGGACCGCCGGACTCTTCTCGACGGCGATCTTGTCCGTGTGCGAATCGTTGTACTGGTCGACGACCTGCGTCACGAGCCTCTCGTTGTAGTAGGCGATCGAAGTGCCGTCGCGGAGCTGGAGCCGCACGCCTCTCTCGCCGACGACGACGCGCGACACCTGGCCGGCCTGGATCGCGGTCACGACCTCCTGACCCTCGTTCACGATCCGCGGTCGCGGCTGCGCCGCCGACCACGCCCACCATCCCGACAGCGCGACGTACATGAAGAAGAGGACGAGCGTCGTCGCGGCGAGCGAGGTCAGCGGACGGTTCGCGCGCATCGCGTTCAACACATCGCGAGTGTAGGAAGCGCGAGCGTCATGTCCGTCACAGCGAGCGACCGAGGGCAAGTCGGACCGTACGAGAGACTTCGCGGAGGCGCGCGGTCAGCTCTTGACGGTCACGTACCAGAAGACGCCGTAGTCCTCCATCCACTGCGCGCCTTCGATGAGCGGACGGATCGCGAGCCGGTAGGTCCCGGGGACGGCGGGCGCCACGATCGTGAACTCGAACCAGGCGACCTGGTTCGGCCCGACGTAGTTGGACGGCTGCACCGCCACGCGGTTGTAGCGAGGCCAGCCGGTGTCGGGCGAGCCCGCGGCGCCGTCGCCGCCGAGGATGCTCATCCGGTCTTGCCCGGGCTCGGGGTTCCACGTACCGAGGTACGCGACCTCGCCGAGCTTCCCCGCGACCCAGCCGCGCGTCCCGCTGTTGTAATAGGCGACGACCGCGGTCGCGCGCTCTTCCGGGCAGAGCGTCGGATACCCCGACTGGCCGTACCACGACGCGTGGAACCCGGGCACGCCGGACGCGATCTTCGCGGGCGGCGCGATGCCGGGGCCGGCGCTCGACTGGCACGTTGGGGCCGGCGGCGGCAGCGTCGGGATCGGGATCGCGCTCGGCAGCGGCGTCGCGATCGGCGTCGGTGCGGGCGCCGCGGTCTCGCTCACCACGGCGACCGCGCCGGGGGTCACCGTCGCGCGCCCCACCACGCCGCCCGCGACGGCCGGCGCGTCGGTCGTCACGCGATACGCGTTCGCCGGAAGGTCGACGAAGCCGAACCAGCCGTTCCCGTCGGAGACGGCCGAGCGCACGAGGAACCCGGTCGCGTCGTCGAGGAGCGCCAGCTTCGCGCCGCCGAGTGGCGTCCCATCGGCGCCGCGGACCAGGCCCTTGATGTGACCGAAGAGCGGGTTCACCTTCCAGGCCATGCCGGGGACGCCCTTTGTCTCGGCGAAGACCGGTGGCGCGACCGCGTCGTACTGGCTCGGCGCGGTGAGCGCCTTGATGAGCTCGACGCGGCTCGACGCGCCTGAGCGCGTGCCAGTGTCCGTGAGGTCATCCGGCGTGCGGTACGAGTACCCGGCCCAGCCGATCGCGCTGTTGCCTGACGGGCTCGGCGCGAGCGCCACGCGCGCTTGGCGGGCGCTCGAGGCGATGTCGTTGATGTACAGGCCCGCGCCGATCACGGCCGATCGGCGGAACTGGTTGTCCTTAGCGAAGTCGCTCCACTCCGCGTACATGCGGCGCTGGTCGTTCCCGCCCGTGGTGAGGGTGTCGCGCTTGTAGTCCATGAGGATCGCGGTGTCGAGGATCCCTTCGCGCAGCCAGCCGCGCCAGTCCTGCAGGACCTCGGCGTAGGTACGCGTGTTCTCGAACGCGCCGGCGGTCTGGGGGCCGAAGCCGTACGTGATGAGGTCCGCGCTCACGCGGATGCGCGGTTTGAGCTCCGTCGATTCGACGTACACGCGGCGCACGATGTCGGTGATCTGATCGCGGCGCCACTGCGTCCACTGCGGATCCGACGGCGCCGGCGTGTCGCTGCGGCCGGTGTCGCCGCGGAAATGGTCGAGCGCGGTCGGGTTGTAGCCCCACGACGGAACGTTCGTGCCGAGATTGCCATCGGGGTAGCGGATGCGGTCGAGGTTGATGCCATCAACGTCGTAGCTGCGGACGATGCTCGTCGCCACGTTCACGACCCACGCCGCGGCGTCGGGATGTCCCGGATCGAGGTAGACATCGCGGTTGAGCGTCGCGAGGCCGTCGGACCGGGTCATGACCCAGTTCGCGCGCCCGGCGGCGCTCGGGCCATGCACGTTGTAGACGTGGTCCGGTGACGTCGGGGTACCCGGCGTCTGCCACATAGCGTTGGCGATGACCCAGGCGTGCACCTCGATCCCGTTCGCGTGCGCGGTCGCGATGAGCGCGTCGAGGGGATCGAAGGGGAGCGCCGAGATCGGCGCGTCCGTCCGCGGCACCGCGGCACGGTTGCAGAAGCAGTCGCCGCGCCGCACGACCTGTGCGACGATCGCGTTGAGGTGCGCGGCCTTCGTCGCAGCGACGAGCTGATCGATCTCCGCTTGCGAATTCATGCCCTCGCCGAACGCGTCGGCCCAGAACGCGCGGAGCTCGCCGCTCGCCACCGGCGCTGGCTCGTTCTGCGGCGTCGGGACGGAAGCCGGCGCGATCGCGAGCCAGAAGGCAAGCAGGTAGACGGAGACGTGGATCAGGGTTCCCATTCCTCGACGGAGCTAACGTACCGGCTCAGGTCGCGTTCTGCGGTCTCTCGAGCGTGGCGATGTCGCGCGCGAGCTCGTCCGGCACGAAGAGTGGGATGTCGTGGGGTGATTCGTACCACCTGACCGTTACGTTCGGGGCCGCCCGAACGAGATTGTCGACGGCACGCTTGGTCGCTTCGAGCATGAGCGCGCTCTTCCGCGTCGCGAACGCGGCGAGCGCGGGCACGCGGACCTCGCGCCAGCGCAGGTCCTGTCGCGCCGCGTGCATGTCGCGCAGGATCGCCCGACGCACCTCCGCACTGAGCGGGAGCACGAGCGCTCCTTCCTCCTCTCGGTATCCGGCGCGCACGAAGTCGACGAGGTCTTCGTCCCAGGCTTCCGCGAGCGAGGCCCTGGCCGCGGCGACCGCCGCGGGCAGATCGGCGTGACGCGGAAGCGGCGGCTGCGCGCGGGCCGCGAAGTCCTCCCACGACAGCACCTCGGCCAGCGGCCAGGCGGGCCCGTCGACGAACGCAAGGGCGGCGCAGCGCTCTGGATGCGCGGCCGCGAGCTCGAGCGCGACGGCCGCGCCCCAGGAATGGCCGACGACGAGGGCGGGCGCGGCCACTGCGCGCACGATGGCGAACGTCGCGTCGGCGACGAACGTGGCGGTCGTGTCCGACCCTCGCGCCGGATCCGACAGGCCATGGCTGCGCTGATCCAGCGCGATGACGCGCCGCCGCGGGAAGCGTCCCGCGAAGCGGGTCCAGAAGCGCGCGTTCGACGAGAGGCCGTGGAGGAGGAACAAGGGCGCTTCGGGGGTCCGTGGGGCAGGGGCAGGGGCCCCTGGGCGCGAAGCGACAGTCCCCTCGACGAGCCACTCGAGGTAATGCAGTCGCGTCCCGTCGCGCTCGAGCCAGCCCTCGCGCGGCTCGCGCCCGCTCAGCGCAGACCTTCGCCGACCAGCAGCGCGACGAGGGCGTCGGGCGCGTCGGCCGAGAGCGAGTCGACGCCGAGCTCGACCATGCGGAGCACCGCGTCGCGCTCGAGGGGCTCCGGAAGGCCGTACGCGTGGACGTGCAGGCCCTCGTCGTGCGCCGCGGCGCAGAGCTCCCGCGAGATCCAGTACCAGCGGACGTGCAGGCCGCTGATCCCGGACACGCTGTGCGCGATCGCGAGCGGGTCCGCGAGGTTCGGCCCGCTGTAGAGAAGCGCCGCCGTCGCCTCCGGCGCGAGCGCGAGGACGCGTGCGATCGTCGGGTGGTCGAACGAGTGGATGACCGCGCGGTCGAGCAGGCCGCGCTCGCGCAGGAGGCCGATCACGGCGGCTGCGAGCCCGTCGTCCACCGGCAGGCCCTCGCCCGGCGCGGGCTGCTTCAGCTCGACGGAGAGGCCGGCCGCGTTGCGCCCGGCCCACTCGCAGACGGCGGCCAGGGTGGGGACGCGCTCGCCGGCGAACGACGGCCCGAACCAGCTCCCGGCGTCGAGCGCGCTCACGGCCGCCGATGTGCGCTCGCGCAGCGGTCCACTGCCGTCCGTGGTTCGGTCGCAGGTCTCGTCGTGGAGGAGGACGGGCACGCCGTCGGCCGTCCGCTGGACGTCGAACTCGACGTCGTCGGCGCCCTCACGGACGCCCAGCTCGAGTGACGCGATCGTGTTCTCGGGCGCGTGCGCGGCGGCGCCGCGATGCCCGACGACCCGGACGCGTCCGGTCGCCGAGCGCAGGTAGGGGCTGGGACGCGGACCCTTCGCGAGGCGAGCGTATCGTTCGCTGGCCGTGGACACCAAAGTGGTCGCGGACCTGCTCGCGGAGGTCCCGGTGTTCGCCGCGCTGAGCCAGCCGGACCGTGTCGAGGCTGCGACGCACATGCGTGCCCGGCGCTTCGCGCGCGACGAGGTCGTGTTCCACCGTGACGATCCCGCGGCGCACATGTACGTGATCGTTGCCGGCACGGTGAAGGTCGCGATCCCCGACGAGAGCGGACACGAGGTCGTGATCGCGATGGAGCGGGGCGGCGGCATCTTCGGCCAGCTCGCGCTCTTCGACGACGCCCCTCGATCCGCGACCGTCACCGCGATCAACGAGACGCAGGTTCTCGCCCTGTCGCGCGAGGACTTCCTGCGCGTCATCGAGCGGAACCCGAAGGCGATGAAGGAGCTGCTTGCCCTGCTGGCACGGATGATCCGGCGCGCCTCGGGCCGCATCGAGGATCTCGTCTTCCTCGACGTCTCCGGGCGCGTCGCGAAGTGCCTTCTCGACATCTCGACGGCGCAGGGGAAGAGCGAGATCGAGATGACGCAGGACGACGTCGCCGCGTTCGTCGGCGCCACGCGCGTCTCGGTGAACCGCGCGCTCGCCGACCTCGAGAGCCAGGGCGCGCTCAGCGTGGGTCGCCGGCACATCGTGGTGAAGGACGTCGACCGGCTCCGCAAGCAGATCCGGTACTAGAGAAAGAGGAAGGAGCGGCCCGTGCCGCTCCTTCGCTCAGAAAAGCCGCGAAGCCCCTCTAGTAGTCCGTGACGTGGTCTCCGCCCGGCGTGATCGTGTTGTGAGCGGCATCGGTGCTGTCGACCTGCGCGCCGGTGTCGACCTGGTTCTCGCCGGTCTGGAGCGATGCGCTGTCGACCGAGCCCGGGTCGATCGTCGCGCCGGAGTCGACCTGGCCGCTCGTCGGCGCGACGAAGTCGGGGTCGCCCTGGATGCGGTCCGGACCGTGCAGGTACGCGCCGGTGGCGCTGTCGCCGCCCGATGCGACGTAGTCCGGGTCGTTCCGGTAGTGCGGCGCGGCGAGCGCGTCGCGCTCGTCCCGGCCGCTGATGAGGATCGCGTCCGGGTCGCCGGAGTTGGCGGTCTGGCCGCCGGCGAGCCTGCCGCCCGTCGAGGTCAGCACGGCGTGCGAGGGGCCGACATCGCCCCCGGTGTGCGTGTCGAACGGCGCGCCGCTCGCGCCGCCCGTCACGAAGACCTTCGACATCCGCTGGTCGATGCCGAGCGCGACGAGCTTGGCCGGATCGCCGCTCGTCAGGGCCTGCGTCTCCTCGGGGCTGAGGCTGAAGCCGCGGAGCGCCTTTGCCGGGTCGCTCCGAAGCTGGCTGCGGAACGCCGCGTCGCTGATCGCGCGCTGCACGACGTCGTTGAGCTTCGTCATTCGCACTCTCCTTCCGCCACTCAGAAGTGGTGTCCTCGGCAGCCTGCGCCGGTCAGCGCACCCGCTCGAGCAAACTCGTCACGCGTCTTTCGTCAACTGGGCAACAGTCCCGGCCCTTCCTGCCTCCCCTTCTTGCTTCGCGACGCCCCGAATAGTGCGCCCTTCCGACCGGAAAGGGAACAGCCTGCCGGAAAAGGAACAGCCTCCCGGATCGGGAGGCTGTTCGGAGCTTCGTCGTGGGCTTTTAGGGCGTGATCTCGTTCGCGTCGGGAGTGCCGGGATCCGTCGCGTCGCCGCCGTAGTGCGTCTCGCCGGCGGAGTGGAAGTCTGGGACGGCGTCCGCGTCCAACGGGGCCGGCGAGACGATCGCCGCGTTGGAGGTGTCGCCGAGGACCGGCAGGCTGTCGGTCGCGTCGTGCGGCTCGCCCGGGAGGAAAGTGCTCGCGCTGTCGTCGCCGACGCCGACGAGGAGATCCTCACCGCCCGTTCGGGACAGGCTCGGCTGGAGCGCCGCATGGGCGTCCGCCGTGTCGGGCACGGTGACGAACTCGTCCGGGTACGGGTTGCTGACGTTCACGCCCGCCGCCGCGCCGCCGGTCGAGGTCAGCGCCGAGTGGACCGCGGGCGACGTGTCGGACTGGGCCGTGCTCACCATGCTGTGCGTGCTCGCGTCGGGGCCGGCCGTGAACATCTTGGACATCCGCTGGTCGACACCCAGGGCGACGAGCCTCGCCGAGTCGCCGCTCGTGAGCGCTCGGGTCTCCTCGGGGCTCAGGCTGAAGCCGCGAAGCGCCTTCGCGGGGTCGGACCGTAGCTGGCTGCGGAATGCCGCGTCACTGATCGCGCGTTGCACAACGTCGTTGATCCTGGACATCCAGTCCCTCCTTCGCCACTTCTGGCCGGTGGTTCGTTGCTACATTCCTCCGGCTTGGCCCGTCGCACGGCCAAATCGGACACCCGCGCACCGTCAACTGGTTAACAGTCCGGCTGGCGCCCCCTTCCCACTCCTCTCCGCTTCACTCAAGCTCGGGCAGCTCGATCGGATCGCCTCGCGGCCGGCAGACTCCGCAGTGGAGCGCATCGTCGACGACGAGCGCGCGCAGCGTCTGGTGCCGCTGGCCGCGGAACACATCCACGATGAACGGGTGGAGCTTCGCGTGGTCGCGGCACACGCCCCGACCGCAGAAGCGACACGCCCCGAGCGCCGTCCGCTCGCACGTCCAGCAGTCCAACCCCCCTAGCCTCCCCCGACCGCCCCGGCCAGGCCGGCCCCGAGATAATGCGCCGTTCTGGCCCGAAACTCACCAACCGTCTCACCCGACGCTCGCACGAGCGCGCCGAAATCGGCGCGGTCGATCGCGGAGAGGACGAGGTCGGTGGCGGCGACCACCGTCGCGCCCCGCGGCCGCCCGTAGAGAAGGCCCATCTCGCCGAAGCCCTCCCCGGGCCCGATGCGCCGGCTGCCGCCGTCGGCCGAGCGGATCTCCGCCTCACCGGAGCGGATGACGAAGTAGCGGTCGGCGCGCTCGCCCTCGGCGAAGACGGCGTCGCCCGCACTCACCCGCTCGGTCCGCATCCGCGCCGCGATGCGCGTGAGCTCCATCGCGTCGAGCCCGCGGAAGAAGGGAAGGCGGGCGAGCGTGTCACGCTCGTCGACCGACGCGCGGATGCGCCCAGCGACCTCGTAGCGCTCGGCGACCCAGCGATGGAAGTGGCCGCGGTCGAGGGACCAGAGCTCGGTCGGCTCCGTGGCGCGCACCGTCGCAGACCGCGGCACGCGGTCGAGGAGCGCAAGCTCCCCGAAGCCCTCGCCGGGGACGATCATCGCGCCCTTCGGCTCGCCGTCGGCGAGCAGCACCTCGAGGCGCCCCGACCGCACGAGGTAAAAGCGGTCGCCCGGCTCGCCGTAGGTCACGACGATGTCGCCCGCGGCGAACCGCTCCTCGACGAGGTGATCGGCGATCGCGGCGAGCGCGGGGCGCGGCAGGCCGCGAAGAAAGCGGATCCGATCGAGGAGCGCGACGCGCTCGGCGATGACGTTCTCGTGCGCCTGCCGGCGCCCTGCCGCGACGGTCCGCATGGCGGTGCGCCCCAGTCCGACGAGCCGCGCGACGAGAGCAAGGAGCAGCGGGCCGACGAAGACCACGACCAGGAGCGCGAGGACGGCGACACCCAACAGGCCCCCGCGGAGGAGCTCTCGCGCGGCGACCTGTAGCCGCGACTCCCAGATCCACAAGGAGAAACCGAGCGTGACGAGCGAGACCGCGATGGCAAGGACGCCATACAGCGCGAGCCCGAGCTCCGCGCGCGACCAGCGCTCGCGGCGCCGCAGCTTTCGCGTGAGACCGCCTCGGACGAACCCGAGCGCGCGCTGTCGCAGGAGCGGGACGTCGAGCGCGTCGACGAGGACGTGATAGCCGTCGAGCTCGAGGATCGGAAGCAGGTTGATGACGAACTGGAAAACGAGCAGCGTCGCCGCCTTGAACGCGATCGCGCCGGCGAGCGTCTCGGGCTGTGCCGCCGCGACGAGCGCGCAGGCGCCCGCGACGGCGACGCCGGCGAGCGGACCGGCGAGCGACACGACGACGCGCTGGCGCCGTGAGGCGAGCGTCATGTCGGTCGAGTCGACATAGACGCAGGGAAAGAGGTAGTAGAGCGCGACGCCGAGCTGACGAACCCGTCGGCCGTAGTGGCGGATCGCGAGCGCGTGCCCGGCCTCGTGGACCGTGATCGCGAGCACTTGCAGGAGGATCAGGGCGAGGAGACCGAGCAGGAAGCTGCCCTCGATCGTGAACAGCTGATGGCGTGGCGAGGTGAACTCGCGCAGCCACACCCCGAGGCCGAAGAGGGAGAACGCGAGCACGACCGTCGCGCCGGCGCGCGTGAACGCGAGCCCGCCGCCCGCGCGGTAGAGCACGTCGACGAAGCCTTCCGCGTTGTTCCACGTGGCGATGTTCCAGACCACGAGGCGCCGCAGCCACCCCGACATGCGGACGATCGGATCGCGCCGCGCGCGCCGGATGCGCGGACGGCGGTACGCGTCGAGCCGCTGCTCCCCGAAGAAGCCGTTCACCCCGAGGGCCGCGGTGAGTCGCGCGAGACGGTCGAGCGCGAACACGCCCTTTCGCTCGAGGTACGCGACGATGATCTCCGACGTCGTGCGCCTACCGTCCATGAGCTCGTAGAGCTCGACGTCGGGGCCTTCGAGACGGACGTAGGTGCCGGCGCCCGAGTCGCCGGCGGGATTCTTCAGCACCGTGTACGGCGTGCCGTCGCGCTTGCGAAGGTCCGCGCGCTCGATGTCCGTCCGCGGGCGCGGCACCAACGCGGCGTAGTCGGTGCGCGTGCGGACCGCCTCCCAGACCCCGTCCACGGTGGGCGAGTATGGCGCGCCGGGCCGTTTGACACGGTCCAGCAGACTTCGCGCGTGCAGCTCGAAGAGCTCCGGCGGATGGCGGCCACCCTCGGCGACGTCCTGCCCATAGACCTGCTGCCCGAGCCTGACCGGCTCGAGCTCGTCTCGCACATGGCCGTCCGCAAGTTCAAGCAGGACGAGGTCGTCTACCACCAGGGCGACCCCGCCGAGCACGCGTACGTCGTGTTCGAGGGGTTGGTGAAGGTGCTGCTCCTCGACGAGCAGGGCCACGAGCTCCTTGTCTCGATCATGCGCCGCGGCGAGTTCTTCGGCGAGCTCGCGCTCTTCGAGAAGGCGCCACGCGACGGGACCGCGATGGCCATCATCCCCACGACCGCTCTGCAGATCGAGCGCGACGGCGCGCTTCGGGTGCTCCGGCGCAATCCGGAAGCGAGCCGGTTCATGTTCGAGCGGCTCAGCCGGACCATCCGCACGCTCGAGGTGAAGGCCGAAGACCTCGCCTTCCTCGACGTGACGAGCCGGCTCGCGAAATACCTGCTCGAGATCGCGAAGACGGGCCTCCCGCTCCCGCTCACGCAGGACGACCTCGCGGCCGCGATCGGGTCGACGCGCATGACGGTGAACAAGCTCCTCGCCGACTTCGAGAAGCGCGGGCTCATCGACGTCGAACGGCGCAATGTCCGCGTCATCGACGAGGCGCTCCTGCTCCGCGAGGTGCGTCCCTAGAAGAGGTTCGTGAGCCAGACCCAGCGCTTGCGCGCGGGCGCGCGTGGGCCCTCTCGCGGCGCGAGCGCGGCCACGTCGGCGTAGAGCGTTCGCGCGACGGCGAGCGTCGCCTCCTTCGTCGGCTTCCCGGCGACCTCGCGTGGCTGGCCCACGGTCACGGCGAGCTCGCGTCCAAGGTAGAGCTCCGCCGTTCCCGAGAGCCAGACCGGGACGACCGGTACTCCGGCGCGCAGCGCGAGGTAGCCCACGCCGCGCCGGAACGGCACGAGCGCGTTCTCGGCGTGCGAGACCTGCCCTTCCGCGAAGACGACGAGCGCGCAGCCCTCGGCGAGAGAGGCGAGCGCGGCGTCGATCGCGCTGCGGTCCGAGCGCGTCGTCCGGTCGATCGGGATGACGAGCCCGATCGTGCGGAGGATCGCACGATGCCACCAGATGCCCATCGTCCCATCGCGGTCGCCCAGGAAGACGACGCGCGGCTCGGCGGGAAGGAACGCGGACAGGAGGAAGCCGTCCGCCCAGCCCTGATGGTTCGCGACCATGAGGTACGGCCCATCTCGGGGTGGCGCGCCCACGAGCCGCGGCCGGAAGAGGATCCGAAAGAGCGCGCGGATCGTGGCGCGAGCGATCCGCTGCCGCAGTCCCATCCTATTCAGGTGCCCCACGACGCGAGCGTGCCGTGGGTGTTCCGCCCTCGACGTGCCCGCGGCGACGTTCGGTGGGTCGTGCGTCCGACGTGTCGGGTCGCCAGGCGGTGGACGGTGACCGCGCCGGTCCTGGCTAGCCCATCCTGACGATCGGGACGCCGGGCACGCGGATCCGGAACGCCAAGCCGTCGACCAGCGCCGTGATCTCGAGATCGACGCTGTCATCCGGCGGCCACTCCGGATGGCCGTTCGCTCCATCGAAGCGATACCACCGGGTCGGTTCGCCCCCCTTCATGATGTCGGGACCCGTGACGGCGGGCCGCTCGACGGACTCGCGCCCATGCGTCGCGCCAAGACAGATCGTGCGCCACGCGAGCACCGCCTCTTCGGTGGCCGCGCGGACTGTCACGCTCACACCGACGCGATGCGACTCCGGAAGAGGGAACGGCCGGACGTAGGCACCGAAGTCCGCCATGACGTGTGGCTCGATCGCGTAGCGGCGGGTCCCCACGACGACGTCGGCGGTGAGCGAGGATCCCGTCGCGGCGACGGTGGCGCGCAGATCATTCGTCCGGCCGACGTCCGCGCAGCGCTCCTCTGCCCGGGCACGGAGCCACAGGCCGGACGCGACGACGAGGAAGAGCAGCCCAGCCCCGAGCGCGGCCCCGCGGCGCATGACCACACGCTATCGGGCCGCGCGCTCCAGATCGCCGACGCGGCTCTCACATCGCGACCTTCCGGAGCGATTGGCGCGTTCGCCAGAACGCGGCCCACGGGTCGGCCTTCGCGAGCCGGCGGTCGAGCGTGCGGATCGTGAAGCGCGACGGATCGAGTCGCGGGGAGACCTCGTCCCAGGCGAGCGGCGTCGAGACCGCCGCATGCGGCCGCCGGCGGACCGAGTACGGCGGCACGATCGTCTGCCCGTAGCCGTTGCGCAAGGCGTCAGCGAACACGCGTCCGCCGCGGACGGACTTGCGGTGCTCGACCGTGACGAGCTTCGGCTCGCGGCGGGCCAGCTCCTCGCCGATCGCGACCGCGACGCGGCGTGCCTCGTCGAGCGACTGCCCGGCCCGGAGCGGCACGAAGACATGGAGGCCGCGGCTCCCCGACGTCTTCGGGAAGGACGTGAGGCGGGCGTCGTCGAGGAGCGGGCGCAGGGCGAGACCGGCTCGCGCCGCGTCGGCGAACTCGCCGCTCGACGGATCGAGGTCAAAGGCGAGCCAGTCCGCATCGCGCATATTCGAGGCGCGCGTGCTCATGACGTGAATGGCGATGCACCCGAGGTTCACCATCGCGGCGAGCGTCGCGCGCGACCCGCCCACGAGGTAGTGCACGTCTTTGCCGGTGCTCGCCGCACGGAGGCGCAACCGCGGCGTCCCGGCCGGCGGGCCGTCGGGCGCGAAGTCCTTCTGGTAGAAGCAGCTCCCGAGCATGCCGTCGGGGCAGCGCTCCGCGGTCAGCGGACGATCGCGAAGCCACGGACGCAGCTTCGTCCAGAGGCCGTCGTAGAACCGCGCCACGTCGAGCTTCGTGATCCGGTCGTCGGGCCACCACACCTTCGTCGGATTGCTGACGAGCACGCCGGCGACACGGGGATCGCGGGTGGCACGGCGCAGTGGGTCTTTCACGAGGCGCGGATCGCAGACGGAAAGAACATGGAGGCGCCTCCCGCGCCGAGGGAAAGACGCACGGAGCCGGCACAGGACCCGCGACTCTCGTCAAATCTCACGCGAGCGCCAGGTGCATTCGGTCGGATCCTTGTCGGTGCGCAGGCCGAGGAACGCCGGCTGGCGGAGCTTGTCGCCCGCGGTCCACTCCGCGTACGCGATCTGGGCGACGAGCTTCGGCCGCACCCACGTGGCACCGCCGATCCGGGGCGGCGGCGTGAATGGACAGCGCGGCGTGCGCAAGCGCGCGAGCCGCGCGCCGAGCGACGCCAGCGTCTCGCGCGTGTAGCCGGTGCCGACCTTGCCGACGAACCGGAGGTCGCGACCCTGATAGAGGCCGACGAGGAGCGCGCCGAACTGCTCGCGGCTCCCGGCCGGCGCTGTGTAGCCGCCGATCACGAACTCGGACTCCTTGCGGACCTTGACCTTTCGCCACGAGCGCGAGCGCGTGTTCGCCTCGTAGGTCGATCGCTCGTCCTTCGCGATGATCCCCTCCCAGCCCTTCTCGCGCGCGATCGCGTCCGCCTTTTCGCCGTCGCGCGGCAGCCGTCGCGAGAGGAAGATGGGCCCGGTGGTGCGCGCGAGGAGCTTCTCGAGCGCGGTCCGGCGCTCCGCGAGGGGCCTGGAGCGCAGCGAGCGCCCGTCCAGCTCGAGGATGTCGAAGACCGCGTACCGCGGCGCCGTCGCGCCTTTGGCCCCGCGGCGCTGGAGCAGCTGGAATCGCGAGACGCCGTGCTCGTCCAGCGAGACGAGCTCACCGTCGACGGCGAGGTCGCCGTCCGGGAGCGCACGGACCGCGGCCACGATCTCGGGAAACCCGGCGGTGAGGTCCTGGAGCATGCGCGACCAGAGCCGGACGGCGCCTGCCTGGCGGGTCGCGATCGCGCGGATGCCGTCGTACTTCTCCTCGAAGACCCACTCCGGACCGGTGACCACCTCGGGCGACAGCGTCGCGAGCATCGGTCTCGGCGGGACGTTCACCCGCCGCCGGGATCGCCGGTCGCGGCCTTCGCGACGTCGCCGCCCTCGTCGCGCGCGATCCCCGCGAGCAGGCGGCGGGTCAGCACCGAGCGCGGCTTGGCCTCCGCGATCCGCGTTGTCGAGGCAGAGCGGTCGCGGCGCTTCGTGAGCAGCCACTTGCGCCCGCTCGTGCGGATGAGCGTCCACGCGCCCTTCAGCTTCTTGCCCTCGAGCGTGAACACGATCCGACCGCGGCGGAGCGCGGCCTCGAAGCTCTCGTCGTCCTCCAGCGTGTACGTGCCGATGTCCCAGACCATGACGGTGCCGCCACCGTACTCGCCCTCCGGGATCACGCCCTCGAAGCGCGCGTAGTCGAGCGGGTGGTCCTCGACCGCCATCGCGAGCCGCTTGTCTCGGGGGTCGAGCGACGGGCCCTTCGGGACCGCCCAGGAGACGAGGACGCCGCCGGCTTCCAGGCGGAAGTCGTAGTGCAGCTGGCTCGCGCGGTGCTTCTGGACGACAAAAAGTCGAGGGGGCGTTGCCCCCTCGGACCCCCGGCGTTTCCCGCCTTTGGCCCGCGGCTCCGGCGTCGCCCCGAAGTCGCGCTTGCGCTCGTACTCCTTGAGATCGCGCGACTTAGTCGCCGCGGTCCTTCATCCCTTTCGGCGCCTTGTTCTTTGCCTTGACGCGGCGGTCCTGGGCGACGGACCGTCCGGCCCGCACCTGGTCCGTGCTGAACCGACCGCCGCTGTCGCGCCGGACGTAACGGGACCCGCCCTGCTTGCCCGGGGTCGTGTCGATCGTCTCACGCTTGCCCGCCATGGCCACGCTCCTTTTCGCTGGATCGCCGTGCCTCCGTGCACGAATACGACCAGCCCACTCCCGCAGCTGCCTGAGCGGAAGGTAATTCAGGATGCGCTCGCGCGGCAGCCCCGCGAGGATGGCGGCCGCTATCCCGATCTCGAAGAAAGCGAGCTCGCTCGGTGTATGGGCGTCCGTGCCGATGGACACCCAGCCACCCGACTCCGCGACCACCCGGAGCCGGTCGACGTCGAGATCCTGGCGGTCCGGGTAAGCATCGATCTCGAGCGCCGTCCCGGTCTCCGCGGCGCGGCGGGCGACGCGCTCCCAGTCCGCGCTGAGGCCCGCCCGGAAGTTGTAGATGCGGCCGCGCGGATGCGCGAGCACGTGAACGTCGGGGTTGGCGAGCGCCGTGAGATATCGCTCCGTCTGATCGTCCCGGAGACGGAGCTTGGAATGGAACGCGCCGAGCACGAGGTCGAGCCGCGCGAGCGCGGAAGGATCCATGTCGCCGGCGCCTTCCGGCGTGAGGTCCATCTCGATCGCTCGGAGGGCCCAGGTCGGCATGCCCCTGGCGTTGAGGGCGTCGATCCGCTCGCCCTGGGCCGCCAGTCGGGTCTCGTCCATTCCGTTCGTGATGCGCAGCGTCTTGCTGTGGTCCGTGATCGCGACGTAGTGATGGCCGAGCGCGCGGGCCGCCGCGACCATGTTCTCCACACTCGCGGCGCCGTCGGTCTCGTCGGTGTGCATCTGCAGGTCGCCCTCGAGTCCGGTCCGCCAATCGGCGTGGCTCGCAACGACCTCGCGCGCCTGCGCGTAGCTGAGGAAGCCGTCCCGCAGCGGCGGACGCTCGCCCACGCTGGTCCCCTCGCGCAGCCAGGTCGAGATGAAGCGCGCGGTGAAGGGACCCACAGCGCGGAGCTCGGTGAAGGGTCGGTCCGCGTCGCGCAGGCGGCCGGCCTACTCCGGCCACATGAGGGCAGCCCGCGACGCGCGCCGGAGCGCCTTGGCGGCACGCCCCTCTGTGCGCTCTGACTCGCGCGCGAGGAGCTCGGCGATGTCCGCGTTCGTGATCGCGTCCGCCGCCATCGGCGTGGGTGAAATGCATGCGACCGTCCACGACTCTCGGGATTACAGCCTGTCATCCGTTCGCTGCCAGCCTCGCCCGGCAAGGGCACGCACAGGCTTGACGTCATCCGCTATACCTGACGTGGGTGGGTGCGTTCTCGAGCGGACTGATCGCCTTTGAATGCCGGGCGACCGACCCTGCC
>Ga0209237_1000554_pt1 | contig 21481 bp, 18 predicted proteins | sample GraSoi013_1_40cm_2_FD_185820 | JGI IMG/M metagenome (GOLD analysis project Ga0209237, IMG submission 185820) | Grasslands soil microbial communities from the Angelo Coastal Reserve, California, USA - Sample 10_02_2013_1_40cm (SPAdes) (version 2) | ecosystem: Environmental > Terrestrial > Soil >... | reverse complement strand
GTTTCCGCTGATCGCAACCGCTGTGCGGTAACCTGCGCGCCCGTTTGTCAGAGGGAGCGGGGAGAGCTGGTGAACAGCGCTGACGAGGCCGCCTCCGGCGGCAGGGACATGCGCCGGGCGGTGCTCGCGGTCGCGGGTGCGGCCATCCTGTGGTCGACAGGCGGGCTGTTCATCAAGGTCGCACCGATGCCGGCCCTGGCCGTCGCCTGCGGGAGGTCGCTCATCGCCGGACTCTTCTACCTGGCGGTCCTGCGGCCAGACTTGCGCGCCGGGCGCTGGACGACGGCGGCGGCTTACGCCAGCTGCATCGTGACCTTCGTATCGGCGACCAAGCTGACGACTGCCGCGAACGCCATCTTTCTTCAGTACACCGGGCCGGCCTACGTGCTCGTCCTCTCTCCATTCCTGCTGGACGAGCCGTTCAGGCCCATCGACGGCATCTGCGTCGCGCTCTCGCTGGCGGGCATGTCGCTCTTCTTCGTCGGCAAGGTCGAGTCGGGGCAACTGCTCGGCAACCTCCTCGCCATCGCCTCCGGAGTCTTCTTCGCTCTCGCGGTCGTGCTGCTGCGCCGCGATGCCAAGACCGGCCGCGGCGACGCGCTGCCTTCGACCACGTTGGGCAATTTTCTCGCAGCGGCCCTGACCGCGCCCTGGGCGCTGAGCGCCGCGCCGGCGATGCTCTCCGGCCGCGGCGCCGCGGTGCTGCTCTACCTGGGAATCGTGCAACTCGGGCTCGCCTATCTGCTGTTCGTGCGCGGCGTGCGGCGGGTGCCCGCGGCGGAGGCTTCGCTGATCTCGATGCTCGAGCCCGTCCTCAACCCGGTCTGGGTGCTGATCGGATTCGGCGAGCGACCGGGCCGCTGGGCGATCGCGGGCGGAGCGGTGGTGATCGCGGCGGTGGTGGCGCGCACGCTGGTCCCGCAGCCTCAGCGCGCCTCGACGACCAGCGTGTAAAGCGTCCCCGCCATGTCGTCGTACCACCAGTCCAGCGGCCGGCCCGTGCCCACCGGGCGCGGTGGAGCGTTGTTCACGGAGGAGGGGAACGCCGCCTTCCCGACCGCGAAGTAATAGGTGACCGGACCGAGCTCCATCTTCCAGGCGCTGCGCGAGACCCACTGCGGCCGGGGCTGTCGCGCGCGCGAGATCTTGTCCTGCACGATCTCCTCCGCCGACTTGCCTGCCCAGGCCTGCTGCAGCTCTTCGATCCGCGCTTGCACCGCAGCCGGCGACACCGGTTCCCACGCGAGCGCGGGGAGCGCGGCAGCCAGACCGAGAAGAATCGCGCGCAGCCGGAGAGCCATGTCGCGATACTAGCGCCGCTCAGCGAAGGACGTCGCGCCAGACGAACTTCGTGCAGCCTTGTTGACCGGTCGAGCCCACGACGGATCCGTCGAGGCCGATCGCCACGCTGGTCACGCCCGGGAAGGTGGAGCCCACGACCGATCCGTCGAGGCCGATCGCCACGCTGGTCACGCCCGGGAACGTGACCTTGCCGCAGGCGTCGCCTTGGGCGGAAACGAGATCCACGGTGTTGCTGGCCTTGAGGAGCGCATACGCTTTGCCGGCGCGCACGGGCACGAAGTCCGACGAGCCGCCAAGCCACGCCGGCGCCGGGTGCAGCGTCGAGTCGCCGGGCGTCATCATGCCGGCTCAGGAAGAGTCGAGACGCACCGCGACTCCGCCTCCGAGCAGCGGCCGTGCGAATACGGAGGTTGCCGTTCCGATGGCGAAGGGTTGGCCGCTCGTGCCACGCGTGAGGTCCACCCACAGCCCGCTCACTTCTGTTCCGGCGCCAGTGAGCACCAGCACGGCGCCGCTGGCATCCTCCGCGGCACCTCGAGGGACGTACGCGCCGGGCACTGTCGCGCTCACGACTTCGAGAGCTTGCGCGTCGTGCTTTCGCACGGTCGACTGGGCGGAAGTTGCGGAGACCGAAATGACCCCCGGTCCGTACGCCAGTCCGAGCACGACGTCCGTGCTCGGCAGCGACGGGTTCCACATGACGCCGTAGTCATCCCAGAGCGCCACCAACGTGTCGTTTCCGGACAGTGCCAGCCCGATGAACCCTTTCGGTTGTGCGAAGAGAACTGGAGACCTGAACGTCCCGTTGCGGGTTCCATTGATGCCAAAGACGAACCAGGTCGTGGGCGATGAAGATTCGGCGTCCGCCGCAACAATTCCTTCGCCGTCGATCGCCGTAGCGCTGCAGCTCTCGCCGTTCCCCGGCTGCACGTCGAAAGCCATCGCGGTACCCGGTGGAGCAGGCAGAAGCCCGGTGCAGTCCGCCGTCGGCCCCCCGTCAGGCGTGATCACCGGATTGGGCCCGCCGTCGCCGCCGGCCTCCACCGGCGCACGTCCGCCGCACGCTAGCGCCGCCACGCAAAAGCAAAGAAGGCAACCCGCCCCGCGCATGCCCGCCCCCCAGCGGCGGGAACGGTGTGCATCAGGCAGCCCGCGGGCTAGACCGCGCCCATCAGCGAGATGGCCTCACGTTCACTGGTCGGCAGATCGAAGAACGCCGCAAGGACTTGCGCCGCCTGCAGCCGCCGCTGCTCCTCGAATTCCAGCCGCCCCCGCCAGCGCAGCTCGGCGCAGACGGCGTCGACGATCTGCACCGGCGTCGGCGCCGAGGGCAGTCGCAGGCGCACCACTCTGCGCAGCTCTTCCGCGTCCTCGGCGCAGAAAGCGGCGCAGAGCACCGCACGAATGGCGTTGTCGATCTCGTCGTCCGTGGAAAACTGGATGTCCGTCATGACCCGGACAGTGTCCCGCGAATCGGGGACGCGCGCGCCTTTTCTTCCCGGCGCTGTCTCCGCGCTCTGTGTTGGGCGCTAGGCGATGGCGACCGGCTGCACGGAGCGGACCGCGCTATACCGGTTCTTCCCCGACCGTTTCGCACCGTACAGGGCGCCGTCGGCGGAATGCACCAGGTCCTCGGGCGTCTCCACGTCGTCCGCCGGGTAGTACGCCAACCCCAGGCTCGCCGTCACCCGGCAGTTCTTCCCGTTCTCGTCCTGCAGGATCAGCTCGGAGATGGCGCGCAGGAGCCGCTCGCAAACCCGCATCGCGCCTTCCGGCGGAGTCTGCACCAGGATCACTCCGAACTCGTCGCCGCCATAGCGCGCCGCAATGTCCGAGACGCGGACGCTCTTCGCGATTGCGTTGCCTACCGCGCGCAGCACCTTGTCGCCGAGCACGTGGCCGTACTGATCGTTGATCGGCTTGAACGAGTCCAGGTCGAGCATCGCGAACGCGAGCGGCTCGCCGTGGCGGTCGGACCGCTGCATCTCCTGCAGCAGCCGGTCCATCAGATAGCGGCGGTTGTGCAGCCCGGTGAGAGGGTCGTTGACGACCATCTGCTCCAGCGCCGCCTGCAGCTTGCGGATGCGGTCGTGCGTCTGCTTCGTGCGCAAGAGCGCCCGCACGCGGGCGAGCAGCTCCGCGGGATCGCAAGGGCGCGAGATGTAGTCGTCCGCGCCGAGCTGCAGCCCCCGGACCCGCTCCGCCGTCTCGCTTCGGTTCGAGGCGACGAGCACCGGGACGAAATCGAGGTCGGGCGACTTCAGGCTCGGCAGCAGCTCGAGCCCGTCCATGTCGGGGAGCGCGCGGCCGAGGACGACGAGATCGGGGCGGTCGGTGGCGAGAAAGTCGAGCACCTCCGCGCCGGTCCCTGCCTCGATCACCGACATCCCTGCCTCGCCGAACAGCGATTTCTGGAACGCCCGCTCGGACGATTCTGCTTGCACGATCAGGACGCGGGTCGCATCCGCCATACCAGTCCCCCCTTGCAGCAGATGCGTCGTGTTGTAGCAGAGCCGCCGCGCGCGAGGTATCCCACTCGCGCTCACGTCTTACTTGCGCGCATGTGCGCGCGGAGTATCCCACCGCCAAGTCTTGGGGACACCATCAAGACACCGTGATCTTGCGTACGCCGCGCGCAGCCAGCAGCCCGGGGAGACGCTTTCGCTGATCCCCTTGGAGCACGAGCGCGGCTCCCTCGATGGCGCCGCCGCAGCCCAGGGCGGCTTTCAGATCGCTCAGCCATGACTGCAGCTCGCGCGGCGGCAGCTCGAGCTGCTCGATCGCGGTCACTTCCTTTCCGCCCCGGCCCTTGCGCTCCATCCGGATCACGGCGCGCGCCGGACCTTTGGGCGGAGGGGGCTCGCGCGGAGCGGGACCGGCCGGAAGATCGCCGAGCTTGTCACGAAGGCCAGCGAACGGATTGTGGAACGGCTTCTTCTCGTCGCTCATGGCGCCTCGGGACGGACGCGATCCCAGACCGAGGCGAAGAACCCGTCGGTGCCCTCGACATGCGGGAGCGTGCGCCAGGTCGCGACGCGGCGCAGCTCGGGGTGCGCGCGATCGAACGCGGCAGCCAGTTCTTCGTTCTCCGCGCGGTTCAGGGTGCAGGTGCCGTAGACGAGTCGCTTCGCCGCCAAGGGCGCGGCGGTTTCCAGCAGCTCCCGCTGCAGCAGCGGCAGGGCCGCGAGCAAGCCCGGATCGATCCGCCAGCGCGCGTCGGGTCCGCGGCGCAGCGTCCCCAGCTCGGAGCAGGGCGCGTCCACCAGCACGCGATCGGCTCGCCGCGGACGGTCGACGATCTCGATCAGCTGGCTCGCCCGCGCGCGCCGCGACCGCGCCCGCAGTCGTTCGAGGCGCTCGCCGTCGACGTCGTGCGCCAGGACGCGGGCCCCCTGCGCGGCGAGGAGCAGCGACTTCCCCCCGGCCCCCGCGCACAGGTCGAGCACGGTCTCGCCGGGCAGCGGTTCCACCAGATTGCCGAGGAGCTGGCTACCCTCGTCTTGCGGCTCGAACAGACCCTCGCGCCACGCGCGAGTGCCGAAGAGGTTCGCGCGCGGTGTCCGGACGAACACGCCATCGGGAGCGCGCTGGGATGGAGCGGTTTCGATCCCTTCGTCGTGCAGGTGCGCCGCGAGCTGGTCGCGCGTGCAGAGCAGGCGATTCGCGCGCAGGCAGACGGGGCCGGGTGCTGCGATCGCCGCGCAGAACGTCTCCGCGTCCACGCCAAGTTCGGAGATCAGGTGCGCCTCCAGCCAATCCGGGAGCGACCATCGATCTGCGAGCCGCTCGGGTGCCGCGTCCCTGCGGGGTGCTTGCGCAGCGCCGGTCAGCGCCAGCGCGCGAGCCTCGGAGACGCCGGCGAGATCGCGCAGCAGCGACGCGAGCAGCACCGCGGGCGAACTCGCTCCGGTCTCCCAGCGCAGGCGCCGACGCCAGAGCGAGACCCCGAAGATCGCTTCCACCAACGCGGTCCGCTCGTCGCGCGACAGGCCGCGATTGCGGCGCAAGACGCGGTCCACTTCCCGCTCAGCCGGGACGCCCTCGAGCACGGACGCGATGGCCGGGACTGCGACGCCGGCGCGCAGCGCGTCCCACGGCACCTGGCGCAGGCGGTCCATGGCCGCAGTATGTCGCATGAGCGACAGGGCGGCTGCCCGTTCCTGCACGCGCCCGCGCCCATCCGCATCTTCAGGGCCGATGGACGATCCTCGGCAATTGCTCAGCGAAGGCCGGTTCGAGGAGCTGGCAAACGACGACCATCCGCTCTGGCGCGGGCTGGCGCTGCTCGAGCTGAAGCGCTGGCCCGAGGCTGCCCGCACGTTCGAGGAGGCGCCGGACGCCAGCCAGAGCGGAACGATGCTCGAGCTCGCCGGCGCGGCCCGCTGGCTTTCTGGCGAACGGGAGACGGCGGTCGAGCGGTGGCTGGCTTCGCTCGAGGCCGAGTACGAGGGACCCGCGAGCCGGCTCAAGCCGCCCGCGCTCCTGGTGTACGCGGGAACGCGTCTGGGGGACGATCGCTACGTGCTGCGGGGAACGCGGCTGATGAAGAAGACCTGGAAGCCGAAGATCCAGCGGATCTGGCCTGGGCCCGTCGCGGGCTTCTTGCTCGGGTACGTGGACGAGCAGAGCTTCCTCGAGGAGGGCTACTCCGACCCGGACCTGGAAGCGCGCAGGCTGACCTCGGCGCACTTCTGGGCGGCGTTGAAGGAGCCGCAGAAGGCGCGCGAGCACTACGAAGCGGCCATCACAAACGAGGGCGCCGGCGTGCTCGAGGTCGAGCACCACCTCGCGCACGGCGAGCTGGCGCGCTGATCATCAGGCTACAGCGCGCGCGGGCGCGGGATATCGCGCCCGCTGTCCGGCAGCGATGTCGATCACTCCGGCGCGCGCGAGCAGCTTCATCACCTGCCAGGTGGGGTCGATCTCGAACCAGCGGGCCGCGAAGTCGGGGCTCATCCCGTACTTGTGGTGGTTGTTCTGGAACAGCTCGCCCATCGTCAGCACGTCCAAGGGAAGCGTGTTGCGCGAGCGGTCGCCGTTGTCGAAGTTCTGGTAGCCGTACTTGTGGCCGGCCCAGTTGACGATGGCGCCATGGATCGGCCCCATCACCCATTGCACCGGGAGCAGCGCCCATTGCCAGGCGTGGGTGGCGAAGAGGAAGTACGGAATCGAGTACAGCGCTCCCCACGCGATCCGCAGCGGCCATGACTGCCCGAGCGTCTCGTCGACGAGCTTCCACTCCGGATAGCCGCCGAGAAACCGCGCCTCCGGCTCCTCGCGGCGGTATGCATAGGCGTCGTACCGGCGTTTCGTATCCAGCATCATCGAAAGGGCGTTGCGGAAGTTCCACGGCGAGTGCGGGTCGCGCTCGGTATCGGAGAACGCGTGGTGCTGCCGGTGCAGGATGGCGTAGCCGCGCGGAGACAAGTACGACGGTCCCTGCACCAGATACGTGAGCAGATGGAACACCCTCTCGGTGCGAGGGCTCATCGTGTACATGCGGTGGGCCGCGTAGCGGTGCTGGAAGAAGCTCTGGAAGAACACGCTGGCGATCCAGTGCCCTATGAAGAAGACGTAGATCATCGAGGTCCTTTCGACCGGGTATGTCCCACCATTGTCCACAGCCAGGTCATGGAACGGTCATGACGCGCCGCGGCGCAATGCCGCAGCGAGTCTCCGTGCAGCCGGCTGCTTGAACCCATTTTCGAACCCGTGCTCGATGGGTTCGCACTCAGGCGTAGCCGCCAGGCCGCCTTCGGCGGGCCGCGACTAGCTCACGTATCCGGACGCTTGCAGGCGGAACAGGTGCGCGTACCGGCCATTGCGCGCGAGCAACTCCTCGTGGGTGCCCAGCTCTTCGACCCGGCCCTCCTGCAACACCGCGATCCGGTCGGCGCGGCGCACCGTGGAGAAGCGGTGCGAGATGAGGATGGCGGTGCGGTCCGCCGCGAGCTGCTGCAGGCGGATGAAGAGCTCATGCTCCGCTTCCGCGTCGAGCGAGGCGGTGGGCTCGTCGAGGACCAGCACCTCGGAATCGCGCATGAAGGCGCGCGCCAGCGCGATCTTCTGCCACTGCCCGCCGGACAGCTCGTGCCCTTCCTCGAACCAGCCGCCGAGCATGGTGTCGATCTTCTGCGGCAGCTGCTCGATGACGGAGCGCGCGCCCCCGTCCTCGATCGCGCGCTCGACCCGGGCCCGGTCCTCGAGCGCGGGCACCCAGCCGATCCCCACGTTCTCCCGGGCGGTCCACTGATAGCGGACGAAGTCCTGGAAGAGAACTCCGATCCGGTCGCGAAGATCGCGCACGTCCATGTCCCGCAGATCGGTCCCGCCGTAGAGAATCGAACCCTCGCTCGGGTCGTACAGGCGCATGAGCAGCTTGATCAGCGTGCTCTTGCCCGCGCCGTTCTCGCCCACCAGCGCCATCTTCTCGCCTGCCGCAAGCCGCAGCGAGACTCCCCGCAGCACCCACTTGTCGGTTCCGGGATACCGGAAGGACACGTCGCGAAAGACGATCTCCTGCGCTCGCGCGTGGGCCGGGGCGAGCGGGGGCATGCGACGTGGCAGCTCGCCTCCCGTCCCGATGTCCAGGTAGGCGAACAGGTTGGACATGAAGAGCCCGTCCTCGTACAGGCTGCCGATCGACGCGAGGGCGGACTGGATCGCCGTCTGCCCTTGCCGGAAGACGGAGAGGTAGAGGGTGAGATCGCCGAGCGTGATCGCCCCCATCGCGGCCCGGACCGCCATGAACGCGTACGCGCCGTAGAACGCGGTGAGGGAGACGAATCCGAGCGCGAGCCCGGCCGCGCCCTTGCGCAGCGCGAGCGAGCGATCCTCGGCGTAGAACTTCTCGAAAAGCGCCCGGTAGCGGCGCAGGACCAGCGGCGCCAGATCGAACAGCTTCACTTCCTTCACGTGAGAGTCGCGGGTGAGGATCCACTCCAGATAGTTCTGCCTCCGGCCCTCGGGCGCGCGCCAGGTATTGAGGCGGAACGACTCCCCGGAGAAGCGCGCTTCGGCGATGAACGAGGGCACCGAGGCGGCGACGATCAACAATACCGACCAGGGCGAGAGACGCGCCAACAGCACCGCATAGCTGGCGAGGATCAGCAACTGCTGCAGCAGCGAAGCCGTCTCCAGCGCCATGCTCAGGGGCCGGATGCTCGCCTCGCGACGCGCGTTCTGCATCTTGTCGTAGAAATCTGCGTCCTCGAAATGGCGCAGCTCGAGGGTAGCGGCCTTCTCCAGGATCAAGGTGTTGACGTGGTTGCCGAGCGAGGCGCGCATCAGGTCGCGCAAGAGCGCCTGTCCGCGGGACATCGCGGTCGAGACCGCCATCAAGCCCGCTTCGAGCGCCACCAGCCGCAGGACCTGCCAGCGCTGCGCGGGATCGCCGCCGCGCGCCGCCGCCACCACCGCGTCGACGATCAGCTTGCCGACCCAGGCCATGGCCGCCGGCAGCGCCGCCTGGCCGATGAGCAGCGCGATCATTCCCGCCGCGAACGCCCGCGAAGACTCGCGCACGAGGCTGAAGGTCCGGGGCAGGTACTTGAGGTACTGCAAGGTGAGCCGGGCCCGCTCGCGCAGCGACTCGGGCGGGGCCGCTCTGATCACGCCGTGCGCCATCAATGCTCGAGGATCTCTTGCACCTTCGCCTTGTCTTCGCGGTAGGTGAAGTGCTGGTAGAGCCAGAAGGCGTTCTCGCCATCGAGGATGCGGTCCTTGAGGATCGGCACCGCCGCGAGCTTGTTCTCCCGGTAGACGATGTGATCGATCAGCACGCCCGCCATGGCCGCGGTGAACCACTGGCGTGCCGCGGCGCTGCGGAGCAGGTTGAGCTTCGCCTGGTCTCCCGGTTCCTCGTCGAGCGCCTGGAGGAAGCCCTTGAACGCCTCGCGCGACATCGCCTGGGGTCCTTGCGGCACGTCGACGAAACGAAGTGAGGCGACCTGACCGGCGCGGGCCTGGACCTTGGCCTCGCGCGCGGCGCCCGAGGGCAGGCGGGCCGCCACCATGTACCAGTGATCCGCCTCGGCCTTGATGGCCATCGGGACCGTATCGCGGCCGATCAGCGCCTGACCCTCGCGCACGTCCACCCGGGCACCGGGGGGCGCGGCGATCTCGATCAGCGCGTGCCCCTCGGTCTGCGGGCGGTACTCCACTGCGACTTCGTCGCCGACCACCGGCGCTGGAACCACCGTCGCCGCGGACGCGGGCGGCGTCGGTTCCTTGCGCGCCTCCTGCGCGGGGCCCTTGCACGCGGCGACGCAGACGAGCAGCAGGGCGAGCTTTCTCATGTGGCTTCTCTTAACGGATCTTGAGGACTTCGCCATTCTTCATCACGAAGTGAACGTGCTCCAGCGCGGAGACGTCCTTGAGCGGGTCGGCAGAGACCGCGATCAGATCGGCGAACCTGCCCGGCGCAATCGCGCCCACGTTGCTGCCCTCGCAATTCGCCGCCTGTGGCGGGCAGAGCGGGTCCAGCATTGCCGCGGCGACGCTGGTGGCGGATTGGATCGCCGCCATCGGCGTCATTCCGTACCGCACCATGAACGACAGCTCCTTCGCCTGGTTCTCCGTCCAGGCATAGCCGCCGGCGTCGGTGCCATGAGCGATGCGCACGCCCCGCTTCACCGCCTTCGCGAATGCCTCGCGCTCGATCGGGATCATGTCCGGCCAGATCCCGCCGCGTCCCTGCGCCACCCAGACCCCGACGTAGATCGTGGGGCACCAGTACACGTTCTGCTTGACCATCCGGTCGATCAGATCGTCGGTGAGCCCATAGCCGTGCTCGATGCTGTCGACCCGGGCGGTGAGCGCGGCGTCGATTCCGTCCCAGGCCATCGCGTGCGCGGCCACTTTCTTCCCCAGCCGGTGCGCCTCGTCGACGATGGCTTCCATCTCCGCCTTGGTGAATTTGACCGACGAGCGGAGTGGCCGGCGCGGATCGCCGGTCTTGTAGTACTTCCCGTCCGCATAGAGCTTGATCCAGTCGGCGCCGTACTTGATCTGCTCGCGAACGGCCTTGCGCACGCCCTCGACACCGTCGGCGATGAGCACGCCTTCGGGCACGCGCAGCTCCCAGGCGTAACCCGTGAGCGGATACATCCCGGTCGGAGCCATGGCCAGCGTGGAGACGAACATCCGCGGACCGGGCACGACACCGCGTACGATCGCCGTCTTCAGATCCACGTCGGCGTACATCGCGCCCTCGGTCCCGAGGTCGCGGATGGTGGTGAAGCCGTTCATCACCGCGGTGCGCGCCGCCGCCGACGCGCGCAGCGCGCGGTAGGCGACGCTCTCCTTGAGGAGCTGCTCGTCGTAATCGGCCGCGGTGATGTCGCCCTGCAAGAGCAGGTGTGTGTGCGCGTCGATCAGGCCGGGGAGGAGCCACGAATCGCCGAGGTCGATCACTTTCACGCCGGCCGCTTGCAGCTGCGCGGCCGGACCTACTTTGGCGATGCGGTCTCCTTCGACCAGGACGGCGTACTCGTCCCGGGGCGAGTCGGAGCGACCGTCGATCAGGTGGGCGGCTTTGATGAGGATGCGCTCGGGCGGGCGCGGAGCCGCCGGCGTCTCGCGGGGGGCCTGGGCGAGGAGGAACAGGAACGCGAAGAGCATGGCGCCGCACCGTCGCACGGTGCCAGACCCACATGCAACGTCTTGCGTCTACGTCGCGAGACGCCGATCTACTGACCGCCTCGGGTGCTCTTGAAGAAACCCGCGCCGTTGGTGCCCGCGTAGACTGTTGCCGGCACCGTCGCATCGACGGCAAATGCGTTGACAGCGTTCGCGGGTAGACCAACGTTCGCCGCTGAGAAGTTTTGGCCGGAATCGATCGACTTCCACGCACGCACGCCCGTGCTTTCCGAAGCATAGACGTTCGTGGTCGGATCGAAGACGAGCGCGTTCACCTGCCCTGAGAGCGTGAAGACGGGCGTCGGCCCGAACGTGCCTCCTCCATTGCCGGACCTGAAGATTGCACCGGTAGCCAAGCCGGCGAGGACGATGGTCGCATCCGAATTCGCCGCGATTGCCGTGATCCGCGTCCCGCTTGCAACCGTGGTGGGCGCACCTGCATTACGGGTGAGCGCTCCCCCTGCGGAACCTGCGAACAGCACGCCGCTCGCGATCGCGATCGCCGTCGTGCCGGTAGCGCTGAACGTCGTCCAGGTGGCGCCGCCATCGATCGACTTCCAGACCCCACTCGTTTCGAACGAGGCGTAGACAGTCTTGCCCGTGACGTCGGCTGAGTCCGTGACGATCCCGGTCGCGACGTCGGGACAGGTTGGTGTGCCAGGAGCGGGAACGGTGGGCACGGCGCTCCAATTCGCACCGCTGACCGAGGTGAACACACTTCCGCAATCCGCCACGATGTAGAGGGTTGGGCCGCCTGTGCCGTTTGCCGCGACCGCGATCCCGGCAAACGTAAACGGGCCGCCCAGCCCTCCGTTGAAGAGGGTCCAGGGCTGGTCGCCGGCCGTGGTGTGGAGAATCCCCGACCCGAATGCGCTCGCGTAGACGCTGTTTGTGAGAGTTGGATCGACCACCAGGCTGACGACGTTCAGTGTCGACGTCTGCAGCGTCGCTCCCGACAGGTTGTTGACGGAGAGCCAGGAATTGACGAGCGTGATGGTCAGCGGGCTCCCGGCAACCGTGACGCCGCCAAACGCGAGCGTCGCGGTTGCGGTGACGTGCTTGCTCTCCGCAGTGGTCGAGGCGAGGGTTGCCTTGAACGTGCCATCGGCACCGGTAGTTCCGCTAACAGGCAAACCGACGTTGCCCGTTCCGTCGACTGCGAGATTGACGGCGACGCCAGCGGTTGGAGACGGTCCGGTGAGAGCGGTGACGGTGAGCGTCGCTTTCGCCGTGCCGTCCGCGAGCACAGTAGCGCGGTCTGTGGCGACCGTAACCACGGGTACGGCAACGAACGTAACGCTTGCTGGGCTGCCGGGGACGGGCAGGACTATTCCCTCGAAGGAGGCCGTCGCGCTGACCGACTTCACTTCCGCGGTGGTGGAGGCGAGTTGGACTACGAAGTGTCCGTCCGGACCAGTCGCCCCCGTGGGGAGAGCGGGCGCGAAGGTGTTGTTGCTGCCGGTCGCTGCGACAGTAACCTGCACTCCCGCGGTCGGCCCGCTGCCATCCGTCGCCTGAACGGTGACCGTCGTCGTCGTCAACCCATCGGCGAGCACCATGGTCCGGTTGACGGCGAACGAGACCTCCGGCACGAAAGTGACGGTCGGGCGAGTGTTCAGCACGACCTCGGCAGGCCCCGGGTTCGCGGTTACCGTAATCGTCTTCGTCTGCGCCTTGGTCGTGGTCAGCTTGGTCTGGAAGACTCCATTCACGTCCGTGATGCCCGTTGCGCCGGGGGTCAGGACGTTCGTGCTCCCGCTGACGTCCACCCGCACGGGAAGGGCGGCGATCGGGTTCCCAAACCTGTTGCGGATGGTGGAAGTCACCGCGACGTTGTCCACGCCATTCGCAACGACGAGCGAGGGGTTGAGGGTCAGACCGATCGTCGATGTGCCCGGATCGGGCGGCGCGGCCGTGATGTTCACGAATGCGGGAGCCGAGGAAAGGCCGGTCGAGTCCGTCGCTACGACGCTGAACCTGTACGTACCGTCGATGTCGGGGAAGAAATGGGCAGCGCCCGTCGGATTCAGCAGGACGGCGTGGCTACCTTGGGGAAGCGAGAACACGCTCCAGGTGAAAGCAATGGAATCCGTGATCCCGCAGCTCGCGTCGTCGTCCGTCGCGCTGGCCGAAAGCGTCACGTCCTGTGTCGGTGCCGGAAAGGCCGGCGAATTCGAGGTGGCCACGATCACGGGGGCCGCCGACCCGCACGTCGCCACGTTGATGCTGGCGAATGCCGCAGCGCTCGATGTTCCGTTACTCGCGGTGGCAATGGCTTTGACGGTGTAAGCGGCCGGCTGGCTCGCGGTGAAATTGGTCGTCGGTCCCGAATCGAGCGACAGGCGGCTGGCCGGGGAAGGCGAGACGATGCTCCAGGCGAAGCTGAAGGTATCGTTGAAGCGCGCCGGGCACGCCGTCGGATCGTTGTCGCTGCTGGTCGCCGTCGCAGTCAGCGCCACGGCGCGATTGCTGTTCGTGGCGATGGGCGAGCCCGGCGAGATGTTCACGGTCGGCGCGAACTGTCCGCATTGCGTGGTGGTCAGCGTTACGAATGCCTGCGCCGATACGTTGCCAAGGGCGTCGGCAACGACAACCGAAACCTGATAGCTCCCCACCACGTCCGGCGTGAGCAATGGCGAGGCGCTCGTCGCCAACGAAAGCGACGCCCCGCTTCCAGCAGGGCGAGAGACCAGGCTCCAGCTGAAGTGGAACGGCGTGATCGGAACCGTGCCGCACGCCGAGTTCGCGTCGGCCACTCCGACGGAGAACGCAACCCGATCGCCCGTGTTCACCACCGTCGGGCTGAAGGCCAGATTGCTCAGCGCCGGGGCAGCGGTCCCGCAGGTAGCCGCGCCCACCGTGACGGATTCCGGCGCGGACGTGAACCCGCCCTGGTCGCGCGCCAACAGCTCGGCTTGGTAGTCCCCGATCAGGTCGGGTGTGAACGTCGCCGTGGCGGTCGTGGACCCACTCAAGGTGGCGTTGCTTCCGGCGGGCCGGCTGACGAGCCTCCACTGGAACGCGATGACCGGGCTGGCGACGCAATTGTCCGTCACCGCGGGCGCCGTCAGCGCCTTGGCGTTGCCGATGATCGCGCTCGCCGGATTCGGGCTGAACGCCGCGATCTGCGGCGCGCAGGTCGCCGTCTGGACGACGACGCCCGCAGGCTCGGATGAGAGGCCGCGGGAATCGGTGGCGACGACAGTGAACGTGTAAGTCCCGGCCAGATCGACGGTGAGCGTCGGCGAAGGGGAAGTCGGATTCGAGAGCTGCGCCTGGCTGCCCGAAGGCGCCGAGCTGGGCGTCCAGGCGAAGCTGATCGTCTCCCCGAGGTTGCAACCCGCTGGATCGTTATCGACGTCGGTCGCCACGACCGAGAGCGTGACCGTCGTGCCCAGCGAGGGGAGGGCAGGCGTGCCGCGGGCGTTGACGATGCTCGGGGGGTTGTTACCGCAGTTGCTGACCGCGATGGTGAAGTCTTTGGGCACGCTCGAACGCCCGGTCGAGTCGGTGACGACCAGTCGCGCCACATAGTTCCCGGCCACGTCGGGCGTAAAGTTTGGTGTTTGCGATGTCACGCTGTTCAGCGTCGCCCGGCTCCCTGCGGGGAGCTCCAGCATGGTCCACTGAAAGGAGAGAGACTGATTGAGGTTGCAACCGGCGCCGTTGTCGGGATCGCTCACGACAGCTGCCAGCTGCACCGCGCTTCCGATCGACGGGTTTCCTGTCGATGTGGTGATGTCGCTCACTACCGGGGCTCTGGAGCCGCACGCTGACGCGGTCACTTTCACCGTGGCCTCGCCCTGCCGCAGGCTGTTGGATACCGTGACCCTCAACACGTAGTCGCCGGGCATGTCCGCCAGGAACGACGCCTGGGCGGACTCCGGATCCACGAGCTGTGCCTGGCTTCCCAGCGGCCTGCTCTCGAACGTCCAGAGGAACGTGATCAGCCGATTCTGCGGATCCGAGCTCGCGCTCGCGTCGAGCTGCACGAACGCGCCGGTATTGACGGTCTGATCGTTGCCGGCCACCGCGACTGGCAGACTGACGCTTCCTCCGCAGGCGAGCACCAGGAACGTCCCCAGGAGCGAAATCAGGCTACGGGTTGCCGATAGGTGCACTCGCATGTTGCCCCCCTCGAACTGTCTAGAAAGACCTGCTGAACCCGAGTACTGCTCCGTGCCCGATTCGCCAGACGTGCTGGAACTCGATCGCGTCGCCGACGTAGTCGGCCTCGACGGCGTATGCCGGGCTGATCCGGAACTGGAGACCGGCCCGGATGGACAGGGCCGAGACCGGGGAGAGGAATGCGTTCGGACCGCTGGAATCCTTGGTCAGGTTGTACGTGTACGAGCCCACCGTGCGGAGACTGAACGGCGGCATCGACCAGGAGGCGCGCAGCCCGGCGCTGGGACCGAGCAGGTCGAACGGAAAGCCCTCGTTCCGGGCGGTCAGGTAGTGCAAACCGCCCATCGGCGTCAGCTCCAGCCGGCCGTCCTGCACTAGCAGGGCGCCGAGGTCGTATCCGCCGGCAGCGGAGAAGTCGAAGCGGTTCTCATCCACCGTCACCCTCGACCCGGGCGGTCCGTTGAACGGCGCGTACTGCTGGTGGGACGTGCGCCAGTCGCCCGACACCGCCGCGAACCAGTTCTCGGCGAACCTTCGGGTTCCCTCGATGCCGATACGGCCGAGCACCAACGAGTCGGTGTACGACGCCTCGTGGCTCCTCTCGCCGCCGAGCAGCACGGTCACCGTCCAGGGTGTCGAGGTGCGCGATAGCGCGGTCGCCGGCGGCGTTGCGCCGGGCACGGGCCTCAGCGAGGTGGGAAGCCCGGACGGCGTCGGAGCGGTGCCCCCCGTCTGGAACGCCGCCTCGACGACCGGACCGGGTCGCGGTGGAAAGACCTCCACTCCCGCGGACACCGCCGCGGGCGTCGGGTCGTCGATCACCACCGCGTGCGGCAGTTCCGGCGCTCCGCTGCGCGCGGGCCCGTTCTCGGCGTTGTCCCAGGCCTCGAGGTAGTAGGCGAATCCGTCGGTGACCGCGCGGGCGGGTACCTCGGCGCCGTAACGATCGCCGCCGACGCTCCCGAGCGGCTGGCACTCGAAGTCGCGGCCGTACGCGTTTCGCCAGCACGCTTGCGCCGAGCCTACGCCGCTGCGGTCGTCGGTGATCTCCGCCAGGAGCTGCAGCGGCCGCCCACGCATCGCGCTGAGGACCGGTTGGTGACCCAGGCGCGGCGGTTCGGTGTCCTCTTCCGCCGCGGGCGCCTGGGCGACCGCCGCCGCCGGCGATGCCGCGAGCGAGGGGACGAGCCTCTTCTCGCAGGCGGCGAGCTGGATTCGCGCCTCCGCGATCAGCTCCTTCTGCTGCTTGCCGATGCGCTGTTTCTCGGCGGTGGTCAGGAACTCCCGGTACGTCGCTGCCGCCTCTTCGTACCGGCCCAGCTTGCGGCGCATCTGCGCGATGTTGAAGAGCAGGCGCGGATTGGCGCGGTACTGGTAGGCGGCGCGGTACCCGGACAGCGCGCATTCCAGCTCGCCACGGACGGAGCACGCATGCGCCGCCGCGATCTGCGCCTCGTACAGCTCGTCGGAGGTCGGCGCCTGCTGCTTCTGCTGCCCGCCGCGCACGGGCGTCAGCACAACGGCGATGCGCAGCTCGAAATCGCGGTCGGTGGGAAGATTGGGGCGCGTCACGCGCGGCACGTAGCCGGCCAGCGCGAGCCTGACTTCGTGCGGCCCGGGCGTGGTCCGGATCTTGAGCGGGGTTGCTCCGACCAGCCTCTGGTCGAGGAAGATCTGCGCGCCGGCGGGATCCGACGACACCGCGATCAGGGGCGGTGCCTGGGACTGCGCGGTCTGCAGCGGGATGCGGACGGAGAGTCCCTGGCCGGCCTCCAGCGTCACCTGCTGCGCCACCGTCTTGTATCCGTCGCTGGAAACCTCCAGCTGGTGCTCGCCAGGTTCGACTTCCGAGGTGAGGGGCGACTTGCCGAGCTCCTTGCCGTCGACGCGAACCGTCGCTGGCGGCTCGGTCTCCACGCGCAGGCGTGCGGGGCCGGCGCGCTGCAACGCGAAGGCGAGGTCGGTGTCGCGGTTGGGATGGATCTGGACCGTCCGCTCCTCCTTGACGAATCCGGCCCCCGAGACCGCCACGCTGTGCGCGCCCGGATTCGCTTCCGCGGACCAGGGCGTGACGCCGACCTGTGCCCCGTCCACGGTCACGGCAGCGCCGGTTGGCGTGGAGGTGACCGTGAGGCGCGACCCGCTCCGGTCGCCGGCGGGCAGGTCGAGCCGGATGGACAGATCGCGATCTTTCGGCATGTCGAAGTCGGTGCCCACGTCGCGTCGGCCTTCGTGGCGCAGCACGAGCTGGTGGTATCCCTGGGGCAGCGCCACGATCAGCGGCGTGCGGCCACGCTCCTTGTTGTCGACGAGCACGACGGCGCCGACCGGGTCCGACTCGACCGCGAGAGCGGGCGCCTTCGGCAGCGGAGGCAGCGCGAACGACAGGCTCGCGTCACGCCCCTCGCGGCCGAAGAGCGTTCGCTGCTGCCGCAGCCGGCCCTCCATCTCGACTGCCACGGTGTGCTCGCCGGGCGGCAGCGCGCCCTGATACGGGGTGCGTCCGACGAGGGTGCCGTCGACCAGGACGTTCGCCTCGGACGGCTCACTGTGCACCGCCAGCGTCGCGGGGCCCCCCGCCTGGCGCGGCAGGTCCACCGCGAGATCCATCCTGCGGCCCTTGACCTCGATCTGTTGCTCCGAGCTCCGCCCGTCGGGACCGGTGATGGACAGTGTATGGCGCCCAGGCATCAGCCGGATGCGCAGCGGCGTGGTGCCAGCGTCCTGGTCGTCGATGCGAACGGAGGCGCCCGGCTCCTCCGTGCGAACGGTCACCGCGACAGGCTCGGGCGGGGGATCGAAGGCGATGCAAGAGATCGGCTGCCGCGGCGATCCGACGCGCGTGGCCCCTCCTTCGTCGTGCTGCGCCTCGATGAAGTATTCGAAGGACCCGTCGGAGAGGATGCTCGAGGGGAGCCGCGCTTCGAAACCCCGCTTGGGGCCGCGATCGCGCATCGTGAACGCTTCGTAGCGCTCGTTTCCCGATCTGCGTGCGAACACCAAGGGCGCAAACAGCCGCGAGGGGTCCTGCACCTGCGCCTTGATCACGACCGTCGCGCCACGCGCCGCCTTCTCGACCGGCGCGTGCGCGACCTTCCCGTTGCGCCCCGTCTCGGGTGGCGTGTCGGCTTTTGTCCCGACCGCTTCTTCGTTCACTGCGAGCAGGGCGCGTTGACGCCAATCGGAGATCGGACGAGGGTCGGCGGCCGCGGAAGCGGCGAGCAGAGCGACGGCGAACAACATCGACTCCCCCATCAACCGGACGCCGTGGGCTTGACCTGATCGCGCTGTCGGACAGCCCCCTGGTCCGGTTGGACGCTGCAGGAGGAGCGCGGCCCCCGGCCAATCGTCCAACGTGCGATCTACTTTGGAGCACAGGGTGATGACAAGTGCCGCACGGTCGCAGCCCGCCCTACAAGGAGGTCCAGCGGTGTGTCACAATTGCGCCTGCGGCGGACGCACGCTAGGCAGGGACGTCATGCGTGCGCCGGATGTACGCGTTTTGACGACCGTAAACGAAGTGCGGCGCGCCGACTGGGACGCGCTGCTCTCGCCAGCATCTACGCCGTTCGTCCGCCACGCCTGGCTGCAGGCCCTGGAACGGTCCGGCTGCGCCGCCGCCCGGACGGGCTGGGATGCCCGCCATCTCACGCTCTGGCGCGGGACGAAGCTGATCGCCGCGTCTCCGGCGTATGTGAAGGACGACAGCGACGGCGACTTCTCGCGCGACTGGGATCTCGCCGCTTCTCTCTCTCGCGGGCGCATCGGATACTACCCGAAGCTCGCGCTCACGGTGCCATTCACTCCCTGCACCGGCGAGCGCCTGCTGGTGGCGCCGGGAGAGGACCGCGCCGGTTGCGCCGAGCGCATCCTGCACGCGGCGCGCAAGCTCTGCGCCGACGAAGGCTACCCGACGTGGCAGGTGCTCTTCCCCGACGAGGCCGGCGCGCGCGAGCTCGAGCAGGCGGGGATGGCCCTGCGCGTCTCCTGGCAATTCCACTGGAGGAACGAAGGGTATCGGTCGATGGCGGAGTTTCTCTCCCGCTTCAACTCCAAGCGCCGGCACATGCTGCGGCGGGAGATGGCTGCGGCCGCGGAGCAGGGCATCGAGATCCGGACCGTACGAGGGGAGGAACTGCGCCGCGATCCGGCAGGCTGGGCGAAGAAGGCGCACGCGCTGCACCGGAGCACAGTGGACAAGCTGATGTGGGGCCGCCGCTGGCTGAACGAGAAGTTCTATCTCTCCGCGTTCGCGGAGATGCCGGACGCCGTCGAAGTCGTCGGCGCGTTCCGCGGAGACAAGCTGATCGCCGGAGCGTTCAACGTCGCCTCACCGGCCCGGCTCTACGGCCGGTATTGGGGATGCTTCGAGGAGCATCCGTTCCTGCACTTCAACGTCTGCTACTACCACTCCATCGCGGACTGCATCGCCCGCGGCCTCCAGATCTTCGAGGGCGGAGCCGGAGGCGAGCACAAGCTGGCGCGCGGTTTCCTTCCCGCCTTGACCTACTCGGCGCACGGATTCACCGACGCCAGGCTCGATCGGGCCGTCCGCGACCATCTCGCCCGCGAGACGCCGGCGCGCGCCGCGAGCATCGAGCGCTCCCTGCGCGACTCGCCTATATTCAAGGCGGCCTCATGAGCCCCTCGAAGAAGAAGCAAGGCGACGTCGGCCTCGCCGAGCCGAAGACCAAGGCGAAGCCCAAGCTCGACCGGCCGCGCCTCTACAAGGTGTTGCTGCACAACGACGACTACACCCCGATGGAGTTCGTGGTCCTCGTCCTGCGCGAAGTCTTCGCCAAGTCCGACGCCGACGCGACCGCGATCATGCTGCATGCGCACACGCACGGCATGGCGGTGGCGGGCGTCTACACCTTCGAGATCGCCGAGACCAAAGTCCAGCAGACGATGGCGCTCGCCGAAAAGGCGGCATTCCCGCTGCTGTGCACGATGGAGCCGGAAGACGCGCCCGGATGATCGCGCGGCTGCGCTGGCTCTACCTCCTCTATTACGCCGGCATCGGGACGTTCCTTTCGTACTTTGCGCCCTATCTGCGCGGCCTGGGCTTCTCCGGCGAGCAGATCGGAGCGGTGACCTTCGCGCAGCAGGCCCTCGGCGCACCTGCCGCATTGATCTGGGGTGGGATCGCCGACCGGCTCGGCGCCCCAGCCCGGGCGCTGTCGGTCTGCACGGCCGGCATGCTCTTCGCGCTCTGCGGGCTGCCCTTCGCGCGGACGCCGTTGCAGGTCGGGATCGTGCTGGTCCTCTCCGCGGCGTTCTCCGGCGCCGTGGTGCCGCTGCTGGACGCGACCACCGTCGAAGCGGTGAAGCGCGCCGCAGGACACGCGTATGCGCGCACGCGCCTGTGGGGATCGATCGGCTTCGTGGTCACGGCGCAGGGGCTCGGGCTTCTGCTGGCGCTGCGCGGCGATCGCCCTGCCGACCGCGCGATGCCGGTTTCCTACCTGGTGTGTGTCGCCGGATATGCGCTGCTGGCGCAGACGCTGCCTCCGGTCCCCGCCCACCCCGAGCGACCGCACTGGCGGGACGCGGCCGTCCTGCTGCGCAACCGGCGGCTGCAGTTCGTGCTCGCGCTTTGCGCGATCCATTGGGCGGCTTGCGCTCCGTATCACCTGATGTTCGGGGTGCTGGTGCGCGACGCGGGCCTCTCCTCCGGGATCACCGGGGCGGGCCTGGCGATGGGCACGCTCGCCGAGGTGTTCGCCCTCCTCGCATTTCCCGCGCTGCTGGGCCGGTTCTCGCTGCGGATGCTCTTCGCCGCGGCGTTCGCCGGGACCTCGGTGCGTTGGGCGCTGGTCGCGCACGCGCCCGGCGCACCCGGGCTGATCGGGCTGCAGCTGCTGCACGCCTTGACCTTCGGGGTCTTCTGGGGCTGCGCGGTGGAGGCGATGCAGCGGACGGTTCCCGTGCGCCTGCGCGCGACGGGACAGGCCGTATTCTCGGCGGTGGTGTTCGGCGCGGGCAATGCGGTCGGATACGCGCTCTCGGGCGTCGGATACGATCGGTTCGGCAGCGCCGCGCCGCTGTACGCGTTCGCCGCCGTGCTCGAGCTGCTGCCGCTGCTCCTCCTGCTTCTCCCCCTTACTCCCGAGCACTCGAGTCCATAGGTTGCGCGCCGGCAGGGAAAGTGCGTCGCTTCGGCGCGCAAGGAGATCTGGAATGCCGAAATCCTGGAGCAACAAGCGCGAGAGGCAGTATGAGAAGATCAAACGGTCGGCGAGGAGCCGCGGCCGCAGCGCTGGCACCGCGAAGCGCATCGCCGCCGCAACCGTGAACAAGACCCGGCGGCGGAAGGGCGAAACGAAAGGCGGCAGCCGGGCGCGCAGGCGCGCCGGACGGCGCTCCTGAAGACTGTACAGTCTAAGAGCAACAGTCGCTAAGCCGCCTTCGG
>Ga0209237_1000550_pt1 | contig 21561 bp, 22 predicted proteins | sample GraSoi013_1_40cm_2_FD_185820 | JGI IMG/M metagenome (GOLD analysis project Ga0209237, IMG submission 185820) | Grasslands soil microbial communities from the Angelo Coastal Reserve, California, USA - Sample 10_02_2013_1_40cm (SPAdes) (version 2) | ecosystem: Environmental > Terrestrial > Soil >... | reverse complement strand
GCTGTGGCTTCGTCGGCTTGGCGAGCAGCACCGGCACGACGATGCCGAGACTTTCAGACGCACGGAGCTCGCGGACCTCCCCGATTCGGTCGCGCTATTGCACCAGCCTCTCTGGCAGACGCAGGACTTACGGCGCAGCCACCGCGGCGGGAGACTGGAAGGAGCCGGAGCGCGGATTCGCCGAGGAACGCCTCCTGGCCTGGGCGGCAGGGCGCGTCAAGAGCCTCACGAGCAAGGATTAAGGAGTCCGACGCCGCGCGCGGCTAACGAGACCCCGTGGAACCTTGCGCCGCCCGCAAGGCTTGTGCTTCACCCCGGGCGCGCGCGCGGAGTTCGGGGAACTCGGCTTCCAGCTCCTGCAGGAACGCGAGCTGTCGCCCGAGCGCGGTGAGGAGCTGCCGGTTCTGCTCCTCGAGCTCGCGGCGTTGGAACGCAAGGTAGACGACCACTCGCAGGAGGGTGTTGTCCCACGGTTTGCGCAGGAACCAGAAGACCCGTCCTTCCCGGATCGAGCGGATCACCACACGGTTGTCGGGGTCACCGCTCATGATCATTCGCACGACCTCGGGGTGGCGTTCCCCGGCCGCCTTGAGAAACTCGATCCCCGTCATGCCCGACATGTGGTGATCGGAAATGACCAGATGGATCGGATGCTCTTGAAGAATCCGCTGGCCCTGCTCTGCGTTCTCCGCGAGAAGCACCCGATATCCGTCGCGTTCGAGCACCCTCGACATGGTGCTCCGCACCTCTTCTTCGTCATCGACGATGAGGATCCGTCGCTGCGTCATTCCCACCCTCGCTCAAAGGCAAGAGGCAGCTCCCGCCTTCCCCGGCCGCTGAATCCTGGCAGTCTACCGCGCGGTAACCCCTTGCTGTCGCGGCCAGTCTGATACAGAGTCCGCAGCGGAAGTGTTGGGGCGTCGCCAAACGGTAAGGCACCGGGCTCTGACCCCGGCATTTGTAGGTTCGATTCCTACCGCCCCAGCCAACCCTCCTCATCAAGGCGCCACGTGACCGAGGGGACGCGCCCCACCAACTTCATCCGCCAGATCATCGATGCCGATCTGGCGTCCGGAAAGCACTCGCTGGTGGTCACCCGCTTCCCGCCGGAGCCGAACGGGTATCTCCACATCGGCCACGCCAAGTCGATCTGCCTCAACTTCGGGATCGCGCGCGACTACCGCGGCCGCTGCCACCTGAGAATGGACGACACCAATCCCGCCAAGGAGGAGGCGGAGTACGTGGAGGCGATCAAGCAGGACGTGCACTGGCTGGGCTTCGACTGGGGCGAAGACGCGTATCACGCGGCGGACTACTTCGAGCAACTCTACCAGTGGGCGGAGGCGCTGATCCGCGCGGGCAAGGCCTACGTCGACGATCAGAGCGCCGAGGAGGTGCGCCGCACCCGAGGGACGCTCACCGCGCCGGGGACGCCGTCGCCCTTCCGCAACCGCTCGCCCGCGGAGAACCTCGACCTCTTCCGGCGCATGCGCGGCGGCGAGTTCCCCGACGGCTCGCGCACCCTGCGGGCGAAGATCGACATGGCCTCGCCCAATCTCAACCTGCGCGATCCGGTGATGTACCGGATCCGCCGCGAGCACCATCCTCGCACCGGCGACAAGTGGTGCATCTACCCCACGTACGACTGGGCCCACGGCCAATCCGACGCGATCGAGGGCATCACGCACTCCCTCTGCACGCTGGAGTTCGAGGCGCACCGACCGCTCTACGACTGGTTCCTCGAGCAGATCGGAATCGAGCACCGGCCGCGGCAGATCGAATTCGCGCGCCTCAACCTCACCTACACGGTGATGAGCAAGCGGCTGCTCAACACGCTGGTCAAGGACGGCCTGGTCTCCGGCTGGGACGACCCGCGCATGCCGACCATTGCCGGGCTGCGGCGGCGGGGGTACACGCCCGAGGCCATCCGCCTCTTCTGCGACCGCATCGGCGTGGCCAAGGCGGACAGCACGGTCGAGATGGATCTCCTGGAGAATACCCTGCGCGAGACGCTCAACGTCTCGGCGCCCAGGGCCCTGTGCGTGCACCGGCCGCTCAAGGTCGTGGTGGAGAATTGGGACGAAGGAAGAGTGGACCAGATCGATGCGCTCTTCATGCCCGAGTCTCCGGCCACGGGCTCGCGCAAGCTCCCATTCACGCGCGAGCTCTTCATCGAGCGCGAGGACTTCATGGAGGTGCCGGTCAAAGGGTGGAGGCGCCTCTCCCCCGGCAAGGAGGTGCGCCTTCGCCACGCGTACGTCCTGCGGTGCACCGGCGTGAAGAAGGACTCGAGTACCGGCGAGGTGACCGAGCTGCGCGCCACCATCGATCCCGAGACGCGCTCCGCGAATCCGAAGGACGGCCGGAAAGTGGGCGGGACCATCCACTGGGTCTCGGCGCCCCTGTCTTCGCCGGCGACGCTGCGACTCTACGATCGCCTCTTCCAGGTGGCCAACCCGGGCGCCGGCGAGATCGATTTCCGCACCCAGATCAACCCGCGCTCGCTCCAGGTGGTGGAGGGCGCCCGCGTCGAGGCGGCGCTGGCGGCGGTGAAGCCCGCAGAGCGCTACCAATTCGAGCGCAAGGGCTATTACTTCGCCGACCCCAAGGACTCGAGAGAGGGCGCGCCGGTGTTCAACCTCATCGTTCCCCTCCGAGACACCTGGGGAAAGTCGGCGGCCGGATAGCGTTTCGGGCATGAGACCCGGTGAAACGAGCATGGCCGCGATGGTGTGCTCTGGCTATGAACCGGGCGATTCCGGAAGGCGCGCCCATGAAAATCGGCATCGTCGGGGTTGCCGTGGCGTGGGCAGGCGCGAGGCTGTCGAGAAAGTGCCATGAAACCGATCCGAATCCTCCTGCAGACGACCATCCCGTTCGTGGAGAACGATTGGCACGTCGGCCGCTTTTCACTTCTCGCGCGAGAGCTTGCCACCGGTTCCGATGGCGAGCGCCGCGTCGAGGTGACTGCGCGAGACCGCGCCTCCTCGAGCGATGACCCTGTGTTGTCGACCATCGATCGATCTGACTTCGACGAGATCTGGATTTTCGGAGTCGACACCGGGAACGGCCTCACCGCTGCGGAACGCGACGCCCTGGCGCGCTTCCGCTCTCGAGGGGGCGGCCTTCTCACGGCGCGCGATCACCAGGACCTCGGGAGCTGCCTGGCGAGCCTGCCGGGACCTGGCTCCGCGAACTACTTCCGTTCCGTAAATCTCGACCCGGTGGAGGCGAATCGCTCCGCCGACGATCGCTTCACCAAGAGTGTGTCCTGGCCGAACTACCACTCCGGGAAAAATGGGGACGTCCAGGAGATACGCGTCATCGATCCCGTCCACCCGCTGCTCCGGCGTCGTGACGGGTCAGCCATCGAGACACTCCCCGCGCACCCGCACGAAGGCGCGATCGGCGTCCCCGGCGACGAGCCTGCCCGGGTGATCGCCACCGGCAAGAGCCTCGTGACGGGCCGCGAGTTCAACCTCATCGTCGCGTTCGAGGGAGGAAGCGGGACTGGAGCGAAGCTGGGCCGGGCGGTCGTCGAGTCGAGCTTCCATCATTTTGCCGACTACAACTGGGACACGAAGAGAGGAGCCCCGACGTTCGTCGAGGATCCGGAGGGAACGTCGATCGCGGGCGAACCCAGGCTGCTCGAGGACGTGAAGGCCTACGTGCGGAACCTCGCTCGGTGGCTCGCGCGCGCCAACTCAATATGAATGCGTCAGCTCGGACAGACGCCGCTCGAGATAGCGCCGCTCCACCGCGTTCTGTGCCAGCGCGTGCGCACGCCGATAGCTGATGATCGCCGCATCGGAGCGGCCGAGGCGGCGCAGCAGATCGGCGCGCGTCGCATGCCAGAGGTGGTAGCCGGCAAGCTGCCTTTCCAGCGCGTCGACCAGCGGCAGCGCCGCCCGAGGCCCGTCGGCCATGGACACCGCGATCGCATGGTTGAGAGCGACCACCGGAGAGGCATGCAAGGCATGCAGACGCTGGTACAGGCCGGCGATTTGCCGCCAGTCGGTGTCTTCGGCGCGAGTGGCTTCCGCATGCACTGCCGCGATCGCCGCCTCCAGCGCGTATGGCCCGGCTGGCCCGCGCCGCAGCGCGGTCTGCAGCAAGGTCCGGCCTTCGTCGATCTGCGCACGGTCCCAGCGACCCCGATCCTGGTCGGCGAGAAGGACCAACTCGCCTCGGACATCGACGCGAGTGGCGCGGCGAGCGTCATGCAGCAGCATCAGTGCCAGGAGCCCTTCGAGCTCAGATAGGGGTTCCGGCAGCAGCGAGCGCACGACCTGCGCGAGCCGGATCGCTTCCGCGCAGAGTTCGCCGCGAACCAGCGCGTCGCCTTTGGCCGCGGAGTAGCCCTCGTTGAAGACGAGGTAGATCACCGCCATCACTTCGGCGAGCCGGTCCGGCAGCTCAACCGCGGAAGGAACGCTATAGGGAATTCCGGCGCCGCGGATCTTCGCCTTGGCGCGCACGAGCCGCTGCGCCATGGTGGAAGTGGGCACGAGAAAGGCGCGCGCGATCTCGTCCGTCGTGAGCCCGCAAAGCGTGCGCAGCGTCAACGCGACCTGCGCTTCCGAAGCGAGCGCCGGATGGCAGCAGGTGAAGATCAGCCGCAGTCGCTCGTCGGGCACGGTTCGTTCCTCGTCGAATGCGTCCGCAGCAGGCGCTTCCCGCTCGGCAGTCTCAGCGAGCGCCGCAAGCTTGCCCTCGAACCGGCCGCGCCGGCGCAGCTGATCGATCGCGTTGTGCCGGGCGGCCGCATAGAGCCAGCCTCTCGGGCTGGAAGGCGGCCTGGCCGCCCATTCGACGAGGGCCGACGCGAACGCATCCTGCAGCACCTCCTCGGCGAAGTCGAAGTCACCGAAGTCACGGATGAGCGCCGACAGCAGCCGCCCCCATTCGGCGCGGCAAAGGCGGTCGAGCTCGGCGACTTCCAGCTTCGCTGACATCGTCGACAGGGTTGGCCCCGTCAGGAAAATTTCTGGATCGGCCGTACCTCGATCGAACCAGAGCGCGCACCTGGGATCTTTGCCGCGATCGCGATGGCTTGGTCGAGATCGCGCGCCTCGACCAGATAGTAGCCGCCCAGGTGCTCCTTGGCCTCCGCGTATGGGCCGTCGGTCGTCAACCGCCTGCCTTCGCGCACGCGCACCGTGGTCGCGGTACCCGTCGGCTGCAGCGCGTTGCCGCCCTGGATGGCGCTGGCAAACTCCTTGCCGAAGGCCCGATACTCCGCCAACTCCTTGTCCATCTCCGACTTGCCGAGGTTGGCGAAGCGGTTCTCCTCCTCGTAGATCAGCAGCAGATACTGCATGGCGACCTCCTTTTGCCCTTGAAGCGAACGGCGCGGGGGGAAATCGACATCGAATTCTACGCGGACATCGACAAGCCGGACGTCTGTCCCAGAAGGCAGGTCAAGTAGAGAAGCGCCCGGTGCGCCCGCATCCGGGTCTCCGCGGGTGAGGTCCCGAGAATTTCCCCCGCGTCCTCGAGCGATAGCTGCTCGATCTCTCGCAGCACGAGTGCGGCGCGGTCGAGCCGGTCGAGTTGCTCGAGCGCTTGCCATATGCTTCCCGCGTGCGCGGTCCACGGCTTCAGCCTGACGGCCGTCGGCCCTCGCTTGAGCGCGAGATGTATCGCAACCCGGTAAAGAAACGTCTTGAACGGAGCTCCGGAGGGAGGCCACGGCTCCGAGGAGCGAAGCCCTGCCAACAGGGCCTGTTCCGTCACCTCGGCCGCAAAGGATGTCTTTCCCGACATGTTCCAGGCGATGCGGTAGACGGGAGCCCACCACCTGGTCGCGAGCTTCACGAACGCCTTGGCATTGCCACGTCGCGACTCCTCGGCAAGCGCCGCATCGGAATCTTCCATTTCATTCGACATGCCGCTCCACCTCTGACCAGATGACGATCGAGACACACAGCTTTCGACATCGTTGGTTCGCGCATTCGCGACCGTTAGATGACGGTGATGGATCCGATCATTCGTCCTGCCACGGAGTCCGACCGCGACGCCGCTCACCGGCTCCTCACCGCGCAGCTCATCGAACATCATTTGCCGGCGGATTCGCACCGCGTCGCTCGCGGAATCGACCTTGCGCTCGCGCCGCATTCGCCCGCGTGGCTCTGGCTGGCCGAGCGCGAGGGCCGGCCGGCAGCGATCTTCCTCGCCAACGAGATCGCTTCCGTCGAGCGCGGCGGCTCGGTCCTGTGGGTCGAAGAGCTCTACGTGGTACCCGAGGCTCGCCGCAGGGGGATTGCGCGCGCGCTGCTCGCGCGCATCTGCGAGCAGGCGCGCCAGCGCGGCGTGCGGGCGATCGAGCTCGAGGTCGTACCCACACAAGAAGCGGCGCTCGCGTTGTACCACTCGCTGGAATTCGAGGAAGTGCCTCGAACACGGATGTCGCTGTCTCTATGACTCGGAGGATCTCACCTGCTCCGCCAGCGAGCGAGCCGGGGATTGTCGATGCTGACGCGCGGCGCTACGGTGCCCGCGCATGGGCCACCAATGGCGCGAGGACGCGAGGGCGAATCGGCTCCACTGTTTCAACCCGCCTGAGGATCGAGACGGAGAACAGGTACTGGCCGGCGACGTCGCGCTTTGCGGCTGGGTGTTCGACGGAGCGCCGGCGGCCGGGCTGCGCACGGTCGCGGAGTGGCGCTCGCCTCGAGGCGATCGGTCCATCTGCCACGACTGCAACGCGAGGTGGGAACGCAGCCACCGGGATTGACCGGGGCGGCGCGCCCCTCCTATGGTCGCACCTCCATTCAGACGGGAGCGGACATGGAGCGGAAAGCCACACTGCACCGCTGGGAATCGATGCCGACGGAGCAGCTCAACGAGCGCATCGGCCGCCGGATGATCTGCGGCGATCGGATGATGGTCGCGCACATCTATCTGAAGAAGGGCGCCGTCGTTCCCCGCCACCAACACGAGAACGAGCAGATCACCTACGTCCTCGAAGGCGCGCTCCGCTTCCGGCTCGGCGAGGAGGGCGCGCAGCAGGTCGATGTCCGCTCGGGCGAGGTGCTGACCATTCCACCCAACCTGCCGCACACCGCCGAGGCGCTGGAGGACACGATCGACGTGGACATCTTCGATCCTCCACGGCAGGACTGGCTGGCGGGCAACGACGCGTATCTGCGCGGCGGGTCGTGAAGCGAGCCCATCTCTACCGGGGTCGAGCGGAAAGGTGGGGCGAGGGGCCGTCGTTCTTCAGGATCGCGGTCCCAGCCAGACGGCCGTTTGCGGCGGACCGTCCGGCGCCCTCTCCCAGCCGGTGAGCCGTTGGCCGAGGAGCGTAACCACCAGCTCCGAGGCGCCCTCGAGCGCGAACGCAGCGCGGCCCGGCGCGATCTCACGCGCCGCGGCCAGCAACTCGCTCGCGCGCCGCGACGCCAGCGATGCAACCGCTGGCAGCCCGTTCACGTCCTCGAACAGCACTCCGTCTCCGACGCACACGGCGGCGCGGACGATCACGCCTTGATCGAGCGCGCTGCGCGCGATCTCCTGCGCGAAGCGGGCCGCGCCGAACAGGGCCGCCTCGAGGCTGGCCCGCGCCGGCAGCCGCTCGAAGGCAACGACCGAGAGCATCGGCCCCACCTGCGTGGCGGCCGATCCGTACGCTTCGAGAAACGCGCGCGCCCGGTGCGCGACGAATCCGAGCAGCTCGTGCGCTTCTCGCGACGTCAGCTGCGTTCCGGGATCCGCCACCTCGCCGGCGTAGAAGACGGCGCGGACCGCGGGCCGGGACGGCCCCGAGAGGCCGGCCTCGCGCAGCGCCCGCTCCAGCAAGGGCCGCGGAGGGTCGAGCGAAAACCAGGTCCGCAGCAGGCGCAGCTCCGCGGCGGTGCGAGGGCCGCGCGAGGCGATCTCTCCGAGCGCGTCCGCCTCGCCGCCACGATACGGTTCCGGCGGCAGATCGGGCCGCGCCGCGCGCACCGTCCAGAAGGGCAGCGCTTCAGGACCAGCCGGGAGCGGGCGAAGAGTGTCCGCCGCGACGAAATCCGCTTCTTGCAGCTCGCCCGGACCGGTGAAGCGCACCATGCGATGGGCTCCGTCTTCCATCGGGCGCGAGAGCACGACGAGCGAGACCCGCAGCGCTTCCTTGAAGCGGTCGACGAGCCGGCGCTCGTCCAGCCCCGACGCTTCCGGTCGCAGGCGACCCTGCGCCCGGCATTCCTCCACGATCTCCCGGACTTCGTCCGTCAGCAGCCGGAAGACGTCGAACATGGAGCTCAGGCGCTCGCTCTCCTGCTGCGCGACCGCGACCACCGTGCGCAGGCGCTTGCGAACTTCGCCGAGAAATTGCGGGGCGACCAGCTCTTCCAGTCCCTCGAAGCCGAGCCGCGAGACGTCGTCGGCGCTGAGCGCCCGCAGGCAGCTGCGGATGCTCACCGATGTGGTCGCCTCCACCAGCCACGCCTCCGGCAGCGCCCGCAGCTGCGAAGGAAGCAGCATCCACAGCAGCCGCGCCTTGGCATCCCAGGCGGCGCTCACCGGGGCAAGCGCCGCTGCTTCGCGTCGCTGCGGCGGTGATCGATGCTCCTGGTGTCCGCCGCGCAAGAGCGAGCAGACGATGTGCGAGAGCGGTCCGCCCACCGACGTAGTGAAGGCGAGTGCCCCATCCTCGCGGAAGCCCTGGCGCGAGTCGGCCTCGGGCAGGTAGCGGCGGTCGACGCAGAAGAGATGGTGCGCTTTGTTGATCTGCACCAGGCCTGACGCACCCAGCGCATGCCCGAACGTCAGCAGCCCGCCTACCGGATTCGACCACCCCTCGGCCATCCGCTCCGCGGCGCGGTCCCAGCCGAGACCCAGCGCGAGCAGGAAAGACAGCTCGATGCTGGGGAACGCATCGTGCACCACCCCGAACGCGCTGGACGTGAAGGTGGACACCGGGACCTGGGCGTCGTCCGCGCATGCGGCGAGCGCGCCGTACACCGCGGGCGCGAACAGGAGCGGCGCTTTGCGGTGCAGCAGGTCGGGATTGGTAGAGCCGTCGCCGAGGCCGAGCACCTCGGTCAACGGGGCGGTCCGGAAGCGGGAAGTCCTCGACGAGGCGATCGCCTCGATCAGCGCATCGTCGGAGGTGACGATGGTGGCGGCCGCCCCGCAGCACGGCACCGCGATGTCGCTGGCGTCGAACCAGGGCGTGCGGCGCGTATCGCGCTTGAAGGGCTTTCCTGCGTTGATCCCGGCAGGGTAGTTGGCGCCCACCTGCGCTTTTCGGGCGGCTACGCGCGCGAGGAACGCCTCCAGCTCAGGGGGTGCAAGAGCGAAGCTCCGGCGCATGACGTCCATCACCAGGTCGCCCACCGCGAGCATGTCGAGGCCCTTCGCCTGATCGTCCTCTCCGAGCACCGTGCGGATCTGGTACTGCGACACGTACCCGCTGGGGATGATCTGTCCGGCCAGCACCAGCATGGTGGCCGGCCGCTCCGCCGTCCGCGCCGCCCGCACTGCCTCGGAGAATGCCTGCGCGCCGCTGTCCGACGTTCCCACCACGAACTGCGCCCGCGCCCGGGCGGAGAGCCCGAGCTGGACCTGCAGCGCCTGGGGTACGAGCCCGATGTTCACGCGCTCGTTGGGATCGAGCCCGGGCATCGCCGTGACCAGCATGTCGGTGATCGAGTCGCAGGTGCGGCGCCAATCGGCGTCGGTCAGGACATGCAGCGTGGTCAGCGCGCGATGCGCCGCCGAGGCGAGCAGATCCGGCAGCGCGATCGGTTCGCTGATGCCGAATGCGTTCTTCCAGTCGTCCGGACGCGTGCGTCCCTCTTCACCGCGATTCGGATAACGAAAGAAGAGGTGGGCCGCTTCTGCCGGCCGGAGCTCCGGATGCGGACCGCCGAAGAAGTCGCGCCGCCGGCGGGCGGGCGGGAGATCGCGCGGGCTCGCGCTGTACTCGGCTGCAACAACGAAGACCCTGCGACGCGTCATCGCTCCATCAAACACGCGGCCGGCTCCGGATGGAAGCACCGGGCATGCGGAAGCGTCGCGCCGAGACGTTCAGCGATCCCGCTCTACTTCTTCGTCCAGCGCGCGCGACCCCTCTTGTCCGCCTTGCACTCCAGCGTGTTCCCCTTGCTGTCGGTGGTCGTCGTCCCCACGGCGCTCTTCGCGCAGTAGCCGCCCGCGCGCGGGCCTTTGTTGGAGCTGCGGGTCCGGGCGAAGGCGGGCGCGGCGAGCAGGGACAGCGCGAGAGCGGCGGCGAAAATTCGCATGCGGGTCCTCCCTCGGGGCTCGCCATTGTACGCAAACGCCGCTCGCGGCGGCAAAGCGTGACCTGTGCGGCGCGGTGGCGCTCCTGTAGACTCCCCGCCCCATGACCGACGACATCGCGGCGCGCGTCGATCGGCTGGAGCTCCCGTTCGATGCTCGCGGCGTGGACGACTACGGCGTCTCGAAATGGCACCTGACCGTTCTCTTCCGCGCCCTTTCGTTCCTCTATCGAAACTACTTCAACGTGCGCTGCTCCGGGATCGATCACGTGCCGCCGCGCGGGCGCGTCATGCTGGTCGGCAATCACTCGGGCGGCATCGCGCTGGACGCGGCCATGGTGATCGCCTCCTGCTTCCTGGAGATGGACCCGCCGCGTCTCGCCCAGGCAATGGCCGACAGGTTCATCAACCGCCTTCCGTTCGCATCGACCTGGACATCGCGCTGCGGCCAGCTCACCGGGCTGCCCGAGCACGCCCAGCGGCTGCTCGAGTCGGACCGACTTCTGCTGGTGTTTCCAGAGGGTGCGCGCGGCACCGCCAAGCTCTGGAAGGATCGCCTCTCGCTCGTCGCCTTCGGGACGGGGTTCATGAGACTCGCGCTTCGTACCAGGAGCCCGATCGTGCCGTTCGCGTTTCTGGGCGGCGGCGATGCCATCCCCACGGTGACCAACCTGTACAAGGCCGGCAAACTCCTGGGGCTTCCTTACCTGCCCGTCACCCCCTGGCTCCTGCCGCTCCCTTTGCCGGTGTCGCTCTCCGTGCACTACGGCGAGCCGGTGCGGCTCGAGGGGACCGGCGGCGAGGACGACGACACGATCCAGCGTCATGTCGCCGAGGTCAAAGAGCGCATCGCGCAGTTGATCGAGCGGGGCCGCCGATGAAGGTCGCCATCCCCGGCATCGCCGGGCTGCTCGCGCGCAACGTAGCGCGGCGCCTGCTCGACGCCGGCCATCGAGTGATCGGCATCGATCCGCGGGGCTGGCCCGGCGCGCCCGCGGAGATCGAGCTGCACGCGGTCGACATCCGCAAGCGCGCCGCCGAGGATGTCTTCCGGCGGCACCGGCCCGATGCGGTGATCCACATGGCCACCATCTCCGCGCTGCTCGCGGACGCCGAAGAGCGATACCGCATCAATCTCGGCGGCACGCGGGCCGTCTTCGAGCACTGCGCGAATTACGGCGTGCGCCAGTTGGTCTTCGTGGGCCGGCATACCTACTACGGCGCAGGGCCCGACGCCCCGCTCTACCACACCGAGGCCGAGCCGCCGCAGGAGCTCGGTGCCTACCCTGAGCTCGCCGACCTGGTGGCGGCGGATCTGTACGCCGCGAACGCGCTCTGGCGGCTGCCGGACCTACACACGGCGGTGCTGCGGATCTGCTACACGCTGGGACCGGCGGGGCATGGGACGCTGGCGAGCTTCCTCAGCGCGCGACTGGTGCCCATGGTGTTGGGATTCGACCCGCTCTTCCAATTCCTCCACGAAGACGACGCGGCGGACGCGATCGTGGCGGCGCTCTCGGCGAAGCTGCGTGGAGTCTACAACGTCGCCGGGCCACAGCCGCTGCCGCTGAGCGTGATCGCACACGAGGCGCGCCGGCGGACGTTGCCGTTGCCGGAAGCGGTTCTCGCGCTGCTGGTGGGCCGCGCCGGGCTGCCGCGTCTTTCCCGGGGCGCGCTCGCGCACATCAAGTATCCGATCGTAGTCGACGCCAGCCTCTTCCGGCGCGAGACTGGGTTCCAACACCGATTCGACGAGTTGACCACCGTGCACACTTTCGCAGACGCGGTACCGCCGGGCGGACGATCGAGCCCGGTTCCGGCCCTGGGCTGAAACCGTGCTTGGTCTTGGACCGCTACGGCTGCATTGGAGCCTTCTGCTCGGCGCGGCGCTGTTTTGCGCACTCCAGCCCGGGCCGCTGCTCGTCGTGGGATACGCCGCGGTCGTCCTCGCGCACGTGCTCGGGCATGCGCTTGCCGTCGCCGGCACGCGGCTGCGCGTCGAGGGCGCGATGCTGCATGGGCTCGGGGGGGAGTTGCTCGGCACGGGCGAGGTGTCACCCGTCCGCCGATCCGTCATCGCGCTCTCGGGCGTCGCGGCGCAAGCGGTCCTCCTTGCGCTTGCGGCGCTCGTCGCGATGCCCGCTGACCTGCACGAGGCGTTCACACGCCGCAACGGCGTCATGCTCCTCTTGAACCTCCTACCGGTGAAACCGCTCGACGGCGCGCTGGCCTGGAAGCTCCCCGCGCGGTTGAGCGCCGCCCGCCGGCTACGGCGCCGGGGAGAGCTGCGCGCCTCCCTCGACGTCCGCAAGGACGTGGACGACCTGTTGCGAAGAATCCGCTCCAAGCCCGTGCGGTGACGACGTTTTCGTCGTCCCGCCCAGGGGCGCTTGACATCCTGCCGCCTGGTCCGTTATCGATGCTGGACGATGTCGCGTCGAATGCAGAGCAAGTGCGCCTGTTGTTGTCGCCCCGGCATGTCGTGCCGGGCGCGCGCACGAGCCTGACGGCGACCTCGTCTCCTCGCCCCACCGCTCCTTGCCCGCCCCGGCTTCCGGTCGACGCCGTGACTTTCCCGCAAGGAGCTTTCCGTGGATCTGTACCCCGTCTTTCTGCAGTTGAAGTCCCGTTCCGTTCTCGTCGTCGGCGGCGGCAAGGTCGCGGCTGCCAAGCTCGAAGCGCTGCTCGCGGCCGGCGCACACGTCACCGTCATCGCTCCCTCCATCCTCGACTCGATCCGCCGACCCGGCGTCCAGGTCGAGGAGCGCGAGTTCGTTCCGGCCGACCTGGACGGAAAGTGGTTCGTTGTCGCTGCCGCTCCGCCGGAGGTGAACCGGGCGGTCGCGCGCGCAGCCGAAGAGCGGGCCCTGTTCGTCAATGCGGTGGACGATACGGACTCCGCCAGCGCGTACCTCGGCGGCGTCTTCCGCAAGGGCGGGGTCACCGTGGCCGTCTCGACGGACGGCCGCGCCCCGGCGCTTGCGGGGCTGCTGCGCGAGGCGCTCCAGGCCCTGCTGCCGGACGAGCTCGAGTCGTGGGCGGAGATCGCCCAGCAACTGCGCGCGCATTGGAAAGCGGATGGCGTGGCCATCGCGCGGCGGCGGCCTCTGCTGCTGCGAGCGCTGAACGAGCTCTACCGGGAGGCCGCATGAGAGGCTTCGTCTCACTCGTCGGAGCAGGTCCGGGCGACCCCGATCTGCTGACGCTGCGCGCAGTCGATCGGCTGCGGGAAGCCGATCTGGTGCTCTACGACGCCTTGGTCGATCGCGCCGCGCTCCGCCATGCTCCTCAGGCGCGCTGGGCATACGTCGGCAAGCGCGCCGGGCGCCACTCCATCGAGCAGGAAACCATCGAGCGGGTGATGATCCGCCGGGCGCTGCGCGGCGAGCGCGTGGTGCGCCTGAAGAGCGGCGATCCCGTGGTGTTCGGCCGGGGCGGAGAAGAGGCGCTTGCCCTCGCAGCCGCCGGCATCCCCTGTGAGATCGTGCCCGGGGTTTCGTCCGCGGTTGCCGCGCCCGCGCTGAGCGGCATCCCGGTCACGCACCGCGGGCTGGCCTCCGCGTTCGTAGTCGTCTCCGGCCACGCCGAGGAAGCGTATGGTCCCGTGCTGCGTTCGCTCGCGCCGGGAGCGGCGACGCTGGTGATCCTGATGGGCATCGCGACGCGCGCGGCCACCTCCGCGATGCTGCTCGCGCGGGGATGGCCGGCCGACACTCCCGCCGCAGTCCTCTTCTCCGCTTCGCGACCCGATGCATTCGCCTGGCGAGGGACGCTCGCGGGCGTCGCTTCCGCTCCGCGGAGCGAGGCTCCGGGGATCATCGTCATCGGAGCGACCGTCGCTCTCGCCAGCCAGCTCCAGACCGCCCACGAAGGAGGTCAACGTGCCGCTGCTCGATAGCAAGACGCTCGGTCCCACCCGCCTCGGCTTCGCCGACGAGAAGGATCTGGATGCGTTCATCTCCATGCTGGGCAAGTTCGAGCGCGGCGAGATCTCCGCCGATGCGTGGAAGCAGTTCCGCCTGGTGAACGGCGTCTACAGCCAGCGGCAGGAAGGCGACGCGATGATGGTGCGCGTCAAGATCCCCCAGGGCGTCCTCACGCCCGCGCAGCTGCGCGCGCTGGCTGATGTGGCGGAGCAGTACTCCACCGGCCGCGGGCACATCACCACGCGGCAGAACGTGCAGTTCCACTTCGTGCACCTGGCGGAAACCGACGATGCGCTGCGAGTGCTCGCCGATGCCGGGCTCACCACCCGCGAGGCGTGCGGCAACTCCGTCCGCAACGTGACCGCCTGTCCCTACGCCGGCGCCTCGGCGCTGGAACCGTTCGACACCACGCCCTATGCCGAGGCGGTGACGCGGCACCTGTTGCGCGGGCCGCTCTCCGCGTCGCTGCCGCGCAAGTTCAAGATCGCCTTCGGCGGATGCTGCGGGTACGACTGCGTCGGCGCTTCCTTCAACGACATCGGCTTCCTCGCCCGCGTGCGCGACGGCAAGCCTGGCTTCCGGGTCACCGTCGCCGGCGGGCTCTCGACGTTGCGCCGGGCCGGGATCGTCGCGCACGAGTTCGCTCCGGCGGAAGAGGCGATCGACGTCTGCGAAGCGGTGGTGCGGGTGTTCAACCGGACCGGCGACCGGCAGCACCGGCATCGCGCCCGCCTCAAGTTCGTGGTCGAGAAGCTCGGAGCGGAGGAGTTTCTCCGGCAGTATTACGAGGAGCGCAAGACGCTGGAGCCGCGGCCGGTCTCATTCGCGCCTGCCGCTGCGCGGCCTCCGCTCGCCAACCCGCGCCGGCGTCCCCCGAGGCCCGGATTCGAGGAGTTCGCGCGCAGCAACGTACGTCCGCAGCGGGACCCTGAGCTGGTCGCGGCGACAGTCCGCCTCCCGCTCGGCGACTTGAGCGTGGCGCAGTTCCGCGCGCTCGCCGACATCGCGGAAGAGTTCAGCGCGGAGCGCGAGGTGCGCACGACCGTCGAGCAGAACGTGCTGCTGCGCTTCGTCGGCCTGACGCACCTCGTCTCGCTGCATGCGGCCCTCGCCGACGCCGGCCTGGCACGCGCGGGCGCGGTCACGATCTCGGACGTGGTGAGTTGCCCCGGGGCGTATTCCTGCCGGCTGGCGGTCACCCAGTCGCGCGGCATGGCGGACGCGCTGACCACCGCGCTCGCCGATCGCGCCGATTCGCTGCCGATCAAGATCTCCGGGTGCCCGAACGGCTGCGGGCAGCACTACGTCGCCGGAATCGGGTTGCAGGGTTCGGTCCGCAAGGTCGGCGCTCGTCCCGTCCCGCAGTACCACCTCTACGTCGGAGGGAGCTTCGGTACCGAGCAGGCGAGCTTCGGACGGCTCGCGGCCAAGGTGCCGGCGCGCAGGGTGCCGGAGGCAGTGCGCCGGCTCGCGGATCTGGCTGCGCGCGAGGCGGCCCCCGGAGAATCGGCCGCGCAGTTCCTGGCCCGCGCGGCGCCCGAGCGCATCTCGGCGCTGCTCGCCGACCTGGAACCGCTGGAGAACCCGGCCCCGGAAGACTTCGTGGATCTCGGCGAACAGAAGGCGTTCGAGGTGCAGACCTCGGAAGGCGAGTGCGCCGCGTAAACCTGGAGACAACCGTGCTGAAGAGAGTGTCCCTGGATTGGTGGGCGGTGATCGCGGCGCTGGCCGCGGTCGCCTTGGTGAAGTCGATCAACCTGACGGTGGGGTGGTGAGATGACCGAGGCGATTGCATTCCAGCGGCCCACGGCGGTGGCGTTGCCCTGGCGTCTGGTGCGGCTGCTTCCGGGCGTCGCGCTGCTGTTCTCGATCGGGTATGCCGGCAAGCTCAGCGAGGCCCTCTTGCGCGACTACGGCAAGGCGCACCACCTCGCGCTGCCGAACATCGAGTACGTGCTCTGGGCCATCGTGTTCGGCATGGTGATCGCGAACACCGTGGGCGTCGCGCAGGTGTTCCGCCCAGGCGTCGCCACGTACGATTTCTGGCTCAAGGCCGGCATCGTGCTGCTCGGCGCGCGCTTTTTGCTCGGCGACGTGCTCAAGCTCGGCGGCGTCTCGCTCACGCTGGTGGCGATCGAGCTGGCGGTGGCCATCGGCATCATGACCCTTCTCGGCCGCTGGTTCCGGCTCAAGCCCAAGCTGACCAGCCTGCTCGCGGTCGGATCCTCCATCTGCGGCGTCTCCGCGATCATCGCCGCCAAAGGCGCGATCGAGGCCGACGACGACGATGCCACCTTCGCCATCGCGGCGATCCTCGCGCTCGGGGCGTTCGGGCTGTTCGCGTATCCCGCGCTCGGCCATCTCCTGCACATGAGCGATCACGCATTCGGGGTCTGGGCCGGACTCGCCGTGGACAACACCGCGGAAGCGGCGGCGGCAGGCGCCATCTTTTCGGACGCCGCCGGCAAGATCGCCGTGCTGACCAAGTCCACGCGCAACGCGATGATCGGGTTCGTCGTCCTGGCATACGCGATCTACTGGGCCTCGCGCGGGCAGGCGAAAGCCGTGGAAGGCAAGGCGGCGTTCCTCTGGCAGAAGTTCCCCAAGTTCGTCCTCGGGTTCCTCTTCGTCTCGCTCCTTGCGACGTTCCAGGTCTTCGACAAGGCGCAGATCGCCTCGCTGGCGAATCTGTCTCGCTGGGCGTTCCTGCTCACCTTCGCCGGCGTCGGGCTGAAGACGGACTTCCGCGAGATCAAGCGCCAGGGGGTTCGGCCCTTCGTGGTCGGCGCGCTCGCCGAGCTGACCATCACGGTCGTGACGCTCGGGTTGGTCCTGGCCGCGTCGGCGATCTTCACCTTCTGAGGCTCAGGCGAGCTGGAACTTCAGCTCGCCGAGCTTCTCCACGCGGTCATCGAGCTTTGCCTGATTCCGCGGCATGCAACAAGGACCGCGTGAGGAAGCGCGGAAACCTCCAGCGCGTCAGTACGAAGTTGCCTCCGAACAGCCACAGCCAGCCGACGACTGGAAAGATGAGGCGCCCCGCCATCGGTGCATTCGAGGCAACGGCGATCGGAGCGAACAAGCCCGTGACGAGTAGCGTGACCGCTACGAGCACCCAAGTGAAGCGCAGGCGATACCAGACAATAATTCCATCATTCCGCGACCGGACCTCAATGATGCCTGTCGAGATCGGCACCAAGACGTTCCAGTTCGAGACCAGCCTGAAGGCGGTGCCTCCGAACTGAAGTCCATTGCTTTCGCGTCTGAGCGCAGTGGCCCCGGCCCCTGCGAGCGCCCTCTCGAGACGCGCGATGGTCTCATCCACTGTAAGCCCCGAAACTGCTACCACGCCGGCAAGAGAGATCGGAAATGGCATCCAGGCAGCGAAGTCTACCTCCGGCGCAGGTGGCGGGCGCGGCGGTGCGCGCAGTGAGGAAGACCCTGCCGTGCGAGCTACGCTGGCGGCGCAAACTCGTTTCGACGGCACCTCGGCGTCGGCCGGGGATCGGCTGATCGGGCGGTGGAATTCTTGGCGGAGGAGCAGGATTCGAGCCTGCGTTGAGGAGGGTTGGCCGACCGCAGCTCGTGGCCGCATCGCTCGCGGACGCGGCTACAACTTGATTAGGCACATATTGCTCTCGAGCTGCGTCTCGAAGCGGATGACGGCGGCGAAGATCGCGGCGACCGCAAGGACGCGAAGCTCCCCAACCTTACGTGGTATCGGATGCCAGGGTGTTCACCCAGGTCGCCAACAAAGACGGCGTACTCGTTCAGCACGAACAGGTGCTGGGCAAGAGATCGGCGGGATGACGACCCGCCGCGCAGGAATTCAGCCGGGCGCCGGTTGAGGAACTTTGCACCGAAAGTTACGGTGGAGTTACAAACCGAGCTGGAAGCATCCAGCGAGCGCGCACTGCGGTCGGTCAACCGGCGAAATTGTTGGCGGAGGAGGCAGGATTCGAACCTGCGAGCCCTTTCGGGCCAGCGGTTTTCAAGACCGCCGCCTTCAGCCTCTCGGCCACTCCTCCGTGCCTGTGATGTAGCACGGTTACGCGATCCCGGCGCCCTTGGACCGACGTCGACGTAAGCAATTCGTAAGCGAAAGGATGGTGACAGGGATGACGCAGGGCCCTTCGCCGGGGGTGATTTGGGCGTCGGGCGCTCGCGCAGCACCAGAATAGCAGCGGGCGCACGAAGGTGAGCCCTCGCCGCGAGCTTCGGGATAGAGTTTCGGAGATGCGAAAGTTCGCAGCCTTGGCGTTCACCACGCTATGCGGAGTTGCGAGATTGGTGGCTGGGTACGTGGCTGGCGGCTTGGGATGCCAAGCTTACCTGAACTCGCAAGGACGAGGCGCGTCGCACCAGGACGCGTTCGTCACCATCCCCGGCTTCGGCATGCTTGTCGGCGTGGTCTTGGGAGCGACCGCCGCTCGCATCGCACGGCGCCGCACGCGTGGATGGCATACGCCCGGTGGAACAGGCGGCAGTCCACCCTCGAGGGATGGAATGTAGGGTGGCCCGCGGCAAGCATTCTCATCCGATTCTTCGGTCGTCGATTGCGCTGCAGCCTGGGCGAGCTGCGTGGCCAACGCGCGAGCTTCGCCGCGCGCGAATGAGCGCTGCAGCCGGGCGAATTGGACCGACGTCCCGATCGACAGCGGTTGTGGAGATCCCACGGTTCAGGCCGTTGCTTCACGCACCGGCTCAGCTCCCCAGATGGTGGCGAACTCGCTCTCCAGATCCAGCGAGTAGGTCACCAGGTGGGCGCCCACCCGGATGATCAACGGCGCATCCTTGTGCACGTGGCCCATGCCGAGCCTGCAGATCTCCAGCGCCGCCTCCAGCACTTCCAAGACCGCGCGCTTGGTCCGGGCGCGCAGCCCGACCGTGCGTCGGAGCTGCATCTCCGCGTCCACCGTGAAGTAGACCTGAGCCACCTCCGGGAGCGTACGTATGGACGACCACCCGTGCCACGCACTGCAAGTGACGAGGCGCATTTTCGCTGTCCAGCATCGGACTGCCTCGTCGCTTTTTTTGTCCGGCACTCGACGTAGGGGCGTGCACGCACAAGGCGGCAGGACCCACTACCTGCCCGGGTTGTGTTGGGACATCTGCCAGCTCGGGCTGGAAGGCGACCTATTTTAGGGCGGCTCGCAGATGGCCTGCACGATGGCGAGCACGAGCGCTGCGTCGAATGCCTCCCTGAGGTCGTCGATGGAGGTGGCCCCCTCCGACCTGCCACCGTGCGCCGTGAAGAGCACCACCGGCATCTTCGGAAATCGGGAACGGGACCTCATCCAGTCGAGCAGCTCCCGCTCGCCCTCGCGCGCGACACGGCGGTCGACCAGCACCAGATCCGGCGGGGCATCCATCGCGTTGACGCGGGCGATCGCATCCGCCGCGTCGTCCGCCGCCACGACGGACATGCCATGTTCGGCGAGCAAGCCGAAGAGCTGCGTACGCACTTTGAGATCGCTTCCCACCAGGACCACTCTCGGCATCCTTCCGTCCCTCCGCTTCGGGAGACACGGCGGTGCCGGCACCGTGAAAAACGGCGTCGGGTGGCGAACAACCCCGGCGCCCGTCTTGGCCGCTCGACGGCCAGTGCGTCTGCGGTCGCGTTCCGTTCTTCCACCGCTCAGGCGTAATCGGCAAGCCAGGTCGCTTTCGCTGCTGGCGCTGCGGCCGGCGCTTGCAGCTTCAGCGAGCCGCGCTGGAGGCCACCTTGACCGAGACGCCCTCCCGGCGTCGAGGAGGAAGGCCTGGTCTTCACAGCACCGTCGGCCCCTCGAACCGACGCACCTCCCGCTCGTACTCGGTCACGTCGAAATCAGTAAGCAGGACGCGGAACGGGACCGGTCTTCCGCGGAGCGCTGGAAAGAGGTCCGGCACCAGCTCCTCGACGTGCCAGGGCATCACGCTGCCGCCTGCGATGCGGATCCATTGGCCCGCCGGGAACCGTACGCCCTTGGCGATCAACGCCAGCCTTGGAACCCTCGTGTTCAGGTAATACGCCGTCTCTTGTGCCATCGCAGCCATGGGCCGCCCATTCCAGCGCGACATGGGCGTGCGGCTACGTAGTGGCGGCTGGTGCGCGAGCGCTGTGCGCGCTGTCACACTCGGCGCGCGCATCGTCCGACGTTGAACAGTGAATCGCACCAAGGCGTCCGCCTCGGACACCCCTCCGTACCGGTCGGTTCTCCACGCAGGCGCGTGAACGCTCAGCGCCCCGCCAGCATCCGGTGCAGCTGGCCGAGCGCGTTCGCCTGTACGGCTCGCGCCGCCGCCGATCGGTCGCCCGAAACCACCCAGCGTGTACTGCCGCGGGCGAGGATCGTGCGCGCCAATTTGTGCACGTCCGCCGCGGTCACACTCCCGATCTCCGCCCGCTCTTCCTCGATGCGCGGGACTCCCGTCCCGATCACGAGCGCCCGGATCCACTCCTGGCTCGTGCCGAGCACGTCGTCGTAGGCGGCATCCAGTTCCTCGAGCCGCACCGCCTTTGCCCGCTGCATCTCCTGCGCGGTCGGGGGAGCCTCGCGCATCTGCTCGAGCACGTCGCGGAAGAGCCGCACGCCGACGTCGGCCTGATCGGCCCTGAGCGGCGGGCAGGCGACGAACGCACGCGCATGCCGCCGGCGGACGACGCGCGCACTCGTCCAGTGCGTGAGGCCGTTGCGATCGCGAAGCGTCGCACCCAGCCGGCTGGCCGGACCGCGCCCGAGGATGTTGGCGAGAACGTCGAGCGCGGCATCCGATGCACGGATGTCGGAGAGCGGGCGGGTAGCGCAGACCAGCAGGGTGCTGGCGGGAGCGCCGCTCGAGGAATCCCACCTCCGTGCTGCCGGCGGTTACCCTCGGAGGCGGTACGGCAGCCAGTGGCGAAGCCGGTTCACCGTCCCAACGGCCGAAGGCAGCTTTCGCCGCGGCCGCCACGGCATCGGGCCGTACGTCGCCGGCGACGAGAAGCGTGGCCCCTTTCGGGACGAACACGTCCAGCTGCCGCTCGACCACCTCTTCGATGCCCATCGGTATGACGCTGTCGACCGTTCCGAGTGGGGACCGTGCGTATGGATGTCCCGATCCGAACGCTGCATTGGCGACGAGCTGCTCCATCAAGGGCCACTTCGATTCCCATTTCTCGACCGGGAAGCGAGTGGACCAGTTCCGTTCTTCATCTCAGAACTTGTCCTGCTTGCGTCTCACGGACTCTCGATGGAGACTAATTTTCAAAATGAATTCAGAGTGTTGACGCAACTGTCTCCACTATTTACGCGGCACCCCGAACGAACGTCTGTGCTTTTGTAGTATGAGCGAGGCCCGACCCGCACTCGGCGGTCGCCCAATCCGCGCACGGAGCCAACATGATCCGATACCGACTCACACTCAGGATCGGCGTCCTCCTCGCC
>Ga0209237_1000549_pt1 | contig 21577 bp, 18 predicted proteins | sample GraSoi013_1_40cm_2_FD_185820 | JGI IMG/M metagenome (GOLD analysis project Ga0209237, IMG submission 185820) | Grasslands soil microbial communities from the Angelo Coastal Reserve, California, USA - Sample 10_02_2013_1_40cm (SPAdes) (version 2) | ecosystem: Environmental > Terrestrial > Soil >... | reverse complement strand
GTGGATGTCAGGTTCTAGTCGACCTGGCTGCCTCCGACAGTCGCTCCATACAAGCACGGGAGAGGATCTGCCCTTCGAGCCCGCCGCAGACGTCGCGGAGTAGCGGCGGTCTGCCGCGGGAAGGCATACTTCACGAATGGAGCCCCTTCCAGCGCCATCCGCCAAGCGCAGCTGGCCGTTGCTGGTGCTGGGTGCGTGCGCCTTCGTTCCTGGTTTCGGGATCTTCTTCGGGGCTGCAGCCGTCACCTGGGGCCTCGTCTCCGATCGGCCGCGGGCGAAATGGGGAGTCCTTCTAGGCGGAGCGGGTGCGCTCCTCAACTTGGTGGGGGGCGCCGTGCTGGTCGGGCGGTTCGAGCACACGTCCGTGGTCGAGCGATCACGCATCGAGATGACGCGGCGCGACCTCGGGGCCGTGGTGCTGGAGCTGGAGCGCTATCGCGAACGCACGGGCAGATACCCCGCCACTCTCCAGCAGCTGGTCGGCCAGCCGATTCCCCTCCGGCTGCTCAACATCTACGACCAGACGGCGGGCATCTTCGTGTTCCCTCGCGTCTACGAGTATCACCTGGAGCAGGACGGGAACAGCTACGATCTCTTCGCGCTCGGACCCGACGGCAAGCCGGGCACCGCTGACGACGTCCGCCCCGCACTTCCCGATTCCCTGTTGCGAGGCACCGGGTACCGCCCGGTGCGCTGAGCGTGCCCCCAGCACGCGTAAGTATTTCATGACGCTCGATATACGCTTGATTACATTTCCTTAGTGAGCGAGTTCGTCTTCGGCACGCACAACGCCGCGTTCGTGCAGGTCATGTATGAGCAATACCTGCGCGATCCCGCCTCGGTTGGAGAAGAGTGGCGGAACCTCTTCGACAACGGGAAGTCTGCCGATCTCCCGGTGATCCCAACAAGCCGCGAGGAAGTGCTGTCGGGAGGCGGGATGCGGGATGCGGGAAGCGTCCCCACCACCGCCCCTACGCATCCCGCATCTCCCATCCCGCCTCCCGGCCTCTCGCCCATCACCGGTCCGGCTGCGCGGTTGGTTCAGAACATGACCGACAGTCTGTCGGTGCCGACTGCGACCTCGTTCCGCGAGATCACCGTCGACGTGCTGGACGCGCGGCGGCGAGAGCTGAACGCGCAGCTGGCCGCCGCGGGCAAGAAAATCTCCTACACGCACCTGATCGGATACGCGATCACCCGGGCGGCGCGCGAGCTCCCCGTCATGACGCACGCGTTCCAGGACGTCGACGGGAAGCCGTACCGCTTCGATCCGCGCGGGGTGAACCTCGGCCTCGCGGTGGACGTGGAGAAGAAGGACCGCAGCCACGCCCTGGTCGTCCCGGTCATCAAGCACGCCGAGGGCATGGACTTCGCGACGTTCCACGCGACGTACGAGACACTGGTCGATAAGGCGCGCACCAACAAGCTCGTCCCCGACGACTTCGCGGGCGCCACGATCACCCTGACGAACCCGGGGACCATCGGAACCGTCGCCTCGGTGCCGCGCCTCATGAAGGGCCAAGGCTCGATCATCGCGACCGGCGCGATCCGCACGATCGGCGGGGCGAAGGTCATGACGATCACTTCGACCTACGACCACCGAATCATTCAGGGGGCGGAGTCGGGAAACTTCCTGAGACGGCTCGATGGCCTGCTGCAGGGCGAGGATAACTTCTACGGTGCGGTGTTTGAGAGTCTGGGTGTGGGAGCAGGGAGCGGGGAGCAGGGAGCGGTTCGTGCAGCGGCGCCTCCTGCTCCCAGCTCCCGGCTCCCTGCTCCCGATGAGTTGAAGCACGTCGCCGCGGCCATGGCCCTGGTCAAAGCCATCCGCAACTTCGGTCACCTCGCCGCTCGCCTCGATCCGCTCGGCTCCGAGCCGCCGGGCGACCCGGCGCTCGATCCCGGCCCGCTCGGGCTCACCCCCGAGATCATGGCCCGCATCCCGGCCGACCTGCTGCGGATCTACGTGCCCGGGCGCACCCTCGCCGAGGCATACCCGAAGCTGCAGGAGACGTATTGCGGCACGATCGCGTACGAGGTCGAGCACATCGGCAGCCACCAGGAGCGCGTGTGGCTGCGCCAGGTGATCGAATCGGGGGACCACAAGAAACCGCTCGCGCCGGAGATGAAGCGCAAGCTGCTCGCGCGGCTCACGGCGGTCGAGACGCTCGAGCGCTTCCTGCACAAGGCGTATCTCGGGCAGAAGCGCTTCTCCATCGAAGGACTCGACGCGCTCGTGCCGATGCTCGACCAGACGGTCGAGCTCGCCGGGACGAGCGGAGCCCGCCGGGTGGTGCTGGGCATGGCCCACCGCGGTCGGTTGAACGTGCTGGCCCACATCGTGGGACTTCCTTACGAGACCATCTTTGCGGAGTTCGAAGGCGGGCGACACGTGGAGGGGACGCTCACGCCCGAAGGCGGCACCGGCGACGTGAAGTATCACCACGGCGCGGACGGCGTGTACCAGACCGCCGCCGGGAAGCCCGTGAACATCACGCTCACCCCGAACCCGAGCCATCTCGAAGCGGTGAACCCGGTGGTAGAAGGGCGGGCCCGCGCCAATCAGACGAATCGCCGCGGCAAGGACGCGATCCACGACGGCACGGTGGCGCTCCCCCTGCTGATCCACGGCGACGCATCGTTCGCCGCGCAGGGCGTCGTGGCCGAGACGTTCAACCTGGCGCGCCTCAAGGGCTACACCACCGGGGGCACCATCCATCTGATCGGGAACAACCAGCTCGGCTTCACCACCGATCCGAAGGAAGGACGCTCCACCGACTACTCGAGCGACCTCGCCAAAGGCTTCGATGCGCCGATCATCCACGTCAACGCGGACGACGTGGAGGCGTGCCTCGCCGCGGCGCGGCTCGCGATGCTGTATCGCGACAAGTTCCACGGCGACGTGGTGATCGATGTCGTAGGCTACCGGCGCTGGGGTCACAACGAAGGCGACGAGCCGGCCTACACGCAGCCGGTGATGTACGAGCGGATCAAGCAGACGCCCACGGCACGCCAGCGCTACGCCGACCAGCTGGCGCGCGAGGGGGTGGTGGATGCCGCGCAGGCGGCCACGGAGGCGGAGCAGGTCTATCAGCGGCTCACGGAGATCCAGCAATCGCTCAAGGCGCACCTGCGCGAGGCGGGAGCGGGGGAAGAGCCGCAACGCATCTCGGCCGGCCAACCCGCGCTCGCGGAGCCCGATACGGCCGTGTCTGCTCCGCTGCTCACGACGCTGAACGAGCAGCTGCTGCTCGTGCCCGACGGCTTTACGATCAATCCCAAGCTCCAGAAGCAGCTGGAGCGGCGCCGCCCCGCGCTCACCGAGGGTCAGATCGAGTGGGCCCACGCGGAGGCCCTGGCGTTCGCATCGCTCCTCGCCGAGGGAACGGCGATCCGGCTCACGGGCCAGGACACGGAGCGCGGCACGTTCAGCCAGCGACACCTCGTGCTGCACGACGCGCGGGACGGCCGCCGCCATGCACCGATCCAGAATCTTCCCGGCGCGCGGGCGCCGTTCGAGCTGCACAACAGCCCGCTCTCCGAGTTCGCGTGTCTGGGCTTCGAGTACGGCTACGCCGCCGCGGCGCCCGAGACCCTGGTCCTGTGGGAGGCCCAGTTCGGCGACTTCACCAACGGCGGCGAAGTGATCATCGATCAGTTCATCATCGCCGGGCTCGCCAAGTGGGGGCAGACGTCCCGCCTCACGCTGCTCTTACCGCACGGCTACGAGGGTCAAGGACCCGAGCACTCGAGCGCCCGGATCGAGCGCTTCCTGGCACTCGGCGCCGATGGCAACATCCGCATCGCCAACTGCACGACGCCGGCGCAGTACTTCCACCTGTTGCGGCGCCAGGCGCGCCACCCCGAGCTGCGGCCGCTGGTGTTGTTCACACCCAAGAGCCTGCTGCGCCTGCCGCAGGCGAGCTCGCGGCTCGAAGACCTCACCACTGGACGGTTCAGCCCCGTGCTCGACGACGCGACGGCGGCGGACCGTCGCGACGCTGTGCGCCGGCTCATCCTGTGCAGCGGCAAGGTGTATTACGATCTCACACTCGCGCCCGCGCGGGCCCAGGCCACCCAGGTGGCGATCGGTCGGGTGGAGCTCTTGTATCCGTTCCCCAGCGAGGAGCTGGCGACGCTGATCCGCGGGTATCCCAACCTGCGGGAGATCGTGTGGGTGCAGGAGGAGCCGCGCAATATGGGACCGCAGAAGTTCATGTTGCCGCAGCTCCGCGAGCTCGTTGGCCCCGACGTGACCGTGCGCGACATCGGGCGCCCGGAGCGCTCGAGCCCGGCCGAAGGGTATCCCGCCGCGCACCAAGCCGAGCAGGCAAGGATCGTAGCGGCCGCATTGAGCGTCTGACGGCTCCGGCCGGCCACTCTACCTTCCGGCCGCACCCACGCTAGTTTGTTGACACATGGCAACCACCACGCCACCGCGGGCCCGACAAGCACGCGAGTCCGTCGTCATCCGCTTCGCTGGAGATTCGGGCGACGGGATGCAGGTCACCGGCTCGCGCTTTACGGTGGAAGCAGCCCTTGCCGGAAACGACCTCACCACCTTCCCCGATTTCCCCGCCGAAATCCGCGCCCCGGCCGGAACGACGTACGGTGTATCGGCCTTCCAGATCCACTTCGGTGGCGTGGACGTCACGACCCCGGGCGACGAGGTAGACGTGCTCGTGGCCATGAACCCGGCCGCGCTCAAGGTGGACCTGAAGGATCTGCGCCGCGGGGGCACGATCGTCGTGGACACCGGCGCGTTCTCCGAGCGCAACCTCGCCAAAGCGGGGTTCCCGGCCAACCCGATCGAAGACGGCTCGCTCGCTCAGTATCAGGTGCTCACGGTGGACATCACGCGGCTCACGGCGGAGGCCGTCAAGGACCTGGGCCTCTCGACTCGGGAGGCCCACCGCTGCCGCAACATGTGGGCGCTCGGTCTGATGCTGTGGATGTACGGCCGCGATCGACAGGTGACGACCGATTGGCTCCGGCGCAAGTTCGCCGACCGTCCCGAGCTCGCTCAGGCCAATGTGGCGGCCCTGAATGCCGGCCACGCATTCGGCGAGACGGCCGAGATGTCGGAGCACCTCGTGGGCTATACGGTGGCGAAGGCACCGGTCGAGCCGGGACGCTACCGCGCCGTGAGTGGCACGGAGGCGATCGCCTGGGGATTGATCGCCGGCATGCGCGCGGCGGGGCTTCAGAAGATGATCTTTGCGGGCTACCCGATCACGCCCGCCTCCCTGCTGCTCCACACGCTGGCGAACCTCAAGGCGCACGGCGTGATCACGTTCCAGGCAGAGGACGAGATCGCCGCGATCGGCGCCGTGATCGGCGCCGCCTATGCGGGAGCGCTCGGCGTGACGTCGAGCTCCGGCCCCGGAATGGCGCTCAAGACCGAAATGCTCGGCCTCGCGATCGCCACCGAGCTTCCGCTCGTGGTGGTCAACTCCCAGCGCGCCGGTCCCTCCACCGGCATGCCCACCAAGGCCGAGCAGTCCGATCTGTTCCAGGCCGTGCACGGGCGCAATGCAGACGCGCCGCTCGCGGTGATCGCCCCCGCGACGGCAAGCGACTGCTTCGAGGTCGCAATCGAAGCGGTGCGGATCGCCACGAAGTACATGACTCCCGTGATCCTGCTTTCGGACGCTTACCTGGCTCATGCCGCCGAACCGTGGCGCCTCCCCGACCCGTCGACGCTGCCCCGGTTCCCCGTCCACTTCCGCACCGACCCCGCGGGCTTCCACCCGTTCGTCCGCGACCCGGTGACCCTGGCGCGTGCGTGGGCCGTGCCAGGCACATCCGGCCTCGAGCACCGCATCGGCGGGCTCGAGAAGGACTACGATACGGGGCACATTTCCTACGATCCGGAGAACCACGCCCGGATGACCCGCACCCGCGCGGCGAAGATCGCCGGGATCGCGAACGACATCCCACCGCAACGGGCGGCGCTGGGCGCCGATCACGGCGCCGTCGCCGTGGTGGGCTGGGGCTCGACGTACGGCGCGATTCAGCAAGCGGTCCGCGAAGCGCGGGAGGACGGGATCGACGTCTCGCACATCCACCTTCGCTATCTGAACCCGTTCCCGTCGAACTTGGGAGACCTGCTCAAGCGGTTCGACCGTGTGCTCGTGCCGGAGATGAATAGCGGGCAGCTCGTGCAGCTCCTGCGGGCATCCTATCTCGTGCCCGCGGAGGGGTTGAACAAAGTGGAAGGGAAACCGTTCAAAGTGGCGGAGATCGTGCAAGCGATCGGGGCCAGGGGGTGAGGTCGAGCCTATGACGGTCACGACGATCACCGACGCGGAGCTCACCCCCAAGGACTACGCGTCGGATCAGGAGGTCCGGTGGTGCCCCGGCTGTGGGGACTACGCGATCCTCAAGGCGGTCCAGAAAGCGCTGGCGGAGCTCGGCGCCCGGCGCGAGCGCACCGTGTTCGTTTCGGGAATCGGCTGTGCGGCCCGGTTCCCGTATTACTTGTCGACGTACGGGTTCCACACCATCCACGGCCGGGCCCCGGCGATCGCCACCGGAATCAAGCTCGCCAATCCCGAGCTCGACGTATGGGTCATCACCGGAGACGGCGACGGCCTCTCGATCGGCGGGAACCACATGCTGCACGTGCTGCGCCGCAACGTGGATCTCCAGATCGTCCTCTTCAACAACGAGATCTACGGGCTCACCAAGGGGCAGTACTCGCCCACCTCGCGGCGCGGGACGCGTTCACCTTCCACACCCCAGGGCTCGATCGAGAACCCCGTATCGCCCTGCGCGTTCGCTCTGGGCGCCGGGGCGCGGTTCGTCGGACGTGCGGTGGACACGCAGCAGGCCGACGTCGTGACGCTGCTGAAGCGCGCTCATGCGCACAAAGGGGCGTCGTTCGTCGAGGTGTTCCAGAACTGCGTCGTCTTCAACGACGGGGTGTTCGACAGCTTCACCGCGAAAACCGCGGCGCCCGACGCGCAGCTGCACCTGGAGCACGGCAAGCCACTGCTCTTCGGACCCAATAAGGAGCGGGGCCTGCGCCTCACGCCCGGGACACTCGCGCTCGAGGTCGTCCCGGTCGGTGATGGCGGCGTGTCGTCGCACGACATCCTGGTGCACGACGAGACCAACCGCACGCTGGCGCACCTGCTGGTCGGGCTCGAGCCCCCGGAGTTCCCCATGGCGCTCGGCGTGCTCTACTGCTCTCCCGCGACGTCGTACGAGGCGGACGTGTACGCACAGGCGCGGGCTGCCGGCTTCGGACGCGACGTCGCCGACCTCGGGGCACTGCTCACGCGCGACGGGACGTGGACGGTCGAGTAACCCTCATCGACGAGCAGGTGATCGTGGCGGCGTTCGCCGCCTGATGCGACTCCTCCCGTTACTGCTCGGTCTTTCTGTCCTCGAGGGCGACGGCGGCTGGTCGGCTGCCGCGCCGCTTCCTGAGCCGATCCAGGAGCTGTCCGCCGCCGTCTTGCACGGTAAGATCTACGTCGCCGGAGGGATCGACCGCACCGGCCAGGCCACCGCGGCCGCGTTCCGCTACGATCCCGCGGCGAACCACTGGGAGCGCATCGCCGACCTCCCTGCCCCGCGCCACCACATGCCGCTCGCCGTCGTGGGCGACACGCTCTATGCCGTGGGTGGGCTCGCGGAGCCAAGCTTCGTGCCCGAGAGCACCCTGTGGCTGTATCGGGAGGATCGAAACCGGTGGGAGCCGCGCGCCCCGCTCCCCGCTCCGCGTGGGGCCTCGGGCGTGGGCGTCGTGAGCGGCAAGCTCGTGGTTGTGGGGGGATGGGGCGCGGGCCGACGCCTGATCACGGCCTCCGCGATCTACGACCCGGCGAGCGATCGCTGGCACGGTGGCGCGCCGATCCCGACGCCCAGGGACCATCTGACTGCCGCGGCTGCCCGCGGTCTCGTGTACGCCATCGGCGGGCGACCGCTCAACCCTGACCGCAACTACGATATCGTGGAAGCGTACGATCCGGCCTCCGACCGCTGGACCCGGCGGTCAGCGATGCCGAGCCGGCGCGGCGGCCTGGCCGCGGCGGTGCTCGACGGTGCGATCCACGTGATCGGCGGCGAAACGCGCGGCTCCGTATTCGCGAACCACGAGGTGTACGACCCCGCGACCGATCGCTGGACCACCGCTTCCGCGCTGCCGGTGGCGCGCCACGGGCTCGCGGCAGCCGCGGTCGGGGGAAAGCTCTACGTGATCGGGGGTGGACCTAAGGCGGGGTTCTCACAGACTGACGCGGTGGACGTGTTCGCGCCCTGAGAGGGCCCGCAGGGTCGCATGAGCGCCTGGAACCACTGAACCCTCCGGCGCATCGCGCTAGACTTAAGGCATGCCGGACCTCCAGGTGGTCCTCCGCTACGTCGTGTTCGCGGCGTTCGCCGCGAGCGTGCTCGTGGCGCTCGCGTCCTGGCTGGTGCGCACCCGGCGCATCTCGCCCTTCGGCGCGCTCGGCCGGACGCTCCGCGCCGCCAGCGACCCACTGATCCGTCCCATCGAAGCGCGCCTCGTGCGGGCCGGCGGCAACCCGGTGCACGCGGGATGGTGGCTCGCCGTCGGGGTGGCGGTCGCCGGGGTCGTGTTCATCACGCTTTGGAACTTGCTGGTGGACACCGCTTACAGCGTGGCGGCCGCGTACACCGAGGGGCCGCGCGGGGCGATGGTGCTCGCGGTCGTCGTGGCGTACAGAATCCTCGTCGCCGCGCTCGTCGTGCGGGTCATCGCGGGGTGGTTCGGCTACTTCCGCTACACGCGGTGGATCCGGCCGGCCTATGCGCTGACGGACTGGCTCGTCGAGCCGATACGCCGCGTGCTCCCGATAGCGGGAGGGTTCGACTGGAGCCCGCTCGCCGCCTGGCTCGTGCTGGTGGTGCTGAAGTGGGTACTGCTCAGCATCCTCGTGGGATGAAGGGGACCAGCGTGAAAGACGCGATCATCAGACGATTCGACCGGCCCGACGAGACGCGCAGCTTCGAGAAGGGAAAGTTCGATCTCGTCAGGATCGGCGCCCTCGCCGTCGGGCGCGCCAGCTATGACCCGGGGTGGAAGTGGTCCACGCACGTCGGCCCAATCGTGGGGACCAAGAGCTGTCAGGTCGAGCACGTCGGGCTCGTCGTCTCGGGACGGTGCCGGGTCGTCATGGACGACGGCAAGGCCTTCTCCCTCGGGCCCGGCGACCTGTTCCACATCGCGCCGGGTCACGACAGCTGGGTCGAGGGCACCGAGCCGTACGTGTCGCTGCATTTCCTCGGTGCGGACCAGTATGCTAAGTAGCTCTGACTGAGCTCTTGAACACCCGGAACAAATAGTAGAGCGACGGCAGCAACACCACTGCGCCCAACGCCAGTGCGCCCAGCACGAGCCGCAGCGTAGCCGCGGGGGCGGCGGCGCCCGCGATCGAGAGATCGGGCGGCAGGATGTAGGGATACTGGCTCAGCGCCCAGCCCCACAGAATGAGCGACACCTGCGTCACGGCCGCCGCGCGCGCCACCCGCCACCGGCGAACCCACAGCGCGGCGAGCGCCGTGATGGCCGCCGCCGCGGTGAGCAAGTGCAGTGGGAGCGCCCAGGCCGCGAAGATGAGCCCGTCGCGCACGCGGGGCGCGCCGTTGAGGGAGAAAAGCAGCGCCATCACCGCTGCCAGAAACAGCCCCAGGCCCGCCGCCAGCGCGCGGCGGCGGAAGTCTTCTTGTAGCTCCCGCTCCTGGGCTTCGAGCGTTAAGTACACGGCCGCCAGGAACGCGAACGTGATCAGCGCGAACAGTCCGACCGAGAGCGGGAACGGGTTGAGCCAAGGTGCCACGTAGATCGCGTAGAACCCGTCTCCCTTCGCCCCTCTGGCCTCGCCGAGAGCTCCCGACGCGATCGTTCCCGCGGTGGTGCCGAGCAAGAAAGGGGTAATGAGGCTCGCGATCGCAAATACCACACCCCAATGGCGTTGCTCTTCGTCCGCCCCGTAGCGCCAGAACGTGAACGCGGACCCGCGCAGCACGATGCCGATCAACACGAGCGAGAGCGGGATGTGCAGCAGCGTGCCGAGCCGCGCGAACGCCGGCGGAAAGCAGGTCAAGAGCAGCACGATCGCGAGGATCAGCCACACATGATTGGCCTCCCACACCGGGCCGATCGCCTCGGCGATGAGCTCGCGCTGACGCTCTCGACGAGGGCCTAGCGCAAGGAGGTCCCACACACCACCGCCGAAATCGGCGCCGCCCAGCACCGCATAGGCGTTGAGCGCGACGAATACGATTCCGGCCAGAATGTCCGCCAGCGTCACGTGCTGCTCCCCGCTCCCCGCTCCCCGCTCCCTGGCGGCATGTAGAACCCTCGCCATTCCGGTACCGCCGGACTGCGGATGATGTGTCGGTACAGGAGCCAGACGACAATCACGCCGAGGAAGCAATAGAGCAGAGTGAAGGTGACAAAGGGCACGACCAACCCCGGCATCGGCGTGACGGCGTCCTGCGTCTTCAAGACGCCGTAGATCACCCACGGCTGGCGGCCCAGCTCGGTGACCATCCACCCCGCCTCGACGGCGATGAAGCCCATGGGCGTGGCGAGCGCGACTGCCCGCAGGAGCCAGCGATTGTGCGCCAGGTCCGCGCGCCGCCAGGCAAGCCATGCGGCCCACAGCGCCACGAGCGCGAGATAGGTGCCGGCTGCGACCATGACTCGAAACGAGACATAAACCGCCGGGACGTTCGGCCACTCGGCCCGTGGCACCGCGTCGAGCCCCTGGACCACCGCGTGCGGATCGTGGAAGGCGAGCAGCGAGAGGGCGTACGGAATCTCGACTGCGAACCGTGTCTCCTGCACTGCGACGTCGGGCCAGCCGACGAGCGTGAGAGACGCGTCGGGTTGCGTGCGGAACAGCGCCTCCGCCGCGGCGAGCTTCACGGGCTGGTGGACGGCGATGTGGCGGGCGGACAGGTCACCGGAGAGCGGCTGGAGCACGGCCGCCGGGGCAGCGACGAGCAGCGCGATCTCGAGCGCCCGGCGATGGAACGCGTTGGCCGGATCTTTGAGGAGCAGGAACGCGTGGATGCCGGCCACCGCGAACCCGGTGGCGGCGTACGCCGCGAGCGTCATGTGCAGCGTTTGCGACACCGCCGCCGCGTTGGCCATCGCCGCGATCGGGTCGACGTTCACCGCCTGCCCGTTGACGAGCTCGAACCCCGTGGGCGCGTTCATCCAGGCGTTCGCGATGACGACGAAGACACCGGACGCCACTCCACTCACGGCCACGGCCACCCCGGCCCAGAGGTGCGCCCGCGCCGAGATGCGGTCCCACCCGTACAGGTAAATGCCCAGGAAGATCGCCTCGGTGAAGAACGCGAACCCCTCGAGCGAGAATGGCATCCCGATGATCGGACCAGCGAACGCCATGAACCTCGGCCACAGGAGCCCGAGCTCGAACGACAGCACCGTGCCGGACACCGCGCCCACGGCGAACAGGATCGCCGTCCCCTTCGCCCAGCGCTTGGCGAGATCGAGATAGATGGCGTGTCCCGTCACCTGCCAGCGCCGCTCGGCCAGCACCATCATGAGCGGCATGGCAATCCCGATGACGGCAAACACGATGTGAAAGGCGAGCGAGACCGCCATCTGTGAGCGGGCGGCCAGGAGGTCGGACATGAAAGGCAAGATGGGGGAGGTTCGGGAGGTTCGGGAGGTTGGGGGAGGCTGATCGCGTACGGAGCAACCTCCTCTAACCTCCTCTAACCTCCCCTAACCTCCCCTAACCTTCCCCCTCAAGGTAGATTGCATCCTACAATTGTCTCTCGTGGCGATTTGCGGCCTATTGCAGCCACGTTAAACAAGTCGCTAAAACGCCAGCCCGTTTGGCGACTGCTCGGCCAAGCGGGCCTTGCGTTTACGGATACTGGATGACCATCACGCTGCGCGATCTCTTGAACGACGGCAAAGTCCACGTCCTCGACGGGGCGATGGGCACCATGCTGTACTCGAAGGGCTTCTTCCTCAACGTCTGCTATGACGAGCTGAACCTGAAGCAGCCGAAGCTCGTGCAGGAAGTGCACGAGGCCTACGTCCGGGCCGGCGCCGAAATCCTCGAGACCAACACCTTCGGCGCGAACCCCGTGAAGCTGGGCAGCTACGGACTCGCCGACGACACCGAGAAGATCAACCAGGCCGCGGCCGAGCTGGCCCGTCGGGCGGCCGCGGGACGGGCGAGCGTCGCGGGCGCGATCGGGCCCCTGGGAGTGCGCATCGAGCCGTTCGGACCGACCTCGCGCGAGGAGGCGTTCGCGCACTTCCAGCGCCAGGTACGAGGCCTCAGCGCCGGCGGGGTGGACGGATTCATCCTGGAGACGTTCTCCGACGTGGACGAGATCCACGAGGCGTTGCGCGCGGTGCGGAGCCTGTCCGACCTGCCCGTGATCGCTCAGATGACGATCGGCGACGACGGGCTCACGCACTACGGCACGGGCCCCGAGACGTTCGCGAAGCAGCTCACGGCGTGGGGCGCGGATGCGGTGGGCGTGAACTGCTCCGTCGGTCCCGCCGGCGTGCTCGAAGCCGTGGAAAAGCTGGTGAAGGCAACCGACCGCCCGATCTCCGCGGTCCCCAACGCCGGCCTCCCCAAGGACGTCGGCGACCGAAAGATCTACCTCGCGTCGCCGGAGTATATGGCGAGCTACGCGCGGCGGATGATCGAGGCGGGCGCACGCATCGTGGGCGGTTGCTGCGGCACCACGCCCGAGCACATCAAGAAGATCCGCGACTACGTCGCGAGCGTCGTGCCGCGACACCAGCCCGCGGTGGTGTCGCGCGAGACGGTCACGGCGCCCGCGGGCGTGGTAGAGGTGCCGCTGTCGGCCCGCTCGTGCTGGGGCGCGAAGCTGGCCAGGGGTGAGCTCGTGACGAGCGTCGAGATCGTTCCGCCCAGAGGCGTGGACCCTGCGCCAATGCTCGAACAGTGCCGGGCGCTCAAGGCAGCGGGCGTGGACGCGGTGAATGTCCCCGACGGGCCGCGGGCCCAGAGCCGCATGGGCGTGCTCCCGTCCGCGATCCTGATTCAGAAGGAGGTGGGGATCGAGACCGTCATCCACTACTGCTGCCGGGATCGCAACCTGCTCGGGATGCTGTCGGACATCCTCGGCGCGCACGCCGCTGGGTTGCGCAACATCCTGATCATCACCGGCGATCCGCCCAAGATGGGCCCCTACCCCGAGGCCACGGCGGTATTCGACATCGACTCCATCGGCCTCACGAACCTGGTGTATCGCCTGAATCACGGGCTCGACCCGGGAAACAACCCGATCGGGGCGCCGACCCAGTGGGCCATCGGCGTGGGCGTGAACCCCGGCGCCGTGGACCTGGACCGCGAGCTGTCGCGCTTCGCCTGGAAGGTGGACGCGGGAGCGGAGTTCGCCGTGACTCAGCCGGTGTTCGATCCCAGCCAGCTCGAGGCGTTCCTCGCGCGCGTCGGGCAGTTTAAGATCCCGATCGTGGCGGGGATCTGGCCGCTGCTGTCGTTGCGGAACGCCGAGTTCCTCGCCAATGAGGTGCCGGGGATCTCGGTGCCGGAGTCGGTGCTCGCAAGAATGCGGAAGGCTCAGGACAAGGGCAAAGAGGCGGCGCTCGCCGAAGGCGTGAAGATCGCGCGGGAGATGTTTCAGCAGGTGAAGGGCACGGTGCAGGGGGTGCAGGTGAGCGCGCCGTTCGGGCGGGTGGAGGTGGCGCTCGAGGTGTTCGGGTAGCCCATGTTCGTCGGCCACTACGGCGTGAGCTTCGCCGCGAAGCGCGGCGACCGGACCATCCCGTTGTGGGTCCTGTTCGTCGCAGTGCAGCTGCTCGACGTGTTCTGGAGCCTGTTCGTCTTTTTCGGCATCGAGAAGGTGCGCATCGTCCCGGGGATTACAGCGTCGAATCCGCTCGATCTCTACTACATGCCCTACACCCACAGCCTCGTCGCCGCACTGCTGTGGTCGCTCGGCGCATACGTCGCCTATCGCGCGATCCGCGCCTTCGGGGCGTCGCACCGCGCGGCACTGCTCGTGGCGCTCGCCGTGTTCTCGCACTGGGTGCTCGACCTCGTGGTGCACCGCCCCGGCCTGCCGCTCTACGACAACGTGGCGAAGGTCGGGCTTGGTCTCTGGAACTACCCCGCCCCGGCGTTCCTGCTCGAGGTCGCGGTGCTGTTCGGCGGGATGTTCCTGTATCTGCGGTCCACCACGGCGACGACCCGCCTCGGCCGGTACGGCATGCCGGTGTTCGGCGTGGTGATGCTCGCCGTCCAGGCGTTCGTGTTCTTCGGCCCGCCGCCGTCGAGCGATCAGGCGGCCGCAGGTACGGCATTCGGCTCATACCTGCTGTTCGCCGCGGTCGCCGGCTGGCTCGAGCGCCGGCGGGTCTGAGGTTGCTGACCGGAATTGTTGCGCAGACGCACCCTTGCCGCCGCGCCTCGGGCGCTCCACTTTGCAAAAGGCCCGTCGTCGCTCGATGCGGCCGGATCCCTAGCGTGCACATGCCGTCGCGCATTGCTACTACTTGGCTGCAGGCGCTCGTTCTGACGCTGCCCGGCTTCGCGACGCCCGCGCGCGCGCAGCAGCCTCCGCTCGCCCGCGTTATCCATCGAACCACGCTCGACAACGGGCTCGACATCGTCGTTGCCGAGAACCACGCCGTCCCGCTCGCGACCGTGCTGGTCGCCGTGCGGAACGGGGCGTTCACCCAGGAGCCTGCCGAGCGGGGGCTCGCGCACCTGTACGAGCACGTCCTGTTCCGCTCGTACAAGGGCGACCCGAACGCGTTTGGGAGAGCAGCCGGCCGGCTTAATGCGGCGTCCAACGGTTTCACCTCTAGTGAAGTAGTGTCCTACTTCCTGATGGTCCCGTCGCAGAACCTAGACGGCGCGATCGACCTGATGGCGGGCTTGTTCCAAGATGCCCGCTTTTCGAATCAGGACCTCAAAGAAGAGCGCCCCGTCGTCCTCAACGAGCTGCAGCGTCACGCGTCGGACCCCGAAGATCGGCTCGGACGACAGGTTGCACAGGCGCTGTGGGGAAGTTCGTGGAGCCGGAAGGACGCAAGCGGCGACAGCGTGACCCTCGCCGGCATCACCCTCGATCACCTGAAGGCGACATACAGCCGCTACTACGTCCCCAACAACGCAGCACTCATCGTGACCGGCGACGTCGTGACTGAGCGGGTGTTCGAACACGCTCGAGAACAGTTCCGAGACTGGAAGCGCGGACCCGACCCGTTCGCGGATCGGCCAATCCCCCCCATTGCCCCGCGCGCGACGAACGGCGTGGTGATGCTGGCCTTGGACGTCCGGGACGTCACGATCCGCATCGCGCTGCAGGGACCGAGCGTCGGGCAGGATACCGGGGCGACCTACGCGGCCGACGCCCTGTTCGACCTGCTCAACGACCCCACGTCCGGCTTTCAGCAACGGCTCGTCACGAATGGACCGTTCGAATCGGTAACCGGCACCTACTACACCTTGAGTCATAGCGGACCGATCGAGATCGTGGGCAAGACGTCACCCGAGCGTGCCCAGGACGCTCTGGTCCGGCTGCTGAACGAGCTCGAGACGCTCGACGTGCTGGAGGGGGTGAGCGACGAGGACCTCGCGATCGCGAAGAAGCACCGTGAGGTGCAGTCGGCGCTCACACGCGAGCGGATCGCGGGACTTGCACCCGCGCTCGCCCAATGGTGGAGCAGTGCCGGGCTCGACTATCACCTGGCCTACGACGGCCGCATGGCCGCCCAGACCATCGATGATCTGCGGCGGTTTGCCGGCACGTACGTGGTAGGGCGGCCGCGCGTGATCGGCGTGCTCGCGCCGCCGGAGACCACGGATCGGCTCGCCGCCTGGCTGCGCCACCCCGCGGCGCGGAGCGGCCCGTGAACGTCGCCCGCCGACCGCGCGCCGCGTGCCTCCTCGCGCTGGTTCCGCTGATGCTCGCCGGTGCCCGGAGTCCGGGGCACGCGCCGTCCGGCAGCGTGGCAGACACGCTGACCACCGCCTACGACGTCGCGGGCATTCGGGTCCTGCAGCGCCGCACGGAGAGCAGCGACATCGTCGCGATGCGCCTCTACCTGCTTGGCGGGACGCGCCAGATTACGGAGCGCACCGCCGGCATCGAGCCCCTGATGTTGCGTGCCGCGGCATACCACGGCGGGCGCGCGTTGGACCGCACGGGAAGCGTCGTCGCGCTCGAGCCGGAGGCAGACTGGACTGTGTACGGGTTCACCGGCCTGGTTGAGGATCTCGACGCGACCTGGCGGGCATTCGTCGATCGGCTGGTGCAGCCCGAGCTTTCCGACGAGGCCGTCGCAGGCGCCCGCCGCCGGCTCCTCACCCAGGCCCGTCGCCGCTATACCGAGCCCGATCAACGACTCCGCGTGATCGCCATGCGAGCGCTGTTCCGCGACCACCCATACGCACTCGATCCCGAGGGAACCGAAGCCTCTCTCGCCGCGCTCACCGCCGAGGACGTCCGGGCCTACGCCCGGGACCAGCTCGTCACGTCGCGCATGTTGCTCGCCGTCGTCGGCGCCGTGACGCGCGCCCACGTCGAGTCGCTCGTGACCGCCACGTTGGGCCGCCTGCCGCGCGGCGACTACCGCTGGACCTTACCCCCGGCGCCGCGCAAGCACACCCCGGGATGGCTGATCGAGAACCGGGATCTGCCGACCGCCTACATTCTCGGCCTATTCCCCGGTCCGCCGCCGACGGCGGGCCAGGCGTACTGGGCGTTTCGCGTCGCCACCGCTGTGCTCTCCGGTCAGATCGGCTACCACATTCGTGCGGAGCACAGCCTGTCCTACGCCGCGTTCGCGCCGTTTTACGACCAGGCGATCCCCGTGGGCGGCACGTACGTCAGCACACCCAAGCCTGACGAGGCACTCGCGCTCATCCATCAGGCGATCCGCGAAATCGCCACGCGGCGGTTCAGTGGGTACTCGCTCGGGAGATTCATCGACGGTTATCGCTTCGACTATCTGGTGAACAATGCCACGGCTGAGGCGCAGGCGGACTTCCTCGCCCGCGCCGAGCTCTACCTCGGCAGCTTCCGCAAAGGTGAGGAGTCCCTGCAGCTCCTGCACCGCGTTCTCCCCGAAGACCTCGCGCCGGTCGTGTATGCGCACATGGGGAACATCCACTACGCCTACCTGGGCGACACGACCCGAATGCACGGGCAGTGGTGAGCCGGCTCTTCGGCGCTTGCTTGTGTCGGGCGGTCCGAGCGCTCATACTCCATCCTCGATACATACCGGAGGCGGCACATGCGGACACTGCTTTGCACCGCCATCGTCCTGGCTGCGTGCGCACCGGGTGATAGGTCGCGCGCCTCGACGTCCGCCGGGCCGGCGCACAAGTATGCCGGGACCTGGGAAGGCCGGTCGTTCCGGAGCGCGTCGGACACCGGGACGCCGTGGCGCATCGTGACCGCCGTCGCGTCGGATGGCTCGCTGCGCGGGACGATGACGTACACCTCGGTCACCGCACCCCCGGTGCCGATCCGCGCGCGGGACGTCAGCGACAGCGCCGTCGTCAGCGAGCTGGGGCCCTATCGCAGCATCGCGGCGAACGCGGACGTCGTGACGACCACCACCGGCAAGCTGCGGGGTGATTCGCTCAACGGCACCTTCGAGATGCGGCCCGCGGGCGGCGGGACCGTGATCATGAGCGGCAACTTCCGCTCCAAGCGGGTCGTACCGTAACGGAGCGACGCGCGCGCCTCGCCCTCACCGCCGTGCTCGCGGTGTACGGCGGGTTCCTGATTCTCAACCCCGGCCACTACGGCTGGCTCGACAGCCTCGACCTCGCGATCCACGAGTTCGGGCATCCCCTGTTCGGTGTGTTCGGAGAGTTCATCGGCTTCCTCGGCGGCACGCTGATGCAGCTTCTCATGCCGGCGATCTTCGTGGCGTACTTCTGGCGGCAGGGCGACCGGCATGCCTCGATGGTCGCGCTCTGGTGGGTGGCCCAGAACCTCTGGAACGTCTCGGTCTACGTGCAGGACGCCCGCGCCGAGCAGCTGCCGCTGGTGGGCGGCGGCGAGCACGACTGGAACTACCTGCTCGGCACCCTCGGACTCCTGAACCAGGATCAGCTCATCGGCGGTGCCGTGCGGTTGGCCGGCGTGCTGGTGTATGCGTGGTCCTGCCTGCGAGGCTGGACCTACGCTGGCGAGCAGACCGAGGCATCGTAGCTTAGCCCCGACCTCAAGGAGCGCTCATGCCGACCGCCAACATCAACATTCTCGCCGTCCTCGTCGCCGCGGTCCTGACCTTCGTCCTCGGCGCCGTCTGGTACTCCCCCGTCCTGTTCGCCAAGCAATGGATGGCGGCTCAGGGGTACACGCCCGAGAAGCTGGAAGAGATGAAGCGCAGGGGAGTGACCCGGGCCTACGCCGTCTCGGTGCTGTGCTATTTGGTGACCGCCTATGTCATGGCGCTGCTCGCCTCGTACACGAATTCGACCACCCTGGCGCAAGGGCTGTGGCTCGGCTTTCTCTCGTGGCTCGGGTTCGCCGCCACGGTCGGGCTCACCGCGAACATGTTCTCGGAGAAGCCGATCGCCGCCTGGGTGCTCGACGCGGGCTACCAGCTGTCGTATCTCGTGCTGATGGGCGTGCTGCTGTCGGTGTGGCGCTGAGCAGGTGGCCCAAACCCCTGGCTCCACCCCCACTGCCTCCCGTACCGCGCTCGTCGCCGGCGCGTCGGGGCTGGTCGGCAGTCGGGTGCTGCGGCTGCTGCTCGAGGATCCGGCGTACGCGCGCGTCACGGTGCTCGCCCGTCGCGAGCTGCCGCTATCGCACAAGAAGCTGGAGCAGCGCGTGGTGAGCTTCGATCGCCTGGCCCAGATCGCCGATTTCCCGCGCGTGCATGACGTTTTCTGTTGCCTGGGCACGACCATGAAGCAGGCGGGCTCGCCGGATGCGTTCCGCAAGGTTGACTTCACCTACGTCGTCGAGCTGGCGCGGGTCGCCGTCCGGCACCGCGCCTCGCAGTTCCTCGTGGTGACGGCGGTCGGCGCCGATCCTCAGTCGCGGATTCTCTACAGCCGGGTGAAGGGGGAAGCGGAGGAAGCGGTCCGCCGGCTGCAATTCGAGGGCATGCAGATCTTCCGGCCGTCGCTGCTCGTCGGCGCCCGGGCCCAGAGCCGCCCCGCCGAGCGCGTAGCCGGGCTGCTCAGCATGCTCGTCGCCTGGGCGTTTGTAGGACCGCTGGCCCGGTACCGACCGATCAAGGCCGAGACCGTGGCGCGCGCCATGGTACGGGTTGCCCGTGAGGCGCCGCGCGGTACACACGTGTACGAGTCCGAAGATATCCGCCGGCGCGCCGCCAAGCCGTGAAGTTCCCCCACCCCCTGACGTTGCTGTGCGGCTGCATCCTGCTCGCCGCCGCAGCGAGTCACGTGCTGCCGCCCGGTCAGTACGACCGCCGGGACGATCCGGTCACGGGCCGCAAGGTGGTCGTCGCGGGCACCTATCACGCCGTGGCGGCCCGCCCCGTGGGGCCGTTCCAGGCGCTCGTCGCCATCCCGCGCGGCATGGCCGACGCGGCCGCGGTGATCTTCTTCGTGTTCCTGATCGGCGGTGCGTTCACTGTGGTCGACGAGACCGGGGCGCTGCGGCAGGGCGTGGACTGGCTGGTGCGACGCTTCGGGCATTCCGAGGCGCTCGTTGTTCCCGCAGCCTCACTCGCATTCGCTCTGGGCGGGGTGCTCGACAACATGAAGGAAGAGATCATCGCCCTCGTGCCTGTGATGCTGCTCTTGGCGCGCCGCCTCGGCTATCGGCCGGTCGTCGCCGTCGCCATGAGCCTCGGCGCGGCCGCCGTGGGTGCCGCCTTCAGCCCGATCAACCCGTTCCAGGTAGGAATCGCGCAGCAGCTGGCGCAGCTGCCGTTGCTCTCAGGCTGGCTGTTTCGGATCGCCTTCCTCGCGGCCGCACTCGGCATCTGGATCTGGGGCACGTGGCGCTACGCCGCCCGCACCCGCACTCCGCCGAGCACGCAGCCCGGTTCCACCGGGGGCACGTTGGACGGTCGTCGCGGCGCGGTCCTCACCCTGGTGCTCGTCACGTTCGCCGCCCTCGTGGTCGGGGTGCTGCGGTTCGGCTGGGGGTTCAACGAGATGGCGGCGCTGTTCTTCGCGATGGGCGTAGTCGCTGGGCTCGTGGGCGGGCTGGGCGTGGGCGGCACGGCGGACGCGCTCGTCGCGGGATTCCGGTCCATGGCGTACGCCGCGCTGCTCATCGGTTTCGCACGGGCGATCTTCATCACGCTCGAGGAAGGGCGCATCGTGGACACGATCGTGCACGGTCTGTTCACACCGCTCGCCCAGCTGCCGCTGGCGCTCGCCGCACTCGGGATGATGGTCGTGCACGGCCTGGTCCACGTACCGGTGCCCAGTCCCAGCGGTCACGCCGTGCTCACCCTGCCGATCCTCGTGCCCCTCGCGGACCTGCTCGGGCTGTCGCGCCAGGTCACGGTGCTCGCGTATCAATACGGAGGCGGACTGTGCGAGCTGTTCACACCCACGAACGGCGCGCTGCTCGCGATCCTCGCCGCCGCGCAGGTCCGCTATGAAGACTGGCTCCGGTTCGCCCTACCGCTGCTCCTGACCCTGCTGGCGCTGGGAGCCGGCGCGATCGGACTGGGCGTGGCGATCGGGCTCCAATAGGTTAGGACACCCTTCCATCCGATCCGGAGAACGCATGTCTCGACGTCACCCGATTCGCTTCCCGCCCGTCGCGCTCCTCTTTCCTGTCGTGCTCGGCGCCCAAGCGCCTGCGCGCCGGCACGTGGACGTGCCGGCGGTCGCGCCCCGCGCCGCCGACGTGGCCACGGTGGACGGCATCGTCAAGGCGTACTACGACGTCATCACCGGTCCCGCCGGCCAGCCGCGGCAGTGGTCGCGCGACCGCTCGCTCTACATCGCGGACCTCCGGTTCGTGGCGACGGGGGTCGGAAAACAGGGGCCCTACGCCCGTGTGATGGATCACCAGGCGTTCGTGGACGGCTCCGATTCGAGCATGGTGCACGACGGGTTCTTCGAGCGGGAAGTCCACCGTGTCACCCGGTCGTACGGGAATATCGTGCAGGTGTTCAGCACGTACGAGGAGCGGCGCACGGCGGAGGGGCCGGTGGAAGGGCGCGGCATCAACGCCCTGCAGCTCTTCTGGGACGGGAAGCGGTGGTGGGTCGCGTCGGCGATCTGGTGCGACGAAGATCGGGCGCACCCGATCCCGGCGGAGTATCTCCCCTAGTGACGATGTACCGTCGCCTCGATGGGGCCCGCATCGTGGAGACGCTCGAGCGCCTGCGGCAGCGCATCGGCGAGCGGTTCCCCGGCTCGGGGCTCGAGCGCGTGTCGGGCGATCTGCTCGACGCCGCCAGCGAATCGATGGCGCGCGCGGCGGACCTGCGCCGCCCCAACGTGCCCCTGCGCATCGCCACCTGGGCACTGATTGCGATCATCCTGTTCGTCGCGTTAGAGGCGCTGCTCCACCTGCGACTGGCGCCGCGGTGGGAAGAGTTCGCCGGCTTCCTGCAATCCTCCCAGGCCATTCAGAATGTGGTATTCCT
>Ga0209237_1000548_pt1 | contig 21585 bp, 13 predicted proteins | sample GraSoi013_1_40cm_2_FD_185820 | JGI IMG/M metagenome (GOLD analysis project Ga0209237, IMG submission 185820) | Grasslands soil microbial communities from the Angelo Coastal Reserve, California, USA - Sample 10_02_2013_1_40cm (SPAdes) (version 2) | ecosystem: Environmental > Terrestrial > Soil >... | reverse complement strand
TGCGGATGTCCTCGGAATCTTTATGGCGTGGGAGCTTTTCCTTCCGCTCGCGCCACCGTAGCTCAGCCGGCTAGCGCGGATCCTCCGCCTAACCGCCCTGGACGAAGGCGATCGCGCAAATGCCGCCGTAGCTCAGCCCGGCAGAGCGGCAGTTTCGTATGTGCAGGCGAAGACGCCCGCGCCGAAGGAACTGCAGGTCGGGGGATCGAAGCCCTCCGGCGGCTCCTCCTCTCAACTTAAAGGTATGTCGGTGTGATGTGGAACAATATTCACTTCGCCTCGGAGAGAAACGAGGATGTTCATCGTTCGACTAACTCTACCTTGTCGCAGCTTGCGGCGAGCAAAGCGTCACGGATGTTTTGGGAAACGAACCACGGCTCAAAACCGCCTTCATACGTGAAAACATTGTGTCCATCGACAGCTTGGTGGTTCAGTGCTGGCTTTATCACCCGCCTGGGATTAGATGGGTTGAAGACTGTCCGTCGCCTGTCTAGAGCAGCCAACGGAAGCGGACTAGGGAAATGCACAACGAAGTAGCGGTGTTCCTTGCTACGTTCCGCCGTGATTAGCGCGTCGATCCAATCTACCTCGTCAATCTTAGACTTGTGCGTGTCAATAATTGCTCTCATTCGAGGGGAGCACAGGCGCCACCCTAGGTCGTTCTGTTGATAGTCTGCGGGTTTGCCTCCCGGCATCACAAAGCGGACCGGGGTTCGCGCCCCAATGGGCTTGCCGTCGATTACGAGTGAGTGGTCGAGCCCTTGAGAGGCACGCGCGACTTCAATCGTGGTAGTCGCGTTGTAGTCAAACAACACCTGATAGTACCGCGTTCTCTCGCTCGATGTCGTTAAGACCGTCTCTGTTAGTCGGCGTCAAACCATAAACTTGTAGGTGTTCGCGCAAACGACAAGTTCGTAAACTGCAGGTCGGGGGATCGAAGCCCTCTGGCGGCTCCCCCCTTTTACGGAAGGCGTCGGAGGTTCGAAGGTCTGCGGTGGCTTTTTCGACCGATTGTTTTCCGGGCCGTGCGGCCGATCCGTCTCATTTGACTTCCTGGCGCCGCCAAAGTCGATCGATTCGACCGGGCACAATGAAGAACACCGGATAGAGCACGTAGGCCCCGAGGCTGAGGACGGGGTTGAGGAAGGAGACGAGGATGGCGGCCGCGGAGAAGGCGGGTCCCATGAGCGTCCGACGCCGGGCCAGCCAGATGAACCGGTCGTTGAGGCCCGCTTCCACGAGATGATGATGAAGGGTTGCGTACCACAGAGTCAGGAACATGAAAATCTGGATGGCGAGGAGATTGAGCCCATAGGCCACGATGGTTAGCTGCTCGAAGGGGTGATGTCCGAGAAGCGCCGTCGTAAGCGGGAGCAGACCGACGAAGAGGAGGAAGGTGTTGTTCAGCCAGATGAACGTCCGATCGGTCCGCTTTACGATTTGAAATCCAACATGATGACCGACCCAGAAGACCCCGACGGTGACGAAGCTCAGCGCGTAGGTCAGGACTCCCGTCACGATGTCCTCGAGTGCCGGGAGCTGCTGGTTTGCGGGGCCTGTGATGTACGGGATGGTCAGGCTGAGTCCAAGGACTGTCATCACGGCTCCAAAGATTCCGTCCGTGAGGGCCTCGACCCTTGTCTTCCCGAGTCCGGCAACGGTGCCTGCACGCGCGCTCATGGACCGGCCGCGCCATCGAGCGAGTAGGTAATAAGCTCGGCCCATGGAGACCGTTCGAAGGCCCCGTCGCTTCGGTGGGCGACTGTGTCGGCGCCCTCCCGGATACCTTTATGTCCGAGCCGTTGGCTTGTCCGCCGTATGGTCGGGAAAACCGAGAGTGCCGAGCATGAACTGATGCGAAAAGCTCTGGCCGATTGGTTCACGACCCAGGGGCTCTCGAACGTCAAGACTCCCGCGGATCCGGTCGCCGACATGGTGCCGGATGTTCAAGCGGACTACTTCGCCAAGATCGTGTATGGAGAAGCAAAGCTCTGCGAGGATTTTGCGACACCGGATACGAAAGACGAGTTGCTGAATTATTGTGGGAGCCTTCCGTCCGAATACAAGCTCGTCCTCGGGATTCCGAAGGGCTGCGAGCCCACCGTTCAACGGGCCCTCACGGAGTGGGGGTTCACGCACCGCATCCAGCTCGTGGCGCTCTGACCGTCGAAGTTGCCGAGCCGGAGTGCTCCGCTCCAGAGTCGCGGTCTGAGCGGCCAGGTTTCGAACGAGAATCTGCAGCGTTACTATTCGCATAGGCATCGGTAATCTCACACCTGATAACGCAAGCCAGGTTCGGACAACTCTTCGATCGGTGAACTCCGGTGATGCCGCGACGGCGGTCCTCCCATGGATCGCTGCGTTTGGCGGCAAGGTCGACGTCGTGTTCTACGGCACGACGGCGGCGAGCAAGGACGATCCGACGCCCGTATGGAATACGTACCTCGCCCAGACCACCGACGACGGTTCGCACTTTACCCAGGCGACGGTGTCCGCGCATCCGAACCACATCGGGGTGATCTGCACCTTCGGCACCGGCTGCGCCCGAGGCACGCGGAATCTGCTCGACCTGTTTGAAGTTGCGATCAATCCGTTGAGCGGCAAGGCAGCGATCATCTTCACGGATGATAGGTTGACCACGTACACCCGGAGCGACGGGACGCTCGCTCCATTGCCGCAGGTTGTCGTTGCCCGGGAGTCCTGAGCGCCGGACCGTAGGCCCGGTTCAAGGCTCGCCGCTGGCCGCCACCGACGTCGGCCTCGTCAGCGCAGACTCCACGCGGGATAGCAAGATGTGGAGCCCGGCCGCGAGAGCGAACGAGGGCAGGGTCGCGCCGATCGGGAGCGCAAAGGCCACAATCACGAAATACAGGGCGGCACCCGGAATCCAACTCGCAAAGGCGGACCATCTCCACCGCGGGGCACCCTGAAAGAACTCCCCGGGCGCGTAAGTCCCCCGACGCACCACGAACGAATCCGCGATGACGACCCCCAAGAGGGGCACGAATAAACCGCCGATCAGGAACAGGAACCCTTCGTATCCGCCTCCGATCCCCTCGCCACGGTTCCAGAGGAACGCGGCCCCGGCCATCGCGACGACGGTCGCGGCGGCAATGAACGTCAGCTGGCGTCGCCTCGGCGCCAGATTCTGGAGTGAAACCGCGGTCGAGTAGACGTTCGCGAACGCGTTGTCCGTTTCGTCCACGAGGATAATGAGGAGCGGGAACGCACCCAGGCCAAGTAAGCCGATGACCGCCAGAAAGTTCGGCTGGCCGAGCGCGATTCCGAGCGCCATCAGCCCGGCACCGAGCATGTAGAACACCGTGTTCGCGATCGTGTAGCCCGCGGCGGTCCCGATCAGCGAATCTTTCGAGGATCGCGCGAACCGGTTGTAGTCCGAGATTAGCGGCCACCAAGACACGGGCATCGCAATTACGAGGTCGAGCGCCAGGAGGATCGAAGCGGTCCCCGAGAAGTATTGCGGCGCGTATCGCACGCCCGGGTCGGGTCCTCTCAGGATCAGCGCAATCGCGATCGCGGCTGTCGACGCGTAGACGAGCCAGATCGCGAACTTTTCGAGCCAAGCCCGGATGACCGCGAGGGGGCCTCCGAGGGCAAGCGCCGCGACGACTGCACCGAAAATCGGGATGAAGAGAGCGGCGGTGGACGGCCCGAAAACGTTCCCGACGAGCGTCGCTGCCGCAATCCCCATCACGAGGAGTTCGAATGCCGCCCAACCGAGGAGCTGGAACACGTTCAGCGCCGTCGGGATGTACGACCCTCGTCGGCCGAGGATCGGACGGAGGCTGACCATCGTCGGGACGCCCGCGCGGCTCCCGTGGTGCGCCGCGGCGGCGAGCATCACGCTCCCGAGGACGGAACCGACGAAGGCGACAACCGCGGATTCGGACAGCGTCAGGCCGAACCCGAAGCCGCCGACACCGATGAGGAGCGTCCCCGCCGCGAGAACGAGGAGCCCAACGCCAAGGCTCGACCACAGCACGAAGAGGTCGAAGGTCCGCAAGACCCGCAACGCCGGCGGCACAGGTTCGACACCCCATTCCGGCGGCCTGCGCAGACGGACCATCGGGAGGCCAAAGCCTCCGCGTATATATCGGGTTCGCGAACCGGCCGGCGACAGGTCTATTTCTTGGTCTTCGCGAACTTCTTGTACGAATGCTTGAGCGCCGTGACGAGCGGGAGTTCTCTCCCCGCGAGGAAGTTGATGAGGGCACCTCCTCCCGTGCTCACGTGATCGATCCGATCCGCCAGCCCGAATTGTTCGACCGCGGCGACGGTGTGTCCGCCGCCGACAATTGAGAAGCCGTCCGCCTCCGCGACCGCGGTGAGGAGCTCGCGGGTGCCGACCGAGAATGGCTCGAGTTCGAAGACGCCCGCCGGACCGTTGACGAAGATCGTCTTTGCGCGGCGGATCTCGTCGACGTAATGGGCGATCGTGTCCAGTCCGATGTCGTACACGGGCCATTTCGCCGGGAGATCGGACACCGGGACGGGCTTCCGCACGCCGTCGTCGTTCAGGACCACATCCATGGGCCGCAGGATCCGTCCGGGAAACCGCGCAAGGAGTTCTTTGCACATCGCCCGGTGCGCGTCGTAGTCTTCGACTTCCCGTCGCATGAAGTCCGTCGTCGGCTTACCGGGGTCGATCCCGGCGGCATCGAGGAACAGGTTCGCGACGCCCCCGGACGTCAGGACGCTGTCCACGACGTCATTCTCCAGCATGTGCCGCGCGACCGCGATGGAGTCGTCGGCCTTCACGCCGCCGAGGAGGGCGATCTTCGGCCGCTCGGGCTCCTGGATCGCGCGGCTCAACATGGTCAGCTCGCGCTCCATCACGCGACCCGCGAGGGAGGGCAGCACCTCGCAGAACCCGACGAGGCTCGGCTGCGCCCGGTGGGCCGCGGCGAACGCATCGAGGACGAAGAAATCCGCGTGGGGCGCGAGCCGGCTCACGATGTGGGTCTTCGCCATCTTCTCGAGCTTCGTGTCCGCGAGCGCTTCTTCCTCCGAATAGAAGCGCGTGTTCTCGAGCACGATGACGTCCCCGACGTGCATCGACTCGATCGCCTCGATCGCGGGCCGACCGAAAAGACTCGGCACGTACCGTACGGTGCGTCCCAGGAGTGCGCCGATCCGCTCCGCGTGCACCTCGAGCGTCGTGAAGTCGTCCTTTCCCGGTCGCGACTGGTGTGCGAGCAACGCGACCTTCGCCCCTCGCAGCTCCCGGATCGTGAGCAGGTGCTCCCGGATCCTCGCATCGTTCAGGAGTTCGCCGGTCGCCGGGTCGATCGGAGAGTTGATGTCCACTCGCAGGAGGACCGTGCGGTCCGAGAGGTCAAAATCATCCATCGTGAAGAAGTCCCGGGCCATCGGCATACGACGCAAAATCCCGGAGCATAATAGTCCTTTCGCATCGCGAGTGCGCGTCGACCGCTGCGGCGGATGCCTCACGGTTCTCAAACGAGGAAACTAGGTTGGAACCTTTTTAGAGGGGCCTCGGGAATGGGCCGTCGCCACCGAGGGACCTCTACGCCGCAGGACCTCCTCCTTCCAGAGGGAAAACTCATCCGTACTACGCGGGGCGGTCCCAACGCGCTCAAGCAGCTCCTGCTCGATCTGAAGAAGTACTCGTTCTCGGGCTACGTCCGGACGGTTCGGGGCGGGAGCGGGAAACGGTCCGAGGGAATCGTCCTCCTCCGAGGCGGGAACCCCGAGGCCAGCCTGTACCATCGGGACGGCACACAAGACCGCGGGCGGAGCGCGCTGAAGAAAGTGTGGCAGGACTCGTACGACGAGTCGTGCATCCTGGAGCTCCACGCCCGAGTGGACATGGACGGTTTGGTCAGAGAATATGCGGACTCGATCCTCGAACGGCCCGCGAAGGTCGTCAAGAAGACCAAGATCCCGCAGACGATGGAACGGTCGGAAATCGAGAAGCAGATCCGCGCGTGGAAGGACAAAGGGTACGACGTTTCCTCCGTCGAATCGAACCTGGACGCGGAACCGTCGATCCTCGCGGCGTCCGTCGTCGCGATGCGCGACGGCGTGAAGAAGGCCGAAGCCGTCGGCGAGATGTTGGCCGGCCTCGATGTTTCCGGATTCGAATCCCGAGCCGCGATTCTCCGGGAGAGACTCAAGGACCCCGTGAGACACCCCGACATCGACACGGAGGTCGAGAGCCTCCGGGATGCGGTGGAGAGCCTGCGCCAGATCGAAGCGCGTCGCCAGGTCGAGCTGGAGCGAGGGCGAGACTCGCAAGAGCGCACCAGAAAGGTCCTGGATCTCGTGATGAAACAGCAGCAGGCCCTGCGGCCCGAGGCCGGTCCATACTCGACCGAAGACGTCGCGCGGAAGGTCCTCGAAGAATCGCCGCCCGCGCGGGATGCGGCGACGAATCTCGTCCAGACGTACACGTTCGAGTCGTTCATCGTCGGCGAGAGCAACCGGTTCGCCCACGGCGCCGCGGTCGCGGTCGCGAAGCAGCCGGCCAAGGAGTACAATCCGCTCCTCATCACGTCTGGCCCGGGCCTCGGGAAGACCCATCTCCTCCATGCGATCGGGAACTATGTCGTGTCCCATGCGAAGGAATCGAAAGTGCTGTACCTGACCTGCGAAACGTTCGCGTCGAGCCTCGCCAACGCGAAGGAGGTCGGCACCTTGTCCGCGTTCCGGGAGCGCATGCGCGGCATGGATTGCCTCCTGATCGATGACATCCAGTTCCTGAGTGGCATGCCGGAGGTTCACGAGGAACTGTTCCACACGTTCAATGATTTGCACGACACGCAGAAGCAAATCGTCCTGGCGAGCGACCGCGCCCCGAAGGCGATCCCGAACCTCGATGAGCGCCTGATCTCGCGTTTCGAATCGGGGCTCGTCGCCGGCCTCGAGCCTCCGGACCTCCTGATGCGGGTGACCATCCTCGAGCGTCGCGCCCGCGACGAGAACATCGCCATCGAGGGGGAAGTGCTGACGTGCATCGCGAACCTCGTGGCGAACAACGTCCGAGAGCTCGGTGGGGCCTTCAATCGGGTCGTGGCGTTCTCGTCGTTGATGCATCGCCCGCTCACCCAGGATCTCGCCCGCGAAGTCTTGTCCGGTGCGACCGCGGAACCGACCGCGGAACCGATCCCGCAACCGCTGCATGAGCGGATCGCGGACGAGCGGGCCGACCGTCCGCCGAGCTCGGCGACGGCAACCCACGAACTTACACCAGGCCGCAGCTACCTGATAGAGGAGGAGCGACCCGCACGGGCGTTCCGCCTCTTGACGGATTTCCTCGGTGGCGGGGGCGGCGGCCTGGTCATCACCCGCACGAACCCGAAACGCGTGCGGCAGGCCCACGACTTGCCGACGGAACGCGTCCTATGGCTCACGGACCGCGAGGGCTCTGCAGAGGAGACGATCGCCCCCGCGCTCGAGCGAATCGTCTACGAGATCGAGGACTTCATGGGGAAGCAGACCCGCGGCGCCATCCTCTTGGACGGAATCGAATACCTGGTTTCGAACAGCTCGTTCGACGCCGTGTTGATGTTCGTGCGGCGGCTGTTGGATGCGATTTCCGAGAGCCGCTACGCGTTCATCATCTCGCTCGGGCCCGCGACCTTGAAGGACCAAGAGCTGAAGACGCTCGAGCGAGAGATGGAAGTCATCCGGTATCCGTGATTGTCGAAGGACTTACTCGAGACTACGAACCGCCTTGTGAAATTCGCGGATCTGGCGGAGCGCGTCTCCCCAGGATTCCTGCTTCACGTGGGCGCTCGCGTCCTTGAGGATTCCAATGGGTCGGGAGAGGTCGTTGCCTCGCACCTTCAAGTCCAGCAGTTCGTTGCGCGCTTTCCGCATCTCCTCCTGGACGAACGCCGGGACGTCTCGCTTCATGCGCTCTTGCGCCTGCTTCCCGAACCGGAGGGCGCCCGAGGCGTCCCGCCGGTCGAGCGATTCGCGGCCTTGCCGGAGGAGTCGCTCGGCGTCGCGGAGGTCCAACCCCATGGCCCGCGCCTCGCGCGCGAGGCGATCGCCGCCATCGATCATCTGGCGGGCCTCGTGGAAGTCCTTCGCATCGGTCTGGAACGTGCCAAGCGCCAACTGGAGCCGGTCCCAGGCCGCGTCGTAGTCGCCCGCCTCCAGCCGACCGACGGCCTCTTGGAGCTTCGGGGTCGCCGCCTGGACGCCCGCATCCCCCTTCGCGGCGCGCAGTTCTTGGAGGAACGCGTCGATTTGGCCGCCGATGAAGTCGACGAACGCCACGTCGAGCGTGCGTCGGGCGTCCGCGATGAGCGTGACCGCGCGCTCGATGTCGCGTCCCTTCCCCGCCTGGATCGCGTCGTTGATGATCCGTTTCCCCTCCTCGATTTCGAGCCCGATCCGTTTGGCCGACACCAGGAGAGGCTTCACCTCGTTCACCAATTTTGGGAGTTCGCGGTAGAGGAGCTTCCGGTCTCCGGTTGGAATTCGGCGGTCCGATTCCCGACGGGTCCGCCGCAGTTGGTCGATCCGGTTCTGAAGGGGGCTCCGAGCCGGCTTGGCGGTGGCCGCGGGACCTGCGAACGACCGCGCCATGGGAGCCTCCGCCCGGACGGTCTCGACGACCGGAGGGGGCCGGATCTTCCCCATCGGGGCGGCTGCGGTCTGCGCGTCTTCCGCGAACCGGACCCCGCAACTCGGGCAGCGGTCCGCATCCGCCGGGACCGAGGTCTTGCACACGGGGCATTCGTATTCCGTCGCCTCGCCCTCGGAGAATTCCGCGCCGCAGCCCGGACACACGGTCGCGTCCGCCGAGACCAGCGTCTCGCAGACGGGGCAGAGGAACTGCTCGCCGAGATCGGCCGCAGCCTCCATGGCGGGTCTCGGTTTCGCCTCGGCGCCGACCTCGGCCGATTCCGGGGTTTCGCGGGCAACGTTCTTCAGCGTCTCGAAGATTTCGCGGTGGTCTTCCTTGCCTTCCATGATCGAGGCGAGGATCTCGTCGATGCTCCGGCCGTCCTTGACGGGCATCTCGAGCGGATCCGTGCTCCCGCCGATGTCGAACAAGGTCAGGTCCGTCTGGCACGAAGGGCATACGCGCGCGTCCGCGTCGATTGGAGTGTCACAGACGGGACAGACTTTCGTTTCCTTCGCTGGCGTAAGCCGACACCTCGAACTCGTCGACACGTTTCTATCTGGAAACTGCGTACAAAGACTTTCCGGACTCAGTCCAGAGAATGATAAGTCCTCAGCCCAGATAATCACCTCAAAACGATTAAGTGAGCCCTGCCCCCGTGTGATGCGTATCCGGCGCGGCCATGGCGTTTCGCAGTGCAATCGACGGTCTGGACAAAGTGATTCGGAGCGACATCGTCCCACCGAAGGTCATCCTCGTCACGGGCCCGCCCGGGTCGATGAAGACCTCGTTTTGCTACACGCTCATGTCGCGGTACTTGAAAGACACCGGGGAGTTCGGGCTGTACACCACCCTCGAGGAGACCGTCCAGTCGCACCTACGGAACATGGAGTCCCTCGGCGTCGAGCTCTCGATGAACATGCAGATCAGCGACTTCACGGACCTCCGGGAGATCGATGCGGTCGTCGGCCCGGACGACCAGACGGACTACCTCGCCTTCATCGAGCGGATGATCGGTCACTACCGCAAAGTGCACGGCCACAAATTCAAGCTGTTCGCCCTCGACTCGCTCGGCGCGCTCTACTCGCTCATGGAGAACACGACCAACATGCGGAAGCGGATGTTCTACTTCTTCAAGATGCTCCGGGACAACGAACTCACCTGTCTCGTGGTCATGGAGCGGGCGCCGAACGGGGAGAGTCAGCTCCTTGGAAACGAGGGGTTTCTCGTCGATGGCATCGTGGTGCTGGGACTGGACCGGTCCCGAGGGAAGCTCGTGCGGTATCTCCAGGTCGAGAAGATGCGATCTGTCGATCACTCGATGGAGAAACACGCGATCGAGGTGCGGAAAGGCGGGCTCACCGTCCTCGGGCCCATCTTCGAGGCGGGAGGGAATTCATGAGAGACGCTCACACGCCGACGCCTGGGAGGCTCGGCGCCATGCACGAACATCGGAGGGCACCGTAAATGGCCGAAGGATCGATCCTAGACGCGCTAGATGCACTGAAGAAAGTGGAAGAAAGCCTGAAGTCCCAGGATGCGGAACGAAGGGGGCGCGAGGCCGCCCTTCAGGATCAAGCCGCCAAAGTCGAGGAAGATCGCCGGGTCCTCGAACAGGAACGGACCTCGCTTTCGGAAGAGAGGGACTCGCTCGTCGGCCGGGAGAAAGGGCTGCGGGCCCGCGAGAAAGAGCTCGAGCAGAGCGAGCGGGCGATTGCCGAGCGGGAGCAGGAGTTCGATTCCACGAGACAACAGGTGCTCGCGAAGGAGAACTCGCTGGTGTCGCGCGAACAGGAACTCGCAAAACGCCTCGAATCGCTCGTGCGGAGGGAAGAGGACATCGCTCGACGTGACTCCGAGGCGGTCACCCATGTGAAGGACATTGCCGCGCGGAAGACCGAGATCGCCATGAGGCAGGAGCAGATTGTGAAGCTCCTGGAAGACCAGAAGGCGACGCTCGATGCCCAGATCGGTCGGAACCGCGAGCTCATGGAGCGCGAAAAGAAGCTCGCGGCCGAGGAGGAAAACTTCGCCGCGGCCCGCGCGAAGATCGCGGAGGAAGGGAAGCGGCTCCTCGATCGGGAGAAACAGTTGATCGCCCAAGAACAGTCGATGAAGGCGATGCCTTCGACGCCTGCTGGAGGGCCTGCCATCTCCGTGAAGCCGGTGCCGGCGACGCCGGTGTCGTCCGCGGGATTCCGGCCTCAACCGGTCCCATCTAGCCCGGCGCCCGCGGTCACGAAGGCCGCCGCGCAGGTGCCCGTCGCGGTCGCGCAGATCGCGAAACCCGTCGCGAAGGTCGCCGTCCAGGTGGAGTCCGCTTCCGGCGGCGAATCCGAAATGGCGTGTCCGGCGTGTGGCACGATGATCTCGTCCGATGCGATCATGTGCTACGCATGCGGGCACCGTCTCCAGGACGAAGCGGCCGCGGAGGAAACATCGGAGACGGAGGGAGAGTCCGAGATCCCCTGTCCGGCGTGTGGCACGATGATCTCGTCCGATGCGATCATGTGCTACGCATGCGGGCACCGGATGGCCGACGACGACAAGGCCTCGAAGAAGGCCCCCGTCAGCGTGAAGAAGGTCATGAAGAAGAAAGTGATCTGAGCCGGGTGGTCGAGTCCACGCGAGAGCGACGCGTGGGCCCAAGGCCATTCGGTTTTCTCACATTTTTCGGTCGAATTTCCGCGATTTTTGGCCATTTCTATCCGTGTGAGATGATAAAAGCATTCTCTCCATATTCCAGCGTTATTCTTCCGCGTGAGAACAGGTGCGTATCGGGATAGATAATCGCGCGGTAACCTATTTATAAAGAGGCCCCGGATGGCCCGCGCAACATGCCCACCGGTCGTAGTCCTCCGGATGCGTTCGGCCGACTCGACCTCAGGAGGTCTTGGGTTGTCTAGCCGATCCGAACGGAATGGGAAGGCCCTGACGTGTTTGATCATTTGGTCCGTCGCCCTGGGTGGCCTCTTCGCCGCCTTTGTGGCACTCAGCCCGGCCGCGCGGGCCGGAACCTGCGACCAGGTCGGTGGCGTCATCACCGGGGACTGGACGATCACGACCGCTCAGGTGTGCACAGGAATCGTCTACTCGGTCGACGGTTCGATTAACATCAACTCCGGAGGCAGCCTCACGCTGGTCAACGGAGGCTTGAGTTTCTCCAAGGATACGTCTCATGAAGGCTACGCGCTCAATGTGAACGCGGGCGGCGAACTGGTCCTCGACCACTCGATCGTCACGACCCAGACGGATGCAATCAATCCGTACCTGAAGCTCGCCTTCACGGTCTCGGGCGCAGGCAGCCACTTCGCGATGAAGAATGGCGCGATCGTGAAATTCCCCGGTTGGTTCAACGCGACCGGCGCGACGATCGACATCACTGGCTCGCGAATCACCGGTTTCTCGTCGACCGAGCTCTTCGGCGCCGGAGTGTACCAGGACGACAACGACGACAGTCCGCTGATCTCTTGGGCGTCCACGACCGCGAGCCTCTACGGATCCCGGATCGAACGAATCTATGAGAACGCGAGCGCGCCGAGCGGCAATGCCACGGGCCCCGTCGAAGGCAACCTCGGCCTGACCGCCACAAGCAACCTGTTTGCGTACGACACGTACATCGGAGTCGACTTCTCCAACGTCCTTGGGCTGCACAACACGCTGCGGGTCGACGGAACCTCGAACGCGTACCTGTACAACGTCACGATCGACCGAACCCAGGACCCGGTCCTCAAGTCGTCGTGGCAGCCGGCCTACGTGCCGCAGGCCGCGGGCGGAAACGTGTTCCTGTTGCGGTGGCTCCGGGCCTCCGTGATCGATTCGACCGGGTTCCCGGTGAGCGGCGCGACCATCTGGTCGACCCTCAGCCCGAGCACGACGACCGCCCAGTACCCGGACAACGGTCTCTCCACGACGCCGAGCGCGCGGACCCTCGCGTACCTCGGGAAGGCCGCGAGCGGCGCGAACGCGTGGAACCGCACGGATTCAAACGGCATCGCCACGATCCCGCTCTACACGGACCTGATCACGACCGCGAGCCTACCGAACGCGGAATCGTTCGGCAACTACCAGCTGACTATCGCCTTTGGCGCGACGACCGGCCCGGGCGGCGTGGGCTTCAATCCGTACCCGGCGATCAATGCGGACGACAACACGAAGCAGGTCATGGTGTCCCTCCCCATCCAGGTGCGCACGGGACCGGACCTGACCGTACAGCCGGCGAGCGCCACGATGACGGTCCTGCAGAACCAGCCCTTCACGGCATACGCCCTGATTTCGAACCAGGGGCAGACCACCGCGACGGCGGTCTCGGTCGGGGCCTACCTTGACGGGAACCGCGCGAGCGAAGTCGCCCGGGTGAACGGCCTGACGGTCGTCACGTCCCTGAACCAGACGTTGAACGTAGCCGGCATCGGCGCCCTCGGGTCGCACACGCTCGAGCTCATCGTCGACCCGGACAACACGATCAACGAGGGCGGAGCCGCGCAGGAGAGCAACAACTTCGCCAACATCACCTTGACCGTCCAGCCCCCGCCGGCCGGGTTCACCGCGATTCTGACCCCGTCGAGCGGTCAATCCGTCGTTTCGGGCAACTCGCTGGGCGTCACGGGATATGTCCGGGACTCGGGCTCGAACGGCATCGGCGGCGTCGTCTTGAATATCGAGCTGCGCAGCGGCGCCACGGTCCTCGCGACGAACTCCACGATGTCGGCCAGTGACGGCTTCTTCATCGGGACGATCACGGTGCCCCAGACCACCCAGGACGGGTCGTACACGATCGTCGTGACGCCGGCGACCACACTGATTCAGCCGGACACCCGCACGATCTCGGTGCAGAGATCGTCGTCCTTCCTGTTCCAGAAGGTCCCGGTGCTCGGCATCGAGTGGTGGCTCTTCCTGGTCATCCTTGCGGCTGCAGCGGCCGTCGCGATCGGCGTATCGCTGTACTGGAAGGTCTACGGCCTCGGCAAGATGGTCGAGTGCGGCGAGTGCGGTGCCTTCATTCCCGAGGACGCGACGACCTGCCCGAAGTGCGGCGTCGAGTTCGAGCGGGACATGGCGAAGTGCTCGAACTGCCAGGCCTGGATCCCGGTCGACGTGAAACAGTGCCCGGAGTGCGGCGTCGAGTTCGCGACGGGCCAGCTCGAGATGGCGGACTACAAGGAGAAGATGCGACTCCAATACGACGAGGTCATCGCTCGCTTCAAGCAGGAAGCCTCCCGACAGCTGGGCCGCAGCCTGAGCGAAACCGAGTTCCAGGAATGGTGGCGCAAGCAGCCGACCTTCCTCACCTTCGAAGACTGGCTCCGCGAGGAAGAGGAGATGCGCAAGATGGGCTCGAAGCCGTGCCCGACCTGCGGCACCCTCAACTCCGTGACGGCCACGGTCTGCCACAAGTGCGGATCCTTGATGCGCGATCAGCGCCCACCGAGCGGTGGAGCGGTCGTCGCAGGCGCTCCGGCGCGAAGAATTCAGGCCCGCGGGCCGATGTCTCCGCCCGGTCCGACCAACGCGCCCGCACCGATCGTCCAGAAGCGCGTGATCAAGAAGCCGATCGAAGGCAAGGAAGGCGAGAGTTCGGAAGGCCAGAGCGACGAGAATTCGTCGTCCGAGGATCTCTGAGCCGGCCTTCCCCAACCCCTTTTCACTTTCTCCCCTCTAGGCCGAACCTTCCGACCCCCGCGTGGAGACTCTACCGGCGGATAGCGAACACTCGCGATGACGTGACGGCCTCGAGGCGCGAGCAGGTCCTTTCTGATCCCATCTTGTGGGGCGTGCGCAGCGGATTGGCTGCTTGCGACGCTTTGACCCGCCTCGCGGTGTCGATCGTAGTAGGTACGCCTCTGGATGGGAGCGGTCGGGTCCATCCGGATGGTGTGCTGCGGGCTGAGAGCTGATGGCCCGAGCCGACTCCCGCGCGGCCCTCGGCAGACACGTCAGGCCTCGCCAAGAGAGGCTTTGCTGAACCGCGCCGGAGATTACACCTGGCGATTGCCGGCCTGCATCGATCAGGGACCCAGTGACCGAATCCGATGATCGAGCCCCCAGGGCGGCTACGCAGGTCAGGACAACGCCTCTCACGGATCCATTCGCCGTGCCGCACGGTCGCCGGGGACAGGCTCCGCCTCGGGGGCGATTACCACCAACGTCCGTCTCCGAGCCGGCGGATGACCCATTCCTGGTCTCCGCTCTCGGCGATCTCGGCCAGAGACCTGCCGATCGCGTGGTGTAGCGGTTCGTGTGTAAATACATGGACGAAGACCTTGCGCCATGAGATCGTCGTCGGGAGCGTGCCCATCTGCCACAGATGGACCGCTGTCGTACTCCGGTATTCACGGTAGCCCGGGTCCGGAAAGCCGAACGTGACTGCGAGGCGCAGAAGCCTTCCCCGTTTGGCCCGCGAAACGATGGCGAGCTCCCGCGGAGGCACCTCCGAGCGTCGGAAGTAGAACACCCACGTGATCCCGCCGTCGCGCAGGGGAAGGACCTCATTCGGATCGGATACGTGGCTCACCGCGTGCTCCGTTTGGGCCTTACTCGACCCAGGCATTCCCGGCAAGCGGGCAACGTTGTTCAACTTTCTGCCGGGACCTGACCGACGGCGCGCGGAGGGTCTCCGGCCGTCACGACACGATGCGCGAGTGCGACACTCGGATCGACTTCCGACCGGATGTCTGCAGGCTCGCTGGAGTTGCCCCTACCGCGCGGGTTGCACGCGGTCCAGGCGGGCGACGCCCAAATCAGGTAGGCGAACAGGGCTAGACTGGGGCTGCCCCACGCTTGGTGGCTGGGTTTGCCCCGTTTCCTGCTCCGCGAACTAGTACACGACCATCCCGATGAACGGAATCACTTGGGCGTACCACGAGGTCCGGCACGCCACGATCGGGTCGTTCAGGTGGTTGAGGGGGTTGTACGCCGGTCCGAGCCCGCCGCAGCTGTTCGGGTTGGGTCCGGTCCCGGTGAGTTGCGCGTAGGTGTAGTTCGCGGGACCCGCCATGCCCGAGACGAGGATGCTCATGAAGAAGGTGGCGGAGCCCCAGACATTGGCAGAGCCCGTGGAGAATGGTGTCTTGGCGTACGCTAACATCACGTACGGGGTGCCGCCGGTGTCCTGGTTGAACGTGTTGATGTCGAAGACCGCGATAGGACTCGTCACGGAACACCCGACCGGCAAGCCGGTACGCGCGTACTGGAAATCGTTGATGTTCCCAGCCGTGCCGGGGTACGGTGCGACTCCGCCCGCGTTCGCCGCGATCGCCGTGCTGCATGGCGCGACAATGAACGCGACGGCACCGCTCGCGGACTGGGTGTTCTGGAAGAACGCTTCACTCCAACCATCGATGAAGATCGTGGTGTTGCCGTGGTTCACCATCTTGTAATGGAATAGGGCTCCGCCGTTCCCGTTAAGTTGGGCTCGCGTGACCCGGTACGGCTGGTACGTGCTCGGCGAGTTGTACGGGTTGGTGAGGTTCGACACCCAGACCTCCCCCGTCCGGATCTGGACGTAGCCGATGTATTGCCACAGCTGGCTCGGGATCGTCCCGCTATTCCCACCTCCGCCGCTAAGGGGCGCAACCACGTCCAAGACGAGGCGGGTCGTCGTCTGGTGGCCTTTCAAGTCAGTCGCATTCAGCAGGAGGATGGATCCGGCCCAGCTGAGGGCGGGATACGGAGGTTTCGTGCAGGCGCTGCCCCCGAGGGAGAAAATCTTGTCTCCCGCGATGCGGTCCGGGGAGACCCCGTTATCGTTCATCTGCTGGGGGGCGGCACACGAAGTGCCTGACCCATACCACGCGGTGATCGTCGCGTAGACCGAATTCACATTCAGGTCGTTGTCCGGGTCCATGAGCTTCGCGAAAATGTAGAATCCCTGGGTCGCCTGGACTGGGTCGATCTCTTCTGTGGCCAAGATTCCGTCCGTCCATTTATCGACAAACACCGGGGGACGCGTGCCGGCCGGCGCGTTCATGGGGCCGCTCCAGAGGATTACGCTCTTCAGGTTATCCACAATAATGACTGTGATTTGGTCCGAGGACCGAAGGCTGAAGCTCTTGTACGCCCAGCGCTCGCCGATGTCCCAGACGCTGTCCGTCCCATCCAGGAGGCCGCTCGGGGTCACAAGAAAGCCGTTGAACTTGTGCAGGATGACGATGTCCGTCTGCGGGGTGTTCGTGCCGCGCTGCGACGTGACGTAGATGATCGTCGGCACGGGCTGCAGCGCCTCACCGCCCTGGTGGGTGAGCGTGATATTCACGCCGATCTCTACGCCGAGCGGGTTATAGATTGGGTTCATCACGGACTGCATGTCCGTCCGAGCCTGCGCCGCGGGCGTGGGGATGGCGGACACCCAGACGATGATCACGGAAAACAGAACGACGGTCATCGCGAGGATCAGGATCGTGCCGATGACTTCCGACACACCCGACTCGTCTTCGCGGAGGATGGTTCGCATGAGATGGCCTCCCGGTGGGCTGAGGGAGAACACACTCTCACCCGACCCGACGATATATAAATTGTTCGTGGTAGTTACCAACCCGTGATAGCGTGAGAATCATGAGGCACGCGTGGATGGCCCGCCTCCCGATATGCGGACGCATGTCGAAGTCGACGTGACCGTGGGACCCCCTGTCCGACACAGCGCGGAGGGGTCGTGCGATCGTAGGCCATCGGAGATCGCCGCGGCCGCGGGTCCGTATCTCGTTGGTGCGGGAACGCGGCGCCGGCGGGGAGAGCTGTCGCCTGAAACCGTTCTTTTATTATCGAGGCCAGATAAAAGGTGACGTCCTGGAAAATTCGGATGTTCTCCCGCCTGAGAACAGTTCCGTATCGGGATGGATAATCATCCGAGAACCTTTTTAAGAATCTGCCCCGGATGGGCAGCGGTACATGCCCACCGGTCGCATTTCTCAGGACCTAGCCCGGTGCCTCAACCCTGAAGGCTGGTCCGATGTCTAGTCGGGCCGGACGGAGTGCGAGGGCCCTCACGCTCCTCATCGTCTGGTCGGTCGCCCTCGGCGCTCTGTTCGCTGCGCTCCTTGCGCTCGCCCCGGCCGCGCGGGCCGGAACCTGCGACCAGGTCGGTGGCGTCATCACCGGGGACTGGACGATCACGAACACGCAAGTGTGCAGCGGGATCCTCTATTCGGTCGACGGCACGATCAGCATCAACTCCGGCGGCAGCCTCACGCTGACCGACGGCGGCCTGAGTTTTTCCAAGGACACATCGCACGAAGGGTACGCGCTCAACGTGAACGCGGGCGGCGAACTCGTGCTCGACCACTCGATCGTTACGACCCAGACGGACTCGATTTCTCCCTTCCTGAAACTGGCCTTCACGGTCTCGGGCGCGAACAGCCGGTTCACAATGAAGAATAGTGCCTCGCTGAAATTCCCCGGTTGGTTCAACGCCACGAGCGCCACGATCAACGTCACGGACTCGAAGATCACGGGCTTCACGGATTCCGAGCTCACCGGTCTGGGCATCAACACGGATGACAACAACGACGCGCCCCTGATGGCATGGACGACCACGACCGCGAGCGTGTATCGCTCCCGGATCGAACGCCTCTACGAATACCCCGGCGGCACCCCCGGAAACGTCCTCCTAACTTCGACAAGCAATCTGTACTCCTACGACTCCTACCTCGGGGTGGACTACTCGAACGTGGCCGGCGCGCACAACGAGCTACGCGTCGACGGAACCTCGAACGCGTACCTGTACAACGTCACGATCGACCGCACCCAAGACCCGGCCGCGAAAGCGGATTGGCAGCCGGCGTTCCGGCCGACCGCCGCGGGCGGCAACGTGGATTTGATGCGATGGCTCTACGCGACCGTCGTCGACTCGAGCGGAATCCCGGTCAGCGGCGCGACCGTCTGGTCGACGCTCAGCCCGAGCAGCACGACCGCGCAGTATGCCGACAACGCCCTCGCGACGACGCCGACCTCGCGCACCCTGTGGTACCTCGGTCGGACCTCGAGCGGCACGAACGCGTGGAACCGCACGGACTCCGACGGGCTCGCGCTCATCCCGCTGTTCACGGACCAGATCACGATGGCCAGCCTGCCGAACGCCGAGTCCTTCGGGAACTACCACCAGCAGGTGGCGTACGCGGCCTCGAGCACGAGCGGGGACGAGTTCTACGACCCGTACCCGGCGGTGAGTGCCGCGAGCAATTCCAAATCGGTCACGATGTCCTTCAGCAACTTGCAGGTCTGCCCGACCGGAGTCACCGCCTGGTCGTTCGACCGGCAGATTGTCGGCTCCGTCTCCGTGTCGAGCTGCCTCGAGATTTCCGGCTCCGTCTCGATCACCGACGGCGGCCTGTACGTCGACCAAGGCTCGGACGGCAATTCGCGGGCGTACGTGAAGATCCTCTCGGGTGGCCGGCTGACCCTGGTCAACTCCACGGTCTGGAGCAACTACCCACTCCCCTTCTACGTCGCAAACGGCGGAACCTTGGTCACGAGCCGAGGGAGCGCCCTCACGTTGGCAGCCCGAGGCTCCCCCGGCATGCTCCGCGAAGAGGGACCCACCTCGAGCGTCACGATGTCCGACACGGCGATCGACGCGAACGTGACCCTGTTCGGCGGGAGCGCGACCCTCGTTCGCGACTCGTTCCTCGGCCCGGGCCTCTGGATCGACACGGTTCAGACGACGCACCTTTGGGACGCGACCCTCACGGGCGTCACGACCCTCGCCTTCACGACGGACGACGGGAACGCGAACACCGTCGACCTCGACATCCGGAACACGACGTTCAACCAGGTCCAGACGTCCCAACTGGTCTTCAGCGGCACCCAGAACGTCCAACTCACCTCCGTGCGGACGTTCGATCCGAACGGCTCGTGGTGGGTGGGGATGATCACCGGAGGCGCCCAGGTGAGCCGCTACTGGTGGCTCCACGTCAACGCGGTCGACGGGACGGGGACGCTCCTCGCCGACGCGAATGTCCACATCCTGCTCCAACGCCTCGATCCGAACACGCTGACGCCCTTCACGGTCCCGAACCCCGCGGTCGACGACATCTACTTCGCGAACTCGACGACGTGGCCCGTCTCGGCCCCGGGCGGATCGATTCTGTACCGAGCGTTCGCAGAGAGTCGAACGACCTCGGCCCGGATCCTGAACAACTCCTACCTCGCCACCGGATCCGCGGTCGTCGACCTGACCGCGTACCAACCCGACGCCCCGGCCTCCGCCCTCGTGACGGGCGACACGCTCTCACAGCTCGCGTTCTCCAGCCTGACCCCGGACCTCAGCATCACCGCGATGACCGTCTTGGGCGGGAACGGCGCGTCTGCGCTGCAGCCGATTAACACGGACATCCAGGTGACGGCGACGATCCGCAACATCGGTCAGGTGAACGTCCGCAACGTCCGGGTGAGCTTCTTCGAGGACAACGTGGACCGCAACGGCGACGGCCTCATGGACTTCACCCCGATCGACTACATGGCGGCCGGCGTCTGGATCAACGACACCGTCCTCGCGATCGTCCCAAAGAACGCGACGACGACCGCCACGATCATCTGGCGCCCGAACGGCGCCCTCGAGTCGAGCCGGACCGTGTCCGCGGTGGTGGACCCGCCGTTGTCCGCCGTCACCGATGGCGGCGCGACCCGTGAGACGAACGAGCGGAACAACATCCTCCCCCGGAGCTTCACGCTCTTCACCTGGCCCGACCTCGCGATTTCGTCCGCGGACGTCCAGTTCGCCTCCGACCCGGTCCTGAACAACGACGCCCATGTGCGAGTCGTGGCCCACAACATCGGGACGAACCGGGCCGCGGGAGCGATCCTGGAGGTCTGGGAGGGAGCGCAGCGGGTCGGTGGACCGGTCGCGTTCGACATCAGTCCCGGCGTCGACGCGTCGCTCACGGTGCTGTGGCGCCCGACGTCCACGGGAGCCCATGTCCTGACCTTCAGCCTGAGGACCGCGACGGGGACCGACATCCGCAACAAGGACTATGTCCTGGGCAACAACAACGCGACGTTCTCGGTGAATGCGCTCACCCCGCCGGATCTGGCGTTGCACCAGGGCGACTATCCCGGCGTGCGGACCGTGACGCAGAATCAGCCCTTCACGATCTACGTCCTCGTGTACAACGCGGGCCAGACCGCCGCGTTGAACGTCTCAGTCGCGGCGTTCTTCGGCGCGACCCAGGTCGGCCGGGCGGACGGCCGGACCATCGGCACGTTCCTGAATGTCTCGCTGAACGTGAGCGGCATCCCCCTCACCGGCAACCAGCAGATCCTCCTCAAGGTCGATCCGGACAACCGAATCAACGAGGGCGGTGCCGCGCAGGAAGCGAACAACACGGCGACGGTCACGCTGAACGTCCAGCCGCCCCTGGGCTACGTCGCGATGCTCTCGCCGACGCCGGGCCAGACGCTCGAGCCGGGGTCTTCGCTGAGCGTCACCGGGTATGTCCGGGATCAAAGCACGAGTAATGGGATCTCGGGCGTCGGACTCACAATCGAATTGCGGCAAGGCGCCGCGGTCATGGCTTCCAACACGACCCTCACCCAGAGCGACGGATTCTTCCTCGGCACGGTCAACGTGCCGTCGGGGCTCGCGGACGGTCCCTACGACGTCGTCGTCACGCCGTCGTCCGGCATCATCGGGCCGCAGACCCAGTCGATCACGGTGAAGAAGACCCTGCCATTCCTCAGCAGCCCCGTCCCGATCCTCGGCGTCCCGTGGTGGCTCTTCCTGGTCATCCTCGGCGCGGCCGTCGCGGTGGTGGCCGGCATCACGGTGTACTGGAAGGTCTACGGCCTCGGCAAGATGGTCGAGTGCGGCGAGTGCGGTGCCTTCATTCCCGAGGACGCGACGACCTGCCCGAAGTGCGGCGTCGAGTTCGAGCGGGACATGGCGAAGTGCTCGAACTGCCAGGCCTGGATCCCGGTCGACGTGAAACAGTGCCCGGAGTGCGGCGTCGAGTTCGCGACCGGCGAGGTCGAGA
>Ga0209237_1000541_pt1 | contig 21775 bp, 23 predicted proteins | sample GraSoi013_1_40cm_2_FD_185820 | JGI IMG/M metagenome (GOLD analysis project Ga0209237, IMG submission 185820) | Grasslands soil microbial communities from the Angelo Coastal Reserve, California, USA - Sample 10_02_2013_1_40cm (SPAdes) (version 2) | ecosystem: Environmental > Terrestrial > Soil >... | reverse complement strand
AATTTGTGCGTAGAAAGTCGAAACACGTTTCACAATGAACCTTTCAACTGGGAAAGCGAAGGCAAAACGCCAACAGTAGCACTGAAATACCCCGGTTACTCTATGGTGGCACATGCCCGAAGTTAGTAGGTCCCTTTATTTTCCCAAAACCGCGAAGGTCGAAATACACGAAATCAGGGATGGGATATACAGGATATCCGGGTTCGTGGACGATTATGGTATAACCTTTAACCAGTTTCTTGTGAACGACGAGCAGCCCACTCTCATTCACACTGGACCGATTGGAATGTACGAGCAGATCGAACAGAAGGTAAAAGAGGTAATACCGTTGGAAAAGCTGGCCTATGTCGCATTCCTGCACTTTGAGAGCGACGAGTGGGGCGGAATGGAATTCCTGAAAGCGCCAAGGGCCAGGCTCGTATGCAGCGATCTGAGCTCAAAATTGAACTTGACTGGCTGGGCCAATGTGCCTGCAGATCACACATCGTTTTGGGACAATGAGACTTTGAGCACCGGTAGGAGAAAATTCAGGTTTATCATGACTCCCCACGTGCACCACTGGGACAGCATGATGATTTTTGAAGAGACGACAAAGTCATTGTTTCCATCAGACCTATTTATCCAGCCCGGCAACAACAAACCGGTGATGTCTGACGACCTGTCAGACAACATGATCAAACTGTATCAGGCCGTTGGCATTTTTGCCAGCGAGAAGCCGGTAAGGCAGACCGTAGAAAGGCTTGCAAAGCTTAGGCCGGAAATGATCTACCCCATGCACGGCTCTTGTTTTGATAGCTCTTTGTTCTCAAAGTACGCCGATGCATTGATGAAAAACCAGTTCGCATATACTGGAATGTTGCTTGGACAAAAGTTAGAGGTCAGCTGATAGTTCCGCTATGAAAAATATTAGAGGGCATCACTGCCTTCTAGGTGTGCCCTCAGCATCCATGCCATCTTTTCGTGTTTTTGCACCGCTTCAAGGAAAAAGTCGTTTGTGGCCATGTCCTCATATTGTTCTTCAGCTTCGTCAGCGTTCTTTCTCAGCGTCTTGATTATGGTCTCGTGATCCTTCAGCAGATTCGATATCATTGTTTGCGCGTCCGGATACTGGCCTAGGTGCTCGTTAATGCTCGAATGCCGGGCAAATTCTTCGAGCGTTCCAAGCGATTTGCCGCCAAGCTGCCTTGCCCTTTCCGCTACCTCGTCCACAATCTCGTCCAGAATTTCATACTGCTCCTCAAAGAACTCATGCAGCCGAGAAAAACGTGGCCCTATCACGTTCCAGTGGAAGTTCCTTGTTTTTGTGTAAAGCACATATTCGTCGCATAGACGCATGTTAAGTATCTCCACCAGCTTTTTGCGCGCATCATCCTTCACGCCAATATCGGTTCTGACATCCTTTTCCATTATCGCCGTTTCAGTGCTACTTTCCGAAGCCATGCTCCCATTGCGGCATGAAATTATTTATGAGATACATAACAAATTACTCTGCGTAGGGTACAAGATTCTACAATAACATTACTCCACTAAGCTTTTTATCTGGTTTTTCGCCAGAGGCAATAGCGAATGCAAGAACAGTCATTTCACGACGAAATGAACAGCATAGACCAGTGGTTATCCGAGCTGCGGTCGCTAGGTGTATCACCGAAAAGAAAGAATAACTTGAATGATAAAAAAGAATTACAGGATCTGACGGAAAACATCAAGCAGGAATTGTACCAGCAATATAAGACGGCTTATAGCGAAACGTAACCTTCTATTTTTTTGACGCTTCTGATTGGCAAGAGGGTAGCTAATCGTTTTTAAATTAGTCCGAACAAGACCTTGAGCAATATTATCAGGACGATGATCCCAAGGATCGCCCAAATTATGGTCCATATCATGTGAAAAACAGTGCGCTAAAAAAGAAATAAACTGTTTGAATATCTTTTACCGGTTCTCGTCAAGGTAAAGGTCTTATTCGGGGCTTTTGGGTCGCCGCGACTTAATCTTTTTTGCCAGCTGGTTCGAGATCACATATATCGCAAGTCAGTATTTAGTAGAGTGTTCATGACAATTACAGAGCCAAACCCTCTAGTCAAGTGCCAGCTGTGTTTCGCCGATATTGAACCCGTGCTGCGCGAACATCATTTGAAAGAGATACACAAGGTATCCGAAGCCGCCATAGATGACAACAAACCCCTGACACACTGGTTCAGGTCGGTTGCACCGCCAACAGAATAGTCGGCCAAATTAAAACACATACTGCTGACATGGCCAAGGACTTCGCAGGTCAGCAAGATCAGGTAATATATCGCAGATAGCTAGAATGCCGCATTGAAGATAGGTACAGTGTCAGTTGGCGGCAAGCTCGCAACAAAGGTGATGGGCATTATCAACGCCAGCCCCGAATCATTCTACAAGGGCTCTGTCAGGACAGGCAAGCAGGAAATCGCTGCCGCTGCAAGGCAAATGCAGCAGGAAGGTGTGCACATCATCGATATCGGGGCCATGTCCACTGCACCCTACCTTGAAACGATGATCCCTGTCGAAGAAGAGACAAGGAGAATGAAGCAAGCGATCAAGGCAGTGAAAAATGCCTGCGACCTGCCCATCTCTGTGGATACTCCGCGCTCAGCTGTTGCAGACGAAGCAGTGGCTGCTGGCGCGGACGCGATAAACGACGTAACCGGCTTGAAATACGACAGCAAGATGGCAGATGTAGTAGCCAAAGCCGGCGTACCTGTAATAGCCGGCGCGTACAGCAGGACACGCACCACGGGCAGGCTGGCCGGTACGCTCGCAGCATTGAAAGAAAGCATCGTCATTGCAAAAAAGTTTAGCATCAAGGATGTGATAATCGATCCGTCGATAGGCTTTTTCAGGCATGAAGGGAAGAACCAGTTTTTCACGAAGATGACAGACATGCCATGGTACGCGCGGGACATCGCTGTTCTGTCACGCTTGGACAGCCTGTCGGCTCTCAAAAAGCCGGTATGCGTCTCCGTGTCAAGGAAATCGTTCATCGGGCACCTGCTCAATCTGCAGACAGAGGACCGCCTGATACCCTCGATAATATGCGAGGCAATAGCAGTTCTCAACGGCGCAAGCATAGTGAGGACACACAATGTAAGAGAGACGCTGCAAGCGTTGACGATGCTGCAATTGTTGAACCCTTAATGGCAAACGCTTATAATCCTACTCGGCGGTTTAGCAGCAAGGGAATAGTTGGACATTAGAGAAGGTCTGACATTTGACGACGTACTTATTGTTCCTAAACGGTCGCCCATAGTTTCTAGGTCGCAGACCGACCTACGCACGAAACTTTCCCGCAACATCACACTCAATATACCAATCATCAGCGCCAACATGGACACTGTCACCGAGTCTGGAATGGCCATAGCGCTCGCAAGGGAGGGCGGCATCGGTATCATTCACCGATTTATGGCAATTGAGGATCAGGTCGACGAGATCTTGAAGGTCAAGCGCTCTGAATCCGTCATGATAGAGCAACCGTATACCATCAAGCCGGACATGAGCGTGGCAGAAGCAAAGAAGGCCATGGCGGAATACGGCGTTTCAGGATTATTGGTGGAGGAAGAAGGCAAGCTCGCCGGCATCATCACAAGGCGCGACATCACTTTTGAAAAGAACAACAAACGCAAGGTCTCTGAAGTGATGACAAAGGAAGTCATCACTGCGAAGGATGGCTTGACAATAGAGCAGGCAAAGGAAATCCTTCACAAACAGCGAATTGAAAAGCTACCAGTAATAGATGACAAGCGCAGGATCGTTGGACTTATCACAAGCAAGGACATTTTAAAGATGGAGCAGTATCCACACGCGTCAAAGGACAGGAAGGGCAGGCTGCTCGCTGGAGCCGCCGTAGGGGTCAAGGGCGATTACCTTGAGCGCACCGAGGCGCTGCTCGAAGCTGGCGCAGACGTGCTTGTGGTGGACATTGCCCACGGTCACAGCGAAAATGCGATCAATACTATTCATATGATAAAGAAGGCCTTCCCCAGCTGCGAGCTGATTGCAGGGAACGTCGCGACAGGCGACGGTGCAAATGACCTCATCAAAGCCGGCGTGGACGCAGTCAAGGTGGGAGTCGGCTCAGGTTCGATATGCATAACAAGGGTTGTGACGGGCTCGGGCGTGCCACAGCTAACGGCGGTGATTGACAGCGTCAAGGTTGCGCGTGACCATGACATCCCGGTAATTTCAGACGGCGGCATCCGCAACTCTGGTGACATCACAAAGGCCCTGGCGGCCGGCTCGTCATCGGTTATGGTTGGAAGCCTCTTTGGCGGAACCGACGAAAGTCCCGGCAAGACGCTTGTGAAGAACGGCAAAAAGTTCAAGATGTACCGGGGCATGGCGTCGTTCTACGCGTCGCTTGGCCGGAAATATCGCGAAGAAGGTGCGCAGGTCATCGACTCTGACGACCTGAACGACTATGTGCCTGAAGGCGTGGAGGCGATGGTACCCTACAAAGGGAGCGTAGTTGAGATCGTCAGGCAGTTGGCAGGCGGACTGCGCTCGGGTCTCAGCTATTGCGGCGCCAAGACGATACCAGAAATGCAAGAGAACGCTGAGTTCATAAAGATGACTTCGGCCGGTTACATCGAGAGCCAACCACACGACGTTGACGTGATGTAAATCAAACTGCAGATAAGCATTCATTCCTCCTTAATTGTTTAACATGCCGGCTAGATTTGATTTAAGGACTAGAGCTAAATCGGCCAGAGCTGCTGCAACGTCTATGCCACGGACAGAGAGAGCTCTAATATGATCATCGCGGCGCAGTAAAGTGCTATATAGCGCCGCACTGCGACTCTGTACGTTGACTGGCAAGCTATTCTATGCTGCAATTGCGGCAGGAATAGCTTTTATTGTTATAGGCGCGGCGTCCAGCATCTACTCCGTCACCCCGGTGGATGTCGCGATCGATTATGCCATAAGACCAGGGGCGTCAGATGTTTTAACGCCGGATATGAACGTGGGAAACGCCGCGAGCATCACCGTAACCGGCTCAAAGTTTGACATCAAGATCAAGGATCCGGACAAGCAACCAATAAGGTCAGAAAGCAACGTCACGTCTTTCAGACATGACCTGACGGCGCAAAAGGCTGGCGAATATCGCATAGAGATTAACAACACGGGCAGCACGGACCTCACGGTCAGTGGGCACGCGCAGACAAAGGCAAGCCTGCTTGGACTGAGCGGCGCGCTGATGCTCGTGGTTACGGGCATAATAGTGATAGGCCTTGGTCTGCGCTTTAGGAAGCACTAGCAGAATCCGGTATGGAAGCGGATTTCGCTGGGACGATAGAATTGACTGGAGCCAACCCAAAAGCTCGGGAGTAGGGCTTGAAAATCTATTTAAGAGGAGGGGAACGATTATGAGACAAAGAAAATGCCCAAGGGATCACGACAAACAGTTAAAACGCTTACTCTGGTCAAGAACAGAGATATCGTAGTTGATAGGCTGATCAAGCCGTGCGAAGAAGGTGATCACTCTAAATGCACAGGCTGGGCAGTACTCAGAAAGGAAGTTTCACCGATTGATGCAAACTACTTTCTTAAATGTACCTGCCATTGCCACAAGAAGGAACTGAAACAGATCAGGATGAAACAGCTGAAGAAGCGAATAAAGAAAAGGACGAAGAAAAAACAGAAGCGCCACAAGAGAAGTAAAAAAAGCAAAAGGGCCAAGCGCCGCTAGGAGCTTGGAGCTCGCGCCTTTTTGGCATTCAGAGAGCCCTATCAGCGTCAACTTACGCTAACCATTCCTGTCACATTCGAGGGCGAACAAAAGTATCCTGCTTCCGCTGTGCCAACATGGTACAATTAAAGTCGCTTCAGTCGTCACATCCTTTATGTCAAGAGGTTCCTTCATTTAGGAAATTGTAATAGATGCTAGTGAAACTTTGCTTTCCGGTAGGACCCAAGTATCTTGATGTACGATGTCTTTGGTTTTATCGACTTGAGCGCATTCTGCACAGCCCTGTCCTGGGCGTGGCCTTCAAAGTCTACGTAAAAGTTGTACTCCCATGGCGTCTCTTTTGTCGGGCGTGACTCTACCTTGGCCAGGTTTATCCTGCGAATGGCAAACTCGCCAATGATGCCAAAGAGTGCGCCGGGAACGTGTTTTACTGAAAATATCATAGACGTCTTGTAATGACCGGCCTTTAAGTCACTCCTGACCTTTTTGGGTGACAGAACGAGGAATCTCGTGTAGTTGTTCTTCTTGTCCTCTATGCCTTCGTCAAGTATCTTCATGTCGTACAGCTCGGCTGCCCTCTTGCTCGCAATCGCTCCTGAATCTAGCATCTTGTTTTCCTTTATCATTTTCACCGCGCCGGCGGTGTCGTAAGCAGGCATGGGCTCGAGCTTCTTCCTCTGCAAATACCGCCTGCATTGCGCAAGCGCCTGAGGATGCGAGTGAACATATTTGATTTTTTTTGCGCCCCTGTTTGCGATGAGGCAGTGCCTGACTCGCTGGTACACTTCGCCTATCACGCTCATTTTCGTCTGGAGCAGAAGGTCATAAATCTCACTTACACTTCCCTCTATCGAGTTTTCTACCGGGACTACAATATAGTCGGCATCGCCGTTTTCTGCCGCGTCAAACACATCCTGAAAAGATTTTTTCGGCGCCAGATTTGCCCTAGAGAAGTACTGTAGGGTCGCCATTTCGCCATAAGCACCTCGTTCACCCTGGAATGCAACCCTTGCCATACCATTACTTGCCCGCTTTGTGTATCAGCCGGAATGCCTCCTTGCCGTAGTCGTGCGTCAGCTTGCGATCTTCGAATGCTCCGCACTCTACGCATTTTATCGTGCTCTCGTTGGTGCGAACGGTGTCGCCGCCGCACATGAAGCATAGTGCATAGAGCACTCCGTACTCTTTTTCTGCAAGCGTAAGATGAATTGTGGAATTGAGCAGGCTTATGACCCTGCCCCTTATGATGTCGCCGTTATGGAAGGTGGCGCGCCTATCTCCCCTCCTGTCAACGTCCGCGCGACTTCCGACTCTTGCAGAAGCAATGGCCGCAAATCCTGATTCGGACCACTTGCCGTTGATGTACAGCACTTTGGTCGATACCATACTGCTGAAAAGCATTTCGACGTACCCGACAATGATGTCACCTACCTTTGGCAGCATGGGGGAATTCTTTTGCTCAATCTTGACAATCCTTCGTTTTAGATCATAAACTCTCGTTCCTACTGATGCAGAGCGCACTGTCCCGTCAGAAGCAAGATAAGTGTTCTTGCCTCCCTCAAATTCTTCGATGGAAGAGACATGTTCGCCTGGCAGCATCGGCTGCGTGTCTTCTTTACTCATTCAATAATTGGAATTCGAGGGAAAGTTATAACTGTTTAGAGAGTAAAAATCTAGAAATTTTTTGTGATTTGTGGGCAAACTTGGGCGTTTGTAATAATACATTCTAAGCGAAAGATAATAAAGGTATAAAGAGCAGTAACTGTAAGGTGTTAGTGTGAGCCAGAATACCTTATCCTTAAAGGTACTTGAGGCATATACCAGAGACGTCGGTCGTGGCGTAGCAAGGATAGACTATGACTCGATGGATTCGTTGGGCGCTTCAACTGGAGACGTCATTGAAATTAGAGGCAAGCGCCGTACTGTTGCAAAGTGCTTGCCGCTTTACCCGTCCGACGAGGGCAAGGGCATCATAAGGGTAGACGGCCTTGTGAGGAACAACGCTGGCATTGCCATAGGTGATACTGTAATTGTGAAGAAGATCAAGGCTGTTCCAGCTGAAAAGGTTATCGTCGCACCGCTTGAGGCGATACCACCAATAGACGAACGATACTTGGCAGACGCGCTGGAAAGTGTGCCACTGATAAAAGGTGACAACGTGATGGTTCCGTACTTTGGCGGCAGGCTGACGTTCCAGGTAATTGGCGTAACGCCGGCAGCTGACGCTGTATTGGTAACGCAGAAAACAATATTCCATATCGCCGAAAAGGGCGAGACCCTGAGGGGAGTCCCACAGGTAACATATGAGGACATTGGCGGGCTTAAGGAAGAGATCCAGAAAGTCCGTGAAATGATCGAGCTTCCACTTAGGCACCCAGAAATATTTGAAAAGTTAGGCATCGAAGCGCCAAAAGGAGTGTTGCTGTATGGTCCTCCAGGTACCGGTAAGACGCTGCTTGCAAAGGCGGTGGCCAACGAAAGCAATGCTCACTTTATCAGCATTTCTGGCCCGGAGATCATGAGCAAGTTTTACGGCGAATCAGAGGCTAGGCTGAGGGAAATATTCAAGGAGGCAAAGGAAAAGTCGCCTTCAATCATATTCATAGACGAAATTGACTCTATCGCACCAAAGAGGGAAGAAGTGACCGGCGAAGTCGAAAGGAGAGTAGTATCGCAGCTGCTGTCGCTGATGGACGGTCTTGAAGCGAGGGGCAAGGTCATCGTGATTGCAGCCACAAACAGGCCGAACGCGATTGACCCGGCACTAAGAAGACCCGGTCGCTTTGACAGGGAAATCGAGATCAAGGTCCCGGACAAGCGCGGTCGCTTGGAAATATTGCAGATACACACTCGCAACATGCCGCTTGATACCGATGTCGACCAGGACAAGATAGCGGCAGTGACACACGGTTTTGTTGGTGCAGACCTCGAGTACCTGTGCAAGGAGGCGGCAATGAAGTGCCTGAGGCGCGTTCTGCCAGAGCTCAACCTGGAGGACGAAAAGCTGTCCCCCGAAGTGCTCAACAAACTAATAGTCACAATGAGTGACTTTGAAAACGCGGTCAAGGAAGTCATGCCATCTGCCATGAGGGAAGTCTACCTCGAGTCGCCGGACATTCCGTGGTCTGCCATCGGCGGACTGGAAGAGGTCAAGCGTGAGCTGCAGGAAGCAGTCGAGTGGCCATTGAGATATCCAGACCTGTATGCCAAGCTAGGGCACACGATGCCAAAGGGCTTGCTGATGCACGGTCCTTCAGGTACCGGCAAGACGCTGCTTGCAAAGGCGGTTGCGACCGAGTCTGAAGCCAATTTTATCAGTGTGAGAGGACCTGAATTGTTGAGCAAGTGGGTCGGCGAGTCCGAGCGGGGTATAAGAGAGATATTTAGGAGAGCAAGACAGGCCGCGCCGTGTGTAGTGTTCTTTGATGAAATTGACTCGGTTGCTCCCACAAGGGGAATGGGAGGCGACAGCATGGTCACCGAACGTGTTGTTTCACAATTGCTGACAGAGCTGGACGGAATACAGTCGCTTTCAGGAGTAGTGGTAATCGCCGCAACAAATAGGGCAGACATGATTGATCCTGCACTTCTGCGTCCCGGCAGGTTCGACAAGATAGTCTTCGTCCCGATGCCGGACAAGGCAGCAAGACTGAGAATCCTGGAGATCCACGCAAAGGGCAAGCCAATGGGCCCAGACGTGGAATTTACCAAGATTGCAGAGATGACAGAGGGCTTTAGCGGTGCAGACACGAGCTCAGTTGCCAACACCGCAGTGTCGCTTGTGCTGCACGAATACCTCGCGAAATATCCGACGCCAGAAGAGGCAGCAAAGCACGCGTCAGAAGCACATGTGATGCTTCGCCATTTTGAAGAAGCGGTAAGGAAGATCAAGACGCAAAGGGAAGGCAAGCCAACAGAAAAAGCGGTGCCGTACTACCGCTAGCCACTTTTTCCTTCTATGTTGTCTGAAAATATTATTACAGACAGTCTGCTGCCGGGCAAATGTTTTTAAGCTATTGGTTTTATGATAAAGCTAACTAAAAGAAATTGGTTGAAAATTCCCAAGTCCAAGTCGTAGAAAAACCAACTCCAGCAGCTCTAAACCGCTTTGTCAAACCCGTGGACATCAACAAACTAGTCGCACAATACGGCACGCCACTCTATCTGATAGATGAAGACACGCTGCATGCAAAGGCCAAGGAACTACACAGCGCTTATTCAAAGTTCAACGGCCCGGTTAAGGTAGCATACTCGATCAAGGCTAACTTTACGCCGGCAGTGATCAAGACCTTCATGAAGGATGGATTGACATTCGACCTCACGTCGCTTGGCGAGCTATACTTTATCAGGCAATGCAAGGCAGACCCGGAGAATGTCATCTACACAAGCGTGACAGAGGAGCAGGAAGAATATATCGAGGTGCTTCAGAGCGGAGTTAGAAGGGTCGTCGTCAGTTCTTTTAACGGGATGACAAACCTGGCAGCGGCTGCAAGCAAGGTAGGATCAAGGCCACTGACAATGATACGTGTAAACCCCGAAGTGGGTGTCAAGGCCGAAGTTCGCGCGTCATACAGAAACGGCAAGTTTGGCGTTCCATTCAACGGCGGCACTATAGACAGCGCCACGAAGATGGTCAAGCACCTAATGGGCAGCGACCTCCTCAAGTTCGAAGGCTTCCATTTCCACCTCGGATCGCAGATCACCGACTTTTCGTGTTACACCCATGCTCTGGACAAGATGGACGCGTTCATGACCAAGATGAAGAAGGAGAATCCTGCCTTCCAGGTCAATACATTTGATATTGGCGGCGGAACACCAGTGTTCTACAACGACCCGGTGCCAACGCCGGCCCAGATGGCAGAGAACCACGTCGGCAAGCTGAACCAACTTGCAGAGACGCATGGGACCTATACTCTTATGATCGAGAGCGGCCGCTTCCTCGTGGCAGAGTCGTCCATGCTGGTATCAAGGATAGTGAACACAAAAGAGTACAACGAGCACAAGATAGTGATTGTCGACGCAGGCTACCACATACTGCTTGATGCTGCGCTGCTCAAACAAGAGTACCCGCAGGAGGTGGTGCCGGTTGTAAATAGCAAGGACAAGGCGACCTCACTCGCGCCAGTAAAGAACACACACCTGGCAGGAAGGCTATGCGACACGTACGACGTCTTCCCGATTTCAAAAGTCTCTGATCTTAATGAATCAGAGGTTGGCAGGTACATCTCGTTCTACAATGTCGGCGCATACTCAGTCGTATTCAACATGCCGTTCCATTGCCAGACAAAGCCGCCGATAGTGATGAAGAACAGCGACGGTGACTTTAGACTAGTGAGGAAGGGAACCACTTACGAACACCTCTTCCGCGAAGAAGGCGGCGAGCTAGAATAGACGCCAGCCCCGTCAGGTGGGCGGGGAACATTTTTTAGATCAATAATAGCATCACTGGAAAGTGAGCAGCACAAAGAGCCGCGCTCACGTCTTTGTAAGCGGCAACGTCCAGGGCGTCTACTTCAGGCAGAACACAAAGCAGGTGGCCACGCGGCATAAAGTCGTTGGCTGGGTGCGCAACCTGCCCGACGGACGGGTGGAGGCGGTCTTTGAAGGCGATGAGACGGCTGTCAACGAAGTCATCAAATGGTGCCACATCGGACCGCCAAAGGCCAGCGTGCAGGACGTTAACGTGAAATTCGAGAAGTACACCGGCGAATTTGCCGACTTTAAGATCAACTATTGAATAATTTTGTACGCTTCAGCTATCTGCTTCTTTGCATTTTCAGCGTCTTCTGTTGTTCTAACCGTTAGAGTCACTGGAGGAGCGACTCTGCCGCTCCTTATCGAGAGCACCAACGAGTCGCCGGCCGGCTCGATATCAAGGAACGTCCGGAAGTTCATTGTCTTGGCGTAGACCACCCTGTGGGGTCTCACCTCTTCTAACACGTTGCCGCCAAGCGATTTCACAAAATTGCGCAGGTCGACCATTATTGTTCTTGCAGGCTCTTTCAGCTTCTCAAGATGTGTTTCAAACGGAATGCCGCCGGGCTGGTTGCCAAACATCATGATTCCAGTATCAACTCTCTCCGCTATATTCTGATCCTGATGCCGCTTCTTTTCAAATATTTCTTTACCTTATCTACAGTCGACTTTTCGTAGTGGAATATCGACGCGGCAAGTGCGGCGTCAACGTCTGCTTTCTCGAAAATGTCAAGCATATGACGCGCCCCTCCGCAGCCTCCAGAAGCAATCACAGGTACCATGACTGACTTGCAGATCGCTTTTGTCAACTCAATGTCGTAGCCGTTCTCTGTGCCGTCCGCGTCTATGCTCGTCAGTAATATTTCGCCGGCGCCTCGATTTTCAACTTCTTTGGCCCACATTATTGCGTCAAGGCCAGTGGGTTCCTTGCCGCTGTAAATCCTCACTTCAAACCAGAATTTTTTGCCCTTGTGCTTGAATATCGTCTTGCCCTTTTCGACATTATAGTTTCTCTTTGCGTCTATTGCTACCACTATACACTGCTTGCCAAAAATTGACATCAGCTGCGTTATCAACTCGGAGTTCTTGACCGCAGCGGTGTTTATCGAAACTTTGTCAGCACCTGAAAGTAGGATCTCGCGTGCGTCTTCCAATTTTTTGATGCCGCCACCTACCGTGAAAGGGATGTCAATCACGCTTGCAACGTTTCGCACCACGCCTTTCATTGTTTCCCTTCCCTGCTGCGATGCTGTAATGTCGAGAAACACCAGCTCGTCAGCGCCCTGCTCGCTGTACTTTTTGGCAAGCTCTACTGGGTCGCCGGCGTCTTTTACTTCTGCAAAATTCACGCCCTTTACGACCCTGCCGTTGTCTACGTCAAGACATGGGATTATCCTCTTTGCAAGCGTCATGCCAGCGCCTTCACTCTCTCAATGCTTACCTTGCCGTCGTACATAGCCTTGCCAAGTATGACAGAGCTGCAGCCTGCGCTTCTGACCTTCACAATATCTTCTAAGCTCGCGATTCCACCGCTTGCGATTATCCTTGCGGATTTGGCGGCTTCAGCCAGATTCCTGACATCCGGGCCCTGCAGCGTGCCATCGCGCTCGATACTTGTGAGTAGAAATTCTTCTACGCCCATGGAAGCAAACTGGGATATCGCGTCAGCTACTTTCATTCCCGTCGATTCTTTCCAGCCCTTCACCATCACCTTGCCGTCGACCTGGTCTATCGAAATCACGATCCTGCCGGGGCTCTTTTTAACCAGCTTTCTCACTGCCTCTGGGTCGCTGTATGCCATGGTGCCAATCACCACCCTTGATGCTCTTGACAGCATTTCTTCTGCTTTTTCAGGGGTTCTGATGCCGCCTGCAACTTGTACTGGGATCTTGGCAGCGGCTGTTATTTTTACAACTAGCTCAGTGTTATTACCATTGGAAAGCGCCGCGTCAAGGTCGACTATATGCAGCATGTCGGCCCCGGCTGCCTCCCACTTTTTAGAAGTGTCAACAGGGTCGCTGCTGTAAACAACCATGTTTGCGGGATCGCCCTTGACAAGCCTGACTACGCTCCCGCCCATAATGTCGACCGCGGCTATGACCTTCATTTTGCCTCGTTGTCGCACATTTCAATAAAATTCCTGATCATGACTGCGCCGACGTCGCCTGACTTTTCAGGATGGAACTGCACGCCTATCAAGTTGTTCTTTTCAATAACTGCCGGAACACTGACTCCATAGTCTGAGGTGGCCACCACTATCTTGTGGTTTCTTGGCACCGTCCTGTACGAGTGTACAAAATACACCCACGAGTTGTTTCTGACGCCTTTCAGCAATTTACTGTCGCCTTTTATCTGAAGGTTGTTCCACCCCATATGCGGTATCTTGACCTTGCCCTTTGGAAGCATAACAACATCACCGTCCAGTATCTTCAAGCCTTCCAGCATGCCCTCTTCGCTCCTGTCAAAGAGCATCTCCATACCAAGGCAGATGCCCATCACCGGCTTGCCACTTTCAATGGCTCTACCCAGATGCCGCGCGCTGCCTTCTATCGACTTGATTGCCGGGTCAAAGTTGCCTACGCCGGGTAGCACGAGCCCGTCAAACCTTTCCACTTCCTCCAGGTCGTAGATTATCTCGACATTTTCTGCCCCATTTCGCTCCAACGCAGATTTCAGGCTAAAGAGGTTCCCGGCGCCGTAATCAAATATCGCGATTTTGGACACTACATAGCCCCCTTTGTGCTTGGCACTCCCTTCCTCTTTCTGTCCATGCTGATTGCCATGCGGAGCGCCACTGCGAATGCCTTGAGCGCAGCTTCGACCTTGTGGTGGTCATTGTCGCCATAGTGCACGATCACATGAGTGCATGCGTTCAGGTTCTGCACCAGTGATCTTACAAAGTGCTCAAGGTCTTCCCTCGGCACCTCTTCGATGGTGTCGCGGGTCAGCCTTAACTCCATCCTCTGGTACTGGCGCTTCACCAGATCTATCGAAACGTATGCCAGCGCTTCGTCCATCGGAATTAAGGCGTAGCCAAACCTTGCAATTCTTGTTCTGTCGCCGAGTGCCTTGTCAATCGTCTGCGCCAATGCAATTGCAACATCTTCTGCCAGGTGGTGTACGATGCCGTCATTTGATTTGCCATTGACTGTGACGTCTATCATTGCATGTTTGCCAATCGACGTGACTAGGTGGTCAATGAATGAGAGGCCGGTCTTGACGTTGGTCTTGCCAGTGCCGTCAATGTTAACCTGAACGGTAACTGCTGTCTCTTTTGTGATCCTCTCAAGTTTCGCCCTTCTGGAAGAAACCAACATTTGTTAAACTGCTAGTACTTTATTTATGGTGTTCGGTAACTGGTCGGCACTTTTTGCCGTCGCCTCAACTCCTGCTTGCTTGAACTGTGCTGCTGTCTTGGCTGGTCTCGGGCTGTTGCCGTAGATGCCCACGAAGGCTATTTTTACGCCTGCCTCTTTCTCGGCTCGTTTTGCCATCAGCAGATCCTCGGTTGAGTCACCGACATAAACAGCAGTTCTTGCATCCATCGCTCGCATGGCATGCATTATCGAGTACGGGTTTGGCTTGGCGTACTCGCGCTTTTCGTCTTCCAGAAATACGCAAGCGTCAAGGTTAAAGTATTTCATAACCGGCTTGAGCGAATACTCGGCAGCAAGCCTACTTCGGCCAGATACTATCGCAAGGTTGCCTTCAAACATATCATGCAACTTTTTCATCGGCCTTGTGCTAACTGCAAGCCTGTCTTTTTTGATAAAAGGCGTTCCGCCTGTCCAATACTTCGGTTCAAGGTGGTCTTGCTGTTTGAATAATTCTGGTCCGTAAAATAACTCGTCAAATACCCTTGCAAGCATGCTGTCCTCGACCGGCGCCGGGTAGACAAGCAGTTTTTTCCACCTCTCAATTCCATGGTTGGCAAGGTATTTTTCGACTGACAGGTAGCCGCTTTCGTCGGCATTCCCGGCGACTTGCATCAGGAATTTTCTTCCTTCGACAAGATTCCTTGCGGGGTTGGCAAGCATTGCAAGCGTTATTGCATATGTCGTGTCGGTGTCGTTGTTAAAGCCACCACTCGCGCGAAATTTTAGTATGATCTGGTCTGAGACAAGATTGCGAAAGGATCTGCTGGTAATTGACTTGAGCATGTATTCTACAGTTTTTTTTATTGTCGCATTGTAGGATCTGCGGACGTCAATCAGCACGCCGTCAACGTCAAATAGCGCGCAATCAAACATTACAGTACCCCTTCTATACACCGGAGAAACTTGTCGTTCATTTCACGCGTGCCAATCGTGATTCTCATGCAGCCTCTGTGGCCGGCGAGGTTGCCTAGCAACTTGACTACTATCCCGTGGTTCCTTAGAGATCTAGAGATTGCCAGGTAGTTCCCACCAGCTTCTATAAAGAGAAAGTTGGCGTCTGACCTGAATTTCTTGATGCCATCTATTTTGGCAATCCTAGCAAAAACTCTGCCCCTTTCGCTCCTTACCGCCTTTATTATCTGCCTGACGTGATCTGCGCGCGCAAGAACGCCAGACGCGATCGCAAGGGAAAGCGTGCTAATTGGGTAAGGTGACTGGATGGTGGACCTGAACGTGCGCGCAAACTTTTCACTCGCCACCATGTAGCCAACCCTTGCGCCGGCAAGCCCGAACGCTTTTGAAAGCGTGCGGAGCACAATCACATTGTCGCGCTTCGCTGCATCGGCCGATAGCGAGTAATCAGCAAAATCAACATACGCCTCGTCTACCAGCACGATCCTGTCCTCCAACGAATCGATAATGTCGATCGCTTGCTGCCTTTCAAGTTGGTTGCCGGTCGGGTTGTTTGGAGAGCATATGTAGACAAGATCAGATTTTCTAGCGCTCTTTACAAACGCCTTCGTGTCGAGGGTAAAGTCTCGCTCAAGTGGGACCTGATCGACCTTGATACCGTGGAGCTCGCACCTGTTGATGAAATACGAGAACGTAGGTGCAAACACAGTCGCGCGCCTGCTGCGAAGCGTCGACAACAACAGCTCGATTATCTGGTCAGACCCGCTGCCTGCTGCCAAGCATCTTGCACTAACGCCCGCATATCTTGCAAGACGTGAATAGAGCTCGTCCAGCTGGTCAAGCGGGTATTCCCTCAGGTCCACCTGCCGTGCTGCTTTAACCGCGACGTCTGCGACAAAATCTTGCTCAAGGGCAAAATTTTCGTTCGAGTCGAGCTTGACAGCACCTTGTATTTTTTCTGGCTTGGAGTAGTGACCAAGCCTGTTGATCCTCTTGATGTTGTCGTCAAGTCGGCTACTCTTCATTTTTCCTAGCCCTCACTGCTTCATAGTGATTCAAGAGCCCTTCAGCCGACGCCATTTCCTTAATTGATTTACCCACTTTCGCAAGCCCTTCCTTACTCACCTTGACCTTGTTTACAATTTTGATAAAGTCCAGCACCGACAGTGATGCTCGGGATTTGCCAAATCCGAGAGTCGGCAGTACGTGGTTCGAGCCAAACGAATAGTCGCTTGCAGACGACGGTGCATACGGACCTATTAGCACGAGCCCGGCTGATTCTATTTTCTTTGCAACAGCATTAGCATTCTTGCACATTATCTCAAGGTGCTCTGGCGCAAACTCATTCACGAACTCGACGCACGCGCTTTCATTCTTGCAAATAGCCACAAAGCCGTTGTTCTGCAGACTAGATTTTACAATGTCAGACCGAGTAATCTTTTCAACCATCAATTGGATCTGCCGCTGCACGTGTGACGCCAGCTTTTCTGAATTCGTTACTAAACCACAAATTGTATCAATGCTGTGCTCTGCCTGGGACACCAGATCGACTGCAACAAGCCGCGGGTCAGCAGTTGTGTCAGCGTATACCAGCAACTCGGTCGGGCCGGCCACCATGTCGATAGAAACGGTACTTGAGGCAATCAATTTTGCAGCGGTCACAAACATGCCGCCGGGGCCAACAATCTTGCTCACCGGCTTGACTGATTCAGTGCCATAGGTCAAAGCAGCTATTCCCTGTGCGCCTCCTGCTTTGTAAAACTCGTCGACTCCGCACATGTCTGCAGCAACCAGTGTTAATGGATCAATTGAGCCGTCCTTTCTTGGTGGGGAAATAGCCACTATCCTCTTTACTCCGGCGGCTTTGGCAGGTACCGCGCACATTACTGCAGTGCTTGGGTAGCGTGCCCTGCCGCTGGGAATGTAGCATCCGACACTTGCCACCGGTTTTATCATACGATCTATCCTTACTCCATTAGATGATATCGCGATCCCTTTCAGCCGCTTCAGTACTGCCATCTCGCTTTTTGCCAATTGCACTTTCATTGCCCTGACAATCCTGACCTGCTCTTTCGTGACCTGGCTATAGGCTTGTTTCATTTCCTGCTCGGTCACCACTATCGAATTGAGCCTGACTCCGTCAAATTTTGCAGTGTAGTCAAGAACAGCCAAGTCGCCGTGCTCTGCGACGCTTTTCATTATTGCCTTTGTGTCTTCCATAAGTAAGTCTTGAATCGCATTTGCCTTGCGGAGCCTTGCGGCTTCAGGAGCCGGCTCTGCCACCTTGATTATCTTCATCAGGAATAGCCGTCCAAGTTTATCTCGTCAAGAGGCAGTATCTGCTTCGGCTCCAGTACCACCAGGCCCTGCGCCAGCTTCCTCATCTTGGGCACTATTTTGATAAACTCGTTCTTGTCGATAACCGTGTTCACGCCGTACCACCCATCCTCGGAAAGCGGGCTAACAGTCGGCCTCTTGAGGGCCGGCAATTCTTTCAGCAATTTGGAAAGGTTCTCCTTTTTGACGTTGACAAATATGTGGAGCTTTTTTCGCCCCTCGACCACACCTCTCAAAAGCGCTATCATGTCCGCTATTTTTTCGCGCTTTGCAGGATCCTTGAGGGATTTCTTGTTCGCCACCAATACTGCGGTTGATTCAGCCACAGTCTCGATTATTTTGAGGTTGTTCTGCGCAAGAGTGGTGCCAGTCTCGGTGATGTCGAAAATCGCGTCGACGTCCTCCGGCGGCTTGGCCTCTGTCGCGCCAAAAGACAGAAATATCTCGACCTTCTTGTTTTCGCCCACCCTCATCCAAGGTGTTATTATCATAGGATCCGCGCTGCCGTACGCTTTTTTGTAGGCCGCGCTTAACTTGAAGTGCATCGAGGTAGTGGTGAGGTATTCAGATGAGACCCTTAGCGTCTTGCCTGTCTTTGCAAAATCGGCAATCATCTCGTCGAGATTCTTGTACGGGAAACTTGACGGCACCGCAATCACCTGTTTGACCCGACCGATCTCAAGATCTAGTAGGACTTCAACGTCGGCCTTCGCCTCGAGTATCCAGTCTTTTCCGGTGATGCCTACGTCGTAGAATCCCTCCTGAACGTAGGTGGGGATCTCCTGCGGCCTTAAGATCTTTACATCGATCTCGGGGTCACCCAGCTTGACTCTATATGTGCGCCCCCGGCCGCTCACGTTCTGCCACGCCTGCTCCAGCAGCTTGAACGTGACTTCCTCAATGCTTCCCTTGGGGACTGCAAATTTCACCGTAGGCATTGGTAAGTATCAGCAAGGCGTTTTAAAGAATATATATCTACTTGCTAGAATTTCCTGCCGTGCAGCCTCATGTGGCCGGCCTGGATGCCTTCTGCAGACAGCGCCCTGATTGCAGCTAAATTCTGCGCGAGGCCGGCCGCGGCCATTGCCATCGCCAGCTCTTTTGCGCTTTTTGCTCCTAAAATCTGGAGGGCAAGTTTCGCAGTCGGGTGAGTGCTTATCACGCCTCCTACAACGCCGACTGCCAATGGCAATTCAATTTCACCCGCGAGATCGCCTTCCATTGTCCTACGCCACCTTGTTAATGACCGATACCTGCCGTCCCTTGCAGCGTAGGCATGAGCACCGGCTTCAATAGCCCTGAAATCCTGTCCTGTTGCAAGGGCAACCGCGTCGATGCCGTTCATCACGCCCTTGTTGTGCGTGACCGCTCTGTACACGTCAGAATGCGCAAGCGCGTAGGCGTAAAGTATCCGCCTTACGATTTCGCTTCCGCCGAGCTCCTCCTTGTCAAATACTGCCTTGCACCTGACAATCCTTCGCGTAGCGTAATTCGACAATATTTTCAACACAACCTCTGCTTCAGTGATTTCTGCAACCTTCGGCGCTATCGCCTCGCACATTGTGTTTATTGCGTTTGCGCCCATCGCATCTTTTGTATCGACGACGAGTTCTACGATCAGCATGCTGCCCATCTTGTTTGGACTGGTGTCGCGCAGCTGCCGGACCTGTAGGCCGATTGCAACGACAGATCTGCTCTTTGCATTGGCAATAGCGAGTAACTGCTTCTTGCTCTTCAATACTTTTTGTATTGCAGCTTTACTCGCCCCGACAACCTGAACCTGACCTATCATTAGAGAATCCCCAGCCTCAGCAGTGAACCCTCCATTTATTTTCGCGATCTTGGCAGCCTTGCTTGCGGCCGCGATGACTGATGGCTCTTCTATAGCCATCGGGATAATGCACTCTCTGCCGTTGATTACAAAATTGGTAGCGATCCCCATCGGGACAGACATAATGCCGATCGCGTTCTCTACCATCCTATTTGCTTCGTCAAAAGCAAGCGGCCTGAGCATCGCTTCAATGTCGGATATTCCAGTGATCTTTCTTACATAGTCAAGACGCTCATCCCTGCCCATTTCATGGAACTTTTTGCCCATTGCCGCCACGCTGCTATGGTTGGGTGATCCTTAAAATCTTGTCATCGCCCTGCTCAGGCAGGGCTCTGCCGTCCCTGTTGCTTGTGGCAACATAGAGCGATCCGTCGGACGCTTCAATGACGTCGCGAATTCTGCCAAATCCGGTAAGGATGTTTCTTTCAGAATCTGTCGGGAGCTGTATCAGCCGCAGCTGCTGCGCTTTGAGGGCTGCCAACAGTAAGTTGTTCTGGTACCCCAGCCTGTCTGAACTGGCTATTGCAATCCCGGCAGGAGCTATCGCCGGGTTGAAGCAGACGACAGGCTTTTCAAAGCGCTGGGCAGCGCACTCTTCAATCGGCCAGCCGTAGTTGGCACCGGGCTTGATGAGGTTTATCTCGTCGTTCCCCTCGGCCCCATGCTCGCTAGCGTACAGCTCGCCAGTTACCGGGTGCCACGCTAGCCCCTGTATGTTGCGATGGCCGTATGAATAAACCGGCGAGCCTTCAAACGGGTTGTCATGTGGTATGCTGCCGTCCGGGTTTAGTCGCAGAATTTTGCCGGCGAGTGAGCCGGCGTTCTGCGCAAGATCAGGCTGCCGCGCGTCGCCTGTTGCTATGTACAGCTTGCCATCAGGGCCAAACTTGATCCTGCCACCGTCGTTCCTGTCGGCAGCCGGGATTCCGTCAATTATTACCTTTGAGTTTATGATCTTATTGTCCCTTTCTGTGAGCATCAGCACCTTATTGAAGACACTCGTGCCGTTGAAATACGTGTGGTAGACGTAAAGTAGATGGTTCTCTGTAAAGTTGGGGTGAAGCACCAGCCCGAGGAGCCCAGATTCGCCATTCTGCTCCACGTTGATATAGGCTGCAGGCGCTTGAAGCAAAGTACCATTCTCGATAACCCTTATCCTGCCGGGCCTCTCGGTGAAAAAGAGCCTGCCGTCCTGTGCAACATCGATTGCCCAAGGCACCTCGAGATTCTCGGCAAGCACCTGAATGCCTGAGCTGCTGTTTCCTTTGTTCTGCCTGGGTTCTGGTATCGGAAGTGTAGTCTGCGACGGAGTGAAAAAAGCAGTTGCTGCCGCTGCTATGACTACGGCGGCAACTGCCACTACAATGAGCCGCCGCTCCTTATCCATTGTTTATACTTCAAATCATAGAAGGATTATAACCTATGCTGCCTGGGTGAATGTGAACGTTTAAAATAGCAAGACCAAGATTCTCTATTGGGATGAAAGTATCAGAAATAATGGTGACAGACGTTTTTACACTTACAGCTGACGACACGGTTGCAAAGGCGCTGAACCTTATGGCTGACCGGTCAATCAACCAAGTGCCTGTTGTCGACGATGGTGGCAAATATGTCGGGATGATATTTGCAAAGCAGCTTCTTAATTCAACTGCACAACCCTCCTCGAAATTAAAAAGCTATATTGTCAACACGTCATCTGTCGGTCCCGACCACGACGTTGAAAAAGCTGCTCAGATGGTGATTGGCAGCGGGAACCGGGCTCTGCCTGTTGTGGACAAGGGCAGGCTTGTCGGTATCGTCAGCGAGACCGACATTGTGTCGACTGCAGACTTTGGGCATGCTATAGTCGACGAGGTCATGTCAGGCGCCATTGTGATTGAAGAGGACACATCACTTGCCGACGCTGTCTCGAAAATGAGAAGGTACAACATCTCTAGATTGCCCGTGATAAACACAAAAGGGGTGCTGCGTGGGACGTTCAGCATCCTTGATGTTGGCAGGATAATCGCAAAGCCACGTGAGCGTACGAGCAAGTCCGCGGCAATCTCTGGCGGGACCGCTGCCATCACGGACGTCAAGGTAAAGGACATCGCAAGAAGAGTCGTCTCTGTGGAGCGAGGCACCAAGCTCAACGCT
>Ga0209237_1000540_pt1 | contig 21823 bp, 25 predicted proteins | sample GraSoi013_1_40cm_2_FD_185820 | JGI IMG/M metagenome (GOLD analysis project Ga0209237, IMG submission 185820) | Grasslands soil microbial communities from the Angelo Coastal Reserve, California, USA - Sample 10_02_2013_1_40cm (SPAdes) (version 2) | ecosystem: Environmental > Terrestrial > Soil >... | reverse complement strand
TCTTGTCCTTTTAAGCCGCCACCAGCACGACTTCCATCCCGGCATCTTCGCTAGCCATGGTGGAACCGACGATCTGATAGTCGAGATTGACTTCGGAAATATCGAAAGGAATGTACTGCTCCGCATCAATCTGAATGGACGCTTGCACTTCCTCCGCCGTCGTTGCGGGAATCACGACGCGCTTCACAATTACGGAATGGCCCGAGACACCTGTGGCAACACCTTTCGCTTTGAATTTCGCCTCCACAAAGCTCTTTTTAATAGTTTCAGCGATGGGTAGGAAATCCATAATGGCGCCATCCACGACGGCCTCAGGGGATATTGGCTCGTAGGCGAAGCCGGAAAGCTGGAAGTTTTTCTTAATTTTGGTCAATTCCACCGCTTTCAATGAACTCGAGCCGATATCCAATCCGACCAGCGGCTTAGTCTTGTTAAAAAGTGCCATAGTTCGATACTCCCCGACGCAGCCCTTCACTGTGTTCTTCACGAGGCGCTTCGATTTCGAGTCGACGACCAACGCCTCTTTCTCTCCATCCACCGGTCAGCAAGTCCTTTTTGAACCGCCAGCGATTAAACATATTGAACGACGGAAGAAGGAATACGCTCATGCGCGACATCCTACGCCGGCCCCTGTTATTGCGAAATGGACCATCAGTGCTGGGAAATTGGTGCCTTAGGTGCCGAGCATCCGGAACCCACGGCGATTGAATGAAACGTGGCTGTGAATCCGACGAAGAGATTTCAGATTCGAGGGAAACAGACCGGTCACACCCATAAGCCAGCATTGGGAAGAAGCACGCCGATGGCCCAAGCCAACATTCCTGCGAAGACGGCCGTTTTCGGCCCGGTCCCATGTAGTGAGCGCGGTGTAGCGTTTCATGCGCTCCCACGTCACATGCGCTCGCGACAATGGCCAGGTGTATCGTTCCCAACAACTATCGCGCATCGTAGCCTCGCTCGGGATTCTCATCGTTCATACGCCGCCGTATCAGCCCGAAGGCCGCGGGAAAATCGAACGCTTCTATGCCCACCTTTCGATTAGGCACACTTGTAAAGCATCCCTCCGAGTGTGTTCCGCTACAGCAGCGATGACGTCGACGTCGTTGTTGTTTCAGCCATTCGACATTCGACCGCCCTTCACTTGCTCCAGGCCGGGGTCGATCTTACGGTGATAGCGATGTGGCTTGGTCATGAAAGCCCAGCGACAACGCACCGCTACATCGAAGCCAATCTGACAATGAAAGAACAGACTTTAAGCAAGCTGGAAGGAATACCTGCACCGAAGCAAGCGCGGCGATGGAAGCCAGATGACCGCTTGCTGGCGTTCTTGAACACCCTCTGATTATGCAAACTTCGGAATGTCCGTCGCCAATGTTTGCCCGTGGCCCGCCGTCAAAGTGTGCCTAATCGGGAGGTGGGCATAGAAGCGTTTATCGACATATTCTGATAAACGCTTCTTCCGCTCCGTCCGCGAGCAGTACGCCGCGCCTTGGTATCTGGTACCTGACAAAACTGACAAAATCGACTTTCGTCAGTTTTGTCGGGTCCGTTTTACGATCTTCGGGTTGACTTCATATTGCGTGCTGGGCCGGCCATTGTGAACTCCCCGAGGTCGCGATACCTCCCGCAGCCAAAGGGCTTGAATCAGTTCCTGACACGCCGCCGCAGCCCGTTCTTTTGTATCCAGCAGTCCCCACTCCCTATGATAAACGTCCCGCAGCGCAAAGCGTGCTCCCAGCGCCCCCTGCGATAACTTCTCCGCCAATTGCACGGCGGCCCGTATCCGGCTGCCCGTCACCGTGCCATACACCCGCCGGGCATGAGCCGCGAGCAGTTCACACCAGCACATGGCCATTTCTAGATGACTCAATAAAGAACGGGTTGGTGATAAACAAAAAACATTTCGCACCCGGTAAGTTACCTCTCCACACCTGGTCTCCTCGCGAATTACTGCTTCAATCGCTCTGATGGACTCCTTGTTCGCTACTTGAGTAAAACCCCTTCAGGCGTGGTCGTCGTCGAACTCAGGCTCCGAAGTGTCGATCTCATCGCGAGGTCGCCTTTTTGTTGGAGTTGTAATGTTAGGGCTGGTTAAGAACGATACCATCTACATCAGACTCTAAATTTCTCTGTGTGATTCAAGCCGCTTTCTGGAAAATTCTGCGCGGCGTCAGTTCAGACTCACCGTGCTGGCGAATGCGCAGCGCACTAGCAGAACGTGTTCCATTTTGGGATTTCCCGGGCGTTCAGACGGAGATCGAATTGTCCCGCAATCATCATAATAGGACCCGCGACGTGACGCTATTGTGCGGCTCTTCATTGTTCATGTTCCTCTCTAGAGGACACCGGAGGGGTACGCCGCTTGTAATTAAATCCCGATTCGGTCAAATTCGCATCCAGCCGCACCATGCGAAGAACAGCATGTCCCGGATTAGTGCGATTAATCGCCGCTCAACATGAGCATTGGCTTCGCGCAAACCGGCGGAAATGGCTCCGTTTTAAACCGGTGCCAACAGTTGTAATGGGGTTGACCTGATCGGCTTCTTTCTTGCCCGTGCTTGGCGCGCTCCCGAGCGTCGCCGCGCCCGCAGTTTCAGAGTGGCCCAAGTCGGGATCCGGCACGTGCAGGTGCTCGTTGACAAGGATTCGAGGAGTCAGTCGTCAAGGCATTTGGGACACCGTCAATCGGCAAGCATTTGAAGCGATGCATGCCACCCATGGCAAGTTCACAGCAAGAACTGTCGTTGCCCTCAAGCTACATCTGGGTGGGCCTTCGAAGCCGAAGCGTAAAACTGCTCATGTATTCCAGCGTTCCAATGATGAGTCGCCTGCCCCTTTGGCCACCAGGTAGCTCCCAAGAGAGCAAGTTTCGCTTTCTTTCTTAGATGCCATGACGGGAAAGAAAACTTTTTGACCGTGAAGGACTTGGCCGTGTTGCTCAACCTGAAAGCATCCTGGATCTACGACCGGACTACGCCGCACGGACCCGATCTCATTGCCAGAAGGTCAAGAAGCCCCGTCAATAAAAGCACAGCCTGGTTTCACAAAATTCTGGCGCCATTCCGTTGTGATCCGGCAACGTCGTCGTCGTGGTACGAAAGAAGGTGGCAAATACGAGTATGAACACTTTTCGAAAATACTGGAGTCTCGAGGAACTGGCACGATATTTGAATGTCCCGAAAACCTGGATCTACGACCGAACTCGCATTCAGAGGCCGGACCGAATTCCACACTTCAAGCTGGGCAAATACCTCCGCTTCGACCCCGATTCCAACGAATTCAAAACGTGGCTGCAAAGGACCTTCCGGAATTTGAGGTCGAACCTGTTGACAACGCCGAATACGAATCCTATCTTGAGGACCACGGTTGAAAGACAGTGCGGGTCCAGACGAAAGGGGACTCGCATGAGTTTTCAAGATGGATGGATCGAAGTGAAGAAACGTAAACATCGGACCCAGTTCTTACTGCGCTATTGGGTCCGGGATCTGAGCTGGCCCGAAGGCTGGAAGAAGAAGTCGGAAATTCTGAAGGGCTGTACCACGCGAAAGCAGGCCGAACGCGAACGGATACGCCGGATGGAGGAAATCAATAAATCCAATCAAGCATCCGCTTCCACGATGCTGGGTCCGACAGCGATGACCTTGGAGGACTTTAGTCGAACCGTTTGGCCCCATTATCTCCAGACACGGGGAGCCAAGGAATCGACTGTTTACGGATATGAGTCCTTACTCCGTGCTCACATTCTCCGAGCACTCGGCTCAAAACGGCTGGACCAGATCACGCCGACCGACGTGTCAGTGTTCTTGAACCGATTGGCCAAATCGAAGGAAAAGCCGACACCGAAGGGCGGTCCGAAGCTGCTCAACGTGTATGCGCTGCTTCGGACGATGTTTGAGGTGGCCGTGGAATCGGGTTTGATCCTGGCCAGCCCGGTACGCAAGAAGATTCATCGTCCGAAGTATCGGGTTGCCGAGACAACCGGTTCTGGATCTGGCGCAGCTGCGGGCGGTACTGGAGAAGATCCCGGAATCCTGGATGCCGTTTTTTCTGTGCCTGGCGCTGACGACGTTGCGGATTGGTGAGTTGATCGCCTTGCATTGGTCGGATGTGGACTGGATGCGACGAAAACTGACAGTGACGAAAACGTTGTGGCGTGGAAGACTGCGACATTCGACCAAGACCGATGTGGAACTGCTGAAGCATATTCCGGAAGTTCTTTTCGAGGCGCTAACAGAACTTCGGCGCCGGTCGCCGTTTAAGGCAGACAGCGACTTCATCTTCTGCAAGGCCGATGGCGGGCCCTGCGATCCGGATTGGGTTCGAGAGAACGTGCTCTATCCGGCGATGGATCGTGCGGCAATTGATCGCGGCAAACGGACGCATGGATTTCACATCTTCCGTCATACGGGCGGCAGCATCGTTCGTACGGTAACGGGAGACATGAAACTGGCGCAACTGCAACTGGGGCATTCGCGCATGTCGACAACATCCGGCATCTATGTGCACACGAACGAGCAGGACATTCAACGTGCCGGAGAAGCGTTGGCGGAAACGATCGCGAAAGTTTTGCCCACCAAGTTGCCCACCAACCGGCATGTTCTTGCCCACCAACCGAATTGATGGGAATGACAATGTTGAGGGAATCCAAAGCAGAGCAAAACCTTAGCGGGAACCTTCGCAATACGCCCGAGAGGATTCGAACCTCTGACCTTTGGTTCCTTGACCGCACGATTTGGGTTTGCCTTCCCAACCATCGTCAGCGTAGTACTTTCTACCTTGAAGGTGCGAAGGTCGATGGTAGTATTAGCCACCATGGATTCCGTAGATGTCAATTCGGACGTGGAGCGACGTTATGAAGAAACCGGTATGCTGTCTGTTAATCGTGTTCGTCGCCAGTGTCTTGTTACCAAAGAGGTTTGCCGCACAGCAGGCCGAACTGCACGTCGTCGCAACTTTCGGCGTTCAGGGCGCCATAGAAAAGATCCTGCCCGAGTACAAGCGAGCCTCCGGTCAGAATGTCAGCATTGAGTACGAAGAATCGGCTGTGATCGAAAAGCAAATCGCGAGCGGAAAGGTCTTCGATCTTGCGATCTTGGTTCCGCAGGTCGTCGACGGCCTAATGAAGACTGGACAGATTAAAGCCGGCACGCGGACCGATATCGCGAAAACTTCTCTCGGGATCGGCGTTCGATCCGGCGCGCCCAGACGTGACATTCGTACGCCTGAAGCCGTGAAGGAAACACTATTGTCGGCACGCTCGATCACCTTCTCGAAGGTGGGATCCGCAACCCCGGTGATCGAGAAGATGATTGAGCGTTTGGGCATCGCCAGTGTGATCAAGCCGAAGATTGTCCGCGCCGATCAGGCAGGACGTCCGGCAGACGCCGTTGGCGCGGGTAAGATCGACCTTGTCATTGCGCCGGCCGCAGCCATCGTGCCGGTTCCAGGCGTAGATTTTCTCGGTCTTTTGCCGGAGGAGTTTCAAACTTCCGTTGTCTTTGCCGCTGGTATTGGTACGCGATCGGAAAGACCGGACCGTGCCAAGGCGCTCGTCGAATTCATCAGTGGCAGCAAGGGCGCCGCAATTCTTCGCGCCAGCGGAATGGAGCCTGCCGCAACAGCGGGCAGCGGGCGCCCGTTGACAAAGGTCCGTTAGCGGGAGTCACTTCCCGATCACATCTTCATTTGAGAAATCAGAGTGTCGCGATCATGCGTGGCAATCTCCAACAATCGCTGCCGTCATCCGGCGTAAATCCAGAAGTCGCCGATGATCGCGGCGCCGGTCGGCGGTAATGGTCCCGGTACTTGCACGGCGGCAAACGGCTGCGGTTGTTTGCCGTAGCGATCTGACCAAGCCGTGGCAACGCCGGAGAAGTCGCGAATATCGGTCATGAAATACTGGGCGCGCACCACGTTCCCGATGGCAGCGCCGACGGCTTTGCAGACGGCCCGCATAGGAGTGGATCAGCGCGGCTTGGGCCTGCCCGCCAAGGCTGATGGCGTCGAACGCTGCCGCATCCACCGCAGCAGGTACGCGGCCGTCGCGCCCGACCGCCATCAGACCCGCCGCAATAAGCCGGAACGATCAGGTACGCGCCAGATAATCTCCGACGAGTTTTACAGCCATGGATCCTTCACCAACCGCGGACGCAACGCGGTTCATTGCGCCTGCGCGTACATCTCCAGCTGCGAAAACGCCTGGGACGCTGGTCTCCAGCAGCATCGGTTCGCGGCTCTCCTTCCACATTTTGGGAAACCCGTCTGCCAGGGCCACATCACGCCCGGTGAGAACAAATCCTTTAAGGTTCCGAAGAACTGAAGGAGGCAGCCAGCTGCTATGCGGGCGCGTACCGATAAAAACGAACACGGCGTCGGCCGTCTCGTTGATGACCGAGTCGTCTTCGAGTGACCGTAGCCAGACGTGTTGCACCCGGCCTTCTCCCCCGACGCGCTCAACAACCGTTCGAGGCCGTATTCGAATATTCGGTAGAGCCGCAAGTTGGTCTGTTAAGTAGCGCGACATCGTTTCCGCCAAGCCGCTGCGGCGAACAACAACAGCAACCTCAGCGGCGAAACGGGACAGGTACACTGCACTCTGTCCAGCGGAGTTGCCGCCGCCGATGACCACCACGCGGCGTTCCCGGCAGGAATGAGCTTCCGTGACTGCAGCCCCGTAATACACGCCTGCGCCCGTGAAATCGGCAATCCCTGAAGCTTCGTGTTCCCGATAGCTCATTCCGGTGGCTGCAATGACTGCCCGCGTCACGATTTCCCGCCCTTCATCCAGCCGAAGACGTTTGTAACCTCTGTCCACGGACAATCCCGTCACGGAAACCGGGACAAGAAATTCGGCCCCAAGACGTTGCGCCTGGGCCAAAGCGCGCCTGGTCAACTCGCTCCCCGACACGCCCGACGGAAATCCGAGATAGTTTTCGATTCTCGAGCTCGCCGCCGCTTGGCCTCCCGGCCCATGTCCGTCCAGCAAGAGCGTCCGCATTCCCTCGGATGCCCCATAAACAGCCGCCGCCAGGCCGGCAGGTCCTGCTCCCACGATCACAAGGTCATACAATTCGTGAGCCGCCGACGTGGCCAGCCCCAGGTTTTCGGCGAGTTGCTGCCGGTCCGGGTTTCGCAGTGCCCTTCCATTTTCGAGAAGCAGAGTAGGCAATTCATGGGGCGCCACGCCCGACGCTTCCAGAAGCTGCCGTGCGTCCGGATCTCGCTCGACGTCGAGCCATCGATACGGTATGAGGTTGCTTGCGAGGAAGTCTTTCACCTGGTGGGATCGCGGTGACCACTGATGTCCGACGAGTCTCAAGCCGGTCACTTCCGGGCGGTATTCCGCTTGCCAGGCCGCCAGCAGTTCGTCGATTGCGGGAAAGAGATGCTCCTCTGGTGGATCCCAGGGTTTTTCAAAATAGTGGTCCAGATGCGCCTCATTGATCGCCCGTACGGCGGCTTTAACATCCGAATAAGCGGTGAGCAGCACGCGCCGCGCAACCGGATAAATTTCGCGGCATCGTGTCAATAGATCTACGCCAAGCATGGCAGGCATGCGCTGATCGCTGATCAGCATCGCCAGCGTGTCGCCTCTCGCTTTTAGCTCCTTGACGGCATCCAATGCCGCTTCGCCGGAATTCGCTGCTAACACGCGGTAGTCTGCCCGGTAGCGTGATCTCAAGTCCCGCCGGATCGCAGCCAACACCTGGGGGTCGTCATCGACGACGAGAATGATGGGTTCGGCCAAGAACGCCTCCTTCAACTAACCTCGGTTGCGGGGAGCGTTACGCGAAACTCGGTGCGTCCCGGATTGGAGTCGAGTTCAATCTGTCCGTTGTGCCTCTGGACCAGCCGCCTCACGATGTCCAGTCCAAGTCCTGTACCCTGGCCTACGGGTTTTGTTGTGAAAAACGGATCAAAGATGCGATCGCGAATGTCGGTTGAAACGCCCGGTCCATCGTCGATTACACGGATCACGACATCGCTGTCCCGACGGTTGGCGAACAATTCAACCCGCCCACCCTCGCTCACAGCGTCAATAGCGTTGTCGATCAGGTTTGCCCATACCTGGTTGAGTTCACCACCGAATCCTTTGACCGGGGGCAGATCGTTCTCGATGTTGAGACTCAAACGGACCGACTTGCTCTTTGCCTTGGCCCTCAAAACAACGAGCGTGCTGGCCAAACCTCTCTCCACGTTGACGGGCTCGGGGACGGCAGCGCGGTCCATTTGAGTGAACTCCTTGATGGCGCCAACCAGGTCGTGTATCCGTGAGGCGGCCTCATGAATTTCGGAGGCCAGACGGCGTGTGGTAGAACCCGCTGCAATCCACTCTACGGCGGTGTTGAGCAACTGCCCATCCATCAGTCCCGCGAGTTCATTCAACATTTCGAACGTAATCTCAGTACTGGCGAGCGCCTCGGCGAACGCGGTTTCTGCTCCATGGCTGGCCAACCAGCCGGCGATCGACTCCTCGCGTTGTTCCTGTTCCAGAGGGGAGAGCACCGAAGGGATGCCGCAGGCGAGGCACGCCCCGCGCACTTTTTCGACAGCCGCGATCTGCTCTTTGCGGAGTCCGGCGGCGCCCAAATTCCAGGCTGCCAGATCGGCTCCCCTCAGGCTCTCCGGCAACGCGTTGGCGCTTCGGGCCAACGCCGATGCCGGATTGTTCAGTTCATGCGCCAGTCCAGCCGACAGCTTACCGAGAGAAACCAGTTTTTCGTCGTGGAGATAGCTGGACGTAAAGTGACGCGCACGGTCAACCATGATGTGGACAAATATCGCGGTGAGTTCTTGGCATTCTCGAATCATTTCTGGTATGTCTTCGCGATATACCGTGACCACCTCGGTCGGCTCTTCGGCCACCACATCTCCGGGCGGAGCAACCAGCCGCGAATACGGCATCAGACCCGTAACGTCCCCACCGCGCCATTCCATGATCTTCCGGCGCCCGGCCCCTCGATCGACGTGAATGCTCAGGTGTCCTGAAAGTACAACATGCAGTCCTTCGACTTGCCCCTTCATCGAAGTCAACACGGCGCCCGAATCCAGATGACGGAGTACACCGTGCGCCCCAAGCCATGCGATCTGCTCTTGGGGCGCGGCACTGAGCGTTCGATGCGCGGTCAGACGTTCCAACAGAGAGAAAGAGGGAGTACTCAATCTACCATCCAGACAGCGGTATAACGTGAAAGCACCGTCAGGCGATCCTCGCCAAGGATTGGTTGTCCTGCTATGAAAGCAACGTTCAGGAACAAGACTGCAAATGAAAAGCTCTAATTTGAAGCCTTATTGGACTGGTTGACGTAATATCCGGTGCGATGCCGGATTTGCGAACCCGCCTTCTTGACCTTCACCTCGACTTGACGCCAGGCAGTCTTATCCCGTCCCGATGCCGGATAATAGCTGAGCGTGTACTGCTGATGCAGTTCTTCCAGAAGCACCTGAGCCAGACTGTTCAGAGCGTAGTTTCTGCCCGTAAAGAGCCGGAAGGCGCGTCCACCGCTTATGCTGGTGAGGCGGCCGAGCATATAGTGATAGATGTGGTAGCGCGTCCGTCTTAACACGAGCGGATCGTCGTCGTCATCATCGATTCCGATGGCATACACGAGAATTTGAGCGCGTTTCAAGACGTCTTCAACCTGCGTCGAATTGATGTGGCTCTTGGTATCGAAACCATCCGTGACCAGAAGCAAAACTTTCTTGTTGTGCTTTGCCTTCTTCATTTCCTCGTTCACGGCCAGCTCGATTGCGTCGTATGCCGCGGTTTCGCCGCCCGCCTTGAGATCTCTGAAGCTACGTTGAATCTCCTGCATGTTTGTTGTGAAGTGGTGGCGGACATCCACATCGGAATTGAAAGAAATCACGAACATTTCGTCTTGTGGACCCAGGGCAGTTGCGATTTCTCGCACGGTCTGCAACGCTTGCTGCAATTTGTGCCGCATACTACCGCTATTGTCGATCAGAACACCGACGCTGATCGGCACGCGCAGGTCGTGTGAGAAGAAGGAAATCTTTTGCTCTTCCCCATCCTCGAAGACCTGAAAGTCCTCGAGCTTCAGCCCGTCCATGTACTTGCCTTGCTCATCGAGTACTGTGGCTGTAATGTTCACCAACTCGACCTCGACATTCAGCTTGAATCGAGGATCCTGGGGATCGGTTGGCGGAGGTGGCGCCTGCGTATTCTCCTGAGGCGGATTCTGCTGGGGGTGTGCGGCAATGGATACAACTCCGGCACACAAGACGCATAGAAGAACAATAGTGAAAACCCAAACGTAATTTCGTGCGTTCATCGTCAGCTCACTCTTCGGCGGCATTGTTGTCGCACGCCTGTTCATTTTGTACCAGTGTCAGGGATACGGACCCATTTTATACCCAGGTTGGGTGAGGCACTAAGAGGATTTTCTAGCCGGCCTTAGTGCCCCTCGCGTACCACATTCCGGTTCCAATTCGGAATTTCCACCACGAGACTTCGTTCGCCATTCGGAACGCTTTGGCAGCTGAGCCGGCTGTTGGGAGTAAGACCCGGCGCGAACGACAGTTCTTCGTCTTCGGCGTCGCTGATTTCTGAAATTGTTTCGAGACCTTCGCGGACAATGCAATGACAGGTCGAGCAGGCACAGACGCCACCGCATGCGTGATCGATGGCGATTCCGTGCGCGAGAGCAATATCCAGAATGCTGCCTGGAAGGCCCGTCACGCCATACGGGATCTTTTCCGGATCGACTTCCACCGTGACGTTCATGGGAAGAAAGGTGATCGTAAATTTTTGAGTCGCCGGAGCCGGCGCCTCCTGATTGACGTAGGGGTTGGTGCCACCCATACGCTTATACTACCGCTATTTCCTTCATTTTCCGGAGGTCGATGCCTTTGCGCGTTCTTCTTGGAGGCGTTTCTGAAAATTTGTTTCCGTGTCCGCAATCAATTTTGCGTAAGCGTTCGGATCGAGCAAAGGATGCGGTGTTTCGCCGGACTTGATCCTATCGACCTTGCCTGCAAAGTAACTCTCCGGGTGCATCGGCAAATAAATATCCGGCTTCAGCGCCTTCTGAGTCTGAAACGTCCGGAGTGTGTCTTCCACAAGCTTGGGAAACTTCGTGTTGCCAATCAACTTCACGCCGGCGTTGGGTCCCCCACAGGCCTGGAAAACGATCGAATAGACCCAGCCCTTTTCCTCGGTCCTGGTAGTCCACGTGGTACAGCCCGGCGTGTGGCCGGGTGTCCAGACTGCTCGCAATGTGGTTCCACCGAGCGTGACAGTGTCGCCGTCCTTCAGCACACGATCGACTTTGACGGGATCCCAGCCTTCATCGCCAAGGGGTGACAAGTCGGCTCCAGCCGACAGCGCTCGGGCATCCTCACCAATCGCCATGACTTTTGCGCCGGTTGCTTTCTTCATGGCCGCATGTCCCTGCACGTGATCGAAGTGGGCGTGTCCGGACAGCAGGATCTTGATCTCCTGCAACTTGAAACCAAGCTTGGCGACATTCGCCCGGACCACGTCATGCATCTCCTTTGTTCCCGTATCGATCATGATGTGTCCTTCGGGCGTGGTGATCAGGTATGACGCGACGTTCCTTGCGCCAACGTAATAGATGTTGCCGACAATATGGAACGGTTCGATCGCTTCACTCTGTCTTCCGTGAAAGGTCGCTCGCTGTTCCGGAGACAACGGTGATGTCTGCGCCCAGGCGACAATTGAACTGATGATTATCAACAGGACTGCTTTTCGCACGCTAAGCTCCACGAAATTCAATCGAGATGGTTCAAATGGTGTCCAGATTATACGTCGTTTACACAAACTTTGTTGACGGGATCCACCCTGAGTAAGGCTATCTTTCCTGGAACCAACGAGGTCCGCTTTTTGGTCTCTGGCGTGCCTTCCAGCGCCGTATGCTCAATCAAGAACTATCCGCGCAAATCCGGCAGGATTTACAGGATGCGCGTATGCTGCTGGAACAATCCGGCACTCAGGATGAACGGAAGAAATATCGTAGGGCAGCCGAGATCATCCTTTTGAAAACGCTTCACCTCGATCCGGAAAACGCCGGAGCACGGGCTCTGTTGCAAAGTGTTCGCGCTTCGGCGCCCGAGCAAAGCCGAGAGGATGTTCCATTCATTGTTACGCCGCGGACCGGTTCTCCCAAAAAAGACGTCAAGAGAAAGTTTCGCTTAAAGCTGCCGTTCATGTTGATCGCAATGCTTGCCGCCGGAGGGGGAATTCTCCGGATCGCCCAGTCTCACCACCTCAATCCCAACGCGCTGGCCGCTCAAGCTGCGCTAAAGGCGCGGCCTCGCGAATCGGATTTCCGCCCCGCTTTATCCCTCACCCCGCAACCCGTGCCCGTATCATCACCCGTATCATCAAATGTACCGGTACCGGCCATTGATCCCGTACCGGTACCGACTCCGGCAAGGCAAGTCTTAGTGGTAAGAGCTCCCGCGCCGCCACCCATAGCGACCTTTACTGCAGTGGGAAAGCTGGCCGTGAGTTCGCCCATACCAGCTGAAATCTATGCGGGCGACCGATATATCGGATCAACCCCCACGACTCTGGAGTTACCCGCGGGCCGCCAGACACTGGAGTACCGCCACGGCGATCTTCGTACCGCTGTCAGCCACGAGATCAAGCCCGACGAAACGGCGACAGCAACGGTTGCCTTTTCAGTAACCCTACAGATCAATGCCAAACCTTGGGCCCAGGTATTTCTCGATGGCGCGCAGCGACGTCCACTCGGACAGACACCGCTAAGCGACATTAGCGTTCCCATTGGAGGTGTTCTCGTCTTCGAGAATCCCAACTTCCCAGCAAAAAGCCACCGGATCACAGAAAAGGACACAGCGATCCAGGTGAATTTTCCGTAGAGGTCTCAGATGCTCGGAATTGTTTTTGTTTTATTGACGACGGTCCAGGCCGCCGCCCAGCCAGCGCCGCAGGACGAAGTCAAGGATGCTTTGGCTCATGCGGAAGCCCTTTATTATGCTGCACGGTTCAGCGACTCGATCGCGTTGCTGGCACGCATCGATGATCTGCTCAAAACACAGCCCGGCAAGCAACCGGAAAAGATCGACACCAAACTGCGATTGGCGCTCGCCCACATTGGTCTGAACGATACGGCCAAAGCGAAGTCATACTTCATGGAAGTGTACGCTTTGAATCCCGCCTATGCGCTCGATGCGGACCTGTTCTCGCCAAAGGTCGTCGCAGTCGCTTCCGATGCAAAAGCGGAACAATTCAAAGCCCGGTGTTCCACGGCTCAAACAGAGGCCCGCGCGCACGTGGACGGTGGGCAGATCCAATCATTCCTCACCCTGCTTCGGTCGCTGGGACCAAACTGCGCCGCGCTGGAAGCCCTGAAACCCGAGGCGGCGGATATCGCGTATAAAATGGGTGCCGCCGCGTACAAATACCGTGACCTTTTCAAGGCGCTGTCCAACTTCGAGATGGCGTTAGCGCTCTCGCCCGAACACGAGTTGGCTCAGGAATACGCTGACCTTACCCGGGGCAAAATCCAAGTGGGACAGGATCGATCACTGATCGATTGGCAACGCGCTTTCGACGCCCAACATTTCAAGGAAGCAGCCGCCGATTATAACCGCCTCGCCGAAGCAAAGGATAACGGAAGCACGACCGCGCTGGCTTATGTAAGGAATGAATACCGGAAAGCGCTATCTGGTCTTGTGGAGGAGTGGAACCGGACCTGTGCCGGCGGTAATAGGGCGGCCATGAGCGCTCTTCGCGGCCGAATTTCGGAACTGCTGCCCGAGCCTTCCTTCGGAGAAGACCTCCGCGCTCAAATGGTCTCGTGCGACGAAACGAAGAACGCTAATATCGACATCGCGCCGAAAGGCGACAACGACGGCACCTGTCTGACGATGCAGTCGCAGCTTGCGATGACGCGTCTAAGGTCCCGAGTGGATCCCGCGATCACCGGTGAGCTTCGGCTTTACCTGAAGATCAATCCGCAGGCTGTTGTCCGGGTGAAAGCAAGAATCAACGAAGCCGGGGACGTGGCCGTCACCGGAATCACCGACGGCAATCCGCTCCTGAACAGCGCGGTACGTGGTGCCGTCACACAATGGAAGTTCACGCCGGTCCGCGACGACAGCGGCCCCCGCTGTGTCGACACCGAAATCACGTTCGCGCTCAAATTAGGCCAATAGCGCTCTCTAGTGGTGGACACCTACCGATCTGCAATCCTGAAGCGAAGACCTTTGAGGTAGGATTCGAGTTCTGCGCGCTCGGCGTTTTTCCGGATAACAACCGACAACTCGGTATCCGGATTGTCGATCATGCTATTGATCTCCTGGATCAAAGCTTCGACGCGGGCAGCTTCGGCCTGAACAGCCTCCTCGGCGGCGCGAAGGTGCTCGGGCGCAAGCTTCGCCCGCTCCACGTCCAACTGTGCCTTCATGTCGGCGCGGATGCGTTCGACCGCACTAGTGACCTGCCGATCCAGAGCGATTGCCGCTGCCTCGTCGGTCTCGGCCACATCGCGGCCGTTTTCAGTCCTGCTATGATCGACCAATGCGAGGAGCTTTGCTCTTTCGACCCCCCATTCGGCGGCGGCTTGTCTCAGTTGTTCCAATTCCTTCGAAACCTGGTTGTGCTCCTGCAATTCGGAATCGAGCGCCTGAATATCAATCATTGTCTGATCCAGCAGCTTGGCCAATGCCGCTACCGTTTGACGCAAACGATCCGTGGCGCGTAGCGCCGGCTTCGTACCGACTGTTTCCATAACCGGGGCATTATAACGTAGTGTCGATTCCGCAAAAGGGTATTTGGCAACGCCCGGCAAGGCATACGGCTTTTACATTGACCCGGTTCGGCAGCTGGAATATGGTGCTGGGCGGAAGGGAGGAAGGAGATGACCGAGCACAATCCCGGGCGCCGCACTTTTTTAGTGCGCGCACTCATTGGTACCGGCGCGATGGCGGGCGCGGAACTCGCGCCGGCCCAGAATAACGAAACGCGGAAGGAGACAAACGCCCCAGCTCAGCTCCATTCGGAAACCGAGCGGCACGGTGCGTTTTTCAACCTCAGCGACGCCGCCACAGTTGCGGCGTTCGCTGAGCGGCTGATGCCCGGTGCACCGGGCAAAGCGGGCGCGCACGATGCTGGAGTGGTCAATTACATTGATCTTGCGCTCTCCGGCGCCTATGCCGATCTTCAGGATTTCTATAGGCGCGGTCTTGCACAGCTGGATGCGTATTGCCGCAAGACCTATAACGACACGTTCGTTCGCCTGGATGCCGCGCGTCAGGACGCAGTGATCACGGCCCTCGAGCAGGGCCAAGCTGCAGAGTTCACCTGGCCCACGGCGCAGGAGTTCTTCAATACGATCCGCACGCACACGATGGAAGGCATGTTTGCCGACCCGATCTATGGCGGCAACAAGGATTTTGCCGGGTGGCGACTGGTGGGTTTTCCAGGCGCACAGCCGATTTTCACCAGGACCGACATGGAGAGCAGACAAGCGTTCAAGCGTGCGCCAATCACTGGCCTGTAGAGACGGAGGGACGAACTATGGCGATCGAAAAAACTGATGTGGTTATTGTCGGTATGGGCGCCGTAGGCGGAATACTTGCTGCCGAGCTCGGGAAAGCAGGCATGAAAGTCATTGGCCTCGAGCGAGGCCCACGCCTGACTACCGCCGATTTCAGTGGACAGGACGAATTGCGATACTTCCAGCGGCAAGATCTGCGTCCAAACGCGAAACGTCAACCAGTGACCTGGCGGCCGAACGCGAATATGCCCGCGAAACCGTTGCCGATTCTGAATTACGGCAACCAGGCAGGGGGCGGCACGGTGCATTACGGCGCCGTGTCGTGGCGGTTTCACGAAGACGACTTCCGCGTGCGGTCGCACACGATTGAACGTTACGGAGTGCCGGCGATCCCCAAGGATTCCTCGCTCGCCGACTGGCCCTTGACTTACGCCGATCTGGAAACCTTCTACGATCGTGCCGAATACGAGCTTGGCGTGTCCGGCAAAGCTGGAAACCTTCAGGGACGCAAGATCGAAGGCGGCAACATGTTCGAAGCGCCGCGCCGCCGCGAATATCCGCTGCCGCCGCTCGTGGCGGATCAGTCGGGCGTGATCTTCGAAGAGGGAGCTCGCACGCTGGGCTATCATCCGTTTTCGACGCCTCGCGCGATCCTCTCACAATCGTACGGGGGGCGGGCGAGTTGCACCTACTGCGGCTTCTGCCAGGCGTTCGGCTGCCACGTCGGCGCAAAATCCAGCATTCTCGTCACAAAACTTCCTGAGGCCGATGCTACCGGCAACTTCAAATTGCTGACCGGTACCATGTGCTTCCGAGTGAATAGTGACAACAGCGGGCGTGTGACCGGCGTTTCGTACTACGGGCCGGATGGTTCCAGCAATACGATCGAGGCGGAACTCGTTATCCTTGCACCTTTCATTTACGACAACACGCGGTTGCTGCTGCTTTCAAAGACCCGGAAATTCCCAAATGGTTTGGCGAACTCGAGCGGCCAAGTCGGCAAGCATCTCATGGCTCACATCACTCCCAGAGTGTTTGCCACGTTCGACGACCGGTTTGTCAACATCTACATGGGCCCCAGCGCCCAGAAGCATAGCCTCGATGACTTCAACGCCGACAACTTCGACCATAGCGGCTTGAACTTCATCCGCGGAGCCCAGATTTCGGTCTCGCCCGCCGACCTGGAGGCCGGTCCGATTGGCGCCGCCATGAGCATCAATCCGCCGCCCGGAATCCCGCGATGGGGCGCTGCCTACCGCGACTTCCTCGCGAAATACTTTACACGGTACGCCGCCGTGGTCGCGCAAACGGAGAACCTGCCCTATACCGACCAGACCATCGATCTCGATCCGAACGTGCGCGATCAATGGGGTTTGCCCGCGCCGCGCCTGACCTATGACTGGCGCCGGCCCAACGAGCTTGCGCGGATCGAGTTCATGCTGGTGAAGTTAGAAGAGTTGGCCAAAGCCATGGGTGCGACACGAGTCTGGCGTGCGCCCATGGGCGCCGGAGCTCCCGGTGCGCACCACGAGGGCGGCACGCGCATGGGCGATAATCCAAAGACGTCGGTCGTAAACCGCTACGGCCAAAGCTGGGATATTCCGAATCTGTTCATCATCGGTAGCTCGACATTTCCAACGATGAGCGGCTTCAATCCAACGTTGACCATTCAAGCGCTTGCTTATATGAGTGCCGACGCGATCGTGAATCGCTACAAGAAAAGCCCCGGCAGACTCGTGTAGGAAATTCGGGGGACGCACCCCGAATTTCATTTCGCCGCAGCTAGTTGCTGGAGCACCGTATCGATAGGCGGGCGGTCGTTGGCTTCTGCTCCAACGTATCTCCAAACAATTTTGCCTTCCTTGTTCACAATGAACATTGAAGGTCGCGCGATGCCTTCCGTTGGATGCAGCACCCCGTACTGCCGGATGAAATTTTTGTAGATATCGGAAAGGATCGGATACGTCAGGCTCAACTCGGTCGCTACCTTTTGACCATCGGCTGGGGTATCTGCACTCACTGCGACCATCTCCGCCCCGAGGCTTTTAATCTTCTGATAATTTTTTTGCAGCTCACCGAGCTGCGCGCGGCAGAACCCTCAAGCCTGGGTCCGGTAAAAGACGACCAGAACGGTCTTTTTGCCTTTAAACGAATTCAGGTTGATCGTCGTGCCCTGGATCGAAAAACCGGAGATATTTGGAGCCACGCCTTGAACCTGCATCGCCAGAAGCAAAGCAACAATGAGTGATTTCATAGGTACACATCCTACCGGAACTCACTAAGTCCCGCTACGGATAATCATCGACTCCACGCGAGTAAGTGGTCGTCACACAGCGGCACTTAATAATTGCTATTTTTGAAGCGCCTTTTGCGCTTCCTCATGGTTAAGAACTTTGAATTGCCCAACCGGCAAATCCCCAAGCGAAAGATCTCCGATACGAATCCTGACCAGTTTGAGAACGGCATGGCCGATGGCGTCACACATGCGCCGGACCTGACGATTCTTCCCTTCAGTTATGGTTAGCTCAAACCAGGTGTATTTGTCGTTGACACGCACCTCACGAACAATGGCTCGTCCACTCGTTTCGCCACGGCCGATATCGAGGCCATAAGCAAGATCGAAATAATCGCCGGCAGCGAACACACTCGCCGCTTTTACATAGTAGGTCTTGGGTATCTTTGATTCCGGTTGAAGCAGGGCCTCGCCGTATTGGGTGTCATTGGTCAGAATCAGAAGCCCGGAGGTATCCATATCCAGACGGCCGACCGGGAATACCCAGCGATCCAGCTTTTTGATGTAATCGTAAACAGTCGGGCGATTTCGGTTGTCGCCGAATGAAGTAACCACGCCCCCAGGCTTGTTCAATGCAACGTAAATTTTTTTCTCTTCGCGAATCTTGAGCCCGTCAAGGTGAACAACATCTTTTACCGTTTCCACCCAATGATCCGGATTTCGGATCACGCGGCCGTTAACCTTGACACGGCCTTCCCCGATCCATTCGCGCGTGGTCGCGCGCGAAGCGATGCCTGCTTTGGATAGAACTCGATCCAAAGTGGCGCGTGCCTTTTTCATGGAACAATGCCGATTATGGAGAGCATATGGCCCATTTTCTTGCCATCCCGCCGATAAGAGTGAAACAGATCTTCGCGGCATCGAGTGCACAACGATGAAACTTCGATTCCCTCCTCACGTAGCCCTGAATTTATGAGCTGTCGCCGGTTGGCCTCGCCGAGATTCAAATGCGGTTTCATCCATTCCGGTTTGTGTTCAAACAAGGCGGGATCGGCCATAGCATCGATTACCTCCAAGCCGACTTCGTAGCAACACACTCCAATATGGGGACCGACCGCGGCGACCAGGTCTTGCGGATCGAGTGCGAATTCCTCGCGCAGTCTTGCGACAGTTGATTCAACGATACGTGCCGCAGTGCCCCGCCAGCCTGCGTGAACGGCTGCGACAGCCGTTCTGTGAGAGTCCGCGATGAGAATCGGCACACAGTCCGCAGTCTGAACAGCCAGTACAGCGCCCTTCAGGGCTGTTACAGCCGCATCACCCTCGACGGCATCGGTTGCGGCGGATGTGTCTTGTATATTGACAACCCTATCCGAGTGGACCTGTCGCAATTTCATCATTGGCCAGCCGGGCAGGCCAACAGACGCGAGGAACCGGACGCGGTTCATTTGCACGATTGGATTGGCAGATGAATGCGGCCCCAGGTTCAGGTCTCTCGTATCACCCCGCCGGGTCGAAAACGCATGAATGATGCCCGGCACCCGGCCGAGCACTTCCGATTGAAGGAAGGTTATTTGATCCCGCCGTTTTATCTGTAACATAGAAGTTGATGATTACCGGCATCGGCATCGACGTTATTCAAAACGACCGCCTTCGCGATTCCGTTCAGCGGTTTGGTGACCGGTTCCTAAATCGAATATATACGGAAGGTGAGATCGCCTATTGCAAGAAATGTGTGAACTCGGAGCTCCACTATGCTGCCCGCTTCGCCGCAAAGGAAGCTGCTTTCAAAGCCCTCGGCACCGGTTGGGCCCAGGGAGTGAAGTGGAAAGACATTGAAGTCGAGCGCTTGCCTTCAGGAAAACCCGAACTCCGTTTGCACGGCGAAGCTCTGTCCAAGGCGACCGCGATGGGGGCAAAGAGATTTTACGTCTCGCTCACGCACGATCAATTGGTTTCATGCGCCGTCGTCATTCTCGAGAGTTGATCGACGAATATGACTGGACCATTGTGGCAAGCCAGCGCGATCGAGGTTGCTGCTGGTATACGCGAGAAGCAATTTTCGTGTTCGGAGGTGATGACGTCGGTGGTAGAGCGCATTCGTGCGCTCAACCCGAAACTGAACGCGATCATCCTGAACCTTACGGATCAAGCCCTGGCTGAAGCGGCCGCTGCCGATCGCGCGTTGAAGGATCTTGCCGCGCCTGGACCCCTGTTCGGTGTTCCGGTGACCATCAAAGTGAATATCGACGTTGAGGGACAGGCGACAACGAACGGCGTGCCGGCCTTCGCCAACCTCATTGCGCCCGGCGACTCGCCGCTTGTCCGCAATTTGCGCCGGGCCGGTGCGATCATCGTCGGCCGCACCAACACGCCCGAAGTCTCGATGCGAGTGACGACGGTGAACCCGTTGCACGGCCGCACGCGGAATCCCTGGCATGCCGACGCTTCCCCGGGCGGATCGTCAGGCGGTGCCGGCGCCGCCGCAGCCGCGGGCTTCGGCCCGATCCATCACGGCAATGATATCGGTGGCTCGTTACGGTTCCCGGCTTTTGCCAATGGCGTCACTACGCTCAAGCCCACGCCGGGCCGGATCCCTGCATTCAATCCTTCGGCCGCCGTCGAGCGCGGGTTTCTTGCCCAGCTCACGTCGGTACAAGGGGCGATTGCCCGTACCGTGCAAGATGTGCGTCTCGCAACGCGCGTGATGGCGGCCGGCGATCCGCGCGATCCATTGTGGGTACCCGTGCCATTCGACGGCGAGCCTCTGGAGAAACCGATCCGTGTTGCGGTCACACGCAACAGTCACGGATATCCAATCCACCCCGGCATTAGCCGGCTAATCGACCGGACTGCGGCTTATTTGAGCGACGCGGGATATGAGGTGGTCGAGACTGAACCGCCATCCATCATGGAGCCGGCGCGCGGCTGGTTCACTGTGCTGCTCACGGAGCTCAAGGGGACGCTTGGTCCAACCGTCGAGCAGTTTGGAACCAACGAGGTGCGCCAGATCTTTGCCTGGTACTACGAACTCGGAACGATTCTCGATCTTGATGGCTATCGCCTGGGGCTTGCCGACCGAACGCGGATGATGCGCGCGTGGAACGTGTTCTTCGATGCCTATCCGCTCGTGCTGACGCCCTTCCTCATGCGGCCGACCTATCCATGGAACTATGACGCACAGGGACGGATGCAGACGAAAGACCTGTTCGATGCATCGATCTACAGTTACGGCGTGAACTATCTCGGGCTGCCGGCCGGTGTTGTGCCGATAGACCTCGTCGAAGATCTGCCTGCCGGCGTTCAGCTTGTGGCGCGCCGTTTCCGCGAGGACGTGATCCTCGATGCCATGGCCGCGATTGAACAAAGAGCCGGCCGTCTCGTCAATCGCCTCTGGGCACGCGGCTGACGATACATCGGGCCGGCTACTGTAGGGGCGGTTTATGACCGCCCACAGTGTCGAAAACGAGACATCGCGGGCGGTCATAGACCGCCCCTACAGCGAAATTCGGCGTTTCGAATGGTTTTGCAGCAGCCTGCTGGATCGAGTTACTGCAGCCGGAATCGTGGAACTTCTGCGGATAGCACTTTGTCTTTTGGCGCGCTCACATACCCGCGTATCCGATCTTTCTCGACGGAATTGACGACGACTTCGTACCGGAGTTGCTCACGTCCGACAAGAAACTGGACCGGTTCGTTTGTCGTTCGGTCTTTCTTCTCCAGCCGGTTATCGTCGACTTGGATTGCTACATTGTACCTGTGCTTTTTTGGATCCGTCTTGAGCAGTGCAAGCTGTAGGTCGGCCACGCGATGAAGTGGCTGCTTTGAGTTCTTGCGTATGTCAAATTCGAAATAATCCCGGTCACCCTTCTTTCGAAGCTCAGCCAATTCGCCGGAATTCTTCGCGATACGTTCGCTCAGAACGTTGGTCACATCAGTAAGCTGGCGGCCTAAATCGTCTCGTGTGGCCAAAAGATCACGCTTGATCCCCGTGACTTCGCCAGATACCGTTCCATACTTCGCGTCCGAGTCTCGTTGAACCTCCGCTATTTGATTGGTCGCTTCTTGCCGGAACACATCGACA
>Ga0209237_1000537_pt1 | contig 21867 bp, 24 predicted proteins | sample GraSoi013_1_40cm_2_FD_185820 | JGI IMG/M metagenome (GOLD analysis project Ga0209237, IMG submission 185820) | Grasslands soil microbial communities from the Angelo Coastal Reserve, California, USA - Sample 10_02_2013_1_40cm (SPAdes) (version 2) | ecosystem: Environmental > Terrestrial > Soil >... | reverse complement strand
GCCGAAGGAACGGGAAGAGCCCCGGTCTTCAGGGTGTGAACCTCTTCGTCTGAGAGTCCGGAGAACTCTTGAACGATACGTAGTCTCTCTTCGACCGACAGTTTGTAAAACGATCCAATGTTCGATCTTCTGCCCAAACTCTTCACTTGCAATCTACCTGCCTCCTAGAATTCGATCGTGGGATCAACGCTGCTGATGTCTTTAAGACTAAAGCTTGATCCCGTTCCGCTGGACAAGCCCGTCGAATGCTGGCTTCAGCCAAGGAGTATAATGTTCAGGATTCTCGGCGAGATCATGTTTGAGTTGAGTCGGAGTGACCCATTTCCAATCGTCAATTTCCTCAGGATTCGGCTTTGGAACCCCGTTGTACTCCCCAATGAATACGTGATCGAACTCGTGTTCCGTTAACCCGCTCTTCGGGTCATCAGCTTTGTACACGAAGCTGAAGACCTCCTTCAGTTTTGTATCAAATCCAAACTCCTGTTTCAGTTTTCTATGGGCAGCTTTCTCCAGCTCTTCACCCTTCCTAGGGTGGCTGCAACATCCATTGCTCCAAAGGCTCTGAAAATGGTGTTTTGCATTCGACCTCAGCTGGAGTAGCGTCTCATTCTTGGAATTGTAAATGAAGATGGAAAACGCTCTGTGCAGCTTGCCTCCATTGGAATGAGCTTTCATCTTCTCCTCATACCCAATCGGATGATCTTTCTCGTCTACGAGGACAACAATCTCTGACATGTTTCAGCTCATTTTTCTGAGACCATAAAACCTTTCTTTGCGACGATCAAGAATCCGTAATCTGACTTCCTATTACTTTTGATAAAATAGTCGAATCTGCTAGTATTTTCCATCCCTTTGTAAGCCAAGGTGCTGCTGCTTCAGATGCAACTATCGTGTTAACTTCATCTCTTGTATGGAATGATGCTTCAGACGATTCCACATGATCAATTCTGATAGGGTCATCACTTCTGCAGAAGAATACTGCCACGATCTCGTTCTCGGGTGGGACATGATACGCGAACTTTCCAAGATACGCGAGCGGTGCAGAAACTCCTGTCTCTTCTTCGAGTTCACGTCGTGCTGCTTGTTCGTAGCTTTCTCCGAAGGTTACATGGAAGGAGCTAGACGAATCCCAGCGGTTTGGGAAAGTCGTCTTACTGGGGCTCCGACGTTGAAGGAGTATCTTGCCATTGGAACGGATCAAGAAGATCATCCCAGACCGGTGAAGAATTTGGTCTAGATGGGCCCTGGACCTTTCAATGGATCCAAGGACGGAATCGTCCTTTGTGACGTGATAGAGTAGTTCCAATTATCTTCTTCTCCGAGAGAGCTCTCGCGGTTTCGCGTCCACGGCTTGACTATGATGTGTGGCTTTGGATTTTCCGTCTCCGGTTTTTGTCATTCCCTTGCTTAGGCAGGCTGCCACGCGACTCCGCTGGTGTCCATTGAAATCTTGTACGGTGTCCCTCTCTCTTTTCTGAGAACGCGGGAGATCCTATCTCGGGCAGTTGTGCTCTGACTAAGGACAATGATGCAACCTCCTCCTCCGGCCCCGGTTAGCTTTGCTCCTAGGGCGCCCGCTCGTCTTGCTGTCTCGACGAGGTGATCGAGCTTGGGATGGGAGACCCCGATCTTTCGCAGGAGTTCATGATTCTGATACATGAGTGTGCCTAGATCCTCGTCGTCGCCGCTTCTCAACGCCTTTGCAACACCATTGGAGATCTCTCGAACTCTTACCATGTAATTCTGAAAATCCTTCCTCTCCCTCTGGGATTTCTGGACAACACCTCCCACGAGGGTCCTGGTCGCGTGGTGAATACCTGTATCACAGACGAGGATTAAGGGCTCTTTCTTCGGTCGAAAGGTCTTCACATCGGAGGGGCGGTTGAACTGTATCATGCCCCCGTAGATGCAGACGGCCTGGTCGACTCCTGAGGGTTTGCCGTGGAGGAAGTTCTCCGGCACAAATGCGAGCTTGAAGATTTCCTTTCTGGTCAGTTCGATTCTATTGAATCTCCCCACGGCCGAAATAATTGCTACAGTTGTGGATGCTGACGAGCCGAGGCCTGCGGCGACGGGAATCTCGCACTCTACATTCACGTGAAGTCCGCGATCACTGCTCCCAACATATTTCAGCGTGGCTTCAGCGGCTAGTTGAAGAGGGCGTAGAAGCCGTCGAGGATCAGGAGCCATTGGGTTTCCCGTTTTTCCTGCCAGAAATCGTAGAGGAATGTCCGCATCGACGTCTACTCCAGAGCTATTCTTGGGCGTCACCTGGACCTTAGAGTACAGGTTGATGGCCATGGCCACGGCGGGCGCGCCGAGGACTACGAAGTGTTCGCCTGCTAGGATTATCTTGCCTGGAGCTCGCGCAAATACAGGCGAGGCATCGCTGGTCGGGCGCGAGGACTCTTCACTTCTCGAATGAAGCCGCAGCATAACCTACGACCGAACTCTTGTCTCCAGCGACGTCTCCACTAGTCTGGTATGAGAGTAGATTTCCACTTTTCGCCCCGCGGAGCTTTGCCGCGTGAATCATGGTCGTTACTGGACCGTATCCGCAGGCCGAGACGGAGCGTTCCTCGATTATCTCCTGAAATTTTTTCTCGTCCATTTGCAGCGCTGCGTCGATCGCCTGTTTATCCTTGGATTGGGCCTCTGCTTGCGGCTCGTAGTGGGTCCAGTCGGAAGAAGCTATTACGGTTGCTCCATGTTTTTCCGCTACCTTCGCTATTGCTTCGCCGAGTTCGATGCTGGTCTGCAGGTCTTGAAGCATCATGCAGATGGGCACAAACTTGAATCGTCTTGGATAGATGAATTGTAAGAAGGGCAGCTGGACTTCGATGGAGTGCTCGTTTTTGTGAGCCTCGTCTTCGACGTCCACGAGATCGGAGCTGTCGACGATTTCTCGCGCGAGGTCCGTGTCTATGGGCACGTCTCCCAGAGGAGTGCTCCATTCACCCTCAGTCATTGTCGAGATTCCGCTTCCAAGTCCAGTGTGGTTGGGTCCGAGGATGATTATGGATTCGATGATTCCTGCTGAGGCAAGGTGGTAGTAGCTGTGGGCCGCTACGGGTCCGGAGAACTTGTAGCCGGCGTGTGGAACTATCAATCCTAGTAAGTTTTGGTTTCGTGTTCCGGGAATCGTCGGTATAGCTTTTGGTCCTAGGGGGTGGAGAAAGGATTGTTGGATCTGGGTTCTTAGGGCTCCTTCAGTGTCCGGGTAGAATGTGCCTGCTTGAGCTGGGAGGCGCCTTTTCACGCCTCGCCACCTGAAGCTCGTCCCACGGGCATGGCGGCGAGCTTCGTCTCGAAATCGTCTATCGTGAATGGGATGGTCCCATCCTGTGAAATCTCTCCTCTCTCTCTGAGAACTTGGCGTGCTAATAGCCAGTAGACTACGGCAAGGGCTCTCCGTCCCTTGTTGTTCACAGGGATCACCAAGTCGACCCCCGAGAAGACATTGTCCGTGTCGCAAAGGGCGATGACGGGTATTCCGACCGCCGTTGCTTCTTTGATGGCTTGCCAGTCCGCTCTCGGATCCGTGACTAGTACAACTTGTGGTTCGGCGTGTTTTGGCTGCAGGGGGTTGGATATGAGGCCGGGCATGAATCGGCCAACTATTGGCATGGCCTTCGTCAGCTCGGCGAACCTGTCGATCGGAGTCTTGCCGTAGAGTCTTGATGATACCGCTAGGACTCGGCCGGGCTCGAACCTTGCCATGAACTTGGCCGCGACTCGGATCTTCTCGTTCGTCTCTCCGATGTTTAGGATGAAGAGCCCGTCGGGTCTGACTCGAAAAATGTACTTTTCCATATCCACTGTCTTGATCCGGGTTCCGATGTGGAGGCCCGCGGCCAAGAGTTCTTCTAACGAGAGGAGAAGGTTCTCCGCTCGGGGTATTGCTTCCCTTTCCTCAAAGTCTTGGCTCTCCATTCGACCAAGACCCTAAGCGAGCTCGGCTCGTCTCTTCGCAGTCACTTGCGGATATTTCAGGAACTCATCAATTAACTCAACATGAGTTATGAGCATTCTTCTACAGCAATATCGCCGGATTCCTAGCTCGTCCATGACCTTCTGGGGCTTGTCCCCTGCTCGTACTCGCTGGTTGAAAGTTTCCCACTTGTCGGCGATCTGTTTGCCACATGTGAAGCATCTTACTGGTATTATCATCGGGCAACCATTACCTGTATGACTTTTGTTTTCTTCGTCGCGCGCTCGGTCCGCCGAACTTTTTGGGTTCTGTGACTCTCTGGTCGCCGGCTATCATGACTCGGTCGAAGGCTAGGAACGTCTTTCTCAGCTCGCTACCCTTTGTCCAGCCTGCCAATCCCCGAGCTATCGCTATTCGTGCGGCTTCAGCTTGAGCCATCACCCCGCCGCCCTCGACGTTGACCCGGATGTCGACAGCCTTGGATCTATCCCCAGCGATCAGCAATGGTTCTTCTATCTTCATCCTGGCGACCTCTGGATACATGTAATCGAGTGATTGATCGTTGATGTAGATGCGTCCTTTCCCAGGCCTAATCACGGCTCTCGCTATAGCGGTTTTTCTTTTGCCTGTTTCAAGTGAGAGTTTTTTCTTCTCGCTCACTGTGGGTAGCCTCCGATCTCTCCGGATAATTGGGCGATGGTGATGTAGGGAACTCTTAGTCTCGACGCGTCCGCATCCGCGACCCTCGTCGCTGGGCGGTCTAGATACTCGCTAGGTGTTCCGATGTAGACCTTGACCCGATGGAACGCGTCTTTACCCCCTGTTTTCTTCCAGGGGAGCATTCCTCGTATGACTCTCCGGACGTAACCGTCAGGTTTCCGCGGATGGGTCGGGCTCTTCTCCAGGTTTCCCAGTGTTCGAGTCTTTAGTTTCTGCTTGGCTCTCGCGACGACACGCTGTTTGGTTCCGGAAATGACTGCGCGTTCTGCGTTGATGACCACCATGCTTTTTCCGTCAAGAGCCTTCTTGGCAACGTAACTGGCCATTCTTCCCAAGATTAGGTTGGAGGCGTCTACGATCTCTTCTGGCTCAGCAACGACTATTGTCTTTTTCACTTTTCAGTTATTCCTCCGAGTCCTTCCTCGAAGCTTAGAGTTTTTGCGCTGATGAGTCGAGCAGCGTCTAGAACTAACTTTTCGGGTGGTAAGGTTCCGGTTGATTCTACCAGAAAATTGAAGGTCTTCGCTTTTGCATCGTAGCTGTAAGTGCATGCTGACGCAGGCTGCCACTTTGCGTGGTCTCTTCCTCTCCCAAGTCGCGCATATGCTTCGAGCTTGATTCTCTGGCCCTGGGCCAGCTTTACGATTGGGACTTTGTCGGAGACAGGTTTCACTTCAGGATTCTCAGGTTTCAGATGTGAAGTGTATACAACTTCAACAGGGTCCGAGGCCTCAACCTCTAGTGAGAGCGATGCTCTGCACTTTTCGCAACCGAGTTCGCTCTTGCAAGTGCATTCTTCCGGAAGATTGTAACTCTGATCAGTTGTGATCGGGATGAGCCCGAGACGGTGGGCCAGAATCTCATCATACATGACTGAACTGTTCTCAAGGATCATGACATCTTCAATCGCCATTACCGGGACCTCGGCGAGTATTATGCGGCGAAGCGCGTTGGCGAATGCTGGTGAGACATCCGAGAGGACAAAACGGATAGTGTCCTGTTCCTTGGTGAGGAGTTTTATGTCCATCTAGTTATCATGCTTCCAACGCGAAGTGTCCAGCCCGGACCGGTCGGACTTTATTTAAAGCTGACGAGTTTCACGAGGATTTTGAACGCAATTATCCATATTCTATCATTATCGTAGGATTCTGGTGCTCGTCGTGTTCTCGTCCCTCGCCTTCATCTGGTTGAGGCGAGCCTTATTGGGAAACAAAAGACGGGCCACTTCAGTTTAGGTTTATCAAGATTGACTAGGCCACACCCGTGACGATTCCAAAGTAGATGCTTACAAGCCCGATGACGATGGCGATGGGTGGGAAGGCTAGGACCGAGCCGATCGTCTCGAGAATATCCTCCACAAATCTCAGGAGCGTGTAGAGGATCAGAGTGATGATGAGGAAGATTATGCCCAGCTCAAGATTGTTCAGCAGGCCTGGAAACGCGACTCGTAGGTACGCCGCGACGAGGATTCCGATGCCGAGGGAGATCAGCGATGCCCAGCGTAGATTCTTGAGAGGACGGGAGATGAGTAATATTCCGAGGACAGCCATGACTGGGAGGTAGTACTTGAGGTATGGATAGTTCGAGTTCGGATTCGGCTCGAATCCTATTCCAAATATGCTTGAGAGAAAGTTCAGACCGAGGGCAAGGTCGATGGCCACGATGATTACGGCTATGCCGACGAAGAACCCGATGATCGACAGCAATCGCGCGAGATCTTTTGATGCGCGTTTGAAGAGTGGTGCGGTCGCGCATATTCCTCCCGCGATGAGGAGGATTGCTGTAGAAACGACCATTGGTATCGAGTCTGTTACAAAGGCAGGGGTTTAAGCGGGTTGCGTCTGTTTCTCTTCTCCCGGCTCCGCGGGCGCTTCTTCTTCTTCAACCTCAGGCATTACGAGGGGTTGTTCGGCAAGGACCTCTTCCTTAACTTCAGGTGGGACTTCTGGAAGAATGGGAGCAGTGGGCGGGGCTACTTCCTCAATTATTCTGGAGACTCTCTTGCCTGTTGGTGCCGCTCTAGCGGGATGTTGAGCATTGCTCAAGGAGCTGCGTGCGTGGAAGGCTATTCTGGATTCTTGTTCGCGCTGAACAATGTAACTTGGGACGGAGACAATGTCGCCGGCGACGCTGATGTGACCATGAGTGACGAACTGGCGAGCCTGATGGATGGATTTTGCGAGACCAGTTCTATGCACTATTGTTTGTAGTCGGCGCTCCATTAGATCTTTAACGTTCAGGTCCAGAATATTGTCTACGGTTGCTGATTCTGGGAGGATTCCGAGTCTTGCGAGTCGTTTCAGGTACTGGCTTTCAAGCGGACCGCGTTCCTCTTCTTCCGCGCCGAGTAGTGTTCTGGCGATTCCTCTGATTTGTGAGAGTTCGGTCTCGTGGCCGCGTAGCTCTCTCTTGTTTCGCAGGCCGTAGTCGCCGACTAGGTGGAGTTCTTCTTCAAGCTGGTCTTTTCGCCAGGGGTGGCGAGGGGTCTGGTATGCTTTTCTAGGCTTTCGCGGGTCTCCCATGGGATTACCCTAGTCTATTTCTTCTCCTCTTCTTTCTCTTTCTTCCCGGCCGCTCTGGCTGCTTCCATGAGAACTTTCTTCTTTACTCCTACTGCCTTTCCTGATCTGCCGGTGGTCCTTGTTCTCTGGCCTCGGACCTTTAGGCCGAGAGAGTGTCGGATTCCTTTCCAGCTCTTGATATCCTTCATGAGGTCAATGTCGGATTTGATCTTGAGAGCCAAATCGGCTCCGACAAGGTGCATGTCTCGGCCGGTCTCGATATCCTTGCGTCTGTTGACCATTCTAGGGGGTATCCCGTGTTTCAGAGGGTCCTTGATGACGTCCTCTACCCTTGACAATTCGCCGTCTGAGAGGGCTCCCATGCGGGCTTCTGGGTTGATCTTTGCTGCTCTGACGACTGCAAAGGCAAGATTGGGTCCTACGCCTCGTATCTTGCCGAGACCGTAGGCTACTTTCTTGGTCCCGTCTATGTCGGTTCCCATGAATCGGAGTATGAGCCTGAACTCTCTGGACATGATTTCACTATGAGGACCAGTCGCTCTTCCCATGGCGTAATTTAACGTTTCGACTTCCCGGATCCGTCAAGACGTCAGTGTTGTCAGCCTGTAGCTGATGATGAAGCGAACATCATACTCTTTGGGAGAAATACCACGAGAAACACTGGGAAAGATCGAGACGACAGGACTGCTTCGGATCAGTTCGTCTAGGTTACAACTCCAAAGGCAAAGAAAGCATTCGGGGATTCTAAAGCGCCCACTTTGCGCCAACTATGTGTGATTATCGGTTCCGTTGGCTGCGTCACCTCCAGTTCCCTGATTTCGTCATAACCAGTGAAATTTTTTATCTACGATTTATTGCTCGCAGGTGTCCGCTTGATCTTTTTTCGGTGAAAAAGTTCGTGGAGAGAAAATTTTCTCCGTTGACTGAAAAATTTCTCGTCAGAAAAAATTACTGTTGCGATCGATCTGCGCGCAAACAATTCTTAAATACGCGTTGACCATTGAGTGTTATCATCCGGAAAATTCGGACTAGAAAATCTTCCAGAAATGTTTGGACCCCATCTCACTCTGGATTTGTCGGAGTGTAACCCGCGAAAGCTCTCCGACCTTTCTCACATCTACGAACTCCTAGACGAGCTTCCCGACGTTATCGGGATGCACAAGATCACCCCACCCTACACGTTCATCTATCGTCCCAGCGATAATCCCACCGAATGGGGAGTCAGCGGATTCGTCATAATCGCTGAGAGCCACATCAGCATTCACACCTTCCCTGACAGGAACTCGGCCTTCGTCGACATTTTCAGCTGCAAACAGTTCGACATTCACAGGGCCGTCGACTACATCGTCGCCAAGCTTGAGGCTCACAGGGCTGACAAGAAACTCTCCGGGCGAGGAAAGGAATACCCGCGCCAAGTCGAAGCGGCTCGAGAGATCGTAATCCGATCACGCCCCAGCCTGAAGCAGTAAGCGGGACTGAATCGTTCAGGAATGGCTCCGCCGACCCACACCGGTTTCAACTTGTAGGCCCTTCCGCGAGAAAATCTCGAAATCAGTTGAGCCTCACGGAGCGGGACCCATCATTGGGGCGTTGCTTCAATTGGGAATGATCATCCCCACCCATGTCCCTTGATCGCAGACGAACGTGAACATCCTAAGAGTCCCTAGGAAAACGGCTAGAAAACAGCCTGAGGATCCTTAACAGTGGCAAGATCAGCTGGACAAGAGCTATACGTGATAAGTCGTGATGATAAGACCCTGCTAAGACCCTGTTAGTACGCGCACGCCTAGAAAAAAAAGTATGCGCGCGAGTCTCGCGACGCAGATCCGCCTTCACCGCCAAGTTTTTCTCTCTTCTTCCTCCAGCTCTGGAGTCTTTCTCTCTAGATCTTATCTTTTCTTTTTCTACTAACTATTTTTTTCTGTTATCTTTTTCTCGACCCCCCCAGGGTATGTCTAAACAAAAAAACTCCTTCACACTTTACGAGCTAGAACCGTATGGCGCCGGGAGTGGGATTTGAACCCACGCGCCCCGAAGGGGCACAGGCTGACAGGAGAGCCTATTCCAGACATGGGCCTACGTGCTAGGCAGACTGCCCGGTACCAGGCTCCGGAATCCCGGCTAAAACAACCAAACATTTCAACGACTATTTTCCCTTTTGGGAAGCTTCTAACAGAACCCCTTTCGACAACCCAGTAATCGAACTTCAGAGAAGAATCGCGTTCGAAAGCGAAAAGCCGCGGAGATTTGTTGAGAAGAGTGACGAGAGTGGCGATGGGAGCGGGCCAGCCAACAACCCTTAACGGGCGAATGGCAGTGCTCGCGCCCGGGGGACGCCACCCTTGAATTATTTACGTGAGGAATAACAATTCTAAGCCTGGCGTTACCCAGATTTCGAGGCCTTCGTAACTACAACCAGCTCCTTTGCAGGCACGATTTTAAGTGAGCAAGGCTCCCCTAGCACGAGGCAATCTTGGAACGCTGTGCAGTATGCGGAGCAGAAGAATTCATCCCATACGTCTGCCGATACTGCGGCCGCACCCATTGCGTCCTCCATCGCTTACCTGAGAATCACGAATGCCCCAACATCCAACAGGCCCGCGCCCCCAGACAGCCCATCGTACTAGAGCGGCGCCGGACAGGAACGACTCTGAAACTCATTCAATCTCCACGACTGAACTTGATGCCCAGGCGTGAGCTGGTAGCTCTCACCACTGCATGGATTGTTCTTGGAATAAGCTTCTCGACAAGATACATGTTCGCAGGCTGGTTCGCCACTCCGATAGCATTTCTCGAAGTGTTTCTTCTGACCCTGCTCGTGATCGGTACAGGATTCCTTGGGCACGAGCTGGCCCACAAGTTCACAGCGCAAAGATATGGCGCGTGGGCCGAGTTCAGACTCTGGACCATTGGAGCGATAATGGCCCTCGTGTTTGCAGCCATACCACCAGGAACCTTCGTCTTCGCCGCTCCCGGTGCAGTCTATATCGCGTCAAGATCAGGCTACATAGGCGACGCGATGGATCGAAAAGCTAACGGCATGATCTCGCTCACGGGACCACTAGTCAACATAGCCGCCGCAGGCATCTTCGGTCTAGCCGAGCTCGGGCTTTCAGCGGCCGGATTGAGAGGAATAGTCATCAATGGCTTCAATTTCTTGCCCTGGGCCATTTTCATTAATCTCTGGCTGGGAGCCTTCAACATGATACCCTTCTTCATACTCGACGGACAGAAAGTCCTAACTTGGAACCGAGCCATCTGGGCAATAGTCACAATTCCTCTATGGATAGCAACTGCAGCCGCGCTTTACTTCCAACTATCCTAGCTACTCCGACTTCCATCTCAAAACACTCTGCCCGAAGAAGCGATACTCCTGACCACACTTGGCACAGACAACATTGTACTCCTCATCCGACTTCACTTCGATCACTATCTCCTCTCCACAATTGCACACGAATGATACCTGGCTCTCTGTCAAGAATGATTCAACCTTGAGCTGGAACCGCAACCGTCTTCGTCCGCCAGAGGCGCGGATAAGTCTCAACAGGCATTATCACTCTCACAGTTTTCGCAGCCAGTCCGTGATCCTCCTTCAGCATCTGCTCACTTGACATTAGCGCCTTTGACAACGCGACAAGCTCATCTTTCAAAGTGAACAACGCGATCGACATCTTGGGAACAATACCTTCACTCAAGCGGACGACCCCTGGAACCGCCAACTCCGCGCCGTGACAGATCGAACTTACTGCCGAATCCCGAATGTAGACCCGTGGGACGTAATCGAAGGCCGACTCCATCGGCTTCACTATGCGCCTCGCGACCGCTTCTCTTTCATCAGCGCTGGCCTCCGACAATTGCATCAAGTCGTACAGGGAGAAGGATTCCGCTTCTGTGAAGCTTCCCGCGCGGGTTCGACGGAGCTCACGCATATGCGCTCCAACCCCCAGCACCTCGCCGACGTCATAGACGAGTTTCCGGATGTAGGTGCCGGCCTGACACCCGACCCTGAAAAGGACCTCTCGGGCATCCGTCTCCACATCTCGGATGTAGTAGATTCTCCTCTTTCTCACATCTCTCCTCACAGCAGCTCGGACCGGCGGCCTCTGAAGAATATCCCCGACAAACTCGTCGAGCACCGCGTGGACTGTCTTCTCTTCCATGTCACCATGGAGTGCCATGAGGCAAACGTACTCTTTGCCTGTTAGGAGGAATGACTGGATGGTCTTCGTTGCGTCTTCAAGAGCTAGAGGAAGCACGCCTGTGACCATGGGATTGCTCCGACCTGGCGAAGGTCTCTAGAGTTCCGCCATGGCCAGCATGCTTCAGCCTTAGCATCCTCTTGACCCAAGCCACAACTTCGTGGCTGGAAGGCCCGGAAGGCTTGTCCACATTGATTAGTCCGAAACGAAGATATTGATCGAGGGGCCTCTTCGTTGGAGGACAGCCCAGGGCTGGGTCGGTTTCCTCCTCAAGCTTGACCAGTAGCTTTCTCTGTTCTTCCCAGGGAGCTTGCTGAGACACTCATCATCTCCAATTGGACAATGGAATCCCGCTTCTCTTAAAGAATCTCAACCGGAGAATTGATTGTTACTTAGAAGAGAGGTGTTCAGCGTTTCTGCGCGAGAACTATCAGGCTGTCACGAGAGCCTGTTTTGGCAGAACGGCTTCTTTGTAAGATTCGGCCTTCTTTCCTTTGCCCATGGCTTTTGCGACATCGTCGTCCGAGGCGCCTTTCTTGATTTCGATCGTGTCTTCGGTGGGTTCGAGGTGTTTCACATTTGTTCTTCTACGGCGCACGCCCGAGATCCTTTGTGGCCCGGTGACTAGGACGAAGTTCTTGTCGATCACGTCGACTATGACGCATTTCTGTCCCGTTTCCCGACCGTTGAGTTTCACACAGACACGTCCGACTTCGATGGTGGGCATTGGGATAATCTTCCTAGATGGCTCTCGCGGTCGAATTCCTCATTTAAGGTTTCGTCGATTTTTGGTGGGCTTTCTTGGCTCTTCTGACCATTATGGCCGCTGAGACGAGAACCTTCGCCGTATCCTGAATCGAGCCGAGGCTTGTATCGAGAACAAGATGGTAGATGGAGCGATCTTCAACTTGAAATCGATAGTGTCTAGAATACCTTTCCCGCTGAACAGATTCTCTCTGCTCTGTCTGAACGCGTGCCTCTTGGAGGGTTACCTTGTCCCGCTTGGCGATTCGTTCCAGTCGGACTTCTTCGGGAGCCGTGAGATAGATTCGTAAATCCGCCCGACCTTTCAGAATCCAGCCTGCAAGCTGGCCATCCACAACCACGTTACCCTTTTCCGCTTCGGCGATCGTTCGCTCATCCACTAGTTTGTCGATGGATGAATCTTCAAGAGCCTTCTCGCCTAGGTCCTCAAGAGAGATCCTCCTCTCCTTCGCGATTCGTCGAAATAGGGCACCGGCTGAAACGTGCCGGATGCGTAAAGCCTCAGCAAGGCGCGCAGCATAGGTTGACTTGCCCGTGCCGTGCGGCCCACTGACGGTAATGATCATGTGGAAGCGCTGGAGGAACGGACGAGGGCTCGAACCTCGGTGGATAGACAGCTCGGGCACAATACTCCTCCGAACGGCCTTGACGGAGCGCGGGCGCTCCTCGAATATCTCAAGGGCTTACGAGTTGGGACCCCGTGTAGTTCCTTGCCACATCGAGAACACTGTGCCTTCGCCGGGGCTCTTGGCTCAAAATGCAACGTTCTCCTTCCTGACGGTAATCTTACAGGCAACCTTCTTCGGCCATGAGTCCTCTGATGTGGGTTTGTCATTTCGTATCTCCCGTTGTCGGCGCCATCGAGAACGCGGCTGAAACTCCGAAGATCCTCGATAGAGGGATGCTTATTGTGAAGGAGCAGACGAGGTACCAGAAGAAGAGGGGTAATCCAGCGGCTACTCCATTGCCGATGATCTGGGCGAATGGGAACAAGAAGGGTGCATACGCAGTGTTTGGAGTTGATGATAGAGCGTGGCCAAGTACTGCGTATATTAGATAGAATGGGACGATTGTGATCGGATAGGTTTTCAACTGTTCGAGTGTTGCTCTCGAACTCATTTTCATGACTGCCGATTGGCGTTTCATCAGTTTGTCCAGCTGTTTTTCGTCTCCGTCTTTGCGGGCTTTCCTCACGGCATTCATCCAGTTCATATATTCTCGTCTGTAGCTTGCGACCATCTTGTAGTTTACGAGAAATCGGTTAGCAAGCATGGCTATGAGTGACAGCAGAAGCGCGGCCCCTAGTACAATGAACGCGGACAATGGGGTGCACGGCGGTGGCGTTTGCGAGTGACTCGGATTGCATACGTTTTGTACCGGACCAGCCAAGAAGCTGATGATATCGTCTATGAAGCTCAAACTAGCTACGCTTCTCGATTATCTTGAGGAGGTCTTCGGCCGATTGTCGCTGCTGGCCGCTTCGATTCTGCAATATCTGAACCGGGACTCCGGCCAGGACCGCTATTGCGCTCGCCATGTTCCTCGACCATTGCAAGTCGGCCTTGGCATCTTCCAAGTTCTGACTATCGCGATAACGTGTGGTGTCGGCGGCTCTTCTTCGAGCGACCTCTTCTGGGTCTGCTTCTATCAGAATGATCATGTCGGGGTCCAAGGCTTCGAGGACCTTTCGCGGGGTGCCCGGCCAGATGCCGTCATTGGTCCTTACGAACATATGAGTGTCGACGACGAGGGTGGAGTTTCCGGGAGTCTTTGAAATCCTTCGTGCTGCTTCTTCCTGTATCTTCGCTTGGAGGGTAATGTCCTCCTTGCGCATATGGTCCCGGTGAATCTCTACTCCGCGCTTCTTGAAAAGTTCGTTCATTACGTTTCCAAAGTTCACGATTCTTAGTGGAACCTTCCTCTCTTTAGCCACAGCCTCTAGCTCTTGGAGGATTGTTGTCTTCCCGACCCCGGGTACGCCGGCGACTATGATTGTTGCCTGCAAGGCTTGGCCTCTCACTATCCCAAGAGGCCTTTGGTTCCCGGGTATATCTCGGTAATTCTTTCTTTTACGAGAATTTCATAGTATTGTTGTATGATGCCTACGGTGAGCAGGATTCCTGTTCCTGTGCCGAAGGCTCCGAGGAAGTCCGCTCCCGCTGCTATTACTCCGATCGTGATTCCGCCTATCACTGTGACCGCGGGGATGTATCTGTCGAGAATCTGTCTTATGGTTGAACCGGATCTTCGGAATCCTTCGATTTGCATTCCCGAGTCGATGAGTTGTTTGGATACTGTTTTCGAGTCCATTCCGCCGACTTCGACCCATGTTACTGCGAAGAAGACGCAGGCGAGTACGAATATGAGCATGTAGACTCCTGCTCGTATTGGGTCGCCGAGCACGACTCCTAGTGAGCGGGGGGCGAAGGTGTAGTATGCTAGGCCTTTGATCGGGATTAGTTGTCCGGTCTGTGGTTGGGATTGGTAGCATCCGGGGATTAGGCTGAGCCAGAAGTTTATTCCTGTGCTGGAGCAGCCGGGGTTGTATCTGTTGAAGATTAGTTGGCCGATGAAGAATATGTTTCCGAAGAGGGCTGCTGCGAAGATTACGGGTATGTTGGATACGTAGAAGAATTTGATGGGGAATCGTCCTCGGAATCCTCGGTATCTCGCGTAGGATACTGGTACTTCGACTCGTAGTCCGTTGAGGTATATGATGATGAGGAAGACGACGATTGTTGTGAGGAATCCGAGCATGTCTGGTAGGTTGCCGCCTCGGTAGAGTGCAGCCTGCCACGATGTGGTGCTCAGAAAGCTAAAGTTCGGTGCCGCGATTGACTGGAAGAAGGCGATTATGCCTCCCAGGTATTTTCCGTCGGAGACGGGGGAGATTGGTCCGAGGCTGCTCCATACTATTTGGAGGCAGACGCCTGCGGCGATGAAGAGGCTGATGCCGCTTCCGAAGCCCCATTTTTTCTGGAGCATTTCGTCTAGTAGGATTATGACTATTCCTGCGAAGATGAGTTGTACGAGGATGAAGAACTCGTTCTGTAGACTGGGGGGCATTGCGATGCCTGTGGTCTGGTTGGTGACGTTGTATGCTCCTCCGAGTAGGAAGGCGAGTCCTTCGAACAGGGTCATGAATACGGAGAGTACTTTGCTGGCTCCGGTGAAGAGTGATCTGTCGCCGGGGTTGCTGAAGTCGACGTTGATCATTTTGGAGCCGGAGAGGACTTGGAGTATGAGTCCTGCTGTGACTATGGGTCCGATTCCGAGTTCGACGAGTGTGCCTCTCTGGCTGGCGAAGATGACTCGTAGGGGTCCGAAGGGATCGTTGACTCCTCCGGTGTGTGGTACGCCGTAGATCGGTGTCTCGGCCATTATGAGGTAGATTACTAGTGCCAGAGCGGTCCAGATCAGCTTCTCTGTGAATCCGACTTCTCGGTCTGGGGGGCGGACGCTGGGGAGGATGCGGGTTAGGGGTCTGAAGATTTCTATGAAGCGGACCGTTTGGGATCAGCCTTCTTTGCCGGGTTCAGCGGGTTTGGGGAGTACTACTTCCCCGCCAGCCTGGGATATCTTACTCGCTGCTTTCTCAGTGCATTGTGCGACGATAATTCTGAGGGGTTGTGTGACTTTTCCGTTGCCTAGCAGTTTGGTGTAGCCTATCTGGCCCAGGTCGATTTCTGTTCTGTTTCCGGCAGTTTTCGTTTTGCCCTGTTCGGATAGTGTCTGGAGATTCTGGCTTAGCTGGTCTATGTTGATGGCTCGCTGGTATTTCGGGTTGACAGGTGTGAAGCCTGTCTTTCCGATCTCCCAGCCGTATCGTATGACGCTGCTCCACCGGTGGCGTTTCCATCCGGCGTTGCCGTGTCCTCCTTGCATTCCACTGTCTCGGTGTTGTCCGGATCGTCCCCAGCCGTGGCACCGGCTGCCTCGTAGGCGTCGTGTTTTTCTGAGTCTGGTGGCCATGGAGTCTTGTTTCCTGTTTGTAATGGATAAGCAGGGTTTCGGTTGTGAACGGGTTCCGGGCGGGGTTGAATTAAACATTATCCGGATTTGATGATTTGTCTGATTGGCGAAAGCCAATTAGGGGCGTCGTTTGGGTTTTGGGTCATTGCGGGAGCGGGCCTGGTGTTTGCGGGAGTCCGCCTTTGTTGTGGGGTGGCTCGTGTTGCCAAGCCAGGTCAAAGAGACCCGTCGAACTGGTAGGGTCTTGGACGCGCAGGCCTGAGGCGCCTGTCCCGTAGGGGTTCGTGGGTTCAAATCCCACCTCCCGCACCATACGGTTCTTAGCATGTAAAGTGTGAAGGAGTTTTTTTGTTTAGACATACCCCGGGGGTCGAGAAAAAGATAACAGAAAAAAATAGTTAGTAGAAAAAGAAAAGATAAGATCTCGGTCAATTAGTTAGCGGAACTGTACGATTCGGGATCGGGAGTAAAGTGAGTATGGTCAAGCTGACTTTGCTTCGCCTTCTAACGATACTTGCCATCTGCATGGTCGCCGTCGGTCTCGTCTTTGGACTTGGGTATGATCGACAGGGTTCAGTGGAACTGTTTTTTTCCGGCCTGGCTTTGTTTCTTGTGAAAGACATCCTTGAGCACAAGGCCTCTCCATATTTTCAAGAACACCGTAGACTGTTTCGGCTGATGGTAACCTCTTTTTTTCCCGGTTTCCTTGTCTTCCTAGTTCTAGCTACGATTGAGCTGCTGTTCTATGCCAATCTTCAATCCTCTCAAGGAGAACTCCTAATAATCGATGCGGTTGGAGGAGGCCTTCTAACTCTCGGAATGGGACCGTATCTTTGGTGGGTCCTCAAATCTCGCAAGTAGTGAGACCGGTGTGGTCTGCCGAGCTAGTGTCTCCACTCTCCCCTGACTCCGGGGTCAAGGGATTTTGGATACCCTAGTTTACCCTCACGCCGACCACCCTCGCATAGCCGAGCTTGAGCGTCGGAAACACCCAAAGGCCTTTTCCGGCATGCCTTCTGTGGCTTTGAGGGACCATAGTCCCTGGGAAGGACTGTAGTCCTTCAGCCCTAACTCCCAGGAATCCCCAGTTTTTCTCTAGATGAGTCGCCAGGTTTCAGCTAGCGACAGTAAAAAAAACGACGAATGGCGATACCCTCTCATTGACCGTCGCTTAACCTTGAGCGCAATATTTTTGCGTAGTCTCTCTGGCTTTGCACGGTCAACCTCGGATGGTGATATGCGACAAACTTCTCGAGGACTATTAGGTCCAAGATGGATCTTTGCATCGTAAGCGCGTCCGGGCAGATGGGTCTTCAGGCCCTCGTTATGATTGAACTGCTAACAAATTCGGCCGGTCGACGTTAAGAATCGGCTCGGACAACCAGCCTGTTTCGCTGCCATGGATTATCTGGCCCAAATCCCCTCGCGCCTTAGACGTCTCTGCGAATTCTCCCCCGTATAGCCCCTTATACCAGGTTGGTGAAAACTATACAGTTCAAAAGTGGCAAACGGTCTCGACCTAACCACCCTAACCTCCGTGCTATCCGTTACAACATTCATCATCGGAATCCTGTTAGGTGTGATCATCAAGAGAGCGTTCAAGCTCGCCCTCGCCATTGTAGCATTGGTTGTACTACTCGCGGTCACAGGCTACCTCAATCTCGCTTGGAGCATGCCTTCAGCAAATACAATCTACTACGTCTTCAACGGGGCACAGCCAGTAGCCTCGCAAGCCATCGGACTGGCCAGCCTGTTACCGATATCCTCGGCCACATTTCTTGCAGGAGCCGCGATAGGGCTCTGGAAAGGCTGACCCTGCCCACGGACAAGGCTCGCCCCCGAGCCTAATTCGGCTGCGGCTGCCAAAACATGCGTACGTCGAGGCAGGGCGAATGTAGTTCTGCCAAGCCATTGAGTCGCGTCTAATTGACTTATTCTGCCGCTTTCGCCGCATCCATCTCCGTAATTTGTCTTTGGAGGCGACGCAGACCCTCAAGGTCTCGATAGCTATTATTCGCGGACATGATTCTTCCCCACTCTGGTGTAGTCAAGTCCAGGAATTTTCTAGGATAAAAGAAGCGGCTAAGTCAACCGGTCATCCTCTGTCTGCTCTTTCAAGTGCTCATTTCGAAACTTCTTCTCGGGATTCGTCTTTTGGTGGTGCGAGTGTTCCTCACCAACCCTGTTGTGGGTTTACTCTACGATCGTATTCTCGGTATCTTTAGCGGGGCTCTTTCGAGACCTGTCGCACTGCTAGCTTAGTTTGGTTTCCATGCCCAGCCTCTGAGACTGGTCCCGGTACTATTTGACAGGGTTGAAAGAGTTCCGCCAGTGTACGTTAGGCTTGAGCCGCTTCCTCCCGCAATGTACGCCGTTGATCCCAGCCAGCTGATCGAGTAAAAGTTGCTAGAAGCTGGACTCTGCATTCGTGTCAGCTGGTTTCCGTCATATGTGAGGATCACACCCATGTCGCCGACCAGAAGGGCGGTGGTTCCGGAGGGATTCCAGGAGATGGCGTGTATGATGTCCGTGGAGTTGTAGAGACCGGCGGTGTCGAGAGCTGTAACGCTGGTACCATCGTATCGCAAGATAACTCCGTTCTCCCCTGCTAACAGAGCATAGGCCCCGTTGGGATTCCACGCCGAGGAGTACAGGTACGCGGTTGTGCCCGAGGAAATCTGGCTTATCCCTCCGTTGCTGGATTGGTAGAGCAGAATACCTCCCGAGGATCCGACTAGGAGTGCCTGTGTTCCGCTCGGGTTCCAGCTTATCGACCGAATCGAGTTGGGGTACGGATTTGCAAGCCGAGTCAAGACCCCATCATACTTGAACAGTGGACCGCCAGAACCGGCGATCAGCGCGTACGACCCGTCAGGTCTCCATGCCACAGAGTAAATGTTCGCAGTTATTCCGGTGGGTATCGTCGTTAGCTGGGTGCCATCGTATTTGAGGAGGACTCCCGAGTCTCCCACGACAAGGGCGTATGATCCGTCAGGCTTCCACGCAAGCTCTCTTAGCGGAGTTGTAACAGGCTGACCTATCAGTGTGAAGCTACCGTTCTGGAACTTGAACACTTTACCCTCGTAAGAAATGACAAGGGCGTACGTCGGCGGGGGTGGAGGCTGAGGCGCGACTGTCAAAGTTGCGGTCCCACTGCTACCAGTGTGACCAGGATCTCCAGCATACGTTGCGACGAGGCTATGACCGCCAGCCACACCAGGGGTGTAGTTTACTGAGCAAGTAGCCACGCCAACCGTTGCAGTGACGGCAAGAGTACAACTTCCTCCGGGGACGAATGTGCCCGTCGAGTTGGTTGTGAAGCTGACGGACCCAGTCGGAGTTTTGGCAGCGCCACCCGCTGTGTCAGTGACAGTTGCCGTGCAACTCGTCGCTTGGTTCACGAGGGGTGACGAGGGCGAACAAGAGATGCTTGTAGTTGTAGGCGCCTTGGGGGTTATTCCTAAGTTGAAACTGTTCGAGCTGCCTGAGTGGCTTGGATCTCCAGCGTATGTCGCGCTAAGGAGATGATGACCACTTGTGATTGGAGTGTAGGTTACCTGGCAACTGGAGATGCCTGTAGTTGCGCTTGCAACCAGACCGCAACTTGTCGCGGGAGCAAACGTGCCCGTCGAGTTGGAGCCAAAGCTAACGCCACCTGTTGGAGTGGACGCCGTGCCCACGTCGATATCGGTAACGGTAGCGGTGCAGGTGGAACTGCCGTTGACCGTGACCTGGCTGGGACTGCAGCTGATAGTTGTCGAAGTGGCCCGTTTGTTAACTTGAACCGAGGTATTGCCAGAGCTACTGCCATGTGTCGTATCGCCAGCATAGCTTGCTGACACTGACAGACTTCCTTCCGAAGTCGGAGTTATGGTCACAGAACAGCTAGCAGAACTACCGGAGGGGCTTCCGAGACTGCAGCTGCTTCCAGGAATAAACGTGACAGTACCCGTTGGCTGCGTTGCGCCGATACTAGCTGTATCTGTGACTGTTGCTGTACAAGTTGTAGCTTGGCCTATCACCACGCTGCTAGGTGAGCAAGCGACACTGGTGCTGGTGGGATCGACAGCTGCGAATCCGACACTCAGGGAGAATGTGCCCTGGCTCCCATTGTGAACCATATCAGAGGAAGATGGGTCGTAGACTCCTGTGATCGTATCGGTTCGTGAGGGTATCCCTGAGGGTGTGTAGTTCACGCTACAACTCGCTGTCCCAACCGCGCCGGAGACGAGATTGCAGGGAGAGCCTGTGAAGGAGCCTGAGCCATTGCTTGCGAAACTGACAGTCCCAGATGGAGTGCTAACGGTGCCTGGCGAAGAATCGGTTGCTGTGGCCGTGCATGTTGCTGACTGACCTATACTAACTGGGTTCGGGCTACAGCTGATGCTGGTTCCAGTAACGCGCTTGTTGGCAGTCACAGCATTGCCCCCAACGCTGGGTCCGTGTGTCGAGTCTCCGCCGTAAGTGGCGGACACGTTGACCGTGCCGGCGGTTGTCGGGGTGAGACTCACCGAGCAGGAACCGCTGACAAGCGTGCAAGTCCCACCTGGAGTAAAGGTCACGGTGCCTGCGGGAGTGGTTACGTTTCCAGGCGAGATGTCTGTCACGCTGGCATTACATGACGTGGACTGGCCGACCGCTACTGAGGAGGGGACGCAGGCGACGGCCGTGCTGGTGCTTCGCCTGTTGACGGTTAAAGTGGTTTTTCCGCTGCTGCTGCTGTGAGACGAGTCGCCACTGTAGACCCCTGTTATCGTCGCGTTTCCTGGGCTACTAGGGGTAAAGGTTACTGAGCAGGATGCGTTTGCCAGGGTGCAAGAGGACGGATTCGAGGAACCTGGTGCGCCCGTTTCGTTGAAAGTGACCCATCCCGTCGGGGTGGTCGGAGTTCCCGAAGTGTCGGCGACAGTGACGGTACACGTTGTGCTAACACTAACCGCTACCGTTGAAGGACTACAACTTACAGCGGTAGAGCTAGCCTGTATCCCGGATGCGATGATCGGTTTCCATGCCACTCCGTTCAAATCCGACGTAGCGGTGCTGGTCAACTTGCGCACTACGCCATTCGAGTAGGAAAGGATGGTACCCTTCTGGCCCACGATGTAGGCTGACCCGTTAAACCAGCTCGAGGAGTAGAGGTGTTGAGTGGTTCCACTAGCCAGCGACGTCAGTTTGGACCCGTCGAATGTCCAAAGCAAGCCTGAGTCTCCGACTATGACTGCTGGCTGCCCGGATCCGAAGGAGATGAAGCGAACGGCCTTGCCTGTCGGGGAGAGGCCCGTTGTGCTGAGAGCCTTGAATGTTGTCCCGTTGTATTGGACGATGACTCCGCCTCCACCTCCAGCTAGAGCGTATGAGCCGCTGGGGTCCCACGATACTGCGAACAGGGGCTGCCCTGTTCCAGTCGAAACGAAGCTGATCGACCCTGAGGCTCGGTATAGCAGCGCAGTCCCCTTGTCACCCACCAATAGAGCCGAGTTGCCGTCGGGGTTCCAGCTCACGGAGCGCAGGCTGTTCGTGTTGGTATTTGTCAGTCTGGTAAGGGTGGTGCCATTGTACTTTAGAAGGACACCCGCCTGTCCACCTATGAGTGCGTAGGAACCATCAGGCTTCCAGGATATGGTGTAGAAAGCTGGGTTTCCGGCGATATTCGTGGGTATCCTTGTTAGACTAACTCCGTTGTATGTGAGCAAGACCGCTCCGTCGCCAACAATTACAGCAGAGGTTCCGTCGGGTTTCCAGGCTACTTCCCTAAGCT
>Ga0209237_1000536_pt1 | contig 21870 bp, 29 predicted proteins | sample GraSoi013_1_40cm_2_FD_185820 | JGI IMG/M metagenome (GOLD analysis project Ga0209237, IMG submission 185820) | Grasslands soil microbial communities from the Angelo Coastal Reserve, California, USA - Sample 10_02_2013_1_40cm (SPAdes) (version 2) | ecosystem: Environmental > Terrestrial > Soil >... | reverse complement strand
GCAGCCACTATTACCAGGACTCCACGGAGGATCTTCGCCAGATCTGAGTCTCCGAAGCGAACAGCGCTCATTGCGATCGGACCCGTGTTGAATGGTTCAAGCATCTTTCCCATATATGAACGCTTATGCGATTGATATGTTCCAGATAAGAAAACGGGTTAGAGGTAAATCGCTGGAAGTAGGAGTAATATTACCAGCGAGGACTGATGGGGCAATGATTGCCGAGTCTCCGTAAGTCGATTCTGTAGGCATTCTGTCAGTAGTGTGGAGTCATGCCAGTCGTGTATTCGTGAGCGCAGTTTCCGCTCTCCTTGTTGCTGGTTGGTGGTCTGCGAAGCAGCGTCGTGGTTATCGTCGCGCTTTGTCTGGTTTAACGATTGGTCGTGGTGTCGGTGCTGATCTGCGTTTTTTGACTCTGACTTCGAGTCCGAGGTCTCCACGAGTGGTTCAGAAGTCTTTGCAGATTCTTGTTAAGCGTGTTCGTCGAATGTTTGGGAAGTTTGAGTATTGTTGTGTTCGTACCTCTGAGGGTTATGGTGTGCTTCACATGTTGTATCGTGGGTGCTTCATTCCAATCGCTTGGATTCGCCATGCTTGGTATGAGATTCATTGTGCGTTTGAGGTCTGGATTACTCGTGTTGAGGATCGGAAGGGCGGTATTGGCGATATCTCGCGTTACCTGGTTACTCAGTACATGAGTAATCAGTCTGGTTACGTTCGCGGATCTGCTTCTCGCCATTGGATCTTTGTAGGTGCGAGTCGTGTTTTTCGTCGGTTGCTGAAGATGTTCGGGTATGTTGGCGGTTTTGCTTCCTGGAAGGGTGTCTTGTTGTTTCAATCTCTCATCGAGGTTTCTGGTTATGGTTAGGCGTTATCTTGGTGATGATGCATTCTGTGTTGTTTGTAGGGTGAAGTTTCGTCGTGTGAGTATTGATGCTGTCTGTATTTGCGATTCTTGCTGGGCTAAGTGTTGTATGGTGAGTAATGGTTGGCGTTGTTCGAACTGTTTTTTGATGTTTGCTGATAGCAAGATGTCGTAGTCTGCCTCTGGGTTTTCTGTTGCGTCGGAAAGGTTCCAGCGGGAAAACCAGTGTGGGGTGCTTGTGGGCGTAGCGCGACGAAGGAGCGCGAGCGCGCGCGTCGTTGTTGTCGAGGGGTCTGGGGCCGCGCCCCGGCTTCTCTTGATAGTGATTACAGATTGCGCCGCCGGTTGTCTCCGACGCGGTGCTTGTCTAGGTGATCCGGTATCGGGTGTGTGACGCGCGTTCTGCGTTTTTTGGTCTGTCTGAATGGCTTCCTCTTGGTTTCTTCTGTGTGGTTGACTATGGAGAGCGAGGTACCCGAGCGGTGATCCTATAGTCATGAGTGCCGAGGTACGAGGCACGGTTATCTGTGTTCTGCGTTTTGATAGGTTTCTGTCTGATGGTGCTGTTCTGTTGATAGCGAGGGGTACGAGCGGTTGACCGTGTTTCCTTCAGGATTGTTGGAGCTTTAGCTCGTTGGTATTGTTTTGTGAGTTCTCAATTTTGAGGCTTTGGAGATTGTTCATTCTCGTCCTGGTGTTCTTTGGGAAGAAATTGTCCCTTGTAGGCCGCTCTCATTGACAGGTTGCTCATCGTGCTGAGTCCGTAGGAAGGCGTCGCGTTGGCAGCACCCCTTCCTCTCTCCGCGGGGGAGGCTCCAGACGTTAATCCTTTGATTCCGAAGTTGAGCCCAGCAATAATAAATCCGGAGCCACCTATGAACAAGAAGACGTCAACAAAAAGCGTCAGCGTTTGGCTAGTAGAAGGTCCAAAATAACGATCAAAGTCCATTGCGAGGGCCTGGGATAATCCGTAGAGCAAAAGGGTAAAGCCGATTGCAAGAGCGAGAAGTGAAGGTAAGAGCCTTCGCATAAGTTCGCGCGTAGATTCTCTGGGAATCTTTTGCCGGATACGTCTGCTTTCTTCTTCCCTCAACTTTTGGTCTTTGAGTATTTCTTCTTCGATGCTACCCTCTAGCGAAGGAGTATTCGCGATATTGGTGCCGCAGATCCCGCATACGACATCTGCGTCTTGGGAGATGGTTCCGCAACGCTGACATTTTTTCAACCGTATGTCTCCTCTGGAATTATAGCGTTCTATGATGGTAATACGGTTATCGCTAAGGGAAATGTTGCTTTGCTTTTTGCTTAGGTTCTTGCTTCGAGCTTGAGAAGTGACAGCGGAGACCGTTCTCCGGTCTCTTGGATTATAGCGCGTGAGCGATGATCTGTTATGGCTAAAGAGGTCTCCGCGTTTAGGTATCGCCAGCTTTTTGGTGGCGATGTATCTGTCTGAGGTTCTGATGAATCACTCTGGTAGTAACCGAGCCCGCTTAGCAAACGGATGGGAGTTCTTTGAAGTGCTGCAGAGCGAGGCTCGAGTCGCGTCCATCAGTTTCTAGCAGTGTCTACGAAAGTCTTCTGCTAGTTGCCGATCTAGATTTTTCAACGGGAACGATTCTTTGGATGACTAAAACTGTCTGATGTATTCCTCTGTTGCGCACGCTTGACGTTCTGGCGATATGTTCTTGTCGTATGACGATCTCGGCTTCAACTTCCCCGAAGCATACCAGACGAAAAGACCCATGACGGCGAGGATTGGAATATTGCCTAGAGCGCCCCAGTCGCTCTGTAGGGATATGCCCCATCCGGAACCGATTCCCACCGAGAAAGCTCCCGCGGCAATCCAACCGACCATTTCGAGTAAAAACCGCCAGGAGCTCATCGAAAACGAGGTTCGATGAACGAAGCCGCGAACATGTCCACGAACATGTCGCAAGATCCATTGTAATCCCTGTAAGACGAATACCATGGTGGATAGATCGCCTATCCGTGCCCAAAGCTGATCCACTAACCCACCGTCGAAGTTCTTTTGACCTCTCATGTCATGATCAAGCCTGTAAGGCGCATTCCCGCTGAAAAACGTATGGAGTGATGTGGACTCTCCATATCGAGATGCCGGCGCATACACATAAGTTACAGTGTAGAATATTTCTACATTGGTCGGGCTTGTCCAGCTGGATATCGAGGCGTGTCTCATAGGTTGATACAATCGTTCGAGATACGGTCGAGCAGATTATTGTGCTTATTATCGTAGGATCGTTGCGAAGAGTCGGTACGGCCATATTCGCTAGGCTTCGGCCAAGGGTCGTCGGCGGTATTAGTAATATGCTCCTATTTGACCAATTTATACGTGCTTGCTACCTTGCTCATCCAAGTCGCATGGTTAGTGCTGATATTGTGATACAGCATGCTCGAGTGGGAATTTTTCCGGAGTGGGGAAGATGCCACCCTTTGGCAACTGTCTTTCAGCATCGATCTTTTCTCGAGTTGTCACGTCGTCATGCGCAGGATACCATCGACTAAGTTCGAAGTAACATAGTAAACCTCGGGGTTTGATTCATCTTCGGAGAAACCCCTCGACTTCTCTAGCGACAGTAAAATTCGTGAATCCGTGGTTGAGGCGGGAACGTGTGGAAATACTCGAATCGTCAAGTCCGCTGTTGTTGAGGATGGAGTTTGAGCTGGGTGTTTTTAAGTTCCGAATCCAGGGCTGATTGAAGTTCTGCTCGTCTGCTGTTTGTCGTCATTGGCCAAGCAGCCGTGGGAGATTGGGCAATCACCATCTACCAGACCGCTTCTTGTCGCGGCGGTGAACTGCATGATGCTTCTTCTGCGAGGAAAATACCGAGAGATTGTTCCTTCGGTTGTCCGTCTTGATTCTGTTTTTGTGATGAACCACTTCTCGGTTCTTCAACTTACGACCATACTTCCTTTCGGCGACGTAACGATGTACAGGTGTTCCCGAGTCAGCAAAGCGCTTGTAACCCTTCTTGTCCTTGAAGATCTTGGATAACCACCCAGTCACGGTCCAAATCTCCAGTTTCACTGGGAGAGTTAGCGAAGAAAAAGGTTGGGATTTTAGCTAAATGTTAGGCGAAACTGCGTTAGTATGAACGTGTGACGATTCCCGGCGTTTTGGGCTCTAGTTGCCAAATGCTCGGACGTTTGAAACCATTTTGTTGTCAAAGGGGTGTCATTCGATAGGCTTCGGCTTTGTTTGTTCTGATGTTGTTATTGTTGGCGGTTTGGTCCATTGCATGATTTTTGAGTAGGTTGGTTCTGTCGAGAGGCTTGCCATGATTTTTTCGTAGAATTGGAATCTTTGTTGGGGTGTCGCTTGGTCGAGTAATTCGTTGACTGTTTGGATGAGCATGTCGTTTGTGCGTTGTGCGAGTGCGGTCTCGAGGTTTTGGAGTCTTTGGCTTAGTATGTTGATGATATCTTGTTGCTCTGTCTGTTTGGTGGATAATTGGCGGGTTGTGTCGGGTGCGTTGTTCATGTAGTCCAGGTATGGGTATGCGTGTTCGTACTCTGGTCTGAGGGTCTCGAATTCTTTGGAAGTGTATTCTTTCGCGTCGGTGTCGTCGAATCTGCCGAAAAGGACTTTGATGTGGTCGGGGTGGATTTCAGCGTTGGTTAGTTGTTCGCGGAAGAATTTTCGGAATGAGTGTATCGGGCTTAAAGCCGGATCGTGTAGCTGAGCTTTGTCTTTTGCCGTTTTGACTATTGTGAGTATTGAGTCATATGAGTATGGGAAGATGTTGCGATCAGATTCAGTGTATATTCTGTAGCCCCTCTCGGACTTGCTCGTTTCTGTGGAGCGTCTGATTAACTGTCTTGCTCGGTCGCCTATGAAGGTGAATCCAGATTTCTTGCGACCTACGTGAAACGAGTTTTCAAGTCTGATTGCTATAGGGCCGGCTCGGTTGTTGAAGTCTTGTTCGATATGACTCCATTTGAGTTGGAGGACGGTTCCGCCTCTCAATCCGCTCTCTGTAGCGATGATCGCGAATAGTTGCTCTAGGGGCTTGTCGAGAAAGCCGATTAAGGTTTGAAGTTCGTCTTTGTGGTATGCTCTATAATCGCGGGTTTTTTGGTATCTTATGTTCGTAACAGGTAGTCTCCCATAGTGGTGTTTGAAGAATCCTCGCACTGCCGAGTCCGTTCTTGTTTGTACGGAGTTGGGGAGGTCGGCAAGAGATGTTTCGATTAACGAACGTATTTCGCGTGGCTTGATTTGATTATTTTCTAAACGGAGAAGAAGTTGTTCGATTTGTGTGTGCGATAGTTGCTGGAATTTGATTATGTCAATTGCGTATGGTTTTCGTGTTATTGGTTTCCATTTGGTTAGCCATTGGCGAACGAGTGGATTTGCTTGTAGGAAGGCTTCGATTTCATTTTTTCGGATGGGTGGGAGTGGGCTGGAGGTATCCATGGATTGACATAGGTGTGAGTATGAATAAATGAATTCTTGATAGCCGAATGATAAGTTGGGGCTAAGAACGCTTATTCTTTCACCATGACCTTTCGAGCTATCGTAACATAAGCGGTGTGCCCAATCATCCGCGACTCGGGTCGGACCTTCCCCGCTTCGGTCTTGAACTCCCGCATCAACAACTCAACAGCCTCAAGGACAAGGAACCCGCCCTTCCTCAACGCTTCAGCGAGTTTCTCCAACTGGTTTACGGTGGGCGTGAAGCCTGCAAGCAATCCCCCGCCTGCTAGAGCATCCCATGCAGGGGCCACCATCTTCCAGGGATCGCCGAGATCAATTACCCCAGCATCCGCGTTCAGTTCCAAGAATCCCTGCGATGGATCGATGTTTCGAAAAGTGATTAGACTTGACAGACCAGTCTTTTCCACATTCTTCTTTGCTGACCTCAAAAACTCCTCACGGTTCTCGTATGTGTACACTCGGCCATTCGGCGCGACAGCCTGAGCCAAGGCCCCTGTTAGAGCACCACTACCTGTGCCCACCTCAACGACAGTATCTCCATTCTTCAGCCCAAGCTGGTAGATTGCATAACCGATGTCCTTGGGATACATTATCTGGGTGGGCCGGTTGAACGAGTTCACCAGCTCCAAGAGCCGGGGCTTGAACACGGCGAGCGATTGTCCCAAGCTAGTCTTGACGAAGACCCCATACTCCAGCCCGACAAGATCCTTGAGATCAAGATACCCGCGATGAGTATGGAATCTCCCCTCTCCCGCCCGAGCAACCCAATTGCGGCGAGCGTCCTGATAAAGGAAAACCAGATCACCCTGCTGAATGGAACCTGTCAAACTCAGATTCCCAGCACACTGACGAAGTTTAAGGGTTCTAGAGGATACTGTTGCGCGTCTATCCTTTGAGGGCTTTGAAGACTGCTTCAGCCTTCGAGGTGCTGACCAGTTTCACGGTGATAGGGTCCTGCGAATCATCTACACGGATTCGAAGCACCGCAATCCCCAATCTCCACCAAGCCACCACAAGCGACCCGACAAAAACAACGAGACCTGCTAAAAGCGCTACATCATATGGGAACAAAGGCAATGGCAACATTCTCGTACCTGGAAACCACCACATCAGAAAGCTAGCGATCGCGCCGAGAACTGCGAACGTCAACGGAGGAAGGAGGCTCTTCGTAATCAACTCCAGAGTATTGATACTCGCCGTCGGCACGTTCATGAACTTCTCACCTGTCGCAAACCTCTTTCCAACTAGAAGACGAGTGTCAGTGACGTATACCTGATAGTTGACCCCGGCGCAGTGAGCGAGAACATTCTCGGGGCCAACCAAGCGTTGAAGGTTGGACAAGTCTTCCGGAGAAGAATCCACAATTTTCCGTTTTACCATGCTGTAACCCGAGCCTCGAACCTATCCGACACGTCCCGAATTCTGAAAGATCTGACACACATGCTGACTAGATGTGAGAGTCCACGCGAGTTGAGCTACGGTTTCAGACGCCTCTCAAACACCCGGCCATTCGGCTTCTCCTCCACGAAAACCTGGCCCTGAAACCGCGAGACTCGAACATCGCCGGTAAGCCAGGCATCTGGAGTAAGATCTGCTTTCAAACAACATTGAGAAAGAAACTCCTCGCTATCAAACCCTTCGTCAACAGCTACTTGTGGCAATAACAGCCCGTGACTGCCCAACCCCTCAACCATCAAACCATCCCTACCAACCAGAATATTTTCTCTCAGATCGAGGGGGTTCTTCACCCAGATAGGTTCCATGACGGAGAGCACAGTCGTCTCCAACACGATCCTATTCTGCAGCTCCTCTAAACCTACAGGCTCAAACCGTAGGTCAGTCGTCGCAGCCTCGACAGCAGCTATCCTAACCTGTTCCAGCAACGATCGGGTCGGAAAAGGGATCCCAATACATCCTCGTAGATTACCACGATTGACGTGGTCGAGGAGGGTTACGAAGACTCCTCTTTGTTCTTTCAAGCTAGGGGTCGCATCACTCTGCGATTGGAATTCTTTTCCTGACAGATGAGTTTCGAGGGCTACTCTTGCGGTCTTCACCAAAACTATGCCTTCTTCTGCAGTTAGCATTTCGTGTCCTCATCTTGCAGTGACGTTATCTTTCGGGCCTCTTCCAGTGTGTGACGTATCTGTTTCCAGTGGCTTCCAACCCAATACGTCTTCCCACACTCAGCATTGTTGCACCTCCAGAAGCGATCGTAGAGTTCGAGACTCTTGGCTGGAACAGCGCTGGAGGCTTCTCCCCTGGAAATTTCGTGAATGTCCGTGCCGCACTCCGGGCACCTAGTTGCCGCCATGTCTATCTCGAGGGAAATGCCCAGCGTTCTCGCTAACTGTCCCAGTCGGGCTTCCTCTGTGCCGCCACGAACCAATACTGAGTGAATACTCTTGGCAAGAGCCCGATTGTACAGCTCTTCGTCTCGGGTCAACAGGACAGTCTCTGAAGTCTGGGAGCTTCGTAAGAGACTGTTGTCATCAGCTTTCGAATCATACTCTGTAACGTATCCCAACATTCTGAGCCAGCGAGCCAAGCCTCCGAGCATTCCGTCGACTACAAACCTCAACCCGAGAACCCTCTCCGCAACACGAAGCCCGAGCCTTCTCCAGCGACGACCGCTCCCTCCCGGTAAACGACCCTACCACCGACAATTGTAGAATGGACCGCACCTTGAGTCTTGAATCCGTCGAAGGGCGAAAACTTCGCCTTCGAAAAGAACTTACTCGAATCTACCCTTGATTTCCTTTTCAGATCAACTAGGACTACATCGCCATCGGCTCCCCTCCGAAGTTTCGCCTTAGACTTGAGACCGAATATCCTTGCAGGATTCTCACAGAGAAGCTTCACCAGGAGCGAGAGATCCATCTGTTGTCTGTTGACCAATGTCAGCATCAAGGGCAAGGTGGTCTCCAATCCTGGGACCCCTGGCGGACTACTGCTGGCTGATTGATCCTTCTCCTTGATGGTGTGTGGAGCGTGATCACTGGCGATGACGCTAGAGAGACCGCTAAGTGTGGAGTTCAGCAGGCTCCGCCTAGTCTCTTCAGATCTTAACGGCGGGACCATCCAGGCTTTCCAGCCAAGACTGGACAAGAGTTTCTTGGAGAGAAGGAGATGATGAGGCGTGACTTCGCTAGTCGTACTCGTGGACGACCTTACCTTCCTTAGGCTAGAGCTGAGAGTCAGATGGCAATAGTGAACCTTGCACCTAACTTTCTTCTGAATCCTCAAGAGTCTGTCGACAGCACGAGTCTCCAAGATTGGCGACCGAGCCTCTGCTACTGCTTCGAAACTATCTCCATGGCTCGAATTTTCCCCAGCCACTAGATCCTCTGCGTGAACGGTTACTGGCGTCTCAACACGTCCAGCTCCGCGCATCATTTTCTCTATCGCCTGATCACTCTCGATATCGAGCGGCGCGATAGGCTTCGGCAAGTACAGCTTGAGCGAGAAAGCTCCGGCATCCGCTAAGGATTCTATGTCATGAGAATCAGATACTGCGGCAGCGTGAAAACCTACGTTCACGTAAGTCTTCTGAGCTGCCACCTTCTGTTTTTCGATTAGACGTTGAGCTGAGTCGGTCGGTGGAAGAGTGTTCGGCATGTCCAGCACAGTCGTGAATCCTCCCGCCGCGGCTGCAGCTGTGCCAGTCGCAAAATCCTCCTTGTAGGAGAGTCCCATGTCCCTGAGGTGGACGTGAACGTCTATGAGTCCGGGCAGAGCCTTGAGTCCTGAGGCATCAATAGTCCTAACGCTAAGGTCAGTTATCCTCCGAGTTACTCGTTTGATCCGGCCTTCTTCGATTAGAATGGAGCCAGCGGTAAAGCCTCTTCCATTCCAGATGTCCGCGTCTTTGACCAGAATGTTCCGGTCATCCAAGTCTACTGCAGTGTCAGTTCTCTTCTTCGACCGGGCCAAGTTCTTTTGCGCAGTCCTGACAGAGGAAGACTCCATCCTTCTGGACTAAGGCTTCCGACCAAGTCTCACACTCGTCGCAATAGCCGGAGAGACGGGAGGAACTGGTTCGGGGGGGCCTTCCCATCCCGGCTTGACTCCTCTCGGAGGCGAGATCGATTATTGCAGGAGTAACTTCTAGGATATCTTTCATGGTCAAGATTCCCATGAGTTTTCCGTCCTCCATCACGGCCAGTCTTCGGATCTTCCGTTGGTTCATCAGCTTCGCAGCGTCGGTGACGTTAGCTCCCGACTTTATCGTGACGACTGGCTTTGACATGGCCTCGCTCACAGTCACCTTCGACGGCACGAGATTCTTGGCTGCTATTCTCTGAACTATGTCTCGTTCCGTAATTATTCCGATAGTCTCTCCTTTCTTGCCTGAGACTAGCACGCATCCGATGTTATGTTTGGTCATCAGTTTCGCGACATCAGCCGCGGTGTCTGACTCTTTCGCGGTGATGACAGGCCTTGTCATGATGTCTCGTACGATAATAGCTTCCGGCTCGGTCTCGTGCACCGACAAGGCAGAACGGCCAGGCGTCTCGGCTTCTATAAAATCTTCATGTGAACGTCACGGTGTTTTCCGGCAAAACGTTATCAGCACGATTGAAGCCGGCTCATTCGAGCCTTGTCGAGTACGAAGTCGACCCTCGCGGTCCAGACAGCGAAGGAAGGGTTTATCGGCCGTCTGCCGCCAGCCTCACTCGTCTACTGGATTCGGCTTGGCTTTGGTGTTTTGGCTGGAGTCATCTACAACCTTGCGGGTTTCGGCTCGTTGGGAGTAGGTCTTGGCACGCTGAGCATGATCACCGTAGGAGTAGGAGTATATTCCGTCTCTGTCTTTCTAGTGAAGAATCTCCTCGGGTATGGATCTGAGGTTCTGAAGGGTCCTAACAAGCACGTGACGATTGGTATGGGGTCCTACGTTATCTGGATGATCTTTACGACGATTCTACTGTATACTGTTCTAAACCCGCATCCTTCTTAGCAGGTTCCTTCTTCTCCACGGTGGCTGGGGGAATCGCGGGGATAGTCTGTGGTGGGCTTTTCACCGAGGACAGTAGCGTGACGTAATCCTCCAAGGCTTTGAAGTATCCTCGGTCATATTCTCCGTGAATTTCGTTGGTTGCGAATTCTCCGAAGTCTTTCCGGAGCTGGTTGATCGATTCTTCGCCGCGGTTCGCGAGAACCTTGGGGAGATAGATGTATTTGTCGTCGTTGGTCCGGTAAGTCAATAGTAGTCCCTCAAGGGCCTTGACGTATCCCTTGTACCATAGAGCGTTCTCCGCTTTGTGTCGGATTGCGTCGAGTTCCTTCTCCGCATCCGTCCAGGCGCGTGCCTCCACGTTCTGGAAGAAGCGATTGACTGAGTCTGCTGGAATTGAGCTGTTTGGTTTTACCGACGACGTTTGACCTCGTCCTCCTCTGACACGTCGAGTATGCCTGTCTCGGTGACCTTGAATATTCTTTCACCCTCAGGAAGGTAGGGGCTGGAGACGAGGCGCGCAATCCTAATTGGACCACTAGCCGCTTTCCGCAGGAAGACTCGGGTGTGGCTTGTGTGGGCTACTATATGGCCGCCGACGGCGTCCACTGAATTGGCGAAGAACTGGTCGGGCTTCGCCATAACCTGGTTAGTCACAACCGCAACAGCGTTGAATCCTCTGGCGAGTCGTATTAGCCTGTGCATATGGTTGTTCAACCGTTGCTGTCTCTCGGCCAGCATCTCTCTTCCCAGGTACTCGCTTCTAAAATGAGACGTTAGCGAGTCGATTATTATGACTCGTATGTTATTGTCCTTGATTATCTGATCCGCCTTTTCCAAAAGAAGCACTTGGTGATCGGAGTTGTACGCCTCCGAGTAAATTATCCTCTGAGCAACATCCGTCGCCTCAAGCCCCGCGGACTTTGCCATCCGGACGATCCACTCGGGACGAAAAGTCTGTTCCGTATCCAGATACAGCGCACCGCCATCTAGACCGCCCTTGTCCACTGGAAGCTGAACGTTGACGGCCAATTGGTGGCATAGGACTGACTTGCCGACTCCGTACTCCCCATAGACTTCGGTAATCGTCTGAGTTTCCAGTCCACCACCGATCAGCTCGTCGAAGGACTTGCTGCCGGTTGTGAGTCGTAGGACATTGGCCTTCATCCTCATCAACTCGTCAGCTCTGATGAACGACAATGAGATGCTGTCTCGGGCTACGCCGATGATCTTGGCGGCCTGCTTCTCGCCGATCCCGGCTGGGACAAGTTCTCTAATCGTGGCTGTTGCTAGACTCTCGATTGTGTGGAAGCCGAGTTCTTTCAGCTTGTCAGCTGTTGATGGGCCGACGCCCGGGAGGTCTTCTACAACTTCGTATTTCCGGGTGGTTTCTTGAGTCACCATGGCTCACTTGGAGAGCTGAACTGTTTTCGCTCTGCGCCGTATTTTAATCTGTGAGAAAACGGGTCGTCTCTGATTTAGCCCGTAGATTGATGCGAAGATAATGCCTGTCACGGGTCAATGTACCGTGTTTCAGGTTTCACCGGTTACAGCACGCTTATGGTGATTGCGGAGATGGGCGTCTTGCGTTGAGGATTATTGGGGGTTGAGGAGGAGGCCCAACCCAAGAAGAGTGGAAGTAGAAGGTACATCGAGACTTTGTTGGGCTGGCACGGTGAAGAGTCCGCGGGTGGCAGTCTATACCAGACCACGCTCCTCACATCCATACTCGAATACGCGATCGTGCTATTCTTCGGCGTCTGGCTAGTAACGGAATACTTCTACAACATCTACGAACAACAATACTTCGGATCCTTCGACCCAGTATTCCTAGTAGTCGTCCTGATGATCGCCTCAGCCTACGGCTTCACCCGCCTAATCACAACCCTCCGAACCCAACTGAAGCCTCCTAAGAAGACGAGCAAACCGGAGGACGATTACTAAATGGTCAAGATCCAGATCGGAACCACCATCTCCTTCCTCGTCAACCTATTCCTCACCTTCTGGCTCGTAAACCAGTACCTGAACGATATCTACTTCCAGAACTATGTCAACGCCTCAATCGGACCCTATTCACCCTTCATAGTTCTCACGATCGGCCTCGGCGGAGGATCCGGCTTCGGCTACATGCTTCTGAAAAGGCGGCATGGTGACCAAGGCCTCGTAGGAAAGATCCAGAAATCGAAATCCTTCAAACCAGGATCACTACTCTCAACCGGTTCCCCGACCGCCTCACCATCGAGACAGATACTTCCCACCGGCGCACCGCCCTCTACCGGGTCAAAGCACACAGTCTACTCAGTCCCACCATTATCAAAGAGTTCAACCCCCAGCAGTCCAAGAGCTAGCCCGAACGTGACATGGTCAACGGGGGCTAGATCCTCTACCGATACATTCCCAGCGCAGAAACAGGACGCGGTGGGCAAAAGCGCCTCCGCAGTATTACAGACCCTGAGAGCTGAAGCGTCCAAACCCACCTCCTCGCCGTTCCAACCGATGCCCCAGAATCAACCCAGCTCAACAATCCGCCCACCAACCGACCAGTCGCCTAGACCCGGGCCACCCCCCTCTTGGAATCCTTCTCAGTCGACTATGGACGACCGGAGGTCAGAGCCCGGGCCGGTCTTCCAGAAACCAGGCCTCGACACTTCAGCGAGACAGGGCGCACCCTTTCCCTCGTCCTCAACTCAGCCCCAGAGTTCACAATCATCTCCAGTACCTTCAAAATGGGCTCCTCCAGACCGACCAGGAATCGCGCCGTCTTCCGAAACCTCTGGAGTAAGATCTATCCCGCCACTCCCGACCAAATGGACCCCACCATCAGGATCCACCAATCCACCGGGCTCTCTACCGCCCCAGGGAATTCCTCGACCAGGCCCCATGCCCATGAGACCCCCGGTGCCCCCTACACAGGGCGGACCCCGCCCATTCGTCATACAAGGTCCAGGCCGACCCGGAGAACAACGACCCATGGCACCGCCAAGACCCTTCGGTGCCGGTCCACCTCGACCTCCACCCGGAATGGGACCCCAACCTGGACCCAGTCAATCTGGACCCCGACCACCCGCTCCCATGGGCGGACCAATGCCAATGCCTCAACCTTGGAAGCCCCCGACGCAAACCCCGGACAGGGAATCACCAGACTCCTTAGCGAAAGTCGAATCATTCGGTGATCTGTCCTCGACAAAACCGGGGACGGAATCGAAGAATCCTCCAGCAGTGGCTGGTGGCGGTGGAGAGATGGACTGGGACACTGCCTTAGACACGATACTGAAGACTCTGCGGAAAGATCGCGGAGTTGGAGAGGCAAAGTAGGGACTTTGACTCATCCGAGCCAGTTACAGCAAGTCTTAGGCTGTTACAAACCAGAGGCCTACGCGTCGCTTCTAGTAAGGAGAGAAGGATAATTTGAGGAGACTCCTTATCAAACTAGTAGCCATAGAGACCGCCTTGGTCGGCTGGCTCTCATACTGGCTCTTTCTGGTCTACGCCAACAACCCGTCTGTCGCCGACCAACTGTCCAGTAGTCTGCAAAGATTCCCAACGCTATCCTTCAGCACCATCGACATCGCAGTTATGGTGATAATCGCAACACTGGCAATCACCCTAGCGTTCAAGTTCCAGAGAGGCCTACGACCAGGCATTCGCCTAGAAAGAGCACTGCAGATGCTGGAGAATCTAATGAAACGCAACCTCGTACTAGAGGCGCAGGTCGCCGAACTGAAAATAGAAAAAGTTCACCCAAGCCCAGTAGTCACAACAACTCCCACCGTCACTCCTACCATCATCGAGCCTCGGCCGGGATCGTGGGAGAAAGCGTTTCGAACACCACTAGAAGCCGGCCCGCCAATGAACGCGAGAGCCACGGGAGCAAACCGCGACGATACTCCCTTCGGCCGCGAGACAGGAGTCCCACCACCGAGAATCGAGCCAGTACCATCGCCAAGCACATCGGCTCCCATTAGACCAACAATCATGATAACTGAGAAAATTGCGGAAAAACCACAACGACCGACGGTCATTTCCGAAAGAAGCTTCGACAGACCAACAATGACTCCAGCACCAAGTCAGAGCGCTTCTAGCTGGGAGGATAGTCCCAAATTCATAGGAGAATCTCGAGGAATCCTCACGCCTTCATCTCCCACCAGAAAGGCCCCCTCGGTCCCTGACTCTGGCGGACTGAGACAGCCCTACATCCCAGCACCGGCACCAAAAATTGTCCCACCAAGCGTTATCGTCGGGCCGATGACCAACCCTACAATACCCAAGATTCTCCCCCGACCCCCTCGCCCAACAGGTCTGCCCAAGGGCTCTCCGCCGAGCGCCAGTCCCCGATCTAGCTCCGAACTCACTAAACCCCGGCTGGACAATCCACCAGCCGATCCAAGTCTAGTCAAATCATCAGCTCCTGAAGTTATCTCGACAACTCAGGAGGAATCCGAGAAAACCCAGTCCAAGTCGGATGATAAGAGCCCAGACTCGACAAGCGGTAAGGACAGTGTAAAGCCGTCGGAAACCGCAAAGAAGAAGTTTCCGTACGAACAGGACTGAGAGCGGTCGGCACCAGACTCTGCGTAATTTTCCGTTTAGGACTAGTTCTTCATTTCAGGTCTTTCTCCGAGCCATCCCTTCAGTGCTTTCTGGTCGGACCGCGCATGCTTCTGCAATGTCTCCAAGCTCTTCTGGAGGGTTAAGGGTTTGAACTCGATCTTCATCTTCTCCAATGTCGGTAGAACGCCCTTAGCGAGGGACGGCGCGACTATGATTGGTCGCAGCTTCTTTCCCTCTGCCGGAGAGAGATACTTCAGATATTCAACGAGTTGCTTGACAGCGGCGGCTCCAGCCGGATCCTTCTTGATCTCAATGACTACCGTATTTCCTTGAGAGTCAATACCATAAACATCGACAAAACCAGGTGCAACTTTCTTCTCGAAATCTATCACTCGAAGCCCCTGCTCAATCAGACCCGGCTCCGCAAGGATTGCCTTCTGCATCTCCTCCTCGCTAGAGTGGAGGACAAACTCGGCCTCGTCTTTCAAACGAAACGCGCCCAGAAACTCAACTCTGTCCATTTCAATAGTCAGCGTCTCCAAGGGACTCGGCCGGACAGCCTTCACGATCAGACGCCCATTCTCAATCCGGGTCTGAAAGACGCACCCAGACGGCTGCCAGTTAACAGGCTGATAGTCCCTGCCCCTGTGAACAAGCACGCAACCATCCCCCTTCAAAACGACGAGCCGTTCACCCTCCCCCATGTCGCTGCCCGTCCGGCCAGAATAGCTGACAGTACAATTCGCAACCATCGCCACCATCATTCGAGCCTCCAGAGCCTTGACTAGCTCCGAACGAGCTTGATCGAGCTCAGGAGAAACCAAAACCGCCATCTATAAGCCGCGCCAGAAAGATTCAACTCTCAATCCGCAATATATCAGCATGATTTGGAAAAAGACGAGAGACAAGTAGCAGAATGGTACAACACGCTCTCCAGTTCATACGACGAACTCTACGGAAAAGAACAATCCCAAAAACATCAGGCAGTGTTAGAATTTCTTGGAACCAGACGGTTCCAAGTTCTCATCGACATCGGATGCGGAACAGGCACCTTCCTCAAACAATCGGGAGAGATCTACGATCATGCAATAGGCATCGACCTGTCAAACAAGATGCTACGAATCGCGAAAAAGAGAAAGACCCCCAACACCGACTATGTTCTTGCAAGCTCATCCTCGCTACCGATTAAGAACGCTTCATCAGACTGCACAGTCTCCATCTCGACAGCCAGGGCTGAGTCGAATCTTCCAATGCTTATCGCCGACCTTGAGAGAATTAGCCACAAAGATTCGTTCCTAGCCTTCACGCTCTTCCAGCAGCCCGGAGCACCAAATCCTATATTCCTCGCCAAACGTGCGCGATCAACGACCATATCTGAACGGGAGACCCTCTATTTTCTCCGTCTAGCCAGCGCTCTGAAATGATCACTGATTTAGCACCTGGCTTCGTGGACTTTAAGAACTAGACCCGCCCCTCTAACACTGACAAGAATGCCAGGATGCTCGCACCAATGGCGCGGAAGAGGACAGATGGCTCGATGCATAAGATGTGGAAAGCTGAAAACCGACTTTAGGAAGGAACAGCATAACCAGAAGATGCTGGCAAGAGAAGACTCAGAAAGCTAACTCTAGCCTAGACGCTCCCAAATCTGCAGTTTGACAAAGAGTTTTTATGGTCTCAGCCGAAGACCCGCGGCAAGGCAGCTACTTGGAACCATCGAGAAAACCACTGAACCTTCTCATCCGTAAAATGAATGGCGACGTAGCAGTCAAACTCAAAAACGACACTGAATACCGGGGCAAAATGATCGACTGCGACAGCCACATGAACATCATCCTCGATGGGGCTAGAGAATATCGAGGCGAAGACCCCGCGACGAACTATGGAAGCCTGATAGTTAGGGGGAGCAACGTCCTGTACATCTGTGTAGCCCCTCCCACCGGATCTTAGCTAGTCTTCTCTCCCCTGGAAACGGACCTTATCATCTTGGAGAAGTAGGGTGTTGAGCGGAGTGCATACTTCAGCCCTATTGAGACAGGGATCCCAACAGCTCCGCCTCCAACAACTTGTAGAATGTTGAATGGAACCTCTCCAGATGCAGCAACGATCCCGGTGACAGACGATTGGCCGAAAAACAGCCCGATAAGGAATGATTCTGCGACGAAATATCCAAGAACCATGATGACGCTGCCAGCTGCCCATGCGATCATTAGGGTTCGACGCTGAAGACTCCGCCTTGAGATCAGCCCTGCAACGTACCCCTCCAATCCCTTTATGATCAGAGTGAAAGGAGCAAAAGTGCCGAATCCCCCAAAGGCATCAGACAACGAGGAGCCTATTCCGCCCGCGAATCCACCCACAGTCGGACCGAACGTCAACGAGCTGATGAAGATCATTATGTCTCCGAGATTGAAGTATCCTTGAGTCGCTGGGATCGGAATCTGAAACAGGTATGTTGAGAGAAAGACCATCGCCATAAAGACGGCCGTCACAGTAATAGTTACAACCGGAGTGCGATGTCCCGTAACCGCCGTGGACGTTTGCTCGGTTTTAGGTTCCATGGGTCAGGCCTGACGATCGCTATCGAGTCATTACCTGTTTGGGTTCCAACTTGAGCCTCTTAGTAAGGGAGGCTTTCACTAGTCCCATGTACGGAGGCGATGGTCGTCCAGGTCGGGATTTGAATTCTGCGTGGAACTGAGTTGCGAAATGGAACGTGTTATTGGGCAGTTCAAGAATCTCCATTCTCCGGTTAGCATCGCTCTTTCCCGAGAATCTCAACCCCTTCGAAGTGAGTTGTGGAATATACTCGGGTTTGACCTCGTACCTGTGCCTATGTCTCTCCCAAGCCTTCGTCTTCTGATACAGCGAGTATGCGACGCTTCCTGTATCGATGAGGATCTCATGTGCCCCGAGTCTCATGGTTCCCCCCTTCTCTAGCACACTATTCTGCTCCGGCATGAGGTCGATGACGTAATTCTTCGAATTCGAGCTCAGCTCGGAGCTTGCTGCATCCATCATGCCTAAGCTTCGGGCGTATTCCACAACTGCTAGTTGGAATCCAAAGCAGATACCTAGGAATGGAATGTTGTGAGTCCGGGCGTATTCTATGGCTTTGATTTTTCCCTCTGAGCCTCTTGACCCAAAGCCTCCCGGGACTAGAAGCCCATCGAATCCGGAGAGCATTCTGACCCTTGATGGATCTTTCTCGAAATCGTCAGTCTCAATGAATTCCAAGTCGACTTTTGCATTTAGAGAAGCGCCTGCATCTCGAAGAGCCTCGTTGACGCTCACGTAGCAGTCGGCGAGTTCCGCATATTTTCCGCAAACTGCGATTGTGACCTGGTTTTCTGGGCCAAGATGAGTCTTGAGCATCTTCCTCCAGGAGCTCCATTCGGGCTCCTTGTTTGATAGTTGTAGCCTGTTCGCAAGGTAACGGCCTAATCCCTGTTCGTCGAGGAGGAGAGGTGACTCATAGATACTCACAATGTCCTGAGAAGTGAAGACCGCGGTTTCCTCTACGTTGCAGAAGAGCGCGATCTTCTTCCGGGGCTCTGGTCTCAGAGGCACTTTACTACGCGCAACAATGACGTCAGGTTGAACGCCTATGCGGCGCAGCTCTTGCACGCTGTGCTGTGTTGGCTTGGTCTTCTGTTCTCCAACAACATCCAGCATCGGGACGAGGGTTACGTGAACATTGATGACGTTCCCGATTCCTTCGTCGAACCGGAATTGTCGAGCCGCCTCGAGATAGGGGAGAGATTCAATGTCGCCAACAGTTCCCCCTATCTCCACGATCACGACCTCCGCGCCTTCACTTGCAATGCTTCTCAGTCGATCCTTGATCTCGTCTGTAATGTGTGGAATTATCTGGACGCATTTTCCAAGAAAATCGCCTCTCCTCTCTTGTTCGATGACTGAAGAGTAGATCTGTCCGGTTGTAATGTTGTGGCTTTTCGGAACGTTGATGTCCAGGAATCGTTCATAGGTTCCGATGTCCATGTCGGTCTCCCCCCCGTCCTCTGTGACGAACACCTCGCCGTGGATGTACGGGTTCATCGTTCCGGCATCGTAGTTGAGGTAGGGGTCGACCTTTGCAGCTGTGACCTTTAGTCCTCGTACTTGTAGACTCTTGCCGATAGAAGCTGCGATGACTCCCTTTCCTATTCCGGACATTACTCCGCCGGTGACAAATATGAACTTCGCCAAAGGGTAACAGAGAGAGGAATAATCACTCATTCAAAAGAGTGACGGCGAAGACTACAGCTCGAACTGGGACCAACCGTGGACCCTCAGTGAGCCTTAATGGCCAAAAATAAGCGGGAGGATTCTTAGGCTCGCTGGACCAAGGGCTTCCCCTTTGGAGCGGACGACCTTCCCTCGGGAAGCTTGAGACCCGCCTTTTGCCAATCATCCAAGAACCGTTTCAGCCCAATATCAGTCAAAGGATGCTTCACCATCTTGTCCAAGACATCAGGCGGCATTGTAGCCACATGAGCGCCCAGCTTCGCCGCTTCTACAACGTGTACCGGATGGCGGATGCTGGCGACCAAGACCTGAGTACCGATGTTGTAGTTTCGGTAGATCTGAAGAATCTCATCGATTATCCCCATTCCCTCATGGCCCGCATCGTCCAGGCGACCGATGAAGGGACTAACATAATCAGCGCCGGCCTTCGCCGCTAGCAACGCTTGATTTGGAGAGAAGACGAGAGTCATGTTTGTCTTGATCCCATCCTTGTGAAGCCTTCTAACCGCTTTGAGCCCCTCACCAGTCATCGGGCACTTCACAACGACATTGGGTCCCAGGGCAGCTAGATCATGCCCCTCCCGGACCATTCCTTCAGAATCCTGACTAACGACCTCAAGGTTCACGGGTCCTTGAACAAGTCGCAGAATGTCTGCTACAAGCTCGGCGAATTCCCTATTCTCCTTGGCGATGAGGGTCGGGTTTGTAGTTATCCCATCCAAAACCCCCATGTCGACGAACGTCTTGATTGACGGGATATTGGCGGTGTCGAGAAAGATCTTCATTCAAGAATCACCTAGACGCGACCAGCTTCTTAGCAGCTCTAACAATATCCTTCGAGGTAAGACCGTACTTCACCATCAGCTCCTTGTATTCGCCAGACTCTCCGAAAGTGTCTCTTACGCCGACCATTGATATCGGAACAGGATATGAGCCCGAAACAACCTCAGCAACAGCACTCCCCAGTCCACCAATGATATTCTGTTCCTCAGCCGTAACAATCCCTCCAGTCTTCTTTGCTGCACCAGTGATGGTGTCCACGTCCAGAGGCTTTAGAGTGTGAGAGTCGATTACTTCTGCCAAGATTTTTTCTTTGGCTAGGGATTCGCCAGCTTCTAACGCTTCGTTAACCATTACGCCGCAGGCAACGATTGCTACGTCCGTTCCCTCCTTCAAGACCTTTGCGTGGCCAATCTTCAGGTCTGGATGCGAGGAGTAGACTTCAGGTACGCTGGGTCTGCTAAGACGAATATAGAAAGGTCCAGGGGTCTTCCAGGATTCTTCGATCAGCGCCTTGGTCGCTGGAGCATCGGCGGGAATGACGACTCGCATGTGAGGAATTGCCCTCATCGTGGCCACGTCTTCGACCGTCTGATGGGAGGCACCGTCAGGCCCAACACTCACTCCGCCGTGTGACGAGATGATCTTGACGTCTAAGTCGGGATAGGCAATAGCATTCCGGATCTGGTCCAGACACTTGCCGGGGACGAACGCCGAATACGTGCTGACGTAAGGTATCTTTCCGGCGAGGGCGAGTCCTGCAGCGATTCCGATCATGTTAGCCTCCGCGATTCCGATGTTGAAGAACCGGTCAGGGTATCGATCTGCAAAGAGGCTGGTCTTTATCGAAACTGAGGTGTCTGCTCCAAGCACGACTATTCTAGGGTCCTTTGCTCCGAGTTCGAGAAGCGCCTCGGCGAGGGCGTCGCGCATCGAGCTCATTTGGACGAGCATTAGTCCATGCATTCCTTGACTATTGAAGGATAGGATAATTCGATGTTCATCATTGATTCCTCATAGACTCGACCAGTTTCTTCACAGTGTCCTTGTCCGGAGCTTTTCCATGATAAGCCGGGTCCCACTCCATGAAAGAGACCCCCTTCCCTTTGACTGTGTGCGCTATGATAACGGTGGGCCGGTTGCGCATATTCTCTGCCTTTTCTAACGCCTCGATTATCTGACGGAGATCGAATCCGTCAACCTCAAGGACGTGCCAGTTGAAGGCCTTCCATTTGTATGCTAGAGGCTCCATCGGCATGATCTGTTCAGTTAGACCGTCCTGCTGTATCCCATTTCGGTCGATGATAGCCGTAAGATTGCCCAGTTTGAATTTCGGAGCTGCCATGGCCGCCTCCCATGTCTCGCCCTCGTCCAACTCCCCATCTCCCAGCAACGCGTAGACTCGATAGTTCTTCTTGTCGATCTTGCCAGCAAGCGCCATACCGATGGCGGCCGACAATCCGATTCCGAGAGAGCCGCCTGGGAATTCGACTCCCGGCACCCGATGGTCAGGATGACCTTGTAATCTGCTGTTTAGTTTGCGTAACGTCTTCAGCTCGTTGACGGGAATGTATCCTGCCTCTGCGAGAGTGGCGAACAGGACTGGAGCAGCGTGACCTTTGGAGAGAACGAACCTGTCTCTGTCAGGCCAGTCGGGACGTTTGGGATCGTGTCGCATCTTGTAGAAGTATAGTGAGACTAGGATCTCGACGGCTGAGAGGCTTCCTCCGGGATGGCCAGACTTGGCCTCCGCGAGCATCTCTAGAATGTGGGTTCTGATCTTGACTGCTTTCTGAAGGAGCATGCCAGTGGGGATTTGGGCCTGTTCCATTACTAGTGGACCGGGACCTGAACTACATGTTCTGCAAGCTCCAGTGTTGTGCTAGCTTGAGATCGAAGATCGTTCAGATCCACTACAACAGTACCGATTTTGTCTTCCTGCTGGGCAGCGGCCAGACCCGCGAGTAGAACGGCCTCTCGGACGGAGGCTCCAGCGGCCATGGACATTGCGAG
>Ga0209237_1000530_pt1 | contig 21916 bp, 24 predicted proteins | sample GraSoi013_1_40cm_2_FD_185820 | JGI IMG/M metagenome (GOLD analysis project Ga0209237, IMG submission 185820) | Grasslands soil microbial communities from the Angelo Coastal Reserve, California, USA - Sample 10_02_2013_1_40cm (SPAdes) (version 2) | ecosystem: Environmental > Terrestrial > Soil >... | reverse complement strand
GTCACGATCGGTCCGCCCAGGTTGGGCGAGCCCCATGCGGCGGGAACCTTCGCAGCCTGCTCCGGGGGCAGAAGTCTGGCAGGGGAGCCGAGCGGAACCTCCCACAGCCGGCCGCCCGTCTTCAGGTCGATCGCGACGAGCGTACCAAAGGGCGGCGGCGTGCACGGCAGTCCGCCCGGACTCAAGAGGATACGCCGCCGCATCACGTAGGGCGTCCCTCGCATCCCGTTGTACTCGTAGTCGTGACCCAGCCGCTTGTCGTCGACCATGGCCCGCTCGTGGTCGAAGCCCTCGCGCGGGATCAGCTGCACCACGGCCGCGATCCGGTTAACGGGCACCACCGCGATTTGTCGGACCGGGTCCACGGCGACGCCGCCCCAGTGCGCGCCGCCGATGTTGGACGGCATCACGAAGGTCCCCTGCACGCTGGGCGGCGTGAAGGCGCCATCGTTCCGGAGTCCGTCGATGGCGGCGTGACAGGCGGCGCGGTCCGCGTCGCTCGTGCCCCAGATGCTGTCGGCCGAGAAGCGAAGCGGGCTGAGCGGCGGGGTGACCGCCGTGAAGGGCTGGGTAGGTGACGCCTGCTCCTCGGGGATGTCGCTCGAGGAGACCGGACGCTCCTCCACCGGAAAGATCGGCTGGCCGGTCTCGCGGTTCAGGACGAACAGCATGCCGGACTTCGTGGCTTGAACGATGGCGGGGGTCCGGGCGCCGCGGTGCGTGACAGTCACCAGCGCCGGCGGGGAGGCGTTGTCGTAATCCCAGAGGTCGTGGTGTACGGTCTGAAAGGCCCAGACCAGCCTGCCGGTCGAGGCCCGGAGGGCCACGAGCGAATTGGCGTAGCGGTTGTTCCCCAGGCGGAGCACGCCATAGTAGTCGGGAGCGGCACTTCCGGTGGGAATGAAGACCAGGTCCCGCTCCGGGTCCGCCGCCAGGACCGACCAGGCATTGCCAGCGCCGCTCTTCTGCGCCATCGGGCCGCGCCACTCGCCGTAGGCTGGGTCCTTGGGATCCTGGGGGATCGGGTCCCAGGCCCACTTGAGGGTCCCAGTGCGGGCATCGTAGGCGCGCACTTCGCCGCTCGCTGGGTTGGGCCGGCTATTGTCTGCGACCGAAGAGCCGGTGATGACCAGCCCGTTCACGACGACGGGCGGCGATGTCATGGAATAGGCGCCCGGCTCGAAGGGCGGAATCCGCAGGCCGGCCTTGAGATCCACCATGCCGTTCCCGCCAAATGCGGCGCAGGGCCGGCCGTCCCGAGCGTCCAGCGCGAACAGTTGCGACTGCGCCGTGGCGACGAATATCCGCCGGCGGCAGGCGGCGCCGGTGGGGGCGGACTCATCGAGCCAGGTGGAGACTCCGCGACTCGCGAAGTCCCCGTACCTCACGGTGCGCTCGATTTTCGGGTCGAACACCCAGCGCTCGCGTCCCGTGGCCGGGTCGAGCGCGATCACCCGCCCCAGCGGAGTGCCCAGGTACATCGTCGCGTCCACCACGAGGGGAGTGGCCTCGAAGGCGGTTGGCTTCTCGGTCTTGAAACGGGGGTCGGTCTCTCCGGTGCGGTACGTCCACGCCACTTCGAGGCGGTTGACGTTGTTCCGGGTGATTTCCGAGGCCGGGCTGTAGCGGGTTCCTTGCGCGTCACGTCCGTTGGCGCTCCAGTCGACTGCCTGCGCGCGGAGAGAAGCCGAACCGATCCCGAGCAGCAGCGCCGTCACGAATACACGCACGACCCACCTCCCCGAGTACACCGTCCTGTGGTAGTGTCACGGGCGCTCGATCTGACGGTTTGACCCGGCGCGGATCCCCGGGGACATTTGTGACAACCCCGTCAGGAGCCGAGCCGTGAGCGCGACCGCCACCCACTCCTTCGTCCTCGAGCATCCCCCCGCCGAGCCCGCGGTGGCCGAGCGGCACTTCCTCTCGAAGCTTGCGGTGGAGACCGATCCTGCGGACGTCCAGCTGGACCTGGAGCGCGGCCATCCCGGCATCGTGGTGGTGGACACCCGCAGCCCCGACGCCTACGCCCGCTGCCACATCCCGGGCGCCATCAACCTGCCGACACGCACGATCAGCCCCGAGACGACGGCGTCCCTGCCCCGCGACAAGGTGATCGTGGCCTACTGCTGGGGACCGGGATGCAACGGCTCCACCAGGGCTGCGGCGAAGCTCGCCGCCCTCGGCTTCCGCGTGAAGGAAATGATCGGCGGGATCGGCTACTGGAGAAAGGAGGGGCTGCCGGTCGAAGGAACGTCGCCCCACGACGCGCCGCTGTACACCTGACGGGGGAGGCTGCGAGGCCGCGGCAGCGGTCTCTTGCAGCACCCGTCGCGTCCGTAGAGCGTCGGCGCGGCGCAACAAGCCGCAGTCTCCGCACGCTGGCGCTCCAGAATTCCTCCGATTCACCGCCCGCCGCGCGCGCGCGGGGTTTGCAGCGGAGTCGGCGCGTCCGTTGCCCCTCGACCATGGCGCGATCCGTTGAACACGCTCCCCGGGCGTGGGCCCGTCTGCGCGTCGATGTCAACTGCGCACTGCGATGCGGTGCCTGGTACCGTGTCGTCAGGCTGACTCGAGAGAAGGTCGTGCTCGCTGTGACGGATGAGCAGGTCCCGGTGCCGCGACGGCTGTTGAAAACCGTGTTCGCCCAGCCGTCCCGCTGGACCGTCGTCCCGCGTCCGTCCGATGCTATCAACCTGCCGAGCGACTGGGGCACGCGCTACGCGGTGTGCCCCGCCTGCCAGGGTCGGGCACCCATCAGCGGTTTTGCGCTCGAGCTGCCGTGCCCGCATTGTCGTGGGGTCTTCGCCGTGGCGTGGGATGAGCGCTACTTGAAACGGCGCTGAGGCGTTTCTGGCCGAACAATCGAGGGTCGTGTTTTTCCGCCCGCTCACCATATTGTGTAGGAACCCGAGCGGCCGAGACGACCGATGCCCGAAGCACCACAGTGGGCCCGCGTACGTGGCGAGGTGAATTGCCACGTCCGTCGCGGGGCGTGGTATGAAGTGCTTCGGGTGACGCCCGAGGACGTGATCCTCGACGTGAACCGGCAGCCCGTCCGCCTCGAGCGGGCCTCGCTGGAGATCGTGCCGCTGCGGCCGCAGCAGTGGTCCGTCGTGGCCCGCCCGAGGGACTCGGTCGACATGCCAATGGATTGGGGCTCGCGCTACGCGGTCTGCCCGAGCTGTTGCCATCGCCAGGCACTGCCGGGGCAGCCAGTCGAGTTGCAGTGCGTGAATTGCGGGGGCGTGTTCGCGATCGCCTGGGATGACCCGTACTGAGCCTCACGCCGTGCCTACCGATTCGCTAAGTTGAGTTCGACAAGCGCGCGACCGTGGCGGAACTGGTAGACGCGCAGGACTTAGGATCCTGTGGGGCAACCCGTGGGGGTTCGAGTCCCTCCGGTCGCATCGCCGGTCACGGCAGCTGGTGCAACAGCTGATCGATCACCGACTGCTCGTGCTTGAGGAAGCGTTCGTCGCCATACACGAGCAGTGTCGCCGGACCCCATTCGGGATCCGTCGGATGACCGATGTCCGTGGGGTTGATCCCGAGCTCGACGCTGAGCGCCTGCAGACTGCGGAGGACTCGCTCGTAGTGCTCGGCGACGGTCGCGAAGCCGGCTCGCAGCCCCGCGAGCTCCCGGACCAACCGCACACGCTCCCGGAGGCAGCGCCGGAACTCCTCGGACGCGTCGTGCGGCATTGCGGCTCTGCTTGCGCTGACCATCGTCGTTGCTCCTGCCCGGCGCGGAACGCGCCACTCCTGGTCCGTCATAATGTGGACCGGTACCGAACTGCACAAGATGCACAGCCACACCTCGTGTCGTCACCGCAACACTCGCGTAGGGCCGGCCGCGCCCACGCGACGTCGTTGGCCGTCCACTGGTGTGTCGTCTCAACGACAAACAACCGGCGCGTTCGCGCTCTGGTCCCGCACAGGAACCGCCGCCGCCGCGCGGCCCCAATCTTGACAGGGTTTGGCCGCAACGGATTCTGTGGTCAGGAGTTGTGGGGTTGGAGCTGGTTGCGAGCGAAATCGTCAAGCTGCCCGATGTCGAGACACGCCAGTACGGGCCGGGTGAGCGGCTGGGGGGGGACACCCCGGAGCGGCTGAAGCGGCTCCACATCTACATCCGCGACGGCGCGATCGGGCTTCGCGTGGCCGCCGGGCGGTTGACGCCCGCGCTCCTCGAGGTGTTCGGCCCCGGTCGTCTGCTCCCCCCCTGGCTGTGGGACACTACGCCGGCCTTGGAGAGCCCGTACGCCACCGCGCTCGTCCGGACGACCACTTTGGAGCTGCCCACCGACGTGTTCGAGCGGCTGGTCGCCGCGCATCCGACCCTCGCCCGCTCGCTCGCCTCCTCGGACACGTACGGGTCCGGCGCGCCCCTGGACCGCCTCGCGATGCTCGCGCTGCGCGATCCCCTGCGCCGTGTGGCGCATACCCTCCTGTTGTTACTCGAGCGGCTTTCCGCCGCCCCGGGCTCGGCGCCCGGCGCGCGGCTCGAAGTCGGCCAAGAGCTCATCGCCGCGTTCGCCAGCCTGAGTCGCCAGACCACGAACCGGCAGCTCCGCCGGCTCGCTCGGGCCGGCATGACGACGTCGAAGCGGGGAGCCGTGGACGTGCGCGATCTGGCGGCGCTGCGCGGCGTGGCCGCGGGCCGGCGCCCGCTCGGTCGCTGATCCTATCCCAGTGTCGCCGAGGCGACACAAGGCTCCCCGGGGGCGTCTTGACGGGTTGCGTGACGCACGTCACATTGGCCGGCGCAGGGTGTGGAGTACAACCCATGCAGCGGAGGCGCAACAAGTGACAACGCAACCTCTCGACACATTGTCCGCAGAGCGGTGGGCCCGGCTACGCGACGAGGTGCGGCGCTGCGAGCTGCGCCGCGGCGCGTGGTACCCCGTCTTGAGCGTCGCACCGGACGAAGCGGTCCTGGTGGTGCGCCGCCGCGGCGTCATCATCCCGCTCGCATACCTCGAAGTCACACACACCCGCCCTGACCGCTGGACCTTCCTTGCCCGCGAACGCTACGCCGTCTGCCCCAATTGCGCCGAACGCGTCGCGGTCGGGCAGCTGCCTGAGCGAATGCGCTGCGGCAAATGTCATGGGATTTTTGAGACCGAGCCCGCTCCGCAAGCCGTCGCTATGGCCTAGCGCTCGGCGGGTGCCGTTCTCACGATCGCCCACCCCAGCCCCGCAATCCGTCGAATCACCGCCTCGAGGCGCGCGAAGTCTACCGGTTTGGTGAGGAAGCCATCGGCGGCGAGCGCTGCCAGCTGCTCGTGCTCGGCATCCGATCCCGTGAGGACCACGACCGGGAGCCGCTGCCACCGCGGCTCCTCGCGGATCCGCATCAGGACGTCCCGGCCGTCCAGGTTGGGTAGCTTCAGATCCAGGAGGATGAGGTCGGGTCGGGGCACGCCGCGGTGCGGCCCCTCGCGCCGCAGAAGCGCGAGCGCCTCCACACCGTCCCCCACGATCCAGACGCGGTTCTGCAGCTTGGCGCGCTGCAGCGCGCGCCGGGTCAGGTCGACGTCGCTCGGGTCGTCTTCGACGAGGAGGATGTTGATCGGTGTCGGGCCACGGACCATGGCGGGCATCTTAAGCGTATGGCCCAACCAAGCTCAAGGGGCTCAGCTCGTCCTGAGGTACCGCTCGTCCCAAGCGACGGCGTACGACTGCTCGCAACGGGTGCACCGCTTCTCACCGGACGGCCGGCCCACCGGTGCCCGCGTCGCGCAGTTGGGGCACACGACATAGAAGTAGCCCCAGCTCTCCGGCAGCTTGTCCGCGTCGTGTGGCCGCGGCACGATCGTCCACCGGTTCGGACGGGTCTCGGTGATCTCCAGGGAGTCCCGGGGAACGCGCACCGTCGCGTTGTCCACCTCGAGCACCGCCTCGTCCGGCCCGAGGCTCCGGACCACGTACCACGCACCGCGGCGCAGCACGCTCTGGATGTCCTGGCGCAGGCGCGCCCAACGCTGGCTGGGGGCGGCGGGTGCGGACACTCAACTCACCCGCGGCGGAGCAGCCACCAGGCCGCCGCGGCCCCGATGCCGATCCACAACACAATGCGCCACAGCCCTCCGCCCTGCGCCTCCGCGTCGTCACCCATCGGCGGCGGTCGGACCGCCCGAGCGGCGGGAGCGACGGGCGGCCGTCCGGTCGCTCCGCTCGGGGTGAGCCGCGCCATCGCCTGCTCGTACGTTCGCCGGACGTCGGGCGGCATCGCATCGACGCTGGCGTAGTTCTTCCCGTTGACGACGATCTCCCGGAACGTGGCCTTGAGGTGCGTTCCTGTCACTCCCATGTCGCGCTGCAGCACCGCCAGGATCTCCTCGCCCCCGGATTTCCTGAGCGTCTCCAGCGCCACCTCGTACTCCTTGCGGACGTCGGGCGGCATCGCGTCGGCGCTGTCGTACTCTTTGCCGTTGAAAACGATCTTCAGGCTCACGGCCCAAGGTATGGCGCGGCGGACGCCGGGAGCAAGAGGGCGCGCCCTACCGGAGCCGCAGCTCGAGGAGCAGGGTCAACGCGGACAGCTGCTCCAGCCGGCGCACCCCCGCCGCCGCGGGGAAATCGTAGCGCTCCAGGGAGTACTCCACCCCCAGCGTCGTCGTGCGGACGCGGTACGCGAGGCCGGTCGCCGCGCGGAACGCCCTGTCCGGACCCCGCAGTCCGCTCGCGGACACCGTGGGCAGGAGCGCCGCCCGCCACACGCCATGGATGGCGTTCCCGGCGAACGCCATCCGGGCCGTGGCGCCGAGGCCCACCAAAGTCCAGGTCTGACGACCGAGCTTTGTCGAATAGGCTCGGCGCGTCGCTCCGGCTTCGAGGGCGAGCCACGGGACCGTGACGACCCTGGCCTCCACACCGAGCTCCCCCACGTCGCGATCGAGGACGCCTTGCGAGCCGAAGAGCGAGCCACCGAGGGCGCGCACCGCCACGGTGACCCGCGGGCTGAAACGAACGGTGCCTACCCCCCCGAGGATCGGACCGAGCGAGCGTTCGACGCCGAAGCCTGCGTCGACCCGGTGCTCGGCGAGGGACACGAGCGGCGCGACGGTCAACGCGCGCTGCGCGGCCGCGGGCGCGGCGCTCAGGATCGCGCCCGCGATCACACCGGCTGCCCTCACGGCCCCGTGCCCTCGCCCGCGGCGGGGGAGACGAGCAACACGGTGGCCGCGATCCGGTCGGCGTTGCGCCCCCGGACGCGGACGTTCGCCGAGTCCCGCTCGGCGCGGCGGCGGGCGTTCGCGGCGACGTTCTCCGGGACCGCGCCGTGCCGTCGGTGTACGAGGAACGCGACGACGCCGGTGACCGCGGCGGCCGCCGCGATGACGTCCGCCCCTCCCCGCTCACCCGCGCCGAGGTCCCCGTTGGCCGCGCCGGCGATGAGGAGCGCGGCCGCGGCGACGCCCACTCCCTTGACCACGTCGCGCCGCGCCGCCTCCACCGATATCCGCTCCGGGAGCACCGCCCGTCGATCGAGCTCGGGAAGCGTGTCCTCGAGCGCCTCGACCTCGTGCCGCAGGTCGAAGTACACCCGGGCAGAGTCCGCTGCGCCGGTCACCCGGCTGCGTCCGACGACCCCCAGCGTGTAACGCCCCGCCGGAGCGAGTCGCCGGTCGGCGAGCAGGCCGTCCCAGGCAATCTCGCGCACGCCGTCCATCGTGCCCTGGAAGAGCGAGAGCGGCGAGCCGGCGCCGATGGCGGACAATTTCACGTCCACGAGCGCGGGGTGGGTGGCGACGACGGTAAACGTGACTCGGGCCGTGCGCGGGTCAACTCGGCCCCGCTGGACGGGGCGAACGGCGACGCCGAGCGTGCGCCGCCGGGCTTCGCCAAAGCTCGCCAGCTGGGCGGGCGTGAACAGGCTCGGATCGAGATCGGTGAACGGATCCCGCTCGATCGCCGCGCGGAAGTACAGGACGGCGGAGTCGCGTTTCCCCGCGACCGCAAGGCAGGCGCCGAGGTATTTGTACGCGTCGACACGCTGGTCGCGTGTCACCTCGAACGGCCAGTTGGGAGAGATGATCTGACGCAGCAGCGGCAGCGCCCGCTCGACTTCGAGTCGCTCGTAGAACTGGTGCGCCTGGCCCAGCAGCTCTGCCGTGCTCCCCTGCGCGGCGAGTGCAGGAGCGGCACTGGCCGCGATGGCAACCGCCCAAACGAGTCGCCTCATCCCGCGCCGCGGCTGCGTAGCGTGACGCGCTTGAGCGATAGCGTGGCGCCGGCCTCGATCACCACCGTCGTATCGAACGTCTCGTAGTCCCGCGCACGAACCTCGAGGTGCCGGGCCCCAGGGGAGAGGGGCACATCATCGAACACGCTGCCGATGCCGACCCGACGTCCATCGATCAAGATCTCAGCATCGGGAGGCGTCGTCAGCAGCCGGAGCCTGCCAGTCGGTGGCGCCGCGCGGCGGACCACCGGCCGAGACGGCGGCGCCGGCGCGGGGCGGCGTGAAGTCGAGTCGAATGGCGCGCCGGCGGCGGGGGCGGGCGCGCGGGACGGTCGGCCGAGCAACCACACCGCGCCGACGGCTACAAGGCCGACGGCCGTGAGTCCCGCGAGCCGTACGGTCGAGGTCAGGCGCCGGGACCGGGTGGGGATCGCCGGAAGGGCCGGCATCGCGAGTGTCGGCATGTCGGCGAGGGGCGGCAGTCCGCGCGTCGTGATCTTCTTGACGGCGCGACCCTGCACGAGGTGCTGCAGGGTCCGCTCGCTCTTCTGGCGGTCCCGCTCGCTGAACGCCGCTGCCTCGATGGCCGTCAGCATCTCGCGCGTCGTTTTGAACCGTCGATCGGGATCTTTGTTCAGGGCCCGCCGCACCACGTCCAGCAGGTGTGCAGGCAGGTCGTCGCGGGCCAGCGTCAGGTCGGGCACCGGAGTGAAGAAATGATGGTGCATCACGCCGGCGAGCGTGTCCGCGTGGAACGGCACCGAGCCGGCGAGCATCTGGAAGGCCACGATGCCGAGGGAGTACTGGTCGCTCTGCGGCCCGGCACGCCGGCCGGCGCACTGCTCGGGGCTCATGAACGGCGGCGTCCCGATCACCGTGCCGTCGGCCGTGAGGGTGACGTCCGACGAGCGGAGGGCGACGCCGAAGTCGGACACCATCACGCGCCCGTCCGAATCGACGAGGATGTTCGCGCCCTTCACGTCGCGGTGCACGATGCCGCACGCGTGGGCGTACGCAAGCGCGCGCGCTGCCGCGCGCAGCACATACAAGGTCACGGGCACCGAGAGCGCACCCTGCTCTTGAAGGATCGCGTCCAGCGACTTCCCCTCGATGAACTTCATCACGAAGAACAGGATGCCACCGATCTGGCCGACCCGATACACGGGGATGATGTTCGGATGATCGATCTCCGCCACCATGCGCGCCTCGCGCTTGAAGCGCTCGGCGGCGCGGGCCGTGAGGCCGAGCTCCGGCGGAAGCACCTTGAGTGCCACCAGGCGCCGCAGCCCGACCTCCGTCGCCTTGAACACCACGGCCATGCCGCCGCGCGCCAGCTCGTGCTCCACCTCGTATTCCCCGGCGAGCACCATCCGGAGGCGCTGCAGCAGGTCGTCGCCGCTCTCGGGCGGCACCATGAGCGTCGCGTCGTGCGGGTCGCCCACGAGCGTGCCACAGAGCCCGCAGAACCGGGCCGGCGGCGGGACCTCCGCGCCGCACTGGAAGCACTTCACGGTTGGACCTTGATGGACTGAGCCAGCGTGGGCGCGCTGTCTGTGAGAATGGAGCTCTCGAGCCGAATCATGAGCGTGCTGGTGCCGTTCTTGGACTTGGCTAGTAGCGAATCCTGCCCTGCGGTGAGATCGAAAAGGCTGGTGTCCGACGACCACATCGTGAGGTGAGGTCGGTCAAGCGGCGTGCCGCGCGCCTCGACCACGATGCTGAACGGCACCGTGCTGTCGCGACGGAGGATCGTGTCGCCCACATAGACGATGGTCACCGACTCGGGCCCGGCAGGGCGAAATACGTCCGCGAACCCGCAGGCCAGGGCGGCCATCCCGCCCACGACCACCAACGCGAGCCGTACGACTGGGCGAGCGGGCAGCATAGTCACAACACCTGAGGCCAAGGCCGGTCTACAAAATGGGAGGGACGACGTGGATCGCAATACGGGAGCCACCCGGCCAGCGCGCTAACCAGTTGCACGGTCGTCGGTTGAGCCCATTGCCACCGACGCGGAGCTCCGTAACTTCCTGCGGGCCCTGCCACACCTCCCCTTCCACCGCTCGAGCAGAGGTCAGACCCGATGCGCTCCGCCCTGTCGCTCTCAGTCGTTGTCGTGGTCGCCCTCGCCGTCGTCCCACTCGCCGCCCAGGAGACGCCAACCGAGAAGACCGCCGCCGCGGACGTCATCCGCCGCATGAACGAGCTCGAGCGCTCGCTCGCCCTGCCCCAGCTGGTCACCCGGCTCACGGGGACGCGCGACCCACGCCGCGACGCGGTGGTCGCCCGCGCTAAAGAGCTGATGGACCAGGAGCTGCTCCCGATGGCCGACGACATCACGCGCCACCCGGAGACCGGGTGGAAAGAAGAGCGCTCGGTGAAGCTCCTCACCGACTACCTCACGGCGCACGGGTTCGAGGTGGAGATGGGCGTGGCCGGTCTCAAGACGGCCTTCGTGGCACGCGATCGCAAGGGCACGCCCGGCCCGAACCTCGGCGTCGTCGTCGAGTACGACGCGCTGCGCGGTACCAGCCGCGACTTCCACGGCGATCAGCACAGTGCCCAGGGGCCTGTCGGCCTCGCGGCCGCGGTCGCGATGGCGGAGTTCCTCACCAGTTCCAAGACGCCGGGCACGGTGACGGTGTACGGCACACCGGCCGAGGAGCTCGCGTCGCCCGCCGCGAAGACGGTGATGTACACGGCGGGCGTTTTCAAAGGCGCGGACGTCCTGGTCCGCTCCCATTCGTCCACCGCGACACAAGCGCCCGGCCCCGGCTTCGGCAGCTGTTGCATGAACATCAACGTGATGCACTACACCTTTTCGGGGGCGCCGGCGCACCAGCTCCAGGCGTGGGATGGGCGGGACGCGCTGATGGGGGTGATCGAGCTGTTCAATCATATCGACGGCCTGCGGAAGACCCTGCGCCCCGAGACCAAGATCCAGGGGATCGTCACCGAGGGCGGCAAGGCGCCCAACGTCGTGCCCGACCGCGCCGTGGCGGAATTCTGGATCCGCTACCCCGATCCGGTCTACCTCGCGCAGGTGACGGACCGGGTGAACGACGCCGCGCGGGGCGCCGGTCTCGCGACCGGAACCAAGGTGCGCATCGACGTGGACTCGTCGTCCCGCAACGGCATCTCGGTGGCGGCGCTCAACGAGGTGGCCTTCGCATACCTGAAGCGCTTCGGCGCGACCAAGGTCGAACCGGAGCCGGGGCGACCGCTCCCGTACGAGGAGACGGGCAGCGTGGCGACGCAGATCCCCGGCGTCGGGCTCACCGCCCACAGCTCGAACGGCGGCTATCACACCTTCGAGATGGAGGCGGACGCGCTCGGCGCGGTCGGCCATCACGGCTTCCTGGTGGATGCGCAAGCGATGGCGGCGGTGTTGTATCACTTCGTGACCGACGCGCCGTATCGGGCCGCGGTGAAGCGGGAATTCGACGGGTTGCAAGGTCTGTACGGGGAGTATCTCGCGGCCCTGCGGAACGCCTATCCGCTGCCGACCGTCCCCGAGCCGACGGGGAACTGAGTCGTGCGCCCCGGCCTCCTCTCGGCCCTCGCCGTCATCTGTGGCGTGGCGTCGCTCACCGCGCAGCAGCGCGCCATCTCGGACAGCGATCTGTTCGCGTTCCGCTGGGTGGCGAGTCCCCAGATCTCGCCCGACGGCCGCCAGGCGGCCTACGTGGCCGTGACGGTGAACGTGAAGCACGACGGGTACGAGACGAGCCTCTGGATCGTGGGCACCGACGGCGCGTCGCCCCCCCGCCGGCTCACCGCCGGTCCACGCGACGGCGCGCCGCGCTGGTCACCCGACGGCTCGACGCTCGCGTTCCTGCGTCCCAAGGACGGCCGGGCGCAGCTCTATCTGCTGCCGTTGGGGGGTGGCGAGGCGCAACAGCTGACCGACCTTCCCAAAGGCGCGTCAGCGGCAGCGTGGTCGCCCGACGGGAAGACGATTGCCTTCACGAGCACCACCACGCCCGAGGACCTTGCGAAGAAGGACAAAACCGAGGAACCGAAGAGCGACGTCCGGATCATCACGCTGGCCGAGTTCAGGGCTGACGACGAAGGATATCTCGACCCGGCGGAGCACACCCACATCTGGACCGTGCCGGCCGGCATGCCGGGCGACGAGCCGGCGAAGCCGCGCCAGGTGACGTCCGGCGCGTTCGACGAGGAGGCGCCGCAATGGAGCCGCGACGGGGCGCGAGTTTCCTTCATCTCCGATCGCAGGAAGGAGTCGTACTACTATTCCCCCGACAACAACGTCTACTCCGTCCCGGTCGCGGGCGGGGGGAGCGCTCTGGACACCGTCGTGGACATCGACGGCCCCGTGTTCGGCCCGGCTCCCGCGCCCGACGGCAAGGCAGTCGCGTTCCGCGGCTGGCTCAACCCGCGAGCGGCCCGCTCCTACAATCAGTCCGACCTGTTCGTGTCGCGGGGCGGTCGAGCCAAGAACCTCACCGCCGACTACGACTTCGACATGGGAACCGACGTAATCGGCGACCAGGCGCCGCCGCGCGGCGGCGGAGGCTCGAGCCCCACCATCTGGACCGCGGACGGCAAGGCGGTGATCGTGGCGACCACCGAGCACGGCCGCTCGAACCTCGTGCAGTTCGACGCGCAGAGCGGAGCGCGCGAGCCCCTCACGACGGGAGACCACGCGGTGCTCGCGTACACCGCGACGCCCGACGCGCGCCGGTTCGTTCTCACGATCGGCGACCCCACCCACCTCCCCGACGTGTATGCGCTCGACGCGCAGACGAAGCGCCTTACTCAGCTCACGCGCGTCAACGACTCGCTCTTCGCGAAGCGGCAGCTCGTCACGCCGGAGGACTTCTGGTACACGAGCTTCGATGGGACGAAGATCGAGACATGGATCATGAAGCCCGTCGGGTTCGCGCCCGGGAGGAAGTATCCCCTGATCCTCAACATCCATGGGGGGCCGCACACGGCCTACGGATACATCTTCTTCCACGAGATGCAGTGGATGGCCGCCAAAGGGTACGTCGTCCTCTATCCCAACCCGCGGGGCAGCACCACGTACGGGCAAGAGTTCGGCAACATCATCCAGTACAAGTACCCGGGTGACGACTATCGCGACCTGATGATCGCGGTGGATTCCGTGATCCGTCGCGGGTACGTGGACTCGACCAAGTTGGGTGTCACGGGTGGCTCGGGCGGCGGATTGCTCACCGACTGGGCCGTCGGGCACACGCACCGCTTCGCGGCCGCCGTGTCGCAGCGCGACGTAGCCGACTGGCTGGGCTTCTGGTACACAGCCGATTTCACGCTCTTCCAGCCGTCGTGGTTCCGCTCCACCCCGTTCCGCGATCCCCAGGAGTTCCTCGCCCGATCACCCGTGCGCTACGCGGACAGCGTGACGACGCCCCTGATGTTCATCCTGGGCGAGGAGGATCTCCGGGCGCCGCCCAACCAGGGCGGCGAGGCGATGTTCCGCGCCCTCAAGTACCTGCGCAAGACCACCGTGCAGGTCCGCTTCCCCGGCGAGTCGCACGAGCTGTCGCGCTCCGGCAAGCCGGTACACCGGGTGGAGCGGCTGCAGCACATCCTGAACTGGTTCGACAAGTATCTGGTGGCGAAACCGATCACGCTGTACGACGTGCGATGACCGCGCCGCAGCACGGTCGATCACGGGCCAGTCGGCGCCCCAGCACAGCGGGGCGCCGACCAGACTGTTCCGTGTCAGGAGGGGTAGAACCGGACCTGCAGCAGCTTCAGTCCGTTGTTGTCGTACTGCCAGAGGAAGTCCTGCAGGCAGGTAGCGAACAGGCTCACGGTCGGCGTGCCGCACGCTAGCTCGGCCGGGCTCCCCGCTACGAGGGTAATGGTGGTGAGCGCGCTGGTCACGTCGCGGAATTTGCTCTTGCCCGTTCCGCGCACGAAGACCTCATTCTCGGTCGAGCACAGGATCGTCGGCATGCCCGTGATCGGATCGACGAACGTCGCGCAAGTCGCGATCTTGGACTGTCCACCCGGCGTGCCGAGCGCGCGGGCCCAGACGGTGTAGGTGCCTGGAACGGGGAGGGCGAAGGAGGCTTCGCCGTCGGTCCCGTTCTTGTCGAGCACGTCGAACACGCCGTCGGCCGCCTGACTGAGCAGAATCTTCGTGGTCACGGCGTCGCCGGTGCGCGTCCCGAGGTCAACGAAGATGACGTTGCCGGCCCCGTTCCCATTCATGTTGGGATTCTTGTCGTGCGACACGCCGATGATGTTGAGATTGTAATGCGAGCCGCTGGGCGCGCCATTGCCCGTCGCGACCTGCTGCGCGGCGGCCACGGCGGTCGCGCTCAGCGCGGCCGCGACAGCGGCGGCCATGTGGAATGTGAAACGCATGAGTCCTCCTTCGAATCGGTATACCTGCCGTAGACTGCTGCACCATGGGCGCGAGAGATCACATGAAACACCAAGCCCCGTCGGCCAACCTCGCGGGCGCAACGGGGCTTGCTCAGAGCCATAGTGGCTCGCGGTCACTATAGACGTTCGGCCATTCCGCGCGGAGTGACCGGCCTCACGACCATTGTGGCTCCTCGTGGGCGGTCGTTGTGGTTGTCCGACCGGGACCGTGGGTCACTTGCACGCACGGTCACGGCTCGTACTTTAGGCCGATGTGCCTCGGAGCCCCCTGAGCCGTGACCGCCTCCTGGCACACCCTGCTCGACGTCGCGCTCCGCACGTCCGTCGTCTACCTCGCCCTGCTCGTCGGGCTCCGGCTCACCGGCACCCGCCAGCTCGGCCAGATGTCCACCTTCGACCTCGTGCTGCTGCTCATCATCGCGAACGCGGTCCAAAACGCGATGGTGGGCCCGGACACGAGTCTCGCGGGCGGACTGGTGGCCGCCGGCGTGCTGATCGGCTGGCACCGGGTGATTGACTGGTGGCGGCTCCGGAGCCGGGGAGTCGCCAAGCTGCTCGCGGGCGAGGGCATCATGCTCATCCACGACGGAAAGATCCTCCAGGAGCACTGCGTGCGCGCCGGGATCACGCACGACGAGCTGCAGCAGGCCCTGCGCGAGCATGGCGTGGCGAACGTCCGGGACGTGATGCTCGCCGTGCTCGAGCCGGACGGGGCGATCAGCGTGGTGCGCTACGACGATATCAAACCGGGCGACAGACCGCACCGCCGCATCAGGGCAATTCGCAGGAATCCGTAGGCAGGAGACAGAACGGGCAAAGGCTAGTAGTTGCCGTTCCTATTAGATTTACGATCACATGCCTGCCATCCAGATCAAGAAGACCGGCGAGGAGCCCGGCGCCGCCTCGCTCGCCGTCACCGTGCCGGTCGAGCAGGTGCAGGAGGCGGAGGCGCGCGCCACCACCGCCTACCAGCGGCGGGCCCGGCTTCCCGGGTTCCGCAAGGGGAAAGCGCCTGCGGCGCTCGTGAAGCGGCAGTTCGCCGACGACATCCGGCAGCAGACGCTGGAGGAGCTGATTCGCGAAAGCTGGAAGGCGGCGCTCGCGCAGGAGGCGCTGCAGCCGGTCGCGGACCCCCACATCCACAATCTCAAGTGGGACGCCGGAACCCCGGTCACCTTCGAGTTCCACGTGGAGGTGAAGCCCGAGCTCACGCTCGAGCGGACGGGCAAGTTCCACCTGAAGCGCACGGCTCCCAAGGTCACCGAAGACCGGGTGCTCGCCCAGCTCAACGAGCTGCGAGCGCAGAAGGCCCCGTGGACGCCCGTCGGGGGGGGGGACAAGCCCAAGCCTAAAGACCTGGTGCAGGTGACGATCGCAACGCGCGAAGCCGATGCCGTCAAGGATCCCCAGCCCTATCAGCTCGTGCTGGGAGAAGGGCGCGCGATCCCGGAGGTCGAAGAGCGAATCATGGGGATGCTGCCCGGCGAGACGGTCGACGCCACCGTCCGGTTCCCGAGCGACTTCCCCGAGGAGGCGAAGCGGGGGCAGCCGCGCGACATCCGCCTCACGCTGCACGAGGTGAAGCGGCAGCAGCTGCCCGAGCTCGACGACGCGTTCGCCCGTGAGGTGGGGGACTTCGAGTCGCTCGAGGCGCTCCGCAAGGTCGTGCGGGAGGATCTCGAGAAGGAGGCCGAGCGCGAGGCGGACGCCCAGCTGCGCCGGGACCTGATCGACCAGATCGTGCAGGCCAACCGCATCGTGGCGCCGCGACCGTTGGTCGAGCGCGCGCTGGCCGTGTACGCCCAGGCCTACGGGATCCCGGAGGACCGCTGGCCCGACTTCGCGCAGGAATTCCGGCCGGTGGCCGAGGCGCAGGTGCGGCGCGACCTGATCCTGGACTGGGTCGTGGAGCACCACGGCCTGCGGGCGACCGAGGCGGAGCTCGAGCAGAAGCTCCAGGAGGTCGCAGCCCGGCGCGGGACGCCGGTCGCGGAGGTGCGCGCCGCCCTCGAGAAGGCCAAGCGGCTGCGCGACCTGGAGCGCGGCCTTACCGAAGAGAAGGTGTTCGCGTTTCTTCTCTCGCAATCCACCGTGGAGCAGACGTGACGACGAGCCAGATTTATCCGCCCTACATTATCGAGCGCTCCAGCCGTGGTGAGCGCACGTATGACATCTTCAGCCGGCTGCTCATGGACCGCATCGTGTTCCTGGGCACGCAGATCAACGACGAAGTCTCGAACATCATCATCGCGCAGCTGTTGTTCCTCGACGCGGACAACCCGGAGCGGGACATCTACCTGTACATCAACTCGCCCGGCGGCCTCGTCTCCTCCGGGATGGCGATCTACGACACGGTCCAGTTCCTGCGCGCCCCGGTGAACACGATCTGCATGGGGATGGCAGCCTCGATGGGGTCGTTCCTGCTCGCCGCCGGCCGCAAGGGGAAGCGCCAGGCACTGCCACACGCGCGCATCATGATGCACCAGCCGTCCGGTGGCACGCAGGGCACGGCCGCCGACATCGAGATCCAGGCGCGCGAGATCCTGTACCTGCGCGGCAAGCTCAACGAGCTGTACGCCAAGCATACGGGCAAGTCGGTGGAGCAGATTGAGAAGGACATGGACCGCGACCGCTTCATGTCGGCCGAAGAGGCCAAGGAATACGGGCTAATTGACCACGTAATCGCCAACTTCCAGGAGATCGACGACGGGAAGAAGAAGTGACGGCTTGCGCCGGGCACGCGTCTTTCCCATACTAGGGCCAGATGTCCCACGATAAGCACCTCCGCTGCTCCTTCTGCGGCAAGTCGAAGGACTCGGTCCGGAAATTCATTTCCGGACCGTCCGTCTACATTTGCAATGAGTGCATCGCGCTCTGCAACGAGATTCTCGCGGAGGACGAGGAGCGGGAGGTCTCCGAGGCGATCACGCAGGTCCCGACGCCAGCCGAGATCAAGGACGTGCTGGACCAGTACGTGATCGGGCAGGAGAAGGCCAAAAAGACCCTCGCCGTCGCCGTGTACAACCACTACAAGCGCATCAACTCGCACCAGGGTCGCGAGGTCGAGGTCGAGCTCGACAAGTCGAACATCCTGCTCATCGGCCCGACCGGCGTGGGCAAGACGCTGCTCGCCCAGACGCTGGCGCGCATCCTCGATGTCCCCTTCACGATCGCCGACGCGACCACGCTCACGGAGGCCGGCTACGTCGGCGAGGACGTGGAGAACATTCTCGTCCGGCTGCTCCAGGCCGCGGACTTCAACGTCTCCGAGGCCGAGCGCGGCATCGTGTACATCGACGAGATCGACAAGATCGCCCGCAAGTCCGAGAATCCCAGCATCACGCGGGACGTGTCGGGTGAGGGCGTGCAGCAGGCGCTCCTCAAGATCCTCGAGGGGACCGTGGCGAGCGTGCCGCCCCAGGGCGGCCGCAAGCATCCGCAGCAGGAGTACATCCAGGTCAATACGAAGGACATCCTGTTCATCTGCGGCGGCGCGTTCGACGGGCTGGAGAAGATCATCGAGTCACGCACCGGGCGGCGCCAGATCGGCTTCACCAAGGAAGAGGTCGCGAAAGGGGAGCCCGAGAAGCTCAAGAAGAACCCCTTCATCGACGTGGAGCCCGACGACCTGCTGCGCTACGGGCTCATCCCCGAGCTGGTCGGCCGGCTCCCGGTGGCGGTGCCGCTCGACTCGCTGGACGAGGACGCGCTCATCCGCATCCTCATCGAGCCCAAGAACGCGCTGTCCAAGCAATACCAGAAGCTGTTCGAGCTCGAGGACGTGCGCCTCACGATCGAGAAGGACGCGCTCAAAGCGATCGCCCAGAAGGCGATCAAGCGGGGCACGGGCGCCCGCGGCCTCCGGGCCATCCTCGAAGAGATGATGACCGACATCATGTTCGACCTGCCGAGCCGCGACGACGTGCGCGAGGTCGCCATTACCGCCGAGTGCGTCTCCGAAGGCCGGCAGCCACTGCTCGTCACGGAGCGCGTGCGCCAGAAGAAAGAAGCCTGACCGCCTCCGCTCCCGAACCCCGCTTCCTCGGCTCCTTCCCCCGGGCCGACGTCCCACTCGCTCCCGCCCTTCCCGAAGTCGCGCTGCTCGGCCGCTCCAACGTCGGGAAGTCCAGTCTCTTGAACGCCGTGGCGGGCCGGCGGATAGCCAAAGTATCCGGCACGCCGGGCAAGACGCGGATGTTGAACGTGTATGTCCTGGGAGCAGGGAGCAGGGAGCAGGGAGCAAGAGACCGCGGCCACCGCTCCCTGCTCTCTGCTCCCCGCTCCCTGTATCTGTTGGATCTCCCCGGCTACGGCTACGCCCGAGCCTCCCAGACCGACCGCCGGGCGTTTCGGCTCCTCATCACACACGTGCTCGATCGCCCCCGGCTCGCGGGCGTCCTCTGGCTGCTCGACATCCGCCGCGAACCCTCCGACGACGACCGCGCGATGCAGGAGCTGTTCGCCGAGCGCGAGACCCCCGTGCTCGCGGCGCTCACGAAGAGCGACGCGGTGGCCCGGGCCGCGCGAGCGCACCGCGAGCGTGAGCTGCGGGACGCCCTCGAGCTCGGGGATGACCAGGTGATCGTGACGAGCGCGCGGGAGAAACTGGGGATTGAAGAGCTCAGGGAGGCGATTGGAGGGCTGATCCGAACGCCTCCCGGAGACCCCGAGCTCGCGCCCGGGGTCAGGTTGCCTCCGGGTCCCGGCTGACCCCGGCCGCAAGCCCGGGGATCACAGGGCTCAGACCGAGTAGGACCGCAACACCCCCACCGGCTCGCGCCCCGAGACCAGCATCGCGGTCGACAGCGCGTCCGCCGCCACCGCGGTCCGCGTGACCACCGAGGCCTGTCGCAGCGCGTGGGCCGGCCACCCCGTCGCGGGATTCATGACGTGGCCCGCGACGAGCGACCCGTAGCGCACGAGGGACTCGGTGTTCGCCGCGGTCGCCAGCGCGGCGTCCCGGAGCCGCGTCGCCGCCACGGTGCGGCCCTCCCCCGCGCCCCGTCGATCGGGGTCGGCGATCTCGACCAGCCAGCCCGGCTCGCCCGGGGGCGCACCGATGGCGGCCATATCGCCGCTCACGTCGACGAACGCGCGTCGGAGCCCGCGCGTACGGAGCACCTCCAGCGCCCGGTCGATCCCGTAACCGACGCCGATCGCGCCGAAGTCGAGCTGGGTATGGGCACTCGGGCATCGGGCCACGTCGCCGTCGAGCTCAACGACCGCGGCCCGGACCGCCTCGCGCGCCTCGGCGAGCTCCGTGGCCGTCGGTGCGGTCGTCCGACGCCGGTGAAATCCCCACACGCGCATCAGCGGCTCCACCGCAACGTCGAAGGCGCCTGCGGTGGCGCGCTTGAATTCACCGGCCTGCGCCAGGACCGCCCGCAGGTCCCGGTCCACTCGCATGCGCTTCCGGCCCGCGCGGCGGTTCAGCTCGCACAGGTCGCTCGTCGCGTCGAACAGCGTGAGCCGGCGCTCCACCCGCCGCAGCTCGGCGAGCGCCGCCGCGCACGCGTCGAGCCCTTCGGGCTCCGAGCGCGCGAACACCATCACGTGGACCGGCTGCCCCATCGCCCACGACCAGCGTTCGACGAACCGATCTGGGGCCAGCCAGCGGCGGACGAACACGGCGCCTAGACCAGCGCCGAGAGTTTCGACGAACCGGCGTCGGTTCATGCCCGCGGTGGCACTCATGACATGTTCGTCTCCGCCCGCCGTACCTCCCGCAGTATCAGGTACGACTGCGCGTAGAACGTCGCCGCGAGCACCGCGCTCGAGGCCTCGAGCAGCCAGCTGAAGCGCGGATCGACGTACCGCATCAGCCACATCGCCGAAAACGACACGAGCAGCGCGACGAACGGCTCGGAAATGAGCCACCGTTTCCACCGTTCCCCGACGCGCTCGCACAGCGCCACGCCGATGCCCGTGATCACGAAGATGAGGACCATGGAAAGGAGGTGCGTGTGCGTGATCGTGAGCATCTCGCCGAACGACTTGGGGAACTGCATTGCCCCCTGGGACGCCTCGGGGTCGGCGCCCCGGTAGCGGGACTCGATCCCCGGCGGCACGAGACGGGTGGTGTGCCACACGAACACGAGCGACGTGGTGTAGCCCACGAGCTGGACGATCGTCACCCAGCGCGCGAGCGCGCGGAGCGGCGCGGGCATGCTGCGCCACGTGCCGGTCATCGGATCGCTCCGCTTTGATGCCAGACGGTGAGCTGCGCGAGCATCCGCCGCACGCCGAGCGTGACCGCGTGCACGCTGATCGTAGCGCCCGAGATGCTGCGGATCTCCTTGCCCACGCGCAGCGAATCGCCCGCGCTCTTGCCCCGGAACTGCCGTCGCCACGGCTCGTAGGCGACCTCGCCCCCGTACGGTTCGCGGTACACGAGGATGTCCACGTCCTTGAGACGCTCCGTCGGATCGATGGCCACGAGGAAGGTGATCGGCTGGTCCTTGCCCAGCACGTTGCCGACCGCGGCGAAGCCGAGCAGCGAGTCGGCGCGCGACACCCGCAGCACGCTGACCGTGTCGACCCGCAGCGTGTCCACCCGTGCGCCTGGCCCGAACAGCCGCGCGATCGAGGCGGCGACCTTCGCCGGCGGCGCGGCCGGGCTTTGCGCCGCGAGCAGGAGAAGCGCGAGCGCGAGCGTCACGTTAGAACTGGTAGCCGACGCCGAGGCTCAGCACCTCGGACTCGCCCGCGCCGGCCGCGTTGCGGAGCAGCTGATAGTCCCCCTTGAAGGCGCTATTCCAGGTGGGCTTGTAGGTGACGCCCAACGTCGTGATGCGGCGCGCCAGCGACCGGTCCCGCGTTACGCCGGCGGGGACGCTCGCCTGGGTGTCGTAGCGCTCGTGGCGGACGAACGCGTTGAGCTTGTGGGAGGACGCCGGAGCAAGCAGCCGCAGCAGGTTGTAGGCCGCCTCGAGGTAGCCGCCGGCGATGCGGCTGCCGACGGAGTGCCCGTACGCCGCGTTGATCGCCTGGGCGTCGCTCACGCCGATGGTCGCGACCACGGCCCGCAAGGCGAACGGCCCGCTCTCGTAGCGCGCGTCCGCGGAGAGGAGCGCCACCGGAGCCCCGAAAGGCCCGGTCCCGACGGCCGCATTCGTGTCCGCCGTGCCCCCATACCAGAATGACCCGCCGATCTTCACACCCGGGCGCGCCCATTCGAGCCGCCCCGTGACAGACGGGTTCGCGAAGCTCGCCTGGCGGCCCTCTTGGCGTCCTTCCCGGATCCCCTCTCCGGCCGACAGGCCGTCGGCGCGGAGCCCGTTCACCACGTACACCCGATACGCGAGCCCGCTGCCACCGGGAACGGTGCCGACCGCGCCCACGCCGATC